>OBLI01002155.1_pt1 | contig 17358 bp, 14 predicted proteins | sample 1519701 | NCBI WGS metagenome assembly OBLI01 (sample SAMEA3663005, study PRJEB22513) | pig gut metagenome | biome: pig gut; feature: pig-associated habitat; material: faeces | place: France | collected 2012 | reverse complement strand
AATTATAACAGTTTCTGGTGCCGATAAAGTTGGTATTGTAGCGAAAGTTGCAACCTTGTTAGCAGAGTGTCAAGTTAATATTGAAGACATTAAACAAACTTTAATGCAAGGACACTTCGTAATGTTTATGCTATGTAGTGTTGCAAAATTAAACAAATCTTTTAAAGATTTTCAAACTTTATTAAAAGATGAATGTAATAAAATGGATATGGAAGTTTGGGTTCAAAGAAAAGAAATCTTTGATTGCATGCATAATATTGGTTAATAAAATTTATTATATGGCACAAACCGTATAATGATGGTAATAAATTAAAATAATATTTAATAGTCATGCTAAATTTATTTCAGCATCTATTTAAATTTCAATTTATTAAATTTTAATACCTTTTACACAAGTTTAAACTATATTAATAAAAAAAGACTCACTATAAAACATAGTGAGTCTTTTTTTATTAAATAGAATTACTACTTGTTATTTATACTTGCATCATCTAATAATAGAACCATAACTTGTTCTCCTTTTTTCGCCTTATAATTAAGACCAGGAGTACAAAGTCCCATTATTAAACCAACAGTACAACCAACTGGAATACCAATTGCAAAAGCTACACCAAGTTTTGCTGGATTTGGAATAAATGCAAAACCAGTACCTGCACCAGCACCAACTACACCTAAACCAACCGTTGACAAGAACAACTTCCAGAATGTCATCCAAGGACCTTCTTTCAATGTTGAATCCTTTGTAAATGGCTTACCACACATACTGTAGCATCTACCATCTGGTAAAACTATTGATTTATAAACAAGATGTACTCTTGCATTTTTATTAAACTTTTTAGGTGCTTGTATTCTTGTTATTTCAGCAACAATTTTTGTATTTTGAGGTAACAACAATGTACCTTCATCTGTATATAATGCCTCTGGAACAACAAAGTTTACAATATCACCGGCTTTATGTTTTTTAGACATAAATTTGTCATCAAAAGCAACTATAATAACATTACCTTTAGTAACAACTTTTCTAAGGTTTGTAATTTTAACAATATTGTTTGGTGCTTTTTCACAAACACTCAAATGTTCTGTACCTAACAATGTTTCAACTTCACCAACATATTGAGGTTTTACACAAGTTAATTTTGATTTCAACTTAGACAAAATAACTGCAGCCTCTGCTCTTGTAAGAGTTCTATTTGGTTCAAGTTTATTTGCATCAGGATAATTTACATAAATACCATAGTTAATAGTTTTTGCATATTCATTTCTTGACCATAAAGGAACATCATCTTTATCAGTAAAAGAATTAAGAATATTGGTATCAGTATATTTATCCTTAGTGATATGACTGATTACAGATACACATTCTGAACGCAACATTGCTTGATTTGGTTTAAATGTTCCATCAGGATAACCATAAACCAATCCTAAACAATCTGAACGCATAATATCGTTATAATAAGAATCAGAAATTGTTATATCTGAGTATTTATTTTCAGTTTTTACATCTAAATTATCATTAGACAAAACCTTTAATAATGCAGTTACAAATTCTGCTCTTGTTATGGCATTATCAGGATTAAAATTTCCACAATCGTCTACTCTCATAATGTCATCATTAACAACAGTTTCAATAGCAGAGTTTGCCCAATACCCACAATCAACATCTTTTAATCTTGATGGACACATATTGTCCATTGCTAGAACCGGAGTAATGTTTAAACTAAGCAAACTTGAAACTAAAAAAGTCGCAAGTAATTTTTTCATGATAGTTTTCCTCTTTTTTAGTAGTAAATATAAATTGACATGCAGATTATATAACATTTCTTAAAATTTATCAACAAATATTAATAATCCACTTGATTTTTAAAATTTATTTGCTACTATGAATACACAAACCGCAGACAGTTAGTTATGTTGGTGGTGATACAAGGTGCGAGTCCTTGTCGTAGATGAGAATCACAGATTTTCAGACCATCACGTTATAAAAGGTCGAGACCGACTAACCGAGGTTACACAAGTCGAGAAATTAAAATAGTATTATGTGTAAGGATTTTGCGGTTATAAAACTACGCAAAGTCTTTTTACTTTGCAAACAATAGGTCGAAAATAAAAAGAAATAAAACAAAGGAGCAAAACATGTCAACAAAAGCCTTTAAAAGTGATAAAATCGCTCAAATTAAAGAAAAAGTTGAAAAGGCACAAGTTGCTATTGTTACTGAATACAAAGGTATGTCAGTAGAAGAAATTACTAAACTTAGACGTGCACTTCAAAAAGAAGATGGCGACTATATGGTAACGAAAAATACATTAGCAAAGATTGCCTTCAAAGGTACAGATTTTGAAGTTTTGTCTGATTCATTTACAGGACCTGTAGCTATAGCATTTGGTTATGGCGACCAAGTTATGCCTGCAAAAGCATTAGCAAATTTCATTAAAGAAACTAAAAAAGGCGAAATCATGTGTGCAGCATTAGATGGCAAATTATTGTCAGCTGATGAAGCTAAAGCATTGGCAACTCTACCTACAAAGGCAGAAATTTACGCAAAAATGCTTGGTTGTATCAATTCACCTGCATCAGGTATCGCAAACTCTATCAATGCAGTTATGTCTCAATTAACAAGAACTATGGCTGCTGTTAGAGACCAAAAAACTGCTTAGTGCAGTATAAAACGTAAATTACTCAAATAAAATAAAAAGGAGAAAATCATGAGTGTAGAAACTATCTTAGCAGAAATCGAAAAATTAACTTTATTAGAAGCTGCTGAATTAGTAAAAGCTATGGAAGAAAAATTCGGCGTATCTGCTGCTGCTCCTGTAGCTGTAGCTGCTGCTCCTGCCGCTGCTGCTGCACCTGCTGATGATGCTGATGCTGAAGTAAACGTAGTTTTAGCTTCTGTTCCAGCTGATAAGAAAATCGCTGTTCTTAAAGAAGTAAGAGCTATCACTGGTCTTGGTTTGAAAGAAGCTAAAGACTTAGTTGATGGTGCTCCAAAAGCTATCAAAGAAGGCGTTAAGAAAGAAGAAGCTGAAGCTATCAAGAAACAACTTGAAGCTGCTGGCGCTACTGTTGAAGTTAAGTAGTTTGACATTTTTAAACGAAAAAGCTGTTTGGATTTTTCCAAACAGCTTTTTTGTTGTTTATTATTTTAAGGAGCGATTACGCTTTTCTCACTCAATATTATTTAGAATATTGCAAAATATAGAAACCGGAATTTTCAAATTCTTGTTTTACGCCTGTCAAGCTAAAACCAAGGTGTTCATAAAATTCTCTCGCCGGAGTGTTTTTATCAAGAACCCAGAAATATATTTTTCTGCCATTTGCCATTTTTTCAAATTCTTTCATTACATAAGTTCCGATACCTTCACCTTGAAAGAATTTATCTACATAAAAATCGCTTATTGTAATCTTTTCGTCTGTTATTTCTGCATTAATCATCGCTTTCACGATTCCGTCATCATAAACAAACATATTATCAAGTGCGTGTGGTTTGCTATAAGTTTCAGCTTCGCTTAAAACTTGCATAACATTAAATGACACGTGGTCATTTTTAAAAATATCTCTATATGTATGTCTTTTGGTAAATATTATAATCTCTGCAATTCTTGCAATATCTTTTTTTTCAGCTTTTCTTAACATAAATTTCTCCAGATAAAAAATGCGGGAATCTTTCCCGCATTTTTTCTTTTAAACTATTTCTTTTCTTCTTTCTTTACAGGTTGCGGAGTAACATCTTTAACCGTTTTCTTTGGATTGAATGAATCATTCAAATATTCAATTTTTGCATTCTTCATCAAACCATCTGTGATATTTTTTAGAACTTCAATTTGTTTTTGAGTTTCCAAGTAGAATTTGATTTCATCCTTTACTTTTGCATATGGTGTAGAACCTGCTTCCATTCTATCTGTAACTTTAATAATGTGGAAACCATATGGAGATTGTACAAGCTGTTCACTTACTGTATTAGGTTTCATAGAGAAAGCTGCGTTAGCGAACTCAGGCACCATTGCTTCTTTAGGGAAGAAGCCTAACTCTCCGCCTCTTTCAGCACTAGCTTTATCATCAGATTCTTTTTGAGCAATTTTTGCAAAATCATCCGGATTTTGTTTTACTTGTGCCAAAACTTTTTCTGCTTTTGCTTTTTGAGAAGCAATTGTTGCTTCTACTTGAGTATTCATATCAGCAGGATCAATATTTGGATTTTTAGCTTTTAATTGTTGAATGATTTCCAATGTGTTAGCAGAAATCAAAATGTGAGAAGCTCTAACTTGTTCTCCATGAGCGAATTCTGATTTATGTGTGTCATAATATTTCTTTGCATCGTTATAAGAAATATTGATTTTTTGAACAGAATTTACCAGTTTTTTAATTTTGATTTGAGTTTTTAAATCATCTGTAAATTGAGCGTTAGAAACGCCTCTTTGTTTCAAAATCTTGTTCAATTCTTCTTTAGAACCAACTTTATCAATAATTGTTTTTAATTCATTTTGGATATCTTCATCAGTGGCTTTAATACCTTTTTTTGCAATTTCTTGGTCTAAAAGGCTTTTAACAATTAATTCATTTACAATTTTGTCCTTGAAAATTCCATACATAGGATTTTCGTCAGATTTCACAAAATTCTTTGAACCACCAAATGATTTTAAGAAAGATTTGTCAACGCTAGAATCAAACGCTTCGTCAAATTGAGCTTGCGTAATTACTTCGTTGTTAACCTTGATTATACCTTCTGATTTGCGCATCAAAGAACAACCTGATAATAGCACTGTTGATAATGCTAGACAGCATAATAATTTTTTCATCTAATACTCCTTATATAAACTCTCTTACTGATATTTATTTATGGTTTCTTTTATATAATAAAACAAACTTGATAAAATGTTAAACATTTCTTCTATTGTTAAGTTACTATTGTTTACAAGAAGTATGGATTTTCCGTCTGTGCAAGACTTTGGTGCAACTGTAAATTTAATTCTTTTCAATATACTCTTATCTAAACCTTGCTTAATAATATTCCACTCATAAGGAGTAAATGGAGAGTATACTCTTATATCATTGCCGGCTTCTCTTATAATAGAAATGCCGCAATCGGTTGCAATAAGTCTTAATTTGATGAGTTTAATTAGATTTTCAACTTCATCCGGAATTCTGGAGAACCTGTCTTTCCATTCAGAAACAATATAATTTAATTCTGTTTCGTTCTTAACGTCAGATAAACGTTTGTATTCAATCATTTTTTGTTCACCGGAACCGACCCATTCATCCGGAATATAAGCTGTAACATTGATATCAACAATAGTAGGTTTATTTGCTTTAACAGCATCACCCTTAAGCTCATTTACGGTTTCTTCCAACAATTGACAATAAGTATCAAATCCCACATTTATCATGTGCCCGTGTTGTTTGGTTCCGAGGATATTACCGACACCGCGAATCTCTACATCTCGCATTGCAATTCTGTAACCACTGCCAAGTGTAGTGAATTCTTTTATTGCCTTCAATCTCTCCGTTGCTTCTTGAGATAGTCCTTTAAATTCAAGCTTTTTAGTCGAATTGCCGATGTTTTTATCAAATTTTCCTTTATAAAAACAGTAGCAATATGCTTGTTTTTCACTTCTGCCGACACGACCTCTAAGTTGGTAAAGCTGCGCTAAACCAAGCTTGTCGGCTTCGTGGATAATCATAGTATTGGCATTTGGAATGTCGATACCGTTTTCGATAATAGTTGTACACAACAAGATATCATAATCGTGGTTGTCGAATCCTATTATCACATCTTCTAATTGTTTTTCGCTCAATTGTCCATGCCCGATTGCAATTCTTGCTTGCGGTACAAGTTTTTGGAGCTCTAGTTTAAATTCCTCGATCGTTTCTACGCGGTTGTAAAGGTAGAATACTTGACCATCTCTATCAAGTTCATTAACTATTGCATTTTTAACTGTTTGCTCGTTATACTCGCCAACAAAAGTTTTAATCGGCAAACGGTTTTGAGGAGGAGTATTGATTACAGAAATATCCTTGATTCCTGATAAAGACATATATAAAGTACGTGGAATTGGCGTTGCTGACATTGAGATAATATCAATATTTTCTCTAAATTCTTTCAATTTTTCTTTGTGTCTTACTCCAAATCTATGTTCTTCATCAATTACCAGCAAACCTAAATCTTTGAAAGTAACATCATCTTGCAGTAAACTATGCGTTGCAATAACTACATCGCATTTTCCTGTTGCAAGGTTTTTGAGCGTTTCTTTGCGCTCTTTTGTACTTCTAAAACGACAAAGCAGCTCAACATCAATTCCAAAAGGCTTAAATCTTTCTAGAACTGTTTGATAGTGTTGCAAAGCAAGAACTGTCGTTGGAACAATTACAGCAACCTGTTTTAAAGAAGTAACAGCCTTAAACATTGCACGCATAGCGACTTCGGTCTTTCCAAATCCAACATCTCCGCACACCAGTCTATCCATCGGACTTGCGCTTTCCATATCAGCCTTAATCTGGTTAATAGATTTCAGTTGGTCAGGCGTTTCTATGTATTCAAAAGTGTCTTCCATTTCTAATTGCAATGGAGAATCCGGTGCAAATTGAATGCCTGTCTGCATCTTCCTTCTTGCATACAATCTCAACAAATCATAAGCAATAGTTTCGACTTCTTTTTTGACTTTAGTTTTTGTATTTTCCCAATCACTTCCGCCCATTCTGGAAAGTTTTGGTTTAATTTGTCCGGAGCCCCTGTAGCGACAAAGCATGTTAATCTGTTCTGCCGGAATATGCAATTTATCTTTGCTTGCGTATTCTATTGTTAAATAATCTTTTAGTTGCCCGTCAATTTCTTGCTTAGAAAGTCCTTTATAAATTCCGACTCCATGAATAGAATGGACAACATATTCACCTTCTTGAATATCATTAATATTTTCAATATATTCGGCTTTTTCTTTATAATGTCGTTTTCTGTTTGTTGGAACATCCTTTTGTCTTTTGTTAAACAACTCTCTATCTGTTAGTAAAAGAATTTTCCCATCAATTAATTCCGTACCTTGTGATGTTATATTTCTAATATAATTGATATCAAAAAGCCCATATGAATTAAAAACTTCTTTAACACGTTCTTGAAAGTCGGTCGCAATTGTAACTTGAAAACCTTTGTGTTCCTTGATAAATTGGGCAGCAGCGTCCATATTTGCATCAAAAATTTGAACATTTCTGGCATCAATATCAATAACTTCATTATTCTCATCTGATAAGAAATTGTTGAAATAAATTTTTTGTGAGCCTGCAATCTTATTTAGAGTTTCTTGATAAGTAAAATGATTAAGTCCTTTCAAAGGCGTAATTTGATTGGTCTTTAACGCTTCATTATAACCATTTACAAAATTATCATCAATTTGCTGATACTTAGAACTTACTTCTGCAAATTCATCCACTATAACAATATAATCATTAAAGTAATCTAAAACACTGACTAAATCTTCATTAAAATAAGATTGATAAACATTTATTCCTTCAAAATAGCCTTCATTGTCTAATTGTTCCTTTAAGTCTTGCGGAAAATCTTTTGGGGCTTTTTCAGGCAAAATAAATTTGTACAAAGGTTCTATTTTGACTTCCTTAATTCCTTTTTCGATAGATTTTTGGGTTTCGTTATCAAAATATCTGATATCAACAATCTCATCACCCCAAAATTCAATTCTTGCGGCATTATCTTCAAGGGTATAAATATCGGAAATATCACCTCTGATGCTGAATTCTCCAATATCAGATACCATTGTAGAGCGTTTATAACCAAGCTTTATTAATTTTGCTAACAAATCTTGCTGACTTATGCTATCGCCAACTTTTAAAGAAAAAGAATTCTTTTCAAAGAATTCCTTATTAGGAAATTTCTCCAAAAGAACTTTTACCGGTGCTATTACAATATCAGGTTCAGAAAGCAAAATCTTAATCTGTTTTTCATAATCATATAAATTCCCCGTAACAACTTCATACGGAGATATGTTCTGATAAGGAATTGTTCTGGAATCCAACTCAAATAAGCGTCCCAAATCAGAAGCATACTTTAATGCAGATTGCTCGGTTGACGTTACAAACAATATTTTTTTGCCGGAAAGTTTTTGAATATATTTGAGCAACAAAAGTCTGCTGAACGTAGTAAGTCCGGTCAGTGTAAAACTTTTAGATTTTTTTATATTTCTGACTAAATTGTCAAAAAATGATGCGAATTCTAGTTTCATAATTATTCAAAATGTTAACGTAAATATTAGATTTTTTCAATTACAAACACTTATCATCTTTTTTACGCAAGAATTTTTGTGATAGTTTTCCAAATATTAAACAAATAATTATTGCGCTACATAAATACCACACTTTAAACGACTCTATATTATAAAACTGAAATATATCATTTGGTAACATTGTCAATGGTTGATGTGTAAGTTTTAATACAATAATTTCTGTTATAAAAATCGCAAAAATATGATTCATCATTATATTTAAAGACATTGTTCCTGTGTTATATACAATTCTATTTTTCAAAAATTTTTGTGGAATCTTCTTTATTAAGTATGTTAATGTATAAATCGCAGTAAATGGTGCTATAAAAGGCGCAATATTATGTGGCAACTGTCCTAAATAAATATTCATATTAAGGTTGTCATCAAAAATATATAACAAGGTTTGTATAAATAAAACACATACAAATTCTTTATTTGAAAACTTAATAAAGTTTTTTAATTTTAATTTATAAAAGTAACCTGCATACATATAAAAAGAACCCATCAATGTTCTTACAATGACCTTTTTTACACCATAATTAGCGCCCACCATTGGGGAAAAATCACTATTTGTTAAATTTACAGCAAGAATTCCAAATATTAAAAACATCAAAGGTGCTAATTTGCTGATTTTACAATATTCAGAAAATTTTATAACTAAAAAGAAGAACAAAGAACACAATATCAACGCTTGCAAAAACCATGCTGGCGCAAATATTGAAAATGGTATATAACTTAGAGAAGCCCAAGTTAGTGTTTTTAGTGAAGGCAATGAGCCATATATTTTATGTAAAAATAAATAAATTAAAAAAGTTATAAAAGCGTAAAAGAAATAATAAGAATAAAAAATCTTAATATACTTTTTTATTTTTTGTAAAAAGTTTGTTTTATTAAAATTGAATAAATACCCGCTTACAACGAAAAACAAAGGCACATGCCAACTTGAAACGGGGAAAAAATTTCCACCAAACGAAGTCCCCAAATGGCTTGCTACAATTGCAAGAATACCAATAGCCTTAAGAGCATTTACTGTATAACTAAATTTGCTATTATTAAGCATTAGGGCTTTCGTATTCAATACCTTTTTCTTTTAATGCTGCAATAAATCTTTCAGCACAAGCTTTCTGAACTTCCGGAGGAACAACTCTTAGAATTTCAACGGTTCTTGATATAATAGGATCTTTATCATACCATCTTGAACCATTAACTGGTTTTACCAAATCATAAAATCTATCTAAAGCTTCCTTGGAAACTTTTTGCTCCAATTTGTCTAAAAAGACTACAGCATGGTCTTTTAGTTCATCTTGATAATTTTTTAAAAGCTCTATTACTTCCAATAATTTTGGATCATGATCATACCATCTCTTATAAGCGGGACTCATTTATTACTCCCTTCTCAACTTGGTTTTCGTTTTCATCATTAAATCTGTAAATTTTACCGCCCAGTTTTTGAAGTTTGTACTCAAACTCTTCATAACCTCTATCTATATGATGCAATTTCTCAACTATTGTTTCACCACTTGCCATCAAGCCTGCAATAACCAATGCAGCCCCAGCTCTTAAATCGCTTGCTGCAACCGTAGCACCGGTTAGCTGCTTAACACCTTTTACAATAGCATGATTTCTATCCTGATGAATATCAGCACCCATTCTTCTTAAATCAGGAACTTGCATAAATCTGTTCTCATACAAGCTTTCTGTAATAATTCCAACACCATCCGCAGTAGTTAACAAAGTCATTGCAATCGCTTGCAAGTCTGTTGGAAATCCTGGGTAAGGCTGAGTTACAAAGTTGATAGAAGATAATCTGTTCTTACAGCTTACTTCTATAGTAGTTGGTTCAACTAACTTAATATTAGCACCCATTTTTATCAACTTATCGTTGAAGAATGTTAAATGTGCAGGGTAAACATTTCTAATTATAGCTTTACCTTTAGTAGCAACTACAGCAGCCATAAAAGTACCGGCTTCAATTCTATCAGGAATCGTTGTATATTCTGCTGAATGCAAGTTTTCAGCCTTAACACCATTAATCACAATTTCAGAAGTACCTGCGCCATTTACGTCAGCACCAATTGTATTCAAGAAATTTGCCAAATCAACGATTTCCGGCTCTTGTGCAGCATTCTGAATTCTTGTAGAACCTTCTGCCAAAACAGCTGCCAACATCAAGTTTTCAGTAGCACCAACTGATGGTATATCCAAATATATGTCCGCACCTACTAACTTTGAAGCACGAGCATGTACATAACCATTTTCAATTTTAATCTTAGCACCAAGAGCTTCCAATCCCTTAATATGGAAGTCTACTCTTCTTTCGCCAATAGCACATCCCCCTGGAAGCGCAACAATCGCTTCTCGACATCTGGACATTAAAGCGCCCAATATAATGAATGAAGCTCTCATTTTGCTCACTAGTTCATACTTAGCGGTGATTGAAGTTATATCAGTAGCATCAACAACGACAGATTTTTCTTTCTTGTCATAAACATATTTAGCGCCTAAATCAGACAAAACATTCAACATAATCTCAACATCCGTAAGTTGAGGTACATTATAAATCTTTGTTTTGCCCTTAACAAGTATCGTCGCTGCCAAGTGTTTCAATACCGCATTCTTTGCACCGCCTATTGAAACTTCGCCTTTAAGAATCTCTCCGCCTTGTATTTTGAACTTCTCTGCCAAAATTCCTCCAATCTTACTACTATCATACAATTATAGTTAATAATTGTAAAGCCCTTACTTTTTCTGTAGAAAAAGTAGGCAAAAAGACTTATCACATATTGTCGGCTACTTGGTAACAGCGACAAATTTGCATTAACATTACAATCTCCGCCTCAAAATGAAACTATAGGTTTGGCGCGTCCCCTCTCCGTGGGGGAGGGGTAGAATTTGTTAACGAACGTTAGTGAGTTTAGAAATTCGGGTGGGGGCTAATTAAAAAAAGATTCTTTTAAATTTATCAATTTTATAATGCTAATAATTTTAAACTATTTATATAAATTCCCTACGGGCAAGCCCCCACCCGAATTTCTAAGTTTCGCATAGCTCAACTTGAAATTCTACCCTCCCCCTATAAAGGGAGGGGACGCGCAATAACTATTTTTTAATTCGCTTTACCCCTATCCTTCGACAGTTTCGATATCACCATCATCTGATACGAATTGTATTCCGAATTTTGCTCTGAATAAATATCTAACAGTGTTGCTTTGTATTTCAAACATCATTTTGTTAAACAAATCATATGCTTCTTTTTTGTATTCAATAAGTGGATCTTTTTGTCCATAAGCTCGTAATCCAATACCATCTTTTAACATGTCGATGTTGTGTAAATGATCAATCCACTGGTTATCAACAACTCTCAAAAGAATATCTCTTTCCAATGAGCGCATAATATTATCTGCTGCAAAAACTTCTTGTTTTACAAAAGACGGATCATACTGTTCAGAAATAGAGTTATAAAAACCGATAATTTCCTCTTCATGCTCTCTGTAAGCTTTTTGAGCTGCTTCTTTTAAAGAATCATAAATTCTGGCAAATCTCAATCCTTTGATATCATTTACTGTGATATAAGACAATTGTGGAACTACAGAATGTAATTCTTTAATAAGAGTTTCCAAATCCTCTTGGATATACTCTTCCGGATTCATTTCCGGAGCTATATAACTCTTAAGGAGCCTATCTATTTCTTTATCAATCATATACTCGATATCACTGCGCAAATCTTTACCTTCAAGAACTTTCTTTCTTTGTGCATAGAATTTTTCTCTCTGAATGTTCATAACGTCATCGTATTGAAGAACACTCTTACGGATATCAAAGTGATAAGTTTCAACTTTCTTTTGTGCAGACTGTATCTGTCTTGAAATCAAAGAAGATTCAATTGCCATATCTTCTTCTACATTAAGCATATTCATCAAGCCGGTAATTTTATCGCCACCAAAAATTCTCATCAAATTATCTTCTAATGATAAGAAAAATCTTGTAGATCCTGGGTCGCCTTGACGAGCCGCACGACCACGAAGCTGGTTATCAATTCTTCGAGATTCGTGTCTTTCTGTACCGATTACGTGAAGCCCACCAAGCTCTACAACTTTCGCGTGTTCTTCTGATGTAATTTTTCTTGCAGATTCTAAAGCTGCGTCCTTTAATTCTTCATATTTTTCGTTGTCAGGCGTAATTCCGTGTTTTTCTAGTTCTTCTTTTGCTAAGAATTCAGCATTACCACCTAGAAGAATATCTGTACCACGACCAGCCATGTTTGTTGCGATTGTAACTGCACCAACACGTCCTGCCTGAGCAATAATATAAGCTTCTCTTTCGTGTTGTTTTGCATTCAATACGTTATGTTTAATACCTTTTTTGTTTAACAAAGCAGAAATGTATTCCGATTTTTCGATACTTACTGTACCAACAAGAACAGGACGTCCAAGCTTGTTTTGTTCGATAATATCGTTAACTACAGCGTTGTATTTTGCTCTTTCTGTCTTATAAATAACATCTGGATAATTAATTCTGATATCAGGCTTATTCGTCGGAATAACAGTAACTTCCAAGTTATAAATCTTGCCAAATTCAGCTTCTTCTGTCATGGCAGTACCTGTCATGCCGGAAAGTTTCGGATATAGTCTGAATAAATTCTGGAAAGTGATACTTGCTAAAGTTTGTGTTTCATCTTGAATTTGAACACCTTCTTTTGCTTCAATAGCTTGGTGTAAACCATCAGACCAGCGTCTTCCTGGCATTAAACGACCGGTAAATTCGTCTACAATCATGATTTCGCCATCTTTTACAACATAATCTGTATCTCTGATGAATAATTCTTTTGCTTTAAGAGCGTTCAACAAATCATGTGCATACTGATTGTTAATATCAAACAAATCTTTGCAGCCAATGATTTCTTGCGCTCTATCTATACCGTCTTCTGTAAGAATAACGTTTTTGTTCTTTTCATCAACTTCATAATCTGCATCTTTGTTTAATTGTGGTGCAACTTGCGCCATTAAAGTATACGTGTCAGCAGATTTTTCAACTCGACCGCTAATGATAAGAGGTGTTCTAGCTTCGTCAATCAAAATACTGTCAACTTCATCGATAATCGCGTAGTTAAAAGGTCTTTGGACTAACATATCTTTAGAAGAAGCCATGTTATCTCTTAAATAATCAAAACCAAATTCGTTATTTGTGCCATAAGTGATATCGCAAGCGTAAGCAGCTCTTTTACGGTTAAACTCGTCTGCGTCATGTTGGTTGGAAAGGATTACACCAACACTTAAACCTAAGAATTTGTAAATTTTACCCATCCATTCGCTGTCACGTTTTGCAAGGTAATCGTTTACAGTAACAACGTGAACTCCTTTTCCTGTTAAAGCGTTAAGGTAAGCGGCAAGTGTTGCAACAAGTGTTTTACCTTCACCGGTTCTCATTTCAGCAATGTGTCCGTTGTGCAAGAAATATGCACCAATTAATTGAACATCAAAGTGGCGCATGTTCAAAACTCTTTTGCCGGCTTCTCTCACTGTTGCAAAAGCTTCCGGTAAAATTTTATCAAGAGCTTCTTTTTCTAAAATTCTATCCGCTTTTTGATTATCAGAAGTCGGACGTTTTGCTAATATATCTTTAAAATATTGTGTTTTAGCTTTCAATTCATTGTCAGTAAGCTTCTCAAATTCCGGCTCGAGGGAATTTATATGGTCGACGATATTCATCATTTTTTTAACTTTTTTTTCGTTCGGGTCACCAAGTAACTTTAATAAAAAATTTATCATAATAATCCTCTCCAATTAAGAATATAATAACATAAACATTATTAAATTCTGTAAAAATAGCCAAATTGGGTAGTTTGTGAATTTATATTAAGGAATATATTTTTACTAAAAATAAAAGTTAATAAAAAGCTGGATTCTTCGAAACACAGTTTCTCAGAATGACAGAGCGTGAAACTACCAGTAGAACGTCATTGCGAGAAAATCTGTGATTTTCGTGGCAATCCATTTTTTAGTTGTAAGGTGGGAAAAGCGTGAGCGGTTCCCACCAAATATTTCAACAATCATTCTTCAATCCACTTTTTAGGATCAAACTTAAAATCTTGAACACGCATTTTTAATGATTTAATATATGGCTCAAATTTCTTTAGAAGAATAACTTTATACAAAGAAAGTTCTTGCGCTACAATCGGATTTTGGCACGCAATAACCATTACTCCCCCTGGAAGCATTGAATATGGTCTGGATTTACCTTTGAATTTCTGTGGCAGAATTTTGTCCCAAAAATTGCACAAGTTAGTACGCGTAATAGCCTTCTTTAGCTGTGGATTATCCATCATTGTGCTGATTACGGTATCTACCCCTTCAAAATCTGTATAAAGTACTTTTTTCATTGTTTATGTTATTATTTATCTATGATTTGTAATTTAGATGATATCATAAAATCTTCAAGAAAGATACTATTATTATCTCACATGAACCCTGATGGTGATACGCTGGGCTCTATGTGTGCAATGTATAATATGATTTACAAGCGCTTTAAAATTAAGGCGGATATGAATGTTGTATCCAATATTCCATACAACTATAAATTTTTGCCAAATATTGAACAAGCAGAAAGATATTTTGACAAATCGCTTGTTTATGATTTAGTTATAACGCTCGATGTTGCGGCAATTGATAGAGTTATGGACTCTAAAATTCTTTTTGATAAAGCAAAATGTACTGTTAACATCGATCACCACAAAACAAATCCAAAGTTTGGAGATTATCAAATTATCGAGCCGGAAGCAAGTTCTTGCGGAGAAGTTTTGTTCAATTATTTTAAAAAAAACAATTGGAGTATAGATAAAGATACAGCAATTTGCTTATATACAGCGATTATGACTGACACCGGTAATTTCCGTTTTGAAAACACTTCTGCAAACACATTTAGAGCTGCTGCAGATTTGGTAGAAACAGGTATTATTCCAAATAACATTTACAAAAAATGCTACGAAACAAAGACAAAAAACTTTGTAATGTTCCAGAATTATTGTGTAAATAAAGCTACTTTTTTGAATGATAATAAAATAGCTTATACAACTGTGTACAAAAAGGATTTGGAGAAATTTTCTGCCGGTGATGATTATACCGATGGAATTGCAGAAACTCTTCGAGCTATTGAATCGACAGAAGTATCTTTTGTTGCAAAAGAAGTTGATACAAAACTAACAAAGATATCTATGAGAAGCAAATCAGTTGATGTAGCAGAAATTTGTTCTTCTTTTGGCGGTGGCGGACACACATTTGCTGCCGGTTGCACAATAAAGGCATCTGTTAAAGAAGCGGTTGAAAAATTATTAAGAGAAATTAAACTGTGAAGATAAGATTTAAAACATTAAGAAATATAATAAATTCCGTTGTTGAGAATGATTTTTTCGGCATGGCAGCAGAAATGGGATTCATGCTCGTAATTGGTATTTTCCCGTTTATGTTGTTCTTGACTGCGCTTTTTGGTTGGCTTGGCAAACATTCTTTTATGAATCCGTTAATTGTGTTTTTGCAGCAAGTTATGCCTGGGGATGTAATAAATCTTATTGAAACCGTTTTGAATGAAGTTTGGTTTTTTACAAAAGGCGGTTTGATTGCAATTTTTGGTTTTTGTATAACTGTAATTCTTTCTACAAACGCATTAGCAATTGTATTAAAAGGGTTGAATAGAGCGTACAAAGTAGAAGAAACACGTTCGTTCTTGTACACAAGATTATTGTCATTGGTGATGGTATTTGTTAATGCTTTGGTGTTGTTTTTGAGCATCAACTTGATTATCTTTGGTAAAGTAATTATAAAATTTTTAATTACATATACCGGTTTTACCGTCCATTCAGGAAACATGATGTTGCTGATTCGTTGGCCAATTGCGTTTGTTGCTTTGTATATAATGGCATATTTGCATTATTACATTTTACCTGATTTAGGCGGTCAAGAAAAAATCAGAAGGCGTAGTGCTCTTCCGGGGACATTATTTTTCTGTATTTCTTGGTTATTAGGCTCTTGGGGCTTTTCTGTTTATATCAACAATTTACACACATATAATTTTGTTTATGGAACTATTGGCGGTTTTGCAGTCTTGATGGTTTGGTTATATTACACTTCTATTCTGATTCTGGTTGGTGGTGAGATAAATTCTCAGTTATACAATAAACTTGAAAGATGCGAAGAAATTAAAACAAAAAGAAATAAGGCGAAAAATGATAACGCGTTATAGAGCATACCTTGAATTTTTAGATAAAGAGCTTGCTAAGATGTTTAAAGCTCAAAAGCCTTTTATAAAATGCAAAGAAGGTTGTGCGTACTGCTGTAAAGAAGGCGAATATCCGATATCTGAACTTGAATACATAAATTTAATGTTATGTTTTAACGATTTACCGGATGAGATTAAAGACAAAGTTAATGAAAATATTGCAGATTTATTGGAAAAAGAACGTTCAAAAATGTATCCTTGTCCATTTTTAGTGAATGATAAGTGTACTGTTTATAAAGCCAGAGCCATTATTTGCAGAACATTTGGACTTATTTCTTATAATGATAAAGGTAAAAAAAGAATGCCATTCTGCGTAAATCTCAATATGAATTATGCAAATGTTTTTGATAAAAATTCACTAACCATAAAAGGTAAGGCTGAAGATGGTACGGAGCCTGCTGCTTATAACATTGATAGAAAATTTTTGCGCAGTCCTAAGATGGAAAAAGAGTTTAATATCTTCTTCGGCGATGATAAATCATTGGTGGAATGGTTGAGGGAAGAGTTTTAAGCTATACCACTCGTAGGAACATCTGCGTTAATCAATTGCCACAAAATGCAACCCTCGCCCCTTGTGGGAGGTACTACGTACGTAGAAAATTTACTAGATTGCATTTTTATTTCCTCGCCCCTTGTGGGAGGTACTACGTACGTAGAAAATTTACTAGATTGCGTTTTTATTTCCTCGCTCCTTGTGGGAGGTACTACGTACGTAGAAAATTTACTAGATTGCGTTTTATTTCCTCGCCCCTTGTGGGAGAGGGTATAATTTCAAGTTGAGCTTTGCGAAACTTAGAAATTCGGGTGAGGGGATGAATCCAC
>OBLI01002153.1_pt1 | contig 17365 bp, 30 predicted proteins | sample 1519701 | NCBI WGS metagenome assembly OBLI01 (sample SAMEA3663005, study PRJEB22513) | pig gut metagenome | biome: pig gut; feature: pig-associated habitat; material: faeces | place: France | collected 2012 | reverse complement strand
AGGCCTGACCTATGCAGAAGCTTATTTTGCCGATTAAAGATTTTAAGCCTACGGCAGGCTATAAGAATTACAAGTACCGCAAATACTGGGGGTACAACCATTACGGTGTGGACTGCGGAAGCCCAAGCAAGAACCGGGCACTTTACGGTTTGGGCGACGGCGTTGTGGTTGCGGCGGGGCTTGACGGTCTGAATGGCAAGACCACCGGTAAAGGCAGCGGCTGCGGCTATTGTCTTATAATTATTTACAAGGACTGCTATAACCGCAAAACCAAAAGCACAATGGACGTTGCCTGCACCTATATGCACATGGCAGCGCTGCCGAAGGTGAAAGCCGGGGACAAAGTAACCACTAAAACGCTGCTTGGATATTACGGCAACACCGGAGCCGCCACCAGCGGACCGCATTTGCACATTCAGTTCGACACGGACACGGCTCATCCGCTTTACTGCACCGGGCTTTCTTCTAAAGGGCATGCGCTTTTGCACAAGGGCAAAGTTGACAGCACGGTTAATCCGGCGGAGCTGCTGAACATAGGCGAAGGTCAGAGCTTGACATATACTCGTTCCGAGTGGTATGATTATTATGATTTCAAAGCCATTGAGGCGAAGCCGGTGCCGAAAAAGAATGAGGAAACGGATTCCGGAGTAATTAAAATAAGCATAAACTAAAAAAAGCGGCGAGGCAACTCGCCGCTTTTTGTAAAGAGTGGGGGATGTATTGAAATACATTGGTCACTCTTGAGTAAAGTGCTGCAAGGTGACGGAAACGGAGAAAGGGGAAGAGGAAGGGTGATTGGAAGAAGGCAAGCGGTAATAGCTGACGGATTTGACGATTGAACGAAGGAGCGTGTTACGCTGCGGAGCGTCGCAGGACCAATAGATTTGAAGAACATCGCGTATTTTGGAAGCTGCTGCAGCAAGATCGGAGTTTGCGGCAGCTTCTTTTTCGGACTGTTGGCGGCGGATCAAATCTTTTAATATGGCGGTGCGTTCTTCAAGAGCACGGCGGCGGTCAAGAAATGTATCAACATCATAGACGCCGGTTTCGAGAAAAGTATGAATCTGCGACATTTGGGAAGCAACACGCTTGAGTTCAGATTCTGCCGAAGCTATGGTTTTATCATATTGCGACAAGTCGGGAGATTTATTTAAAATTCCGGAGACTTCTATTTCTTTAAGCTGCTGTTCAATGCTGCTTAAAACCGCCTGTTCAACAAGCTCGGCGGAAGCGGTGGGAATGCATCCGGAATTTGGGCACATAATAAAAGGGGTTTTTGTTCGGCGGCCCGAAGGATGCCGAATCATCTTTGCACCGCAATTTCCGCAAAATACGATTCCGGCAAGAGGATTTTTTATTACGCCTTCGTAATAGCCCTTATGCCATTGCTTTGTTAAAATTTCGTTGGCGCGGTTGAATATTGCTTCGTCGATAAGGGGTTTATGCACGCCGTCAATTACCTGGCACTTTTCGGGAGTGGGAATTGAAACGCGCTTTCCGTCGCGCTGGACATAGTGCTTTTTATTCCAGACAACCTTGCCTATATAAACGGGATTTTTAAGCATAAAGGTTACGCTGTTTCTTGAGAACGTTTCGCCCCGGCGAGGCTTTGCACCGAGAGAATTAAGCCGCTTTGCCACGGCGGCAGAGCCAAGACCGTGATTTACATATAAGTCAAACGCCATACGGACAAACTGCGCTTCCGGCTCGTAGGGCTCGATGGTGCAGGTGCGCCCGATTTTTGCTTTTTGGTAGCCGTAGGGCGCGTTTGAAAGATATGCGCCGTCTTCTACGCTTTTTAAAATTCCGCGGCGCATACGCTTTTTTATAATCTTAAGTTCGCGCCGGGCAATGAACGAATAAAGCTCGGTCATATCCTCATCGGATTCATCGTTTAAGTCGTAGGTTTTATCCGGCGTGATTATTTTTGTATTTGAGCGGCGCAGGGTATCAAAAATAATTCCCTGTTCTGCCATAGAGCCGCGGCCGAGACGGTCAATATCCATACATAGAACAGCATCGTAATCGCCGCCGGAAATGGCTTCAAGCATGGCGAGCATTTGCGGGCGGGAATAGAGGCTTTCGCCGGAGACAACCTCTTCAAAAGTAAGGATTATATGATAATCCTGGCGCTTTGCGAGGGCTTCAAGCTGCTCCCTATGACGGCGCAGGGTCTCCTCCGTGGTGTCTTTCAGCTCCTCCGCGCGGGACTTGCGCAGATACATAACGACATCCATTAGTAAGGACTCCTTTCTATAAAAAGACAAAAAAGGGTTTTCACAGGCTTGACAAGTGTGATATAATAAAGACAGCAAAAATGTACTCTTTAGACGACAATTTTGCATATAATAATTATTGCTGCCGACTTTGAAACGAACAGAAATAATTGAAAAGGGGTTTTATTATGGCAACAAGCAGCATTACAAAAAAAGTGGTCATAACAAAAAGAAGCGAAGCAAGAAGGTTTATTAAAGCATTGGAAGACGCAAAGAATGACGTCAAAGCCGGGAAAGCCAAAAAACCGAGCAAGGATATAAAGGGAAAAGATGTAGTCGACTTTTTTGGAGTGTAAAATGACGGAGTATATACAAATTAACCTGATAGACATAATTGAAAATAAGGGAGAACCTTTTGCCAAAGAGATTCTCTCTTCTTTTTTATGCCCGCAAAATATCGACATTGAAGACTTTTTGAAAAAGAAAGCCATAGTAATGGCAAAGCAAAACACTTCTCCGACACACCTTGTTTATGCACCGTATAAAGGTAAATATGTTCTTGCAGGATACTATACTATAACGCTGAAAGTGCTTAGAGTATCAAAGACTGCGCTCTCAAGCGATTTAAGAAAAAGGATATCAAAATTCGGAACATATTCCGAAGATGAAAAGGCATATGAAATACCATCATATCTTATTGCACAATTAGGCAAGAATTATGAAAACGGATATGACAAGCTTATTTCCGGAAATGAGCTTTTACAGATGGCTTGCGACAGAATACGAGAGATTCAGCGCTTGGGCGGCGGTAAGGTGACCTATTTGGAATGTGAGGACAGGGAAAAACTCATTAACTTTTACGAAAGAAACGGTTTCAAGCGTTTTGATAAGCGGGAGATAGAAAGAAGCGAGAAACGCCTTTTTAAGTCGGATTATTTTATAAGAATGCTAAAATATCTTGGATGAGGAGAAACAAACATTCGGAGCGGGCGGTGACATATAACTATGGAATACAAAGGATACCACGCAAAGTATGAAGCGGACGAAGAAAGCGGTATGATTGCAGGCAGGATTGCCGGCATTCCGGATCTGGTTACTTTTGAAAGCGATGATGCTGCCGGACTTAAAGAAGAGTTTGAAAGTGCGGTAGACGATTATCTTGAATTTTGCAAGGAAGTGGGCAAAGACCCCGGCAAAACGGTTTGAAATTAGAGCAGCCTTTTGGGCTGCTCTTTTTATTTTATGCTGCTTATGAAATATACAGCTTTGCCGAGGATGCGCACGCCGTCAAGCTCTGCGCCGGAGAGGTCGATAGGCGCATAGCGGGGATTCTCTGCCCGGAGAACAAGGCGGCCGGGCATTTTATAGACGCGCTTTAAGGTGGCTTCATCCTCGATGAGCACGGCGGCAATTTCGCCGTCGTCAATATCGGACTGCTGGCGGATGATAACTATATCGCCGTCCATGATCCGGGCGCCGGTCATGCTGTCGCCTTTGCAGCGGAGAGCAAAGCTGCCTTCGCAATAGGCGGGAGCTTTAACATATCCCTCGATGTTTTCTTCCGCAAGGATAGGTTCTCCGCAGGCAATATTGCCAACGAGAGGAATGGACGAGGCAAGCGGGAGCGGGATTATATTCGCGGCGGTGGGAATCTGAACTGCTTTGCACTTAGCCCATTCATATCTGTTTTTGCAATCAGATTTGCCGAGTAGGAAATCCATATCTGCGTTAAAGCAGTCGGCGATAGCTTCGAGCGTTTCAAATCCCGGTTCTCGCTCCCCACGCTCATACATATTTACGCTACTTTTTGAAACTCCGATTTTTTTAGCCAGTTCTTCTTGCGAAAGGTTAGCTTCTTTGCGCAAGATTTTAAGACGCTCATTAAATTTTGTCATAGAAACACCTCTTACAATAATTATACACGTTTTGTGCACAGAAACAAGTGAAAAAGTGCACAAAATGTGAAAATAAAATTTTAGTACATTTTGTGCACGATTAGTATTGACTGCCGAGCACATATGGTGTACAATACAAAATGTAAGCACAAATAGTGCTCAAAGGAGGCGAGAAAATGTCAACAGGTGAGATCTTGAGAAAACTACGTGGGAACAAAACGCAGAAAGAAATTGCTGAGTGTGTAGGAGTTACTCCGTCGGCATGGGCAATGTACGAAAGAAATGAAAGAGTGCCGAGAGATGAAGTCAAGGTGAAAATTGCAGCCTTCTTTAACTCGACGGTACAAAATATATTTTTTTGTAGTTAAAGTGCACATATAGTGCTCAAAGCGAAAGGAGGAGCAATGGAGATTAACGAAGAGATTTTGACAAACGCTGCGGAGGCAAAAGAAAACCTCCGCAAGCAGGTTATGCTGCTGGCGGAGAAAATCAGCATTTCCACACATGATTCGGCGGAGAAGACCTGCCGAAAGGCGGCTATGCTTTTTGAGGCGAGCGCAATTCTGGAGCGGGCTTCGGCGTTTGAGCAAGACCTTCGGCGGCAAGCCGGAGAGTATTCATTAAATATGATACTGCCGGAGCGGGAGGAAAGCAAGGAGGAGCAATGCCAACACTGACAGGTCTTGATGAGGCATGCGTGATTTTATCATCGATGGTTACATATGCGGCGGCGAGAGGAAGTTCGATACCGGGCGCAATGAGTGATTACGCGAGCGGCGGCGGAGAAGACCACCGCCGTGCAGCCGAAGGGCTTTTTGACGAAAGCATATGTGCTGTTCTTGCCGCTATCGCCGAACGGGAGGATATAGACCCAGAAAGTCGGAGAGCGATTGAGCGTGCTTTAGCTTGGCATTACAAGTAAGGAGGAGCAATGTTGTAAGGCTTTTTTACAACGAAAAATGCAAAGGCTGCGAAAATGCCGTGTGGATATATGTAAAAAGTTTTTACTATATAACGGCAGACGGCGTGAAGTACAGAGACAATAAAGCGGCCCTTTGCAAGAAGTACATACAAAAAGCGAGGCAGGTCTGCTGTGATGGCGATCTGCATAGCGGAGAAGATTACTTGCTGGACAGTAAGGACTATTTAATTTACCGCCATTACGATTGCGAGGAATGATATGTATCAGCTTACGGTATTTAAGCAGGGGTGCGAAAGCGACATAGCGCGGCGGGCGGCGCTGCGCAGGGTGATTGCGTTCCTGCTGGAGGAGAACCCGAGGGCAAAGTACATTTTCTTTCGGGAAGAAAGCAAACACAAGAGCCTGTGCGGGAACATTTTGATAGCCGGGCAGCCGGATATTATAGGGCTATTAAAGAAAACCGGCTGCCGGGTTGCAATATTAGAAATTCCGCCGCAAAGCTTTCCGCTGGTTCTTGACTACATCGACAACAAAGCAGGAGGAAAATATGTAACAGGGCGGGGGACAACAATGTTCACCATGTTTTTACGCTGCCAAGGTACAAGTATTCTTCGGTTTTGTCGCGAGGAGCTGCAAAAAGAGCGAGTAAAGGAAAAGATGCGTTTTCTGAAGGATCTTTTACTGAATAGAGCCTGATGTAGGGCATCTTTTCCTCGGCAGCTTTTTTGAGCAGTTCGCAAAGAGGTTTCAGCTTGAGAGTGGCGGCGGGGCGATCCGTGGATGAATGCATGGACAGTCGGTAGAGAATTTCGCCGCATTCGTATTCGGACAAAGGGAAGCTTTGGCCGCAGCTTGGGCAGACGGCGTCCTTTGGGTAATTGACCGTGTGGTAGAAAACATTGCGCCCGCAGTTTGGGCAATAGAGATTAAAAATGCCGAGGGTGCGAATTTCATCGTTCATAAGAGTTGTTCCTTTCTTTGTTTTTTCTTCATTATAGCGAAAGGGCGGGAAGGCTGCAAGGCCGCAAGGCATAGGACAAGTAAAGGAGAAAATAAAATGACAAGAAAGAGGTTTGCGAAGCTGCTGATGGGGCGGTTTCTGCTTGACAGGGACACGGCGGAGTTAATTGTGAGAATGGCGCAGCTTGCGCATATTCTGTGCAGCGACGCGCCGGAGACAGTTTATAAAGGCGCGTGGGACTCGCTGTGCGAATAAGAGGAGGAGCAGCAATGCGAATAGAGGACATTCCGGAGGAGGGGCGGGAGTACATTATTCCCGGCCAGACGGGGGTATTCAAATACCGTGAGAAGTACTGGATATACCTTGGCAAATGGGCGGGGTGGCGTGAGCACGACAGAATACATATAACGAAGGAAGGCAACGTTGTCGGAGTTCGCGGAGAGGTTGACAGGGAAGCGGCGAGAGAAGCCGCAGAGCGAATTTTGGCGAGCGTTAAAGGGCTTTGCAAAGCATAAAGCCTGATTTTTAAGTTTTGGGGTCTTGCCGGGCGGCGGAGATATTTACAGTTTTACTTTGGCGTCCGATTTACCTCCAGAGTATTTGTTGCCGGGAGGGCGCAGGTTTTTTTACCTCTTTATTTTCCTGCGCTGCCCGGCAAGGCCTCAAAGCGGACAGGCTTTTGTTTAAAAATTTTGCGCTTTGCCGGGCGGGGTGCGGTTACCTGCCCATGATACTCCTTTGGTTGCCCGGCGGGAGCGAAGCAGACGAGCTTCGCCGGGCAAGGCGCAAAAAAGTGCAGATAGGATAGCGCCTTTCTTCTCATTTTTTAACACTCCTCTTTAGGGAAGCGGCGGAAGCTAACTTCCGCCGCCCTCTTCGGAGGAAAGAACAAAGTCGGAGGACAAAATGAAAGACAGAAAAAATTTACTTGAAATAATCATTATATTTTCGTTTATTGCGGGTATTTGTGCCGCGGAGAACATTTTGGCGTTAATAGGGTGCTGGGCGGTGTGCTTCGGCGCCTATTTAATATACCGCAGAGTGTGCTGACAGTGCGCGCGGAAAAAACAAGGAGGTTATAAAAAATGAGAGTGATGTTCAAAGAGCCGGGAAAAAGGCCAAAGGAGCGGGAGATAGACGGCAGCCTTGGCGGGATGCAGCAGGCGGTGGAGGGATACATAGAGACACTTTCGCTGCCGTACCTTAACCTTGTAATCGTATTTGACGAGGAGGGGCGGCTTAAGGGCAAGGAGCGGAACATAATCATTCCGCGGATGATGCTGCAAAGCGTTATTCCGGTGGGGATTGTGGGGAACCTTTTCATATGCGCGGCGGAGGGCGACGAGCTGCGGGGGCTTAACGACGCGGAGATGGAAGCGGCGAAGAACATTTTGAAGGTGTGTTGTCTTGGAACAGAAGTATAACGACAGCAAAGCGGTTACGTGCGGCGCTTATTTTATATATCACAGAATCTGTTTATGCGAAGAAAAAGAGGGGGACGGAAAATGAGAGAGCTTGAAAAGATTTTGACCTGTCTTGACAAAGCACCGCCGCGGTGCCCGAAATGCCAAGAGGCGGAGCACCTTGTTGAGGCGGAGATAAACGGCGGTGACGAAGTTATTGCCACATATGAATGTAAAAACGCAGAGTGCGGATATAAGAAATTTAAGATTAAAACTTACCGCAGGATGCTTCCGGCGGCGGCGGAGAAGCTTTTGAAAGAAGCGCCGCAGGAAGAAATGAAAAAGCTTTTTAGGCAGGAAAGGGCCGCAGAGGCGGCGAGGATTCCCTGCGGGCATTGCGGCGGGGTTATGAGTTACAAGAGAACAAAGATTCTTACGGACGGGAGAATTATTCACGAATACAGGTGCGAAAACCCCAGGTGCCTTTGGACAGGCGGCGCTGTGAACATAAGCTTTTGCGACGAGGATATTGAGAAAATTGAGAGGCGGGCGGCAAACACAAAGTGGGTTTGCCCGGTGTGCAAAGCGAAAGAGGCCGCCCATAGGGTTATATGTAAATATAAAGGCGGAGAGATATGTGAGGAGCACTGCGAAAAGTGTGAATATCGGGACAGGGTAACGAGCTTGGGCGCGTGCCTGCACCCAGAGATTAAAGAGAGCAGCCGGAGGAAGTGATTCTTCCGGCTTTGGCGGCGGTCATTTTGGGAAAACGGGAGCGCTTATTTTGCTATAACGAAATGAGCGCTGCGGTTTTTGCAAAGTGGTAAAAGCGTGACAAAAAGCGTGATTTTCAAAATTCGAAAAAGTGGCGGAGCAAAGCCGCTTTTTGCCGGGTAAGAGGTATTAGAGTTATGGCTTTTCAGGCTTTTGAGGAAGCCGGTGCGAAAAGGGGTTTTCAAGGGGGAAAACCGCACCGGCTTTATAGTACGGAATAACGGTTTTCCCCCTTGAAAAAAGCGAAGCGCCGAAAGGAGAAAAGATATGCCGTATGTTAAACGGACGGTTATTGCCGGAAATGTAATTGAAACAAAGAAAATGTTTACTCCGCGTTACGGCAAAAAAGGGCAGAGCCGTGCATCGGCGCAAAAAATTACCGAAGAAGCCCAGGCAAAGGTAAACGAGAGGAAGCTTTGCGAAATTTTACGGTGGAAAATTGAAGCAAATTTTAAAGAAAACGACTTTCACGCGGTTTTGCACTATAACGACAAGCCGCAGACTCTTGAAAAAATACACAGCGATTTGCGGCGTTTTTTAAACCGCCTTCGCCGGCTTTACAGAAAAAGCGGAAAAGCTTTTAAATACATAGCGGTAATTGAGACCAAGAGAATGACAAACCCGCATATCCACCTTATTGTGGAAGAGACGGACATTAAGATTTTGGCGAAAATTTGGAAAGAGATTGCCGGAGGCAGAATTTCAAACAACTTGCTTGACGGGAGGGAGTTTCACCAAGACCTTGCCGAGTACCTTATGAAAGAGAGCCGGAGCACGGCAGCGAGGAACGCCGGGGAAAAGAACAAAAAGCGCTATTGGTGTTCTCAGAACCTTGCAGAGCCTGTTATTAAGTACGAGGTTATTCCTGCGGCAAGCTGGAAGCGCGACCCCAAAGCGAAAGCCGGATATTATCTTTACAAATATGAGGACGGAAGCTTTGCGCGCGAAGGAGTAAACGAAGTTACGGGGTACGCCTGGATGGAATATATCCAGATAAGGCTTTGCTGAGAAAAGCCGTTTAAAAAAAGCACTGAGAGAGGGGGTAAAAAGCATGAGCACGGAGAAAAAGAGCGTTTGTGACGGGTGCGGGCGCGAGCACGTCGGCTGTCGGTTCGAATGTAAAGAGCGCGAGCGTGAGAGATATGCGCTTATTAAAGAGCGCGGAGAATTTTTTGACATGAGAAACACCGTGGGCAGCTTTCGGACAAACTATCGAATTTTTGACGGAGGGCGGCGCTATGGCGGGAAGTAATAAGTTCAAAAAGAAAGAACAGCTTTGCTGGGAATGCAAAAACGCCTGCGGCGGCTGTGATTGGAGCAGAAAGCTTTTGCCCGTTAAAGGGTGGGAAGCGGAGAAAACGACGGTCGGAATGACTGTTTATGAAGAAGGCGGGAAGATTTATAAGCAGGTAAAAAGCTTTAAAATCAAAAGCTGCCCGAAATTTATTCAGGAGTAAGTAAGGCGGGAATCAGATGATATATCACGGCGGACGAAGATTCGGACTTTCGGAAAATGAACAGAGCCTTATATTTTGGACGTGCAGAAACTACTACCGGCTTTCGCATAAGCAGAGAAATGCAATAGATGAAATTATAGACGACTGCGCAAACGGGGAGCGGGAGGCGCTTTTTGAAATGATTACCACCGGAAAAAGCCTTACCGCGGTAGCGATGAAGCACTATATTTCCGAAAGCGCGCTTTGGGAAAGGTGCGCCCGATTTTTTAAAGAGGCGGCAAAAAAGCTTTGAGGCTTTATATAAAACAAAAGAGGGGAGGCAAAAAACGTGGAAAAGAAATGCAAAGGCTGTATACATCGGCGCAAGCTTGGAACCGCTTATGGCGAGAGCGTGTGCAACTATTTTTTCGACACAGGCAAGCTTAGAGGCGGCACGGCAAAGGATTGCACCCACAGATGCACCGACAAAAAGAAGCTTGCGGCAATAAAGAGAGAAGCCGGCAAGAGAAGAGAAATTGTCATATAAGAAAGGGGACTTTAAAATGAAAAATTTTGAGTACATAAAAAGCCTTGACGAAATCGGGATTTTGGCGCTTTTAAACGTAACGGGGGGAGGAGATATGGATGTGCTTGATGAACAATGCTCTCTCTGCCGATTCGGAAATTCCGACAAGTGCATTGCTGCTTGTAAAGCCGGAGCGGGCGGGGAAATTCAAAAAGAATGCGACAAGGCAGAACGCCGATGGCTTTTTGACGAAGCAAGGGCGCTTATAAAAGCGGTAGAGGAAGAAAGGATGAGAATACTGAAATGACTGACGGAGAGCTTGTAAGAACACTTAAAAAGATGAGCATAGAAACAGGCGGAATTATATGCCTTGGGTGCGGGCATGAGCACGGCTGCGGCGTGCACGGCTGCGCCGTACTCAGAAAGGCGGCGGAGAGGATCCTTCGGGGGGCGAAGCAGCCGGAGGGAAAAGAGAGAAAAGAATGGATTTCACCGGAGAGGGAGATTCCTCCGGAAGGTGAAGAAGTGCTGGTACTGACACAGAGCAAGAAGGGAATAAGAAACATTGACAAAGGATACTGGGTGATTGACCGCTTTATACACCGTGGCACAGCACGGGTTATAGGGTGGATGAGCCTGCCGGAGATGTACCCGGAGAGGGAGGAATGAAAAATGGCTGAATATACCGAAGTAGACCTTAATTACAAGGCAGAATATGAACGGCTGAAAGCCGAGAATGAAAAACTAAAGGAAGAAATCAACTGGTACAGGGACAGTAGGTTTGAAATGGAAAAAATGAGGGCGCAGCTTGACATTGTATATCTGATTTTTGGAGGTGCAAACCGATGAAAAAAGAGGAGCTTTCCGCGCGGGGGCGCGAGAAAAAAATATATTAAATTTTAAAAAGAAAGCGCCTTTAAAAAATCCGCAGGAGAAGGCAGCGGTTTTATGATAAAAAAGGAGTGAGGACAAACCTCACTCCTTTTTATTTTTGATTCCGACGGGACGGCGGCCGGCGGTGAATCCTGCGCAGGGACGGACGCGAGGACGCGCCGACCCCGGGCGCCGGAGCGTCGAAAGAAGAAATGGAGGGAATTAAAACGGAGGAAGAAAAGCGCCTTAAAGGAAGGGCGGAAAAATTTTGCGAGGAGTATGTAATCGACTATAAAGCGGAGCGGGCGGCGGTGGCCGCCGGATATACGCCGGAGTCTGCAAGAAACGCCGCATGGAGGCTTTTAAAAAAAGACGAGGTAAGGGAGAGAATCCGCGAGCTTGAAAATATTTATATTGAGCACCACAGCTATGGCAGCAAGGAAAGGATAATCCGCGAGACGTGGGATACATACGAAAAAGCAGCGGCCGCAGTTCCGGTTATGGCGTGGGATTACGATGAGCACGCATATAAAGAGACCGGCGAATATCAATTTGACGGCAAAACGGCGGCAAAGTGCCTTGAGCTTTTGATGAAGCATCACGGCATGCTTAAGGAAAAGGTGGACGCCAGCTTTGGCATGTGCGAGGGTGAAAAGCTTGAAATTACCGTTGTGCATGAGCACGAAAGCACGGAGAATGAGCACGGCGGCGCGGAATTTGAGCACGGGGCGAAGGATGATTAAGTGGGAGCAGAGCAAACAGCAGAGGCTTTTTTGTGAGACAGAAGCTTTTGAAGTGCTTTACGGCGGAGCAGCCGGAGGCGGAAAAAGCTATGTTCAGTGCCAGGACGCTTTTTTGTACGGCATGACGTACCCCAAAAGCCGCCAGTTGATATTACGGCGGACTTATCCTGAGCTCAATAAAAGCATTATTCGCACGACGCTTGAAATGTACCCGAATTCTCTTGCTAAATATAATGCAGGCGCGCACATGTGGACGCTTTCAAACGGTAGCGTCATTGACTTTGGATATTGCGATAACGAAAACGATGTTTTCAGGTACCAGGGCGCCGAATATGACGTTATAAGGATTGACGAGCTTACGCATTTTACGGAGTTTATGTATCTTTACCTTATTTCGCGTATTCGCGGCGCAAACGACTACCCCAAACATATTAAGGGAAGCACCAACCCCGGCGGAGTTGGACACGGCTGGGTAAAGGCAAGATTTATTGACCCGCAGATTCAAAACAAAGTTTTTTCTTCCAAAGACACGACGAGAATTTTTATTCCCGCAAAGCTTACGGACAACAAATGGCTTTTGAAAAAGGACCCGGATTACGGCAAGCGCCTTAAAAGTCTTCCCGAAGACGAGTACAGAAAGCTTTGCCTTGGCGTTTGGGATATAAACGAAGGCGCATATTTTTCCGAATGGCGGCGGGATTTACACGTTTGCGAGCCTTTTGATGTACCGAAAGACTGGAGAAGATATTTTGCCATGGACTATGGCCTTGATATGCTTGCAGGATATTGGATTGCAGTTGACGGCATGGGAAGTGCTTTCGCTTACAGAGAAATATACGAAAGCGGCAAGGTTATAACCGAAGCTTTGAACGACATTTTGGCTATGCAGGGCAAAGACTTGCCGTATGAGTACATAGCTCCGCCGGATATGTGGAATCGCCGGCAGGACACCGGACGCAGCGTTGCGGAGATTTTTGCCGATGGGGGAATTATGCTTACCAAGGCGAAAAACGACCGCGTTCAGGGGTGGTATGATTTAAAAGAGTGGCTGCATCCGCGGCCGGACGAGTACGGAAATATAAGCCCGAAGCTTAAGATTTTTTCAAATTGCAAAAATCTTATCCGCACGCTTCCTATGCTTGAGATTGACAAGAAAAACCCAAACGACGTAGCAGGAGAGCCGCATGAATATACGCACGCGGCAGACGCCCTTCGCTATTGGGCGGCAGGCAGACCCGTTCCCGCTCCGGTTATCACAGAAAGAGACGAGTATTTGCCGGAGTATGACGAGCAGGTGGAGAGCCTTTTAAAATATTGATTTTGGCATTAACCGCACAGCGGTTTTTGAAATATTAAAAAGGAGAAAGAAAAATGGACGAAAATGCCGTAAACACCGAGCCGGCTGCCGAAAGCACCGGCGCAGGAACCGAAAGTTCCGAAAGTGATAAGGATTTTATGAGAGGACTTTTCGGCGAGGAATACGAGCCGGAGGAAAACGCCGCCGAAAGCGGCGAACCTGATGGGGAGAAGCCCGACGGCGAAGAGAAACCTGCCGTGCCGGAAACCGGCGCGGAAACGGAAAAAGCAAAGAAAGACCCGGCCGAAAGCAAAGAGGCAGCCGAAAGCACGCCCGAAAAGGTCAGCTTTGTGGAGCACGGAAAAACTTACAGCGTTGAGAAAGAGGCCCTTGAAAAGGTGGCGGCCGGAGCGGGCAGAAGGCTCGACGAGTTTATTGACCTATACCAGAAGGGCTGCGGATTTGACGCGCTGCAGGCTAAATACGCCGAGGCAGCAAAAGACAGCGAAATCATTAACAAAGTTGCTAAAGCGAGGGGAATTGACCCGGCAGAAGCGCGCAGGGAGCTTGTATATGCGGCGGAGACGCTGCCCATTGACAACCTTGCATCGGAGATCATGGAGAGAAACCCCGATATTTTAGAAAGCGAGGCGCGGCGCTGGGCGCAGGCGGAAATTGAAAACCAAAGAGCCAAGGAACGCGAAGCACAAGCCGAGAAGCAGAAAGAGGCGGAAAACGGCGAGGAAGCGAGAAGCGCCAAAGAAAGAGAAGCAAAGCTGCGCGAGATTGAAGCTTTTGAAATCGCACATCCCGAAATCAAGGCGGGGGATGAGCTGCCGGCAGAGGTCGTAAAAGCTTTTGAGAGCGGAAAGAGCCTTGAGGACGCGTGGAATTCTTTTCAAAAAGAAAAGGAGCTTGCCGCGCTTAAAGAAGAAATTGAAAAACTAAAAGCAGAGAATGCAAAAGCCGAAAAGAGGATATACGGAACGGAGCACAGCGCGGGTTCTGCCGCAAGCGGAGCAGGAGCAGCGCCGAAAGACCCGTTTATTGAAGGACTTTTTGGCTGACGCGCAAAGGAAAAGGAAAGGAAGAGAATAAGACATGGCAGTTAATCTTGCTACAAAATACGAAAAAGAGATTGCAATGGTTTTTACCATTAAATCGAAAGTAAGCGGCAACACCAACCAGGACTATGATTTTAACGGAGTAAAAAGCATCAATATTTATACCCCGGTGACTCAGCCGCTTAACGATTACAAGCGAACCGGCTCTAACAGATACGGTGACCCCCAGGAGCTTCAGGACACCCTTCAGGAAATGGAAGTGAACAAAGACAAGGCATTTTCAATTACCATCGACAAGGGCAACAATACCGAGCAGATGGGCGCAAAAGACGCCGCAAAAATTCTTGCTCTTGAAATTGAGGAGCAGGTTACTCCCGAAATGGACAAATATGCGCTTGGGAGATTCATCGACTATGCCGGCAAGAGCGAAGCGCTTGCCGCAGAGCCGACAAGTGACACTATTTGCACCGCGCTTTCCGACGGTATGGTCGCCATGAGCAACAAAAATGTTCCGGATGATAACAGATATATTTATATCGGCTGGAAGTGGTTTGGTCTTCTTCGCCTTTCAAAGCAGTTCATCGGAATTGATGAGCTTGGAAAGAAAGCTCTTATAAACGGAGAGCTTGGAACTTTTATGGGCGCACACGTTATTGCGGTTCCCGACACTTATCTTAAAAAAGGCGAAAGCCAGTGCTATTTTGTCATTACGCACAAGAACTCGGTAGTTCAGCCGAAGAAAATTCAGGATTACTTTGTAAAGGAAAATCCTGCGGGCATTAACGGTGCACTGATTGAGGGCAGATTTATATATGACGCACACGTTCTTGGCGCAAGAGCCAATGGCGTATATGCCGCTGTTGCCGCTTCCACAAAGCAGGCGGCACCGACTTTCAGCTTTTCCGGCGGTAATCTTACAGTAACCTCTGCCGGAGCGACCGAGGTTCGTGTTACTCTTGACGGCAGCGACCCGAGATACAGCAAGAACGCGATTAAAACCACAAGCGGCGGAACCATTGCCCTGCCTTCCGGCAAGACTGCGGCAAAAGCCGTTGCGCTTGACGACGCACTCTTTACTTCGGACGTTGCGACGGACAGCGAGAGAACCGTGGCCTGATGAAAATATTTGAGCAAAGCGGCGGCGGAGGGGAAAACCTTTTGCCGCCGCTTTGATGAAGGGAGCAAAAACAAATGACACTTGCCGATATAAAAAAGAGCACAGAGCCTTATAAAAACGCTATGAGCGGCAGCAGCGGAGAAAACGCTGCGGCAAATACTATAAACGACCTTAAAAACAGATACCGCGGAAGCCTTGCGGCGGATTACAGTTTTGGCGCACAGCAGCTTGCCGATGAGAAGGCAAACAGCCTTAGGGAGCAGGCCATTGCCGAAAGGCAGGCGGAGAGTGCGCTTCCCGAAAGGATGGCGAGAGCGGGCGTTAACGGAGGCGCTGCCGGAAGCACCCTTGCGGCGCTTAAAGCAAGCTATCAGAGCGGGAGAAACGACATTCGCAAAAACTATATTACGAGCCTTGGAGAGCTTGCGCAGAAATATAATCAGAGCGCCGCCGACACGGAAAACAACCTTGACAGGAGCTGGCTTGACTATCTTCTTACCAAAGCGCAGGCGGAAAACAGCGCGAAACTTAAAAAAGCTTACGGTTAAGGGGGAGGCAGTATGCCGAAGCAGATAAATTTTGCAAGCGCCGCGGAGCCGATGAAAAGACAGATTCTTATTGACAGCTTTGGCGGAATTGACCTTTCATCCAGCCCGACGGACGTCGACAAAAGCCGAAGCCCGGACGCGCCGAATATGATGCCGGACACGAAGGGAAACCCTAAGAAAAGACCCGGATTTGAGCGCACCGGGAAATTTGAAGGAAGAATAAACGGACGCTTTGAAATAAACGGGAAAGAGGTTATTCACGCAGGAAGTGCCCTTTATATTGAGGGAAAAAGAGTTTGGAGCGGAATGGCCGACGAGCGAAGCAGCGGACAGATTATAAAGGAAAACCTTTATATTTTTGACGGGCTTTGCGCCCTTAAATGCGATGGATATGACGCTTACCCCATAAGCTATGACGCATATGTTCCGACGGTTCTTATAAGCAAAAATGCGGATTTTTATTATTTTGATGAAAATTTCAGCGGAGACGGAAGCAAAAAGCGCTTTACCCTTTCAAAAGCGGCGGACGAAATAACCGCAAAGGTGGACGGCGCTTCGGCGGCGGTGACACTTGAAAACGGAAACGAGGCGGTTTTTGCAAGTGCGCCGGCGGACGGGAAGGCAATAGTGATTACCGGGAAAGTAAATCAAGAGCCCGGCGGCAGCAGCAATGAGGATTTCAACCTTTTGGGCGATAAGTGGAAAGAAAGTTTTTTATGCAGCGAAGGGACCGAAAAGGTGTTTACGCTTTCGCAGAAAAACATCGATGGCATTGCAAAGGCCGAGGTTATGGACGATTTGGGCGGATGGATAAAAAAGACCGAGGGCGAGGATTATTCCGTTGATAAGGCTGCGGGCAAAATTACGTTTTTTACACCGCCGGGGAAAACGCCTGTTGAGGGAAAGGACAATGTTATTATCACCGCGAAAAAGTGCGTTTCTGAAAGCAAGGCAAAAATAAACGGATGCAGGAGAAGCATTGCCTTTGGCGACGGCGGAAGCGCAAACCGCATTTTTGTCTGCGGAAACCGCGAAATGCCTGGAACGGATTTTTGGTGCGCGGTTAACGACCCGACATATTGGCCGGACAGCTATTACGGAGAGCCGGGAGGCGGAGACGCCGAAATTATGGGCTATTCTGTTATAGACGGAAAGCTTGGAACGCACATGAAGCCCGCCGCCGACGGGCGCAGCATTATTTTCAGAAGTGCAAGCCTTGACGACCGAGGAAAGGCGACATATCCCGTTACCGGATTTTTGCAGGGCGAAGAGGCAGCAGCGCCATGCGCCTTTGTATTTATGGAGACTGAACCTTTGTTCATAACTGAGCGCGGGGTTTACGCTGCCACGGCGGGAGACATTGACGGGCGGTTTTATACGCAGAACCGAAGCTATTTTATCAACCGCGCCCTTTGCGCCGAGGAAGGACTTGAAAACGCCTTTGGGGCAAAGTGGAAGCATTTTTATGTTATAGGGATAAATAGCAAGCTTTATCTTCTTGATACAAGTCAAAAATATTACGGCAGAGGAGAACCGCTTTCTTCTTTTCAATACGAATGTTACCTTTGGACAGGGATAAACGCGCGGGTA
>OBLI01002152.1_pt1 | contig 17366 bp, 8 predicted proteins | sample 1519701 | NCBI WGS metagenome assembly OBLI01 (sample SAMEA3663005, study PRJEB22513) | pig gut metagenome | biome: pig gut; feature: pig-associated habitat; material: faeces | place: France | collected 2012 | reverse complement strand
GTTAAGGCAGCAAATTGCAGGAAAAATTGCAGAAACTTATAAAAAATATTTTCCTATGCAGAAAGACTGCACAGATAACTTGTAACTTTGCACTCGATAATTGATTGTTTCATCTTTTAATTCATTTTTGAGTATGCAGAATACACAGCAGAATTCATTCGCAGAGTACGTAATTAACATGGTTTGTGATTTCATGAACTATTGTAGAGGTAATATGTCAATTACTGACATGTTTACACCTACTCTTGCGGTGTTGTATGCAATGCATAAAGGTTATCATATCAAGGTCTATGATAATAGACAAATGGAGTTCTATACTGATATAAATAATGACGATAAGTTATATCATGATCTTCTAGGTCTGATTCCTCATGATGCACACATAGAAAGAGCTTTGTGTAGATTAATAAATAATCTTGAATCTATAAGCCGAGAAGAGTTCAATGCTGTCTACGTTGAAGTTCTCGCAGGTCTTTTTGATTATATGGCATCTCACTCTGGTAAGACTGGAGGCGAATTCTATACACCTTCAGCCATTACAAAATTGATGGCATATTTTGTAAATAAAGAAGAGTGTGGTGAAATCTTGGACCCATTCTGTGGAACAGCATCCATTATTCATAAATTAAACAAGGATGGTCAGATAGTAATGTTTGATGGCCAGGAACTTAATCTTCAGACATCTATATATGCCAGGCTTAATACTGAAGCCTATTATCATTGTGATAATTCAATAGGAAATTACGATTCAATTGCCAAATGGAACAATGGTCGTTTCGATGCGATAGTCTCATGTCCTCCTTTTGGTCTGAGACTATCGCCTGAACAGAGATTCTGTGCGGAACATGTCTCTCCTTATTGTTCAAACAAAAGCGTTGAGGAGATACTGCTCAAACGTGCTTTCCGTCAGAACGATGCAAGGCTTGTCGTAACATTATTCTCAATGGGATTCTGTTACAAAGGAGAACCTGGCAGTTACGAATATGAATTGCGAAAAGAACTTATAGAACGCAATTTAGTTGATACCATTGTTGCGCTTCCATCTAACATACTTTACGGAACAAGTGTGCCATGCATAATATTGGTATGTAAAGCAAATCGCTCAAATAATGAGCCAGTAAAGTTTATCCATGCAGAGGATTACTTTACTGGAACAGGCAGAAAGCGTGTCTTTGAATATGATCGTTTTGTTGAAATGATTGAAGGAGACGAATGTGATTGTGAAAAAATTCCGCTCGACGAGATTCGCCTTTTTGCGTATAACCTTTATCCTTCTTTGTATTTCAAAAGAGATTACAAACTCAAAGAAGGTCAAGACATGGTTAGACTAGAAAAGTTGCTAATACCTGCAGAAGGCATCCCTACTTCCATGGAAGAAGCAAATGAAATTATCTCAAATTCAGAATTAAGTAATAATTTCATTGGAATCTTGCTGAACACGGGAAAAACTTCAACTCCATCAAGAACTCGCAGCGGTGTGATCTGTTATAACGGTGAATCTGGTAATTCCAAGTATCTTCTGGTATCTAATGTTTCTGGTGAGAATAGATATGCTATTCATACGGATAAGAAAGAGTTCTTTTGTCCTTCTAATATAAAGGTGTACAAAGTAAACGAAGAACTTGTCACTCCTGAATATTTGGTATACCTGTTATCAAACAGCTTTGCTATTACCAAGGGACGTATGCCTCTTTCTGGATTTATGATGCTCCCTATAATAATTGAGAGCATTGATAAACAAAAAGAAATTGTCAACAAAGAGGTACAGCAGTTCCACCAGAAGGTAAAGAAGGAACAGGAAGCTGATGCGAAACGTTTAGGCGTGAAGCAAAGTGTTTCTGACCTTGAACACATGTTAGGAGCAACACAGGTACGTATTGGAAAAATAATCTCTAAGTTAGAGAAGGCTACACCAGCTTCCGATAATTATACTGAAATTGTAAAGTCTCTGAAAGACAATGTCGAGTACATGAATCGAGTTATTCAATACAATAGTACAAGTATTGAAGAAGAGTCGTTCAATCTCAAAGAGGGTAATTTTATTGAGTTCATCCAGGATTATGCTGATGGCTGGAAAAATTACGGAGGTCCTTATTTTGAACTCTCTCTTAACAATGAAGTTGGTTCAGAGTTAAAGGCTAGATTTGATAAGACTCTGATGACGGTAATGCTTGATTCTATTTTGAACAACGCTGCACGACATAGTTTCGGTAAACGTAAAGGTGATAATCACCAAGTAGAAATATCCATATCTAATGTCAGCTACAAGGAACAACCCTACGTTTTGCTATCTATTGCTAATAACGGATCGTCTTTTGCAGATGGATTTACCGTTGAAGACTACATTTCAAAAGGGCGTTTCGTATCTTCTACAGGACGCTCTGGCTTAGGTGGTTATCATGTTCATCAGATAACAAAAGGACACAATGGATTCCTTTGTTTAGATAGTAACAAAATATGGAGTGTGATTGTAGATGTACTCATCCCATTAAGCATCACAGAAGAAAATAGCTATCCTGCGTATGAAAAAGAATGTGTATAATATAATTTGGGCAGACGACGAGATTGACGATCTGCTTGACGAAGATACAATCGAAGACCTTAAATCAAACGGATTTAAGGTCCTTGGCATGGCTCATGATGGTCAAGAGTTAGAATTATACCTTGACCAGTATAGTGAAATGGTAGATGCTGTAATAGTAGATGCAAATTTCAATGAGTCTGACATGGAAATTGTGAGTGAAAGAGACACTTCTGGTTTAACTTTTGCCAGAAGCCTCTATACTCATAAACTGTCTAAGTCTGTACCTTTCTTCATATTTACAAATCGCAGTGATGAGTTGTTAAAAGAAATATACCAGCATAACCCTAGATTTCTGGAAGATTTCCCACGTCATAAACGTTGGTTTAAAAAGTCTGGGCAAGGCGAATACGACGAAATGTTTGAGGAGATCAAGAATGCTGTAAACGAAAAAAACACTCAGGACTTCCAGATAAGGAATAAATATGTTGCGGTATTCTCATGGCTACCAAGCGAAATGTATGGCGAGATTATGGACATTTTAAAGATAGTAGAGGATGGCGATGATAGAAATCCTTCTGTCTTCAATAATATTCGTAAAGTTCTTGATTGGATAATGAAAGAATTAAGCGAATACGGTATCTTGGCAATAAAATTAACAGGTAGTAATCTTAATGATTGCAGCCGATTCCTAGGAAATGTAGACCTGCAAAAATATGTACCTCAATATATCCAACGCCAGATTCATTCTTGTTGTACAATCGCAAACGAAGGTTCTCATCGCCTTGTCTCAGATGAAGATGTACGAAATGGCACAGCACCTTTCTTAGTAAGGTCAACAGTATTCGAACTTCTCAATATCCTTGTTTGGTTTAATCAATTACCAAAAGATGACGAATCAAGAAGAAATATCACGAATATCGCAGTTAATATAGCAAGTCACATTAATAATGATAATACATCTTCGGATGAAGGTCAAGAACCAATCTTCGATGATGAATTTCATGTATGGCACGTCGGCGACACTCTTATTAGTATTAAACGATGGGACGGTGGAAAAGTAGTGCTATTTGATAAGCAAGAAAATGGATCAAATAATCCTAAAATAAAGGAAAAATATCCATTTTACGCAAAATACAAGAAAGTTTAGTCATCTATGCAGATAGCTTGCACAGAAAGCGGTTAAATTTACAATCGAAACAAATAAGAATATAAATTTTCAGCAATATGAGCAACGATATACAGCAGCAGACCACGGTCAACATTCAAGAGAAAGCAAATCTTATCTGGGCTATCGCAGATAAGCTTGTAGGTGTGTATAAGCCACACGAGTATGGTAATGTCATTCTTCCTATGTGCGTCATCAAACGTTTCGAGGACACATTGACCCCAACGAAACAGCAAGTTCTTGATACGAACGCTAAGCTTGATAAAGACGGAATTGTTGTTAAGAAAGGATTCTTGGAAGCAGCTGCTGGTCAGCAGTTCTATAACCTCTCACCTTTTACATTCCAGAATCTCCTCAATGATCCTGAGAATATCAAGGACAACTTTGAGTCATATCTTAACCACTTCTCAGAGAATGTAATTGACATCATCCACCGTATGGATTTCGACCGAGAGATTCAGAAGATGGCTGACAATAATGTGTTATATCTTGTCATCAAAGAGTTCTGCACACCAAAGGCTTACCTCGGTGCTGATCAGGTAACAAGTGTTGACATGGGATATATCTTTGAGGAACTTGTTCGAAAGTTCTCTGAGAGCTATGATGAACAAGCCGGAGCACACTTTACGGCTCGTGACATTATCTATCTTATGGCGGAGTTGCTTGTAGGTGACAATGAAGAGAAATTAGAAAATGAAGGTATCACTGCCTCAATCTATGATATGGCAATGGGTACAAGTCAGATGCTTGGATGCTTAACAGAGCGTTTCTTAAAGATTGATCCAGAAGCAGAGATCACAAGTTATGGTCAGGAGTTGAACAATCAGACTTTTGCTATTGCAAAGGCTGACACGCTAATTAAGGGTGGCAATGCTGACAACATGCGTCAGGGAGATACACTTGGTGATGACAAATTCTCTGGTTATAAGTTTGACTATATTATTTCCAATCCTCCTTTCGGCATTGAATGGAAGACTTCAAAGAAAGCCGTCGAGGACGAACATCTTCTTGGAGAAGCTGGTCGTTTTGCACCAGGTCTTCCTGCAATTGGTGATGGTCAGATGTTATTCCTTCTCAATGGTGTAGCAAAGTTGAAAGAAGATGAAGGTCGTATGGCCATAATCCAGAATGGTTCAAGCTTATTTAAGGGCGATGCTGGAAGTGGTGAAAGTGAAATTCGTGGTTATCTCCTAGAAAATGATTATCTTGAAGCTATAGTTCAGTTGCCTAATGATTTGTTCTACAACACTGGTATTGCTACTTACATTTGGATTGTAACTAAGAACAAGAGCGATGAGCGTCAAGGCAAAGTTCAACTCATTGATGCAAGCCAGTGTTATGACAAGCGCAGAAAGAGTCTAGGAAATAAGCGTGTGGATATTAGTGATCGTTGCAGAGAACTTATTGTCGAAGCATACAAAGACTTCACCAACTGGAGCTATCAAAGCGAAGATGAATTACTGAAAGTCGAGAGTAAGGTGTTCGATAATGAATATTTCAAATACTCAAAACTCACCGTGGAACGCCCTCTCATTGACGAGTCGACAAATCAGCCTATACTCAAAAAAGGCAAACTGCAGGCAGACAGCAAGAAGCGTGATAGTGAGATTGTGCCTTGGACTGAGGACATAGAAGAGTATATGCAGAAAAATGTTCTACCATACGCACCAGATGCATGGATAGACGTGAAGAAGACTAAGATAGGTTATGAAATTCCGTTTACACGTGAGTTCTATAAGTATTTCCCCCCATCCAAAAGCGAAGATATTTTTGCTCATTTAAAGGAACTTGAAGCTCAAGAAACAGAACTCATGAATAAGATACTAGGATAATATGAATAAAGTATACGAATCATATAAGGATAGTACAATCGCTTGGATTGGTAATATTCCAAGTGGTTGGGATGTTTGTCGAATTAAAGATTCAGCATCTTTATATACAGGTAATAGTATAAAAGATGAAGAGAAGGATTTTTATTCAGACTCTGAGGATGCTCGCCCTTATATAGCTACAAAAGATATTGATGCTACATATCTTTCTGCCAATTACGAGAATGGATTATATATCAAACATGAAGATTCTAATTTTAGAGTAGCTCCTTGTAGAAGTTCATTAATGTGCATAGAAGGTGGAAGCGCAGGAAAAAAGAAAGCATTTGTTGAAAAAGAAGTTTCTTTTGTTAATAAATTATGCTGTTTTTCTCCAAATAATAGGATTGACGGAAAGTTTTTATTTTACTTTTTATGCTCTCCTAATTTTGAAGATGTATTCAGTAGTAAAATAACCGGTCTTATTGGTGGTGTTAACATTCCAACATTAAAGGATATTAATATTCTTCTGCCTTCAATCAAAGAGCAAGAATTAATTTCAAACTATTTAGACACTAAATGTTTTGAAATTGATTCATTGATTTCGTTACAAGAGCAGATGATAAGTGATTTGATCAACTATAGAAAATCAATCATAACCGAAGCTGTTACAAAAGGGCTCAATCGTGATGTAAGAATTATTAACAGTGGTATAGAGTGGATAGGAGAAATTCCAGAAGGATGGAAAGTTATAAGAATTAAATGGCTACTAAATGAAAGAAAAGAAAGGTCTGTAACAGGAAGTGAAGAGCCTTTATCAATGAGTCAGAAATACGGATTAATACCAACTAAAGATATGGACACAATTCCAAATATGGCATCATCTTTCATTGGAGCAAAAATCACTTTTCCTGGTGATATTGTTTTTAATAAATTAAAAGCACATCTTGGCGTTTTTTCTGTTTCACAATATTATGGGCTAGTGAGCCCAGACTATGCTGTGTATTATCCTACAGCTTTGTCTGATGCAAAATATCTAGAATATCTTTTTAAGACGTCAATATATATTAATGAATTCAAAAAACGATCATCTGGTGTTGGTGCTGGTCTTACAAGACTTTATACCAGTGATTTATTTGATATTCATGCTATTTGTCCGCCAATCTCTATTCAAAAAGAAATTGCACAATATATTGATGCCAAGACCTCACAAATTGATTCTCTCATATCAATCAAGCAGGCAAAAATTCAAGATTTGAAAGATTACAAGAAAAGTATCATTTTTGAATACGTTACAGGCAAGAAAAGAGTTTAAGCTATGACACATACAGGTTTACATGAAAAAAACTTTGAAGCAGACATCGAACAATATCTGCTTACAGAGGGAGGCTACACTAAAGGTAGCCAGAAGACATACGATAAAGAGAAGGCCATAGACCTCGATACACTCATTCGTTTTATCAAAGACTCTCAGCCCAAGGCATGGGAGAAGTTTGAGCGTGTCTTTGGTGCAACAGCAAAAGCTGAACTCTATAAGACCATGCAAGGTGACATTCTAAAGTATGGTCTGATTCATACTCTGCGTAAAGGCATAAAGAATCGTGGAATTGAGATTCAGTTATGCTACTTTGCTCCTGCTTCATCGCTCAATCCAGAACTTATAGATAAGTACAACAAGAACATTCTTGAATGTACTCGTCAGTTCGTATATAGCAAAGACATCAAGAACTCCATCGATATGGTTCTTTCTTTGAATGGTATTCCCGTAGTTGCCATTGAATTGAAGAATCAATTTACTGGGCAGGATATAAACGACTCTATTGATCAATGGAAGAACAACCGTAATCCAAAGGAACCTCTTTTCCATTTTGATAATCGTATCTTAGCTTATTTTGGTTGTGACCTTTACGAGGCAGCAATGGCAACTGAATTGAAGGGAGAAAAGACATTCTTCATGCCATTCAACCAAGGTAGCAATGGTGCAGGTGAAGTCGGTGGTGCAGGAAACCCTCAGCGTGATGATGATGAGTATGTAACATCATACTTCTGGAAGGATGTACTAAGAAGAGACGTACTCTTGGCAATCCTTCAGCGATTCATTATGCGTCAGGAAGAGACAACTATCTCTCTAATCCAGGATAAACATGGAAAAGAGAAAGAAATCTCTGAAACCAAGACAAAAATTATATTCCCACGTTACCATCAGCTTGACGTTGTAGAAAAGCTTATCCGTGATACAGAAGCCAATGGTTCTGGTACCAACTATCTGATTCAGCACTCTGCCGGTTCAGGTAAGTCAAATTCTATAGCTTGGTTAACATATCGCTTGGCTTCACTCCACAACAAGGACAATGCAAACATCTTCAAGGGAGTATTCGTTGTCACAGACCGTCGTGTTTTGAACCGTCAGCTTCAAGAAACCATCCTCGGCTTTGAACATGTTGATGGCACAGTAACAACTATCACCGAAGATGATAGCAATGCAAGCGAAAAGCTCAAAGATGCAATTAACGCAGAGAAGACAGGTATTGTTATTACTACCCTACAGCGTTTCCCTCAAGTCTATGAGCAGATTAAGAAGCATGGTGGAGAAAACTATGCTATCGTTGTCGATGAAGCACATTCAAGCCAGAGCGGTAAGAGTGCCGAGAAGTTGAAAGCAGCATTGGCTGATACTGATGAAGCTCTGAAAGAACTCGCTGAATGGGAGGATAAGACTGTTGAAGAACTAGAGAAGGAACAGGACCGTCTGATGCTTGACCTCCTCAGCCAAGGTCAGCATTCGAACCTTTCTTTCTATGCCTTTACTGCAACTCCTAAGCCGAAGACACTCCAGACTTTCGGTATTCTTGCTCAGAAAGGTGAGACACCTGATAAGGACAAGTACAAGGCATATCATAACTACTCAATGCTACAGGCTATCGAAGAAGGATTTATCAAGGATGTGCTGAAGAACTACACCACATATCAGATTTCCTATGAGATTGCTCGCAAGTCAGAGGACAATCCTGATTACGAGGAAACTCCTGCAACTATTGCTCTGAAAGCATTCCACGACAACCATAAGGACACTATAAACAAGAAGACCGCCATCATGGTTCAGAAATTCCGTGAAGTCACTCTTCAGAACATGGAAGGACGTGCAAAGGCGATGGTTGTAACATCAAGCCGTGCCCATGCTGTACGCTATTTCTTTGCAATCAAAGAGTATTGCAAGCAGAACAAGATTACAGATGTTCATCCAATGGTTGCCTTCTCAGGAAAGGTAGAATACCAGGGTGTTGAGTACACAGAGCCTAAACTTAACAAGCGAGGAGAGAAGACTATCTCTGAAGATAAACTTCCACTCTACTTTGCAAGCGACTTCTACAATATGCTTATCGTTGCCGATAAGTACCAGACAGGCTTTGATGAGCCAATGCTTCATACGATGTTCGTTGACAAGAAGTTGAAGAATGTAAAAGCAGTTCAGACACTTTCTCGCTTGAATCGATCAAATCCTTTGAAACAAGACACATACGTCTTTGACTTTGTGAATACACCAGAGGAAATAAAGGCTGCTTTTGAACCATTCTATAAAGGAACAGAGCTGATCAACCCTGTAGATGTCAACTACGTATATACCTTCCATAAGGATATTGAACTATATCATCTTTGGTCTATAGACGAAGAAGAAAAGTTCTATGACCTCTTTGTAGCATCCTCAAAGGATAAGAAGAACAAATCAAAACTCGGAGCACTCTCAAACTTCCTTAAGGCTATTGTAGATAGATTTGAGGAACTTGACGAGGAGTCACGCTTTGCTGTACGCAGTAAGATTAAGAACTTTATCCGTTTCTACTCTTACATGGCACAGATAGCAAGAACCTTTGATCGTTCACTGATGAAGTCATACATCTTTGCAGATTATCTGTATCGTGTACTTCCAAAGAATCCACGTGAGAAGGTTGACTTGGAGAAGAAGGTACGTCTTGTAAACAATACCATAAAGCCAAACCAGATGCAATCAATCAACCTTGGTGGCGATAAGCCAGAAATCAAGGGTGAGAATCCTGGAGCAAGTAGAAAACCTGAAGATACTCGCGATTTGCTTGACAACATCATTGACAAGGTGAATATCATGTTCCGTGGTGAGTTCTCAGAAGCAGACCGTGTGATGGTTGAAGGAATCTTTGACCTCATTCAGAAACAAGCCACAAAGAAGATGGCAAAGCAAGCCGTCGGCAACGATGAGAACCAGTTTGTTGATAGCATTTTCCCTGACATCTTTGGTAAAGCTGCTCAGCAGTGTTATACAACTCAGACAGACTCATATCGCAAGCTCTTTGAAAATCAGGAGTTCTATCAGACTCTGATGAAACAGATGGGACATGCCATCTACGAGCGTTATCGTGAGCAAGAGGCTAAGGCATATACGATTCAGAATCTACAGGATAAGATAATTCCTCTGATGCGTGAAGACTTTGCCGGTCTTGCTGGAATTGGCAGAACGCTTGAAGAAGCATTCGGATGGTTGATCGATGTTTTGAAAGTTAACAGCATTGATAAGTACAGCGGACTGAACGAAACAGTACTCAATGCACTCTTCAAACTCTATTGCAGTCCTAACACCCTTACATTAGCAGAGAAGCGTACATACCTGAAAGCTCTCGTGACAGGTTATGAGTCATATCTGAAGAAGCTATATCTTCTTATTACAGATAAGGAGGTTACAGACAAGAATGGTGATGTTGACCATGCTGCTCTCAGCAATGCAATCTACTGTATGCAGTTGAATAAGCTACAGTATAGTGACAAACCAATAGATCAGAAGTTTGCTCAATACGTAGATATTCTCGTGAATCTCCGTAACGATGAGAACCATTCTGCCAAGAGCCTTGATGCCAAGGAGGTTCAGTTAGGTATTCACGTTGCTACCGTTATGTTCATGTATGTTACATTCAAGAATATAACAGAGCTTGAAATGGTTGAAAGTAAATTCAAATAAACTAGTATTGAATGACAAATCAATTCCCAGAATATACCGATGATTACTATTTCAGCCGGGAAAAACTCTTGAGAGAGTGCCTACCCTACTTGGATGTGTATTCAGAAGCAATAACCGACTACCAGGGATTCTTCTCTGGTAAGTCGGTTTCTATGCTTGGTTTTTCTGTGGAAGAAAAAGTCTGGTTGCGTAAGTTCATTCTTCTGAACGGAGGCAAGGCATATCACAAAAGACTGGATAATCCTGATATTATTATATTTGGTGAAAATTTCTGGTATTATGATATGCTTTGGGTATATGAACGCCAGCAGAAAGGTAATAAGATCATTCTCATCAATTACATGACATTCTCATCATCTATTGATTCTATATGGAATGAGAAAGTTGATGAATATACTCGTTTAGAAGAAGAAAAGAAGATACAAAGGAAAGAAAAAGCAAAAGAACTATATTGCGACAAAGATTTCTTATCCAAGTTGAATTGGGTTAGTGAAGACAAACTGTCTCTGTTTGATGACGTATTCTACATCTGTGGAAGACTATATGAACATTACTCTTTTGATACAGAGGAGATATATGACAAAACTACTCAAAGTCAACTGGAAAAAGATATTAAGGCTAAATTTGGGCTGACAGTAAATAAGCAAAGAGAGCAAGCTACTTGTGTGATTATGGGTGATAATGTAGCCTGTAGCTCGTTGGATGGATTAAATGCTGATGTAAAGTATATATCATATACGGATTTCAAGAAATGGCTGACTTATGTTTATCCTGCATACCCTGACTTTAAGGAATTTAGACTAAAATACTCTCCATCTAAGGATGTCAAGTTAAGACCTTACCAGCAAGAAGCAAAGAATAAAATCTTTGAAATCTGGAAAGAGAGAAAAAGTGTAATGCTTCAGATGCCTACTGGAGCAGGAAAGACTGTGCTTTTCTCTTCTGTCATAAATGATATAGTTAAGGTTCCCGACTCTAACATTCTGATTATTGTTCATAGAACCGAATTGGTTGACCAGATTGATGGTCATTTGCAAAAGTACAATGTTGAGCATGGTATTATTGCAAGTAATAGACCGCGAAATCTTGAAAGAAATGTTCAGATTGCCTCTATTCAGACTATAACTCACAAGAATAATGAGCATATAACGAAAGAGTTTATTCCAGACTTTATTATTGTTGATGAAGCTCATCACACATTGGCCAACACCTATAATCGACTGTGGAAGCTATACCCAAATTCATGGAAATTAGGTGTTACAGCAACTCCTTGCAGATTAAACTGTGCTACATTCGGTCATCACTTTGATAGAATTGTAGAGTCGTTATCTGTTAAAGAGTTAATCAAAGAGGGGTATTTGTCGGATTATACATTTTATACAGAGAATCCTGATAGTGACTTGTCAAAAGCTATCGAAAGCATAAAAGGAAAAAGCTCGACTGGTGATTATCGAATTGAGGATCTTCTTCATAACTTAAATGTAGAATCCCATATTCAAAAACTAATCCTCTGTTATACAAAATATGCAGAAGGATTGAAAGGCATTGTATATGCAATTAGTATAGAACATGCCCACAATATATGTGAAGCATACAAGACTATTGGTGTCAATGCAGAATTTATTGACAGCAAGACTCCTAAGAATGAACGTGACCAAATTGTTGAAAAATTCAGAGCAGGTCAAGTTCAGGTAATGGTCAATGTTGACATATTCAGTGAAGGATTTGATTGTCCAGACATAGGTTTCATACAAATGGCTCGTCCTACTTGGTCACTAAGCAAATACATGCAGCAAGTGGGTCGTGGTCTAAGAATCAGTTCTGATAAGGATAAAACGGTCATCCTTGACAATGCAGGAATGTTTTCTCGCTTTGGATTACCATCTGATGATAGACCATGGCGCAAAATGTTTAGTGGGAGCGACGTTAGAGATTCCTACGTTAATAATATTATTACAAACAATAATATACTCCGTAGAAAATTCGGCAGGTCATCTGACCTCATGTTAAAAATTACGTCGGATCAAGAGAACAAGGGGCAAAAGCTTATTGATAATAGCTTCACTGCCTTCACTCCTGCAGATAAAAAGAAGGAAAATGCTTCCGATTATAACGAACCTTACTTTGAAAATGAATCATCAAATGATGTTGTTTTTGAAAATGAATCATCAAATGATATTGTTTTTGAAAATGAATCATCAAATGATGTTGTTACAGAGTATGTTTCTAGTTATGAACGTCCAAAGCCCATAAAGAGACATTATCCAATGGTCGGTGAACAGACCGGTAGCGTCTTGTCTGACGATAAACAACCAGAAGAAAGCCAAACATTAAAGATAATCATTGCAATAATTATTGGAATTGTAGTTGTCGCCTGTGTAATTTTCCTTGGATTCGCAGTATTAGCAATACCCGTTTTCCTTGGTTTAATACTTAAGAAAAAATAGTCATTGATATGAGTATAAATAAAATAGTAGAAGATTTCAAACTTCATCAACTCCAACACGGATTAGGTGGTGATCCTGAGCAGGATGAGTTGTACAAATGGAAGCTGGTGACCGATCAGATTGGTCATCCAGATGTTAATGCTGTTGACTTCGCAAAAGAGATCAACTCTCTTTCTCTAAAGAATCTGTGTTATAGCACACAGACTACAGCAATACGACATTTCGTCGAATACGAGCCAGAAGAGTACAGGAATGCTTTTATAGGTCTATTTGACGAAAATATTGATTTACAAGAACGAGTTGATAAGTTCATATCTGACTGTAGGGAGTTGTGGGATAATAAGATCAAGCAAAACTTCACACAGAAAACAAGTGCTATGTGTGACGAGCGCTTGATTAGTTTTTTTCTGACACTGATGGATCCTACTAAGTACACATTCTACAAGGATGAGGTTTACGGTAGCCTTTGCAATCTTCTCGGAGAAAAGAAAAAGAGTGCCGGTCAGAAACTCGTTCATTTCTACGAATTGCTGAACAATCATGTTATTCCAGCCGTTGAGAGTGATACAGAATTGCTAGACTCTATCAACAAGGAGATAGATGCGAAAGGCTATGTACACAGTACGCCACTCATAGCCCAGACAGCTCTGTGGTACTATGCAAGAAATGTTAGGAATAACGACAAGACACATATTTGGCTATTTTTAGGAGGAAAAGATGCAGACGATTACCACTTTGAAGAAATGTATAATGATGGTTCCATGGCTCTCTGTGGTTGGGAAAAAGTTGGTGATCTCAGTGACTGTGATGACCTTAACAGCATAGAAGAAAGAAGAAAGAATGTTCCTGAATACGAATCGAACACCACCCATCTTTCTGCTATGTTACATGCTATTGCCAATGAAATCAAGGAAGGTGACATCATATTGGCAAAAGAAAGTGGAGCAGATATTGTCGGCATGGGTATTGTTACAAGTGACTATTACTTTGATTCCGACTCACCTTATGGTGTACATTGTAGAAAAGTTCAATGGACTCATAAAGGATTATGGAAATGTGATGCAATATTGAAAGAGTACGGAAAAGCTCAGTTCCCAGCCAAAGCTCTCACCAATGTAAGCAATACCAATAAGTACCCATATATTCAAAAGATAATCAATATGATTAAGGGAGATAAGTCTGAAAAGCAATACTGGCTGCTTGGTCATGCCTATGGTAGCACCAATCCACAGATTAACCGCTTCATAACAGAAGGGATATGGGAAGGACGTTTTGACGAGAACAAACGTGTAGATCAGCGTCAGCTTGCCTTGGCTCGAAGAATCAAGGTAGGCGATGTGATATTGCTAAAGTCAACTGCAACAAAAGGAGCCAACCACGATATTCCATTCATGAGAATCAAGGCAATAGGACTTGTTACTGATAAACTCATCGAAGAAGAAGGAACTGAGTATCTGACGCTTAGATGCAATGTAAACTATCTAACAACGACAGACAAAGACTTTGACGGTTCTGTTTATGGCTCCTATCGCCAAACTGTTCATGAGGCAGATAACAAAGTAAAAGATGTAATAGAATACGCCAACTCTATCATTAATCCTACACGTATGCCACAGAAAAAATACACAAAATACATTGAACTCCTCCAGGAGAATAGAAACCTTGTGTTAACAGGTGCTCCTGGAACAGGAAAAACGTTCATGGCTCAGGCTATCGCAGAAGAGATGGGATGTAGCAAAGAAGAAATGTGCTTCGTACAGTTCCATCCATCTTATGACTATACAGACTTTGTTGAAGGCTTACGTCCTATTGAAAAGGCTGATGGTCAGATGGGATTCGAGCGTAAGGATGGCGTGTTCAAGGATTTCTGCAAGAAAGCAGCCAAGAATCTCATAGATTCAGAGAAGAGTGTTGAAAGTCTCACTAAAGAATTATCTTGGGAGGAAAAGCTTCAGCAGTTCATCGAGGACTCAATAGAGGATAACACCAAGTACAGACTTTCTAACGGCAGTGAGTTTACCATTGACGAAATCAGAGGCAGAACTATTGTTGTACATAATGACCAGAATGAAAAGACCACTCAGGTATCAGTCAATGCAGATGACATCATCGAGCTGTTGACCAATGAAGTGCCTCTCAATATCGTCCGTGACATCCGTAACTACTTCAACAGAAAGTTTGGAACTCAGCCTGATTCCTATGCTTATATCATTACCAAGGCAATCCGTGAGATGAAGAGCAATGTATATGTAGAATCAGCAAATAAAGTTGAGAAGAAACCATTTGTCTTTATCATCGATGAGATCAACCGTGGTGAGGCATCAAAGATATTCGGAGAATTGTTCTATGCAATAGATCCAGGTTATCGTGGAAAGAAAGATGTTCGTGTGAAGACCCAATATCAGAACCTTGTTCCTGATACTGATATGTTTGCAGAAGGTTTCTATGTTCCAGAGAATGTTTATATCCTCGCTACAATGAACGATATAGACCGTAGTGTAGATAGCATGGACTTTGCTATGCGTCGTCGCTTCACATGGAATGAGGTTACACCTGAAGACACACAGGATATGCTCGACACAATGACATGTGCAGCCGAAGCCAAGGCTGTTATGGCTCGTTTGAATGATGCCATTGCAGATACAGAAGGTCTTGGTGCTGCTTACATGGTTGGACCTTCATACTTCCTGAAACTTGCAGAGAACCACGGCAACTTTGATAAGCTTTGGACGATGAACATTGAACCGCTCCTCAGAGAATATCTGCGTGGATTCCGCAAGGTCAATGACATCATGGAGAATTTCAAGAAGGCATATTTTGCAGAAACAGAAGAAGCATCAACCACTGAGGTATCAGATGAACTTGAATAGGATATGAGAATCAACCTGACGGACAATAACATAGGACAGCCAAATGCCGGAACATTCAAACGCAAGGATGTTTCAGCATTGTTTCCTATTGCTGACAAAACTATTGCACAACTATGCAAGGAGAATGAGAACCTTCTTATTTTCCCTTACAGCATAGAAACTTCTGACGATAGGGTTGGCGATTCATCTGTCATGAGCATTCTCAACACGGCTGATTCCGAGAGAGTACGTATTAGTACTGGCAATGTTATGGGATTCATTGGTGTCGGAAATCTTCAAATAAAGATACAGTCCAGATTCGATGAAGGACACGATGACTATCTTCTTCACTATATGCTGCAGAAAGTACTGTCCTTTAATCTCTTTGACCTGAACCATAACAATGAGCAGGAGGATGTATTTGACTTTGTCATGTTTATGTTCCCTTACTTCCTCAAAAAAGCATTGAGACAAGGAGTTTACAGAGAATATCAGCATTTCAAGCATAATGACGCAAATGTAAAGGGAACTCTTGACATGGGGCGGCACATTGCTCGTAACATTCCTTTCGTTGGAAACATAGCCTACTCTACTCGCGAATACAGTCATGACAATAGTATGACCGAGTTGATCAGACATACTATTGAGTTCATGAAATCAAAGAAGTATGGTATGGCTGTTCTTAACATTGATCGTGATACTATTGATAATGTAAAGACCATTGTCGAATACACACCATCCTACGATAAGAATGAGAGAAATGCTGTCATCAGCAAGAATCTCAGGATGAAAAGCCATCCATATTATACAGAATACCAACCATTACAGAGTCTCTGTTTACAGATTCTCAGAATGGAAGAAGTCAAATATGGAGAAAGTGAGGAAGAAGTCTGCGGAATACTCTTTGATGGAGCTTGGCTATGGGAGGAATACGTAAATACGATTCTTCAGGACTATGGTTTCAAGCATCCTCAGAACAAACAACATAAAGGAGGAATTTATCTCTTTGAGGACAAGAGTGGTATTCGCTATCCCGATTTTTACAAGGAAGATTTTGTGCTTGATACAAAGTACAAGAGACTTGGCAGTTATGATGATGTGGCAAAAGTAGGACGTGACGATATTCACCAAGTCATTGCCTATGTAAATGCCCTAAAAGCCAGTAGGGGCGGTTTCATATCACCATTAGAAAAAAAGCAGACCATTATTCCCACCAAGAATATTAAGGGAAGCACTTCAACCTTATCCATCTTTGGGATTGAAATCTGCAAGACAGCAAAATCCTATGCGGATTTTTGTTCTAGGATGAAGGAAAAGGAAACTGAATTTATAAGGTCACTGAGTCTGTAACATTAAATTTGGACAGAAAACTATGGATTTGATAGAACATACATATACAATTCAATGGGTTGGACCAATGGACTATGAAGAGTATAGGGAATACTTGCGTAATCAAGAAACCCTCGACTCGGCATATTTTAACCTATACTATTTTGAGGCAAGAAAAGATGCTCGATATAAATGGTCAACCTATATCGGCATTCATAAGAACAATGATGGCATAGACAGAAGAGTCAATCCGTCAC
>OBLI01002151.1_pt1 | contig 17368 bp, 16 predicted proteins | sample 1519701 | NCBI WGS metagenome assembly OBLI01 (sample SAMEA3663005, study PRJEB22513) | pig gut metagenome | biome: pig gut; feature: pig-associated habitat; material: faeces | place: France | collected 2012 | reverse complement strand
TCTGAAAATCGGTGACAGTGTCGCAGTTAACGGGGTATGCCTGACTGCGACGTCTATTGGTGCAGGCGGTTTTACCGCAGATGTGATGCATGAGACACTCAACCGGTCTTCTCTGGGTGCTTTGCAAAAAGGCAGTCATGTGAATCTGGAACGGGCGATGCTTGCAAATGGACGGTTTGGCGGACATATCGTATCCGGTCACATCGATGGAACCGGTACGATCGGATCGATCCAGAAAGATGATAATGCACTTTGGTATACGATCCTGGCAGATGCAAAACTGCTTCGATATATCGTGGAAAAAGGTTCTGTCACGATAGACGGGATCAGCCTGACTGTGGCAGATGTGCAGTCGGATCGTTTTGCGGTTTCCCTGATTCCGCATACCGCAAAAGTCACAGTTCTGGGCGAAAAACGAACGGGTGATATCGTCAATCTGGAGACGGATATCATCGGAAAGTATGTGGAGAAACTGATGAAGCCCGCTGTGGAAGAGACAAAACAGAAATCAGGAATTACGATGGAATTTTTAGCCGAAAACGGCTTTTGATAACCCGAAAAGGAGGAATACAATGGGTGATTTTAATACCGTAGAAGAAGCACTTGAGGAGCTTCGCAAGGGACATCTGATCATGGTGATCGATGACCCGGATCGAGAAAATGAAGGAGATCTGATCTGTGCGGCGGAGTTTGCGACAACCGAGAATGTCAACTTCATGGCGATGCATGCAAAGGGATTGATCTGTATGCCGATGAGTCAGGCGTACATTGAGAAGCTGCATCTGCCGCAGATGGTGAGCTACAACACAGATAACCATGAGACTGCGTTTACAGTGTCCATTGATCATGTGGATACGACAACGGGGATCTCGGCAGCAGAGCGGTCGCTGACGGCGATGAAGTGTGTGGAAGACGGCGCCAAGCCGGAGGACTTCAGACGTCCGGGACATATGTTTCCACTGCTGGCAAAAGCCGGCGGCGTCCTGGAGCGGGATGGACATACTGAGGGCACTGTGGATCTGTGCCGTCTGGCCGGACTGAAGGAATGCGGTCTGTGCTGTGAGATCATGCGGGATGATGGAACGATGATGCGTACCACAGAGCTGCTTGAGAAGGCGAAGGAATGGAATCTGAAGATCATTACGATCAAGGATCTGCAGCAGTACCGCAAGGTACACGATAAACTGGTGGAGCAGGTGGCAGTTGCGAATCTTCCGACCAAATACGGTGAGTTTCGTGCCTACGGATATCAGAATACGCTCAACGGTGAGCATCACATTGCGCTGGTGAAAGGTGACATCGGCGATGGAAAAGATGTACTTTGCCGTGTGCATTCGGAGTGTCTGACCGGTGACTGCTTTGGCAGCCTGCGCTGCGACTGCGGAGAACAGCTTGCGGCAGCCATGCAGCAGATTGAAAAGGAAGGTCGGGGAATCCTGCTGTATATGAGACAGGAAGGCCGGGGAATCGGACTGCTCAATAAATTAAAAGCTTATGCGTTGCAGGAAGAGGGCATGGATACCCTGGATGCGAATCTGGCGCTGGGATTTGCGGGAGATCTGCGTGAGTACTACATTGGGGCGCAGATTCTTCGGGATCTGGGAGCAAAGGAGCTTCGCCTGCTGACCAATAATCCGGATAAGGTCTATCAGTTGGAGGGCTTTGGAATCGACATTGTAGAGCGTGTGCCAATCCAGATGAAGCCGAATGTGCATGATATTTTTTATCTGAAGACAAAAGGAAAGCGAATGGGGCATATCTTAGATATCAATCAATAAAAAATGAACAGAAACGGAAAGGAGAAATATAAAATGAATGTTTTTGAAGGAAAAGTAATCTCAGAGGGAATCAAGGTTGGAATCGTGTGCGCGCGGTTTAACGAATTTATCGTGTCAAAGCTTCTGGGCGGATGCGAGGATACACTGATCCGTCATGGCGTGAAGGATGAGGATATTGACGTGGCATGGGTGCCGGGCGCATTTGAGATCCCGCTGATCGCATCAAAGATGGCAAAAAGCGGAAAATACGATGCGGTGATCGCTCTTGGCGCAGTCATCCGGGGAAGCACCAGTCACTATGATTATGTGTGCGCGGAAGTATCAAAAGGAGTGGCAACGGTATCATTAAACAGCGACATCCCAGTGATGTTTGGTATTCTGACAACCGATACGATCGAGCAGGCCATCGAGCGTGCCGGAACAAAGGCAGGAAACAAGGGAGCCGATTGCGCGCAGGGTGCGATTGAGATGGTCAACCTGATCCGTGCGCTGGAGAAATAGTTGCAGGGGAAGGCTTTTACTTGACTTTTTTACTGTACTGTAATAAAATTTGGTTATTACAAGGGCGTAATGGATAGACCACTGCGCTCTTTTTTTGAGAAAAGAGAAAAAAGGAGTAGAAAAATGGAGACAATTGGTAGTATTATCAAAGCCATAGACGATTTCGTCTGGGGACCTGCGATGCTTGTTCTGCTTGTCGGAACAGGAATTCTGCTGACGGTCCGTACCCGGTTTTTATCATGGAGAAATCTGGGCTATGCGATCAAGAGCACGTTGAGTAAAGAGGCACGCAAAAAAGGAGACGGCGAGGGAGATATCTCTCCATTCTCAGCATTGACGACGGCGCTTGCGGCTACGATCGGAACGGGAAATATCGTCGGTGTGGCGACAGCAATGGTATCCGGTGGTCCGGGAGCACTGGTATGGATGTGGATCTCTGCCTGCTTTGGACTGACTTCAAAGTTTTCGGAGTGTATGCTTGCGATCAAATATCGTGAGGTCAATGAAATGGGCGAGATGTCCGGCGGACCGATGTACGTCATGAAAAAACGTCTCGGTGGCAAAGGCGGAGCGATACTTGGATGGTTGTTTGCATTGTTTGCGGTCATCGCATCCTTTGGAATCGGAAACCTGACACAGGGAAATTCGATTGCGGATGCATTACATAATACGTTTTCCGTTCCGACAGCAGTCACCGGTGTGATCGTGACCTTGCTTGTATTATTTATCGTAGTCGGAGGAATTAAATCGATCTCAAAGGTATCCTCTGTGGTAGTTCCTCTGATGGCAATTTTCTACATGATCGGTGGAATCATCGTCATTCTCATTAATTTTCGGAATGTGCCGGCAGGACTTGCCATGATCTTTCGAATGGCGTTTTCCGTAAAAGCAGTTGGAGGCGGATTGTGTGGATCGATCGTCGCTTCGATGATGAATGCCATGAGATACGGAGTTGCCCGTGGTGTATTCTCCAATGAGGCCGGTATGGGTTCTGCAGCGATCACAGCGGCAGCAGCGAGAACCGATCATCATGTGCGTCAGGCATACATCAACATGACCGGAACCTTCTGGGATACAATCGTGGTATGCACGATTACCGGACTTTGTATCGCATCATCCGGATGCCTTGGCATGTTGGATGCAGCCGGTGATCCGGTCAAAGGATCGGCACTGACTATTGCGGCTTTCCAGTCTGCGCTGGGACCGATCGGTGGATGGATCGTTACGGTAGGTATTGCGCTGTTTGCGTTTTCGACGATTCTCGGCTGGGAGTACCACGGTGAGAAAGCGTGGGAGTATCTGTTTGGAACACATGCTTACAATATGGTTTATCGGATTGCGTTTTCGGCAGTTGCCTTTGTCGGATGTACCACAGCGTTGGATATCGTATGGAACTTCTCGGATATTGCGAATGCTTTGATGGCAGTTCCAAACCTGATCTGCATGATCATCTTAAGCAAGGAGATCGCGGATGATATGATCGCTTTTCAGTCTGAGATCAAGGCGAAAAAGAATCGTTGATTGTTCGGATTTAGAAAAAACGAAGATAGGAACGAAAAAGAAGTCTGAAATTGTCGCAGGCTTCTTTTTTATTGTAGAAAAATGGCAATTTTTTTGGTATATTAGTAGAGGTGCTGTCGGTTGGGGTGTCCGAAGGGAGAAAAACGTTTCGGACCATCGACAGCGATATGACGATGAGAGGAGAAACGTATGTATGCCGGTATTTGATTTTAATAGTTCGAATGACAAGAAGGAACCTGTAGAGATTACATATACAACTTTTCGTTCTGATGAACCGGAGGCATCTGCCGAGAAACCGATTCTGCTTTTGGACAATCAGGTGAGACAGTGGAAGCATCATTCCAGCGGTATTTTTACCAATCCCTGCAAAAGTACGACGTTTGAATTTGACGAGGAGGACGGAACGGTCAGTGCCAATATTCTGAAGATCGATTCGCGTTTTGTGAGTCTGCTTCGCTGGATGGGAGAAAATCATATCCACGTGCGTCTGTCGGGAGAAAACCGTCCGGAAGGATATGCGGTCTATAAAATTCGTGAGATTGCCTTTGGCGGGGCGACCAAGCTGTCTGCGGAAGACGGCTTTTTGCAGTTTATGATCGAGCGTCTCTTTGCCAGCAATGCACCGGCAGAGGAACAAGAGGATGATGAGCAGGAAGAAGAAGGCGATGATATGAAGCTTACCAGTATTCAGAGCATCACCGATTTTATGACCTGTGCGGGACGCACTCTGCCGGATAATATCCGGCTTTGGGCAAGAAGAAATCTGGCGGTGGCAAAAAGTCATGAGGTGTCGCCGGAGGAGCGCAGACACGCGCAGCGTGCCCTGTCCATGATGATGAATATTCAGTGGAAAAATAATTATTTTGAATCGATTGATCCGGTGGAGGCCCGTCGGATTCTGGATGAAGAACTCTACGGAATGGAGCGTGTCAAACAGCGGATCATTGAGACGATCATACAGATCAACCGAACCCATACCCTTCCGGCATACGGTCTGCTTTTGATCGGACCTGCGGGAACTGGAAAATCCCAGATCGCCTACGCAGTGGCAAGAATCTTAAAGCTGCCGTGGACGACACTGGATATGAGCTCGATCAATGATCCGGAGCAGCTGACCGGAAGCTCGCGTATTTATGCCAACGCGAAACCGGGTATCATTATGGATGCCTTTTCGCAGGCCGGAGAGTCGAACCTGGTGTTTATCATCAATGAGCTGGATAAGGCGGCTAATGGAAAAGGAAACGGCAATCCGGCAGATGTATTGCTGACACTGTTAGACAATCTCGGATTTACGGATAACTATATGGAGTGTATGATTCCTACCGTGGGTGTCTACCCGATCGCCACGGCAAATGATAAGGACATGATCAGCGCTCCACTGATGTCGCGTTTTGCGGTCATTGATATCCCGGATTACACGAGAGAAGAAAAGAAGATCATCTTCTCGAAATTTGCGCTGCCGAAGGTGCTTAAGCGCATGAGCATCCGACCGGAGGAATGTATCGTGACAGAGGATGGACTGGATGCCATCGTCGATAATTTTGCGGGACCTTCGGGCATTCGTGATCTGGAGCAGGCGGCGGAGCACATTGCGGCAAATGCCTTGTATCAGATCGAAGTTGACCATGTGTCTTCCGTGACCTTTGATGCGCAAATGGTACTGCGGATGCTGGGGTAATCACACAAGCTCAGGGAAATAGAAGAAATAAAAGAAATACGAAAAGTGAAACAAAAGTGAAACGAGATCTTACGACCGGAAGTATCGGAAAAACAATTGCATATTTTAGTGTCCCTTATTTATTGTCTTATTTGCTGCAGACCCTGTATGGTATGGCGGATTTATTTATCATCGGACAGTTTTGCGGGGTGGAGGACACTACAGCTGTGTCCATCGGAAGTCAGGTCATGCATATGCTGACGGTGATGATCGTCGGTCTGGCGATGGGCTCGACGGTGATGATCGCCCGCTTTGTCGGAGGAAAAAAAGAAAAGGAAATGCGGCTTGCAGTCGGCAATACGGTGACTTTATTTGCAGGCGTGTCAATCGTATTACTGTTTGTTTTGCTACTGCTTGTCCATCCGATCGTGTCTGTGATGTCGACCCCCGATGAAGCGGTGTCCGGGACGGTTGCCTATCTCACGATCTGTTTTATCGGCGTACCGGCCATCGTTGCCTATAATATCATCAGCTCCATTTTCCGCGGGATGGGTGATTCCAAAAGCCCGATGTATTATATTGCGATTGCCTGCGGATGTAATATTTTGCTGGATCTGTTGTTCATCGGGAAATTATCCATGGGTGCCGCGGGCGCGGCACTTGGTACCACGATCGCACAGGCGATCAGTGTCGTCATCTCCCTTGTCATGATCTGGAAACGAAAGATGATCGGTGATATCACAAAAACCGATTTTCAGCCGCAAAAAGAGATGATGAAAAATATCTTCAAGGTCGGTTTTCCTGTTTCGATGCAGGACGGATTTGTGCAGATCTCTTTTTTGATCATCACGGTATTTGCAAACCAGCGCGGATTAAATGATGCGGCAGCAGTGGGAGTGGTGGAAAAGCTGATCGGAATTCTGTTTCTGATTCCGTCCACGATGCTGTCTACGGTTTCGGCACTGGCGGCTCAAAATATCGGGGCCGGTCGGCATGACCGCGCAAAGCAGATTCTGCGCTATGCCCTCGGGATTGCGGTGGGATTTGGCGTGGCAGCGTCGCTGGCGATGCAGGTGTTGGCGGAACCCGCAGTCGGGTTGTTTGTGGATGATCAGACGGTGCGCATACTGGGTGGACAGTATATGCGAAGCTATGTGTGGGACTGCGTATTTGCAGGAATGCATTTCTGCTACAGCGGATATTTCTGCGCTTATGGCCGGTCAAATCTGTCGTTTCTGCACAATGCGATCTCGATTCTGTTTGCCAGAATTCCCCTCGCATATTTCGCTTCTGTATATTTTACCGACTCGCTTTTTCCGATGGGATGTGCGGCGCCGATTGGATCGGTTTTGTCGGTCATCGTATGCGTCATAGCGATGCGCTGGATGTTCAGACAAAAGGCTAAGATTGAGAATTAAATTAGAGAGGAAGAAGAACACAATGATCTATGATAACATCTTACAGGCCATCGGCCACACGCCGATGATCCGGTTGAACCGAATGAACAAGCCCGGAAATGCCGAGATTCTGATGAAATTCGAGGCGTTGAATGTGGGTGGTTCCATTAAGACGAGAACCGCATATGAGATGATCCATCAGGCGGAGAAAGAAGGATTGATCAAAGAGGATACGATCATCGTAGAGCCTACCAGTGGAAATCAGGGGATCGGACTGGCACTGGTAGGTGCGGTCAGAGGCTATCGCACGATCATCATCATGCCGGATTCGGTCAGCGAAGAGCGAAGAAAACTCGTCCGTCATTACGGTGCGGAGGTGATGCTGATCCATGATGCAGGTGATATCGGGGCATGTATTGACGAGTGTCTGCAGAAGGCGCTTCGTATGGCCGAAAAAGATCCGAACGTATTTGTACCCCAGCAGTTTGCCAACAAAAACAATTTGCTGGCCCACAAAAACCATACGGCACTGGAGATCATGGAGCAGGTGGCGGGACCGGTCCACGGTTTTTGTTCGGGAATCGGAACCGGAGGCACGATCACCGGAATCGGAGAGGTGTTAAAGGCACAGTATCCGGATATCGAGATCTGGGCAGTGGAGCCTGAAAATGCTGCGATCCTCGCGGGCGGAACCATCGGAACGCATCTGCAGATGGGAATCGGCGATGGCATCATCCCGGATATCTTAAATCAGAGCATCTATGATGACATCTATATCGTCAGCGATCAGGAAGCCCTTGAGACTGCAAAACGTCTGGCCAGAGAAGAGGGCATTATGTGCGGTATTTCCAGCGGTACCAATGTGGCGGCTGCACTGAAGCTTGCCGAGAAGCTGGGGCCGGGTAAAACAGTGGTGACGGTGCTGCCGGATACTGCCGAGAGATATTATTCCACACCGCTGTTTGGAGAATAAAAAAGTATCACAATTATTTCCATTTGGTGGTATAATAAAAGTTGGTTTTTATGAAAGCATTGACCGTATGAACGGTTACTGTTTAATCAGAGGAGGAAAAAAGAATGGACACATTAGTTATGACACTGATCTGTCTGCCATTTTTAATGGCACTACTGCCTGCTGCCATACATGTCAGCAAGATCCGCAGTATGGTTGTCTACATCTGTGGAGCGATCATCGCAGTTCTTGCATGTGTGACAGCAGGACAATGGTTTCTCATGGGAGGAGAGACAATTACCTTTGATCTGCCTTATTCCGAGGTATTTGACAAGGTAATTTTGATTGGGGATTTTGTATTGATGTTTCTGATCATCTATCTGTCAGTGAAATATCACAAGACGATCATCAGTCTTCTTTCAATTATTCAGACATTTTTGGTTGCAGGCATTGAGCTGTTCGGACCGCATGTGGAAGAATGTACCCGCATCCGCATCGACTGGCTGACCTTCATCATGATCTTGATCATCGGTATCATCGGTGTGGCGATCGGTATTTATGCAGTTGGATATATGCATGGTTATCACATTCACCACCACAAAGAGCTGACCGACCGCAGAAGCTTTTTTCTGGCAATCATATTTGTATTTTACGGTGCGATGTTCGGACTGGTTTGTTCGATGAGTCTGATCTGGCTCTATTTCTTCTGGGAGATCACGAGCGTGTGCTCGTTCCTGTTGATCGGATATACCAGAACGCAGGAAGCGATCGACAATTCTTTCAAAGCATTGTGGATGAATCTTCTCGGAGGACTTGGAATTGCGGTTGCGATCGCTTATGCGATTGTTGCGCAGGGAACGGTCAATCTCTATGATGTGATCGATCTGGCGATTGTGGAAAATGCGCCGGCAGCAGCTTTGGTTCCGATTGCGATGCTGGCATTTGCGGCACTGACCAAATCGGCTCAGTTTCCGTTTTCCGGCTGGCTGCTGGGTGCAATGGTGGCACCGACCCCTTCATCCGCTCTGTTACATAGCGCAACAATGGTAAAAGCAGGTGTCTATCTGCTGGTTCGACTTGCCTTGGCCATGAATGGCAATTATGTGGGCGAGATGGTCTATCTGTGCGGCGGATTTACATTCCTGATCGCTTCCTGTATGGCGATCGCGCAAAGCGATGGAAAGAAGGTGCTGGCATATTCGACGATCTCCAATCTGGGACTGATCGTGGCCTGTGCCGGAGCCGGCTATCAGGAGACGATCTGGGCAGCGGTATTTTTGATCATTTTCCATGCGGTATCAAAATCAATGCTGTTCCAGTGTGTCGGAGCGATCGAGAATACGACCGGAAGCCGTGACATCGAGGATATGCAAGGCCTTGCGATTCGTTATCCGAAGCTGGCATTTATTCTGATGGTGGGAATTGCCGGAATGTTTTTGGCACCGTTTGGAATGCTGATCTCAAAATGGGCGGCACTGAAAGCCTTCGTAGATGCGCCAAGCGCACTGATGGTTCTGTTTATCGTCTTCGGTAGTTCGACGACGATGTTTTACTGGACCAAATGGTTTGCGAAGATTCTGGGTATTCATCAGATAAAAGGAAAGGATCTGACCAAGCCGAATGAGTATATTTCCATGTATTTTCATGCAATTTTGCTCATTATCCTTTGTGTTGGATTTCCATTTATGTCAAGATTTGTCATTGAGCCTTTGATGAACGATATGTACGGAACTTCGAATCAGGTCATTTCGGATGGAAATATCGCCATCATGGTCATCATGATCTGTGCGATCTTCGTTGTGCCGATGGTCAATTATTTCCTGACGAAAAATCGTAAGGATAAAGAGATTATGATCTATATGGGTGGAGCAAATACCGGAGATAACAAGAGCTTTATTGATTCCATGGGAGAGTCAAAGGAGCTGCAGGTTTCCAACTGGTATATGACCAATTGGTTTGGCGAGGATAAACTGATGAAACCGGCTGAGGTTGCCGGAGTGGCGATCATCATGATCTTCCTTTGTGTAATAATAGGAGGTGCATTCTAATGAGTACAGCAACAATTCGAATTCTGGTGATGCTTGTTTACATCGTATGCGCTCCGTTGATCGGTGGATTATTGGATGGAATGGATCGCAAGCTTTCCGCAAGAATGCAGGGAAGAAAGGGACCGAGTATCTTCCAGCCATTTTATGATGTGGCAAAACTGACCCAGAAGCAGCTGCTTCAGGTCAATAAGTTCCAGCTTTTGATGGTCATGTCATATCTGTTTTTCGTCATACTGACCGGAGTGTTATTCTTTGGCGGATTTGACATGCTGCTTTGTTTTTTCTCATTATCCACAGCAGCGATGTTTTTGATCCTGGCATCCACATCGACCCACTCCCCGTTCTCAACCATCGGAACGCACCGTGAGCTGGCACAGATGATGGCATATGAGCCAATGGTACTTTTGACAGCAGTTGGATTTTATCTGGCTACCGGAACCTTTCAGGTGAGTGATATTATTCAGGCACAGATGCCGGCAATCGCATATACACCGGGATTTTTTGTAGGATTTGTGTTTATCCTGACGATCAAATTCCGCAAATCACCGTTTGACCTGAGTATGACCCATCATGCGCATCAGGAGGTCGTAAAAGGTGTGACGACGGAGATGGTCGGAATTGAGTATGCCATCACAACAGTCACGGAATGGTATGAAAATGTCTTTCTGCTGGCGGTGGTAGGTTTGTTCTTTATCAACGACAATCCGATCAGTTATCTCGTGGCAGTTGTGGCAGTTCTGGCGACTTATTTTGTGGAGATTTTGATTGATAATACATCCGCGCGTGTCAAATGGCAGATGATGCTTCAGCTGGCATGGGGCGTGACACTGGTTTCCGGCGGATTGAACCTGTTTATTCTGGAACTGATCAACAGATAACATTGATAATGGAGGAAAAATACAATGAAAAATATTCATAAATCACCGTGGCTTCTCCATTATGATGGATCAAGCTGCAACGGATGTGATATCGAGGTACTGGCGTGTACAACACCGGTCTATGATGTGGAGCGTTTTGGTGTGGTCAACACCGGTAATCCACTGCATGCAGACATCTTTCTGATCACCGGGGGAATCAACAGTCAGAATGAAGAAGTGGTTCGTCAGATCTACGAGCAGATGCCGAATCCAAAGGTTGTAGTAGCTGTTGGAACGTGTGCCTGTACCGGTGGAATTTTTAAAGAATGCTATAACATCAAGGGCGGTGTCGATACTGTGATCCCGGTGGATATCTATGTGCCGGGCTGCGCAGCCAGACCGGAGTCGATCATAGACGGTGTGGTACAGGCAGTCGCTTTATTCAAAGAAAAACATATGAAAGAAAAGGGAGGAGAAAAAGCCTGATGGAAGAGATTCAAAAGGATATATACAAAATTGAAAAAGTAGAGCTTCTTCCTGTCATCATGGAAAAGAAAAATGACAAGTGGCGTCTGCTGCAGATCTGTTGTGCGTTTGCGGAAGGAAAGTATGAAGTGACCTATTCCTTCGCAAAAGGATATGAGATCAGAAACTATCGTCTTGTAGTGGAAAAGGATGAGGAAGTGCCGAGTATTTCCCGTGTCTATAAAGCTGCAATCTTTTATGAGAATGAGATGAAGGAGCTTTTTGGCCTGGATGTGGAGTTCATAAAAGTGGATCTGGGGAACAAGCTGTATCGTATTGATGCAAACGTTCCTTTCTTAAAAGAGGAGGACAAATAAATGCCAAAAAGAAGTATTGTTCCGTTTGGACCACAGCATCCGGTATTGCCGGAGCCGATCCATCTGGATCTGGTGCTGGAGGATGAAAAAGTAATCGAGGCGATCCCTTCGATCGGATATGTTCATCGTGGATTAGAGAGCCTCGTAGCAAAAAAAGATTTTAACGAAATGGTTTATGTCACCGAGCGTATTTGCGGAATCTGTTCTTTTATGCATGGAATGGGTTACTGCATGGCAGTGGAGCAGATCATGGATGTACAGGTACCCCGCAGAGCAGAGTATCTGCGCACTATCTGGGCAGAGATGTCGAGAATCCACAGTCATCTGCTGTGGCTGGGACTGTTGGCCGATGCCTTTGGATTCGAGTCGTTATTTATGCATTCCTGGAGACTGCGCGAGAAGATTCTCGATATGTTTGAGATCTCAACCGGCGGACGTGTCATTTTTTCCGTTAATAAGATCGGCGGTGTGCTGAAGGACATGCCAAAAGAGATGCTCACTCAGTTTGTAGCTGTTTTGAACGATATGGAAAAAGAGCTGCGTGAGACAACCAGCGTGTTTTTAGATGATTTTACGGTAAAAAGCCGTCTGGTGGGCGTGGGTATTCTGACCGAGGATGACGCAATCCGCAGGGGTGCGGTGGGTCCGATGATGCGCGCGAGCGGCATTGAGGTAGATATGCGAAAGACCGGATATGCTGCTTACAATGAGATTGATTTTGAGATTATGACCAGTAAGGATTGCGACAGCTACGGTCGTTGTCAGGTGCGGATCGGAGAAATCTTCCAGTCCATTGACATCATCCGAAAAGCCGTTGCGCAGATTCCGGATACCGAGCTTTCCGTGCCGGTGAAGGGATTCCCGAAGGGCGAGGCTTTTGTTCGTCTCGAGCAGCCAAGAGGCGAGGCGTTCTACTATGTGCGTGCAAACGGAAGTAAATTCTTGGACAGAATGAGAGTCCGCACGCCTACCTTTGCCAACCTGCCTTCCCTGACGCAGACCCTGCAGGGATGTCAGTTTGCAGATGTTCCTCTGTTGATACTTACAATTGATCCGTGTATCAGTTGTACGGAAAGATAAGGAGGACGATTATGGGAAAATATTTACCGTTTGCTAAGACTGTTTTAAAAAATCTGTTTTCAAAGCCGGCGACCACTGCTTATCCGTTCGTACCGAAGGAGTATCCGGCACGCAGCAGAGGTCATGTGGAGATCCGTATTGATGATTGCATCATGTGTGGCATGTGCATGAGAAGCTGTCCGCCGGGAGCCATTGAGGTAAAGCGGGCAGAAAATACATGGACGATCAATCGTTTTGACTGTGTCCAGTGCGGTTATTGTGTGGAGAAATGTCCGAAGAAATGTCTCTCGATCGTACCGGGATATCAGACACCGGGAGACAAAAAGTATATAGACTCTGTCGTAAAACCGGTTGTGGAAGAAGCACCGAAAGCAGAAGCAAAGGAGAACGAGAAAGATGCATGAGTATCATAAAGCAGTAGAGTGGGTAGAGAAAGCCAACGCAAAGGCAGCAGAGGTTGGCGCAAGCAAGGTGACGGCATTGAAGGTCACTTTTGGCGAGGCATCTGATTATTCACCGGAGGTCGTGAAAAATTATTTTGATGAGGCTGCAGCAGGCACTGCCTGCGAGGGCGCACGTTTTGATATCACAATTTCCCGTTGTATGCTCAAGTGTCCGAATTGCGGAAAACTCTTTGAGAAAAAATTACTGGATTACAAATGTCCGGATTGTGTGATCGAGGGAAATCCGACAGATTCCGGAAATGAAGTGGAATTAAACGACATTGTGTGGGAATAATTCCTGTGCAGGAATGGATGTATGGTAACCAAAAAAATCGTAGTGACGGGACTGGTTCAGGGAATCGGTTTTCGACCGTTTGTCGCTGAGCTGGCCGAAAAACTGAATATCACAGGCTGGGTGCGAAACAGTGATGGCATCGTCACCTGTCAAGTCAGTGGGGAAGCGTCTGCTGTCGGTGCATTTACCAAAAGCCTCAGAACAGACGCACCCCCCGGGGCGTGGATCGAACAGATCAAGGAGCAGGTACTTTTTCCGGAACAGATACCGGAAAAATTTTCAATCATCGAGAGCTCAAGACAGGAAGAACAGACGAAACAAAGTATCGTATTGCCTGCAGATCTGCCTACGTGTGAGCGCTGCGAGTCAGAACTGCGGGATCCGTTTAACAGAAGATTCCGACATCCCTTTATCAGTTGCACAAGCTGCGGACCGCGATACAGCATCCTGGAAGAAATCCCCTATGACCGGTTATCGATTTCCATGAAGAGGTTTTTGATGTGCGAGGACTGCAAAAAAGAGTACAATGCGCGAGGGGATGTGCGGCGTCATGCGCAGACCATCGCCTGTAAAGCCTGCGGTCCCACCCTGACCTACAAAAAGGGAACTGAGGCAGTGACCGGCAATGAGCAGGCACTGACGCTTGCCATCGATCATCTGAAAGTGGGCGGAATACTGGCAGTCAAGGATATCGGGGGCTATCATCTCGCGGCCGATCCGTTTTGTGAGGAAGCGGTGAAAGAACTGAGGCGGCTGAAAGGCAGAGAGAACAAACCCTTTGCAGTTTTGTTTGCGGATCCGGATTCTGTTCGGAAATATTGCGAAGCAGACGCGGATGAGGAAGCGTTGCTCCTTAATCCGGCAAGACCCATCGTGCTGTTAAAACAGAAAAAAACGGAACACGCATTTTGTCCAAACGTGTGTGGAAACAGTCCGGATATTGGTGCAATGCTGCCATGTAATCCGGTGCAGATCATGCTTTCCGAAGCCTGTGGTCCGCTGATCATGACAAGCGCGAATATCACCGGTGAGCTGATCACAACAGAAAACGATCAGATGGAGCAGTGGCTGGTGGAAGACTCCGTGGCGGTTTTGTCCCATGACAGACCTATCGTGACACCGCTGGACGATTCCATCGTCCGTATCGTGTGCGGAAAGAGACAGACGCTTCGCAGGGCAAGAGGCATGGTGCCGACACCGATCCCGTTTCCGATGGAAGCACAGGTGCTGGCAGCAGGCGGGGATCTGAAGGCGTGCTTTTGTTATGTAGAAGGAAAACGGGCATATCTGAGCCAGCATCTGGGTGATCTGGCAGAAGAAAGCTGTTTCATGCAGTATCAAAAAGAACAGATACGGATGAAGCAGCTGTTTCATTTTCACCCTAAGCAGGTCATCTGTGATCTGCATCCGCTGTATCGTTCCAAAGCAGAGGGCGCAGAGCTGATCCAGCATCACAAGGCGCATGTCCTGTCTGTGGTCGCAGAGCATGATCTGTGCGGACGTGTACTGGGATTTGCCTTTGACGGAACCGGATATGGGGAAGATGGCAGTATCTGGGGCAGTGAAGTGTTTTTGTGGGATGAGAAAACCAATCTGCAGCGCGTGGCACATTTATCTCCGGTGAAGCTGATCGGCGGAGACGAGGGTGCGAAAAATGCCGATACGATTTTGTATGGCTATCTGTATGCCAATGAATTGCAGCCGTCAGAGATGATCGCAGGCTTTGATCGGGAGCGTGCGCAGATTGTCGCGCAGGCGATCCGTCTGGGAATCAATACGGTGACTTCCACATCCATGGGCAGGCTGTTTGATGCAGTCAGCGCGTTACTGGATATCTGCCATTATAACAGTTATGAGGGAGAGGCTGCGATCGAACTGGAAAATCTGGCAGCGACAGTGGATGAAGCTTATGAGCTTTCTATGGAGCTGATAGAAACCGGTGATCCTTTGATCCATATGGATACCGGGTCTTTGTTTGAAGAGCTGTTGCGAGCGTTGGAACAGGGAACCGACCGGGCAGTGATCGCCCGGGGATTTCTGTACGCTCTGGCAGACGCAATCGTCACGCTCAGTCAGAAGATGCGGGAGCGATATCATGTCAATCAGATCGCATTGTCCGGCGGGACATTTTTAAACCGTATTTTACTGGAAAGAGTCACAGCCCTTCTGGAAGAAAATGGATTTTTGGTTTATCGAAATGAGCTGGTGCCGCCGGGGGATGGCGGGCTTTGCCTCGGACAGGCGTACGCTTTCGTTGATAGAAAATAGGCATTTGCGAAACTCAATTTTCGTTTTCGTTTTGGTCATACGAGCACATGTATCACAGGCACGCTTTCGCTACTTGTCGCTGGCAATGGTACATAAGTGACCCAAATACGGTCACTAAGTACCAGCCGCTCCAAAGTACCTGTCAGATACATGTGACTTCGTATTCCCTATTTACGTAATTGATGAGTTTCGCAATTCTCTATTGATAGAAAAAAGAAAAAGGAGACATATTATGTGTGTAGCGATACCCGGTAAAGTGATTTCCATTGCCGATGGACGCGCAACCGTGGATTTCTCCGGAAATCAGGTACAGGCCTATATCGGACTGGTGGATGCGCAGGTGGGTGATTTTGTGCTGGTACATGCCGGATGCGTCATCCAGACGATGAAGCAGCAGGAAGCAGAGGAAATCATCGAACTGATGAATGGGATAGAGTAGAATGAAGACAATCGAACAGATCTGTGAATATCTGAAAATGTATGACGGACGGGAGCTGACACTGATGGAGGTCTGCGGCAGCCATACAGCAGCGATCGCTAAGTATGGGATCAAGGATCTCCTGTCTGACAAAATCCGTCTGATCAGCGGACCGGGGTGTCCGGTATGTGTCACACCGTCTGCTTATATCGACCGGCTGATCGAGCTTGCGATGACACCCGGATATGTGGTGGCTACCTTTGGCGATATGCTGCGGGTGCCGGGAAGTAAAAGGAGCCTGAGTGAAGCAAAAAGTGAGGGTGCCAATACCGTGATGGTGTATTCTCCGTTGGATGTGATCAAGTTGGCCGGTGAGCATCCTGACCGCACGTATGTCTTTGCGGCAGTGGGATTTGAGACAACTGCACCGGTCTATACCCTGTTGATCGAAGAGGCTGTGAAAAAGGGACTTTCCAATATCCGCCTCCTGACCTCACTCAAGACGATGCCCGGCGTGATCGATCATCTGCTGATTCATGGAGCGTCTATCGATGGATTTCTGGCACCCGGACATGTGTGCGCGATTACGGGAAGTGCATATTTTGAGGAACTGGCACAGAAGCATTCTATCGAGTTTGCGGTATCGGGATTTTCGGACCGTGAGCTTTTATTTGCGATCTATGGACTGGTTCGCCAGATCGAGGAAGCGACGCACTGTGTGAAAAACTATTATCCTTCGGTAGTGGAGACGCAGGGCAATCCGGTGGCAATGGAAAAGCTGTCCCGATATTTTGAACCCTGTGATGCCGTGTGGCGGGGAATGGGGACGATCGCAGGCTCCGGCTTGCGCCTGCGTGAGGAATATGCATCCTTTGATGCAGGCAGCGAGGGCTTGAACGAGGATATCAAGCGAAACAAAGGCTGTTGCTGTGGAGAGATCCTGATGGGCAAAAAGGAGCCACAGGACTGTCCTCTGTTTGGAAAGGTCTGCTCGCCAAGCTCGCCCCAGGGGGCCTGCATGGTGAGCTACGAGGGGAGCTGCTACCAGAGGTATATGTAGAGGTTTGCGAAACTCAATTTCTGTTTCCGTTTTGGTCATACGAGCACATGTATCACAGAGTTGTGTTGCCCCCTCGCATACACTCGGCGGCATACCGTCGAAACCATGCAAATATGAACTTCGTTCATATGGGTTTCTCCTCACGCTTTCGCTACTTGTCGCTGGCAATGGTACATAAGCGACCAAACTACGGTCGCTAAGTACCAGCCGCTCCAAAGTACCTGTAAGATACATGTGACTACGTATTCCCT
>OBLI01002147.1_pt1 | contig 17386 bp, 8 predicted proteins | sample 1519701 | NCBI WGS metagenome assembly OBLI01 (sample SAMEA3663005, study PRJEB22513) | pig gut metagenome | biome: pig gut; feature: pig-associated habitat; material: faeces | place: France | collected 2012 | reverse complement strand
AACAAACGCCCTTGAAGCAGGTAAAAAGGTTGCATAAGGCGCTATATAGTCCCTTGATGTTAACATTGCAGTTGATTCGTTACTAAGTCCAGCAAAAACAAAATCAGGCCTAATTTCAAATGCAACATCTATTACACCGTCATTTACTTCATTTACAACACCATAGATTACCTTATCATTACTGCTTTGATATAAGGCAATAAAATCACCTTTAATAAAATCATATTTTGTCATTATGCTAAAATGTGCATGATAATAAGCAATAGCATTACCGTCTTCATCATAGCCTTCATTAATTATTGGTAGTGAGCCTTCATCTAGTAATTTATATTTAATCTGTTTCATTGAAACAGAAGAAATGTTATCTGAAATATCAGCAAGTTTTATTGCGGTTTTTGGATTATAGAAGTATCCTTCTGGGGCAAGATTTCCTGGTAGTTTCCAATCTTCTTTTACCCCCTGTTTGTTTTCAACCGAAACTTTATTTACCAAATATGTACAAGCACTGAATGAATCTCTGCTTCTTGCCATTCTATTAATGTCAGCATCATAGTCATCATACATTATTTCGTCATCAAAAATGTCATAATATGCTCTATTTGTTGTTTCTCTTTGCGCTGTATTAAATCTGTGATATATGTTTTCTATAACAGTTTCTGTATAAGTATATGGGCTAAATTCAACAACATCGCCATAAATAAACCCATCATTGTCAAGTTTTTCTATTGTTATGTCATCTTCTATTGCCTCAGGAATTGACTCTAAGCAACTATTTTTAAATGCATAATTAAACCCATCTATGTAGTTAGGCGTAATACCACCTTTATCTATATTGTGTAATTTTCTAACATTATAATTAACGCACTCTGAAGGTAAATCCAACCCAGTTGTAATCTTTCCAAAACAATGAGAAAACTCTACTTTTTCGTTGTTATAATCTCCCTTGTCATACCACTCGCTATGCCCCCTATTTGTCTTGAAAATATACAAATAAACCTCACTTAAAGGCCTTCCTAAATTATCAACAAGTCCATCAATGTCAATGTCATCTGTAAAAATTATTTGAGCAACCCTATCACCATAAATATTTTCGCCAAACGCAAGTTTATTAATTTCGCTTTCAAACCTTTCTGTTTTGATTCTTTTTAATTTTCTGATATAATATTTGCATTCATAGCCATTTACTTCTTTTTTGTAATAAAAATCTACAATAGCATCATTATCAACAAATACAACTGAGCCTTCTTCATTAAATTTGAATCTGTCACCCATGTCAACGGCCCTTACACAGAAATACCTATCGGTTTCATTACCATCAATATCTCCGCACCTAACAACTTTAAACCTCCTATTAATCCTATCAAATGAATTTCCGTCAGCGTAAAATAATCTAACATAATCACCTTGTTCTAATGTGTGTTTAAACATTGTCTTAAAAACAACAAAATCGCTGCCAGAGGTACTGCTTGCCTTTTTTGCACTAATAATTCTAATAGGAATATCATCTCCCATCCAATTATCAGCGCCAACTATTTCCTTTAACTTATTGTATTCATTTTCATATGGGTAAACAAGGTCATAATCCCAATTATACTCAAGTCTATTTCTAAATTTATTAAATTTTGGTATGAAAGAATATAACGATTGGTCAGGGTATAGTTCATATAATTCACAAGATTTATTATTGTTCATCATTTTATTAATTGATATTTTCTTACCATTTACTTCAGCATTGTCAATTACAATGTTACCTGGATTAATAAAGCCATACCACCCATCTCTCTCGTCAAGCTTATTTTTAAAAGCATTATACATGCTTAATATGTTATCATATTGATATACATGTAATCTTGTTGCATAATCCTTTGTTTCAGGCGTAGAATATGATATTTTTTCTGTTACAATCCTACCGTCTTTATCTCTAAGGTAATCCCTTATAGTGTTAAACACAGCTCTTGAATCACTATTCACTTTTGATATGTGAATAAAATCTTCATTTCTTAGCATGTGATTGTTAAAAATATCCCACCCACAATGATAAACATATGGATTTTCATCAGTAAACAAATCTTTATGGGTATATTCTGTATCTCTGATTGCCTGTAATATGTTTAGTGCAGAAGTATTTATAAACCCACTACCGTTCAAGCCAGTATAATCATTTTCATATCTGTCAAGGACAGTACAAGCACTTGAGCCTTCTCTTCTTATAATCTCGCTTCTTGAGTTAAAAAGAACATTTGTGCAGATTGGGTTGATTGTAAATATCATCCTGTACCTTTTACAAGCATCTTTTTCATCATTGTATAACTTAATTAATGAAAGTCTTTCGCTTATATCGCCATAAGGCAAAAGACGTGTTTTAGCAGAGAGCGATACAGCCACCTCGCTCTCTTTGTTTACTGAAACCTTACTTTTGTTTTTCTCTAAAAATATTTCTCTTTTTTCCATATTACAAAGTTAATACATAAACATCTTCATGCCTTACATTAAAGTTACCAAATCCAACGAAATTGCCATAATCATTTTTCTGTAATGTCAATCCCATGAAATTGATTCTATCAATACTTGCTAAATCTTCTCCTGTAAGTGTTACAGATACTTGACTACAATTATATTGATAATCAAATATTTTCAAATTTTTCCAATCCCAAGAATAAATATACATGTCACTATAATTAAGAGTACCACCATCAGTTGTTGTATAATTAATGCTCTTTATTATAAGATTAGTTGCATTTTGAACTTGGAATTCGTATTCTGATTCTCCCTGATAAAATACTGTTGTTTCAGGATTAGGAATGCAATCTAACAAAGTTGCTTTTGTTTGAATTTTACATGTTCTTTCTTCCCAATAGTTTTTATCAACACTACATGTTATACTTGCTTCACCATTTCCTGCAACATATGTTAAGTCATTAGGGAACTTAAACCAATTAACATCATCATCCTTTACTATTTTCCAATCAGTATTAGAATCTATTGTAATAACAACATTGTTTTGTTCCTCACATGTTACAGCAGTTGTACTAAATGTTGTATCAATGTATTTAGGTACACCATCACTTTGTGATACATTAACAACCCTTTCAACTGGGTGGTCGGAAGTTGGAGGGCTCTTAACCGTTATTTGTGCGGTTCTTGGCCCTTCATTACTTGGTGCTGCTATGACTTTTATTGTATCAGTGCCATTTTCAAGCGTCAACCATGTTGCACTTGCATTTTTTGATGAAGTCCACTCTCCATTACACCTTACACTTAAGTATTGTGTTCCGCCATTCTTATCAAAAGAAAGCACCAATGGAATAACTTCCAACTCTATTTGCGCAGCGTTTTGTATGAATGTTAATATACCTTCACCGCCCTCAGGTCCTTCAATTGATACTATTACATTTCTACTGTTTTGTCCATCATTTGGCTCTGCTATTAAATATGCAGTATAATTGCCATTTCCTGTCATTGTCATAGAGCCATCTGAGAACTTAACCCAATCATCGGCTGAACTATTGGTGATTGTCAAAGCCCACGCTTCGTCTCTATTACTTACAACTCTTACTCCAAGTTCGCCGCCACCCTTTGCAAACGTTGTAATTGTAACAGGTTCAATATAATTTTTAACGGTTTTTTGAATTGAAAGGAATACAGTATAGGCACTTATACTTTCATCTGCATTTGAAACTGCTGTGCCTGTTACCATCCTATCTTCCGTTGTCGTATTTTCTTCTGCCTTAACCGTTATATATTGGCTTCCGCTTCCTGTTATACTTGTAACCAAATTTGAGCCATCTTTTATTCTTAGCCAACTATTACTATCAAGGGTGAATGTCCATGAGCCAACCGCTTTAACCCTCACTTGTAATTCACCACCTTCCGAAATAAAAGTAGTTCCTGAATTCTCTGTTACAGAAGGGCTAACGCCATCTTCTGCATTTGGTACTATTGTGACAATATCTTCTGATGGTGGTACATATGGAGCTATTTGTTTAATATTTGGATAAATTCTCGCAACCTTAAGATATCCCTTCTCTCCAGAAGGCTCTGTTGTAATTCCTATAACATAATCACCATTTCCTACTGATGTTTCATTTGTCACTCCTAAATTAATTTTCTTTTTAACAAATGAAGTTGTTTCATTAATATTTGTATATGCTGACGTTGCGTCATAACCCAAACCATCTTGAACATAGTTATACTCCAACGTTACCCCTAACTCATACGCAGCATTGTAAATACTATCGCCAATTGTCATTTGATTTAGAATTTTTTCAATTGTTGTTGCGCCTTCTGCTGTTATTGTATAATTAAGAATGCTTTTTGTAACAGTTACCTGTGTATCTGCATCATCTGAAGTAAACATTGGCACTCCGATTATAATGCTAGTAATGCCAAATATTGTTACGACATATATTTGTACAAAAACATCTTCGCCAACATTGTTTTTAGATGATTTATCATAAGCGTTCTGATTATATTTTCCTAATACATATCCAGAATTGTTTATTGAAATCATGCCAACAGCACCTCTTGCTTTAATAGGGCATCTCCCAGTACATAAATAAAAATCAGCAGATGAGCCATTGTTATCCGAAACAAATATAATATCCGTTCCTGTTTCATCGTATTTATAATTTATATATGAAGGCATATCAAGGCTTGACATACAATCAATTGTTGCTAAAGAAACTTTGTTTGGAGTATTCAATTCTTTATACTCATCTGATTCTTGTGATAATGAACTTAATGGGCTACCTTCTTTTACAGAAAACCCTATTGTATCAATAGTCTCTGTTTTTGCTGAACAATCAAATATTCTTAATGTTGAACGGCTTTCGCCACCATCCAAGTCATTAGTGTCACCAGATATTACAATACCTGTGTCACTATAAATTTTCCTATTACATATTGAAGATGCTGATGTTTCATCAAAATTACCTTTATATGTTATACCATTAAACACATTCAATCTTGATACATACCATTCGAGGTCATTGCTAACCATTGGCATTTCTTCTGTACCATTATATTCCATAATCAGTCTACTGCCAACCCATTCAACCACATTCATTTGCCCATAGAATGGTTTATACATTACAGGGAAAATGAATGTTGGATATATTGATATTTGTTGTTGTGGCTGTTCTGGTAATTCACCATAATAGTAAAGATACCCGCCTCTATTTACAGGATAAACAATTGTACCATCATTTAATTTAACAATACAACCTTGGCCATCACTAATTTGGGATGGCATTGTTGCTGCTATTTTAATTGCGTTGCCATCTTTTTCAAAAATTCCTTCTGTATCACATAATTTATCGCTTGCAATAACACCATTATACATAGCCATTTCTCCAAACTGTTCACGTTTTCTTGTAGAGTCGACTAATTCATCTTCATTTAAATAACCCCATGTTGAAAGTATTGAATCATCTGATAAATCACCACCAAAATAATCAGTGTCACCTTCATAATATACTCTTCCTTCTGGCTTGTATTTGCCTGTTTCGCTATCATATATTTCAGGTTCACCAAACAATGCCGTATCAATAATTTTACCGTTATTATCAAGAGCAATAACAGCATTTGTAAACAGTTCAGCATCATCATCCGTTTGCCTAAACAATGCATGCCTTATAGCCCAATTTCTATCATCAACAGCATCTGAACCAACATTGTTCCACCATTTTCCTGTTAATGATTTTAGTTTTGTGCTATATGGTAAATATTTGCTTCCAAGATAAAGGTCATAATTATCAATACCACCTATTCTATAAGTTGCATAATAAACACTATAATATTGTCCGTTGCATATATGGACTAAGTACAAATCATATTCCTCATCTGCTTTCCACAAATAAAATCTATTACCAATATAACTATCGCTTGTATAATCAGTTCCAATACATACATCTGGAATTACATAATTTATTGTTTTAGCATAATTTCCTTCATTATCAGCAATAATTAAACCCCATTCATCTTCACTGATATTTTTTGGAAGATAAGTTTTGGCTTCCTCATCCCACACCAATATAGCATCCTCATATTCGATATAGCCACAAGTTAAGGCCTTTGCATTTTCAATTATTTCATCTGGCGTTAAATTCTTTGTTTTAAATTCAAACCCCTTTGTTTCTGTGTTAATCCTAACAGAGTTTAGTCCAACGCTTACTGTTTCTACTGCTGTTTGGTCTTCACTATCTGTTACTTCAATTTCATAAGTTCCAATTGTTAATGCAGGCGCATCACCTGTTACATTATCTGGATATGTAAAATTCATTGTTGTTTTACCCGTAACACCCTGGTCAACCACATATGTTTGATTTTGTGTTCTATTTTTTATTGTAAGTGTTGCTGGTGAAGACATGTTTTCAATCTTAATTTTTAATTTAAAAGTAAGGTCGCATTTATCAAAAACTTCTGTCGCAATAATAGAAGGTGTATTCATAAAAATGCTCTTTGATTCACATGTAGAGAAGAATTGTTTATTAAATTCGTCCAACGCGCTTGAGCCATCTTTTAATCCAAAATAGAAATAGAACGAATTTTCATACTGAGGTAAAGCAACTTTAGAGCCACCATCAACAAGGAATCTACTTTTTTGTTCACTATCATTCAAAGTGTTCAAACCAAGTCTGAACATATAGTAATCCTCAGAAGCATCTTCTATTGTTCTTGTTTCAGTGTTTGCTCTTTCATCTCTATCATAATCTTCACTCTCAGTTACGCCAACTTTTTTCATCCATGTTGATTCGTCTGTAATAGTAACTCCTGTATTATAACGGGCGTCTTTTGAAACCCTATCTTTTAATGAGCCATCAAAGCCATTTGGTCTCATGTAAACAAAATCATAAATAGGATACCCAGTTTTTTCGTCAAGTTTTCCATTGCAAAGCAAACGATTTTTATTCATCGTTGCAAACATACTTCTGAAATCTTTTCCATTAATATCATCTTGTGCAACTAATCCTGTTGGCACAAAATATTTGTAACGAATATCTGTTTCGCCAGCAGAAGGGGTATAACTAACTGTTTTAACCTCTTCCCTTCTTTGTGACATAGTTGAACCTGCCTCGCATATTCTTTGCAAATTAACGCATGATTTAATATTAGTCATACTGTTAACGCAAGATAAACCAAGAAAATGCCCACCAGGGTAGTAAATGCTCTTTGTAACATTTGTTGAAGGGGTTCCCTGCCCAGGACCTGTATAATTCCACGAAATTCCTGCTGCTTCGGTCAATGGAATTGTATCATCGTAATTTAGTACTTCAGGGTCTTCAGCATTTCCATAAGTAACATTCTCATTTGGAGATGTTGTATAGTACTTACTTGTCGCTGAAAATGTTGTACCTAATTGTTGTAGAGTTGGCTCATCACTTGTCTCATTTATACTCTTGTTTGGGCTACAGAATGTACCAGCCTCATCAGCATAAAGATATGAATCATCATCCATGTTTGTAAGAGCCAAATTGGTTGGCATAATATAACTTGAACTTGTCAAATATTTGAAAGCCTGTGGTATTCCATAAAGGTTACAGTCGTTTAATGAACCAAGAAGAACAAGGTCGTTTGCGAAAAGGATTGTCTTTTTACCATCTGTCATTCTCCACTCGCAAGGCTTGAAGTAATAAACAAATTGGTTGAGCATTGTTTCTTTTTCGTGAACTGCTCCACCGTTTCCCTTAGCATTTTTCTTACTACCACTACCAAATATGGTATATCTCTTTAAACCGTTATTCTTATGGCAGTTTTGACTTTTGCTCTTATTACTTTTCATACAACCGTTATGGCCATCAATTTTGGTGTATTTACCACTTACCTTTGAATATGCCAATGCACATTGTTGTGTATAATATCTAGTCTTGCCAAAAACCTTAGAATCATCCATGCAAGCCTTTACCTTAGGCTTAATTTTAATAAGACCAAATAGATATGTTCTTTTCTTTCTAACAAATCTCATCCACCTTGGCATGTAAATAGCACCATTGACCCAATCGTTATAAAAGTCAAAATTAATAACTTTATACTCTTGAGCCAAATTCATTTCAAGACAAGACATTAAGTAATCAGTATTGATTGTTAAACAAACTGTTCTGTCATCAGGTCTGTTAGATTCATCAATTGAGTTACTGTCAATAGAAACCTCTTTTGCTTCTGCTTTATTTGGGTTATTACTTGTTGTACCTTCCAAATATTCAAATGTTTGACGCAAAATATTATAAGGCTTTTCTCCTGTGGGAATTTCCTGCGTATCAGAAAAATTATCCCAATATGCACTTCTTGGCCTAATTGGTGCAAAATACCAATTCTCCAAATCTGGGCAAATACCTTCTGCTATTGTTGTTATGTGGAATGTTGTTGCGGTCCTATATAAGCTTACAAATGGCTGTATGTGCCAATTAGCAAATGGCTTCCATCCAAAAATATTAGTACTTCTAACCCAATCAGGAATCAAATCTGTATTACCCAAATCAGCAAGAGCATTACCTGCTAATGATATAAAGCCATTAACAAGCCCCGTAATCCAAACATATGTTTTAATAAGAACGCATATTAGAGTAAACATCAAAGGAAGTTTAATTCTAATATTGTTATATGGCATTGGGTTATTTTGCCCATATATGTTGCAATGTTTAATACCAGTAAACCTCTCTGTTTTTGATAACTTGCTTTTTTGGAAACGAGGGATATATGATTTTACTGTATAAACATTGTTCCAGAAAAGGTCTCTAAATGATTCTTCTTTTGTATATGTGCCAAACTCATAATCATAATCCTCATGCATTAATGTATCCCCACTGAAGTAGTTTTGTGGGTTATGAGGTACAAGTACTTTTGCTCTAAAATAATTATCTGTATTGTTCTCAGTGTCATGCATTGAAATTCTGAACCTTACTCTTGCCCTAGTAGGAATACCCTTTGTAGGGTCATCGGTAGGAACCATGTTACCGTATTCATCGGTCATCATATAGTCAAGGTTCATAGGTATTTGATAGCACCAAACACCATTGCCATCAATAAGTTGCGTACCCTTAATTTGGAACTCTTCAACATCACCGTTTGGCGTTTTTCTAATCATTTCAATTGTACCTTCACCTGTTGTAAGTTCATCCATAGCACCCATTTGGTTTGTTGGTACACATTTCTTTGATACACCATTTGATGAATTATCACCAACCAAACACCCCATAAATACACATGTTGGCTCGAATTTGAAATTTACATTAATATCTGCTCTTGTGATTCCAATTGTTTCTCCAAGTTCCTCATTTCCCCAAAATGGTATAACATTAACAACTGTGTCTTGCCTAAAAATTTGGCTTAGTGAATTCAAATCTGTACCAGTCTTGAATTGGTTAGGGTTTTCAAATTGCTCAATCGTGTAACCTTTATAAACAAAGTCTCTTGGTCTTTGTGAAAGAATGCCACAGTCCGAAAGGTCCAAATCCATGTGTAATGTTTGCTGTCCTACAGGAACACCGCAAATTATATAGTCACCTGAGTTATTTGTTCTTGTTGTATATTTGTAATATTTATCAAAAACTTCAATAAGAACATCGTTATCAAGCATATAAGTTTTGTTAGGGAAAGTACCAACTACTTGATGGCAATCATCAACTTGATTATCTGGTAATAAGTTGTACTGAACACCATCCATACCTTGTGATGAAGTTGTTTGATATGGATATACTGTTGCAACTTTTGCGTTTGAACTTGCATCATATTCACCCTGTATGAAGACACTTATCTTTGCATTTGGTACACCGAATCCCTCATTGGCAAGCACTCTACCAACAATAACACCGTAATTAGATGAATGAAGTCTATACGTGTCTTCTTGCTTTAATTTTATTGACAAAACCTCAAATACATCATAACTTTGGTCAAGATTAACTGTTAAGTTAGTATCTTGCCCTACAACTGTTCTTATTCTATATGACTTATTACTTTCTGACATTACTTACTTGCTTTTGTTAAATTCATTAGTTTTTTTGCACTAATTGTTTTATCTTTCTTAAAAATAGAAACATACAAGACATGTAAAAGCAAAATTGGTGATAGGGCTATTGCGATTATCGCCACAAACATATTCTTGAAAGTTTCTCCCACTGTGAAAGAAACCTTCTTTGTTTTGCTAACAGGTATTTCATGCCCATATTTTTTATGCAAATAATCTATTTGCTGATTTACCTTGCAATTACAAGACATCATTCAAAAATTTTCAATATTTTATTATTTAAGTATTCCTATGTATTTTACCTAACTTTACATCTTACGATAATATCTTTATCAGCATTACGTATTTCAAACATTGTATCACCCTCTGAAATTAACACACTCTCTGATGCTACAAGGTCAATTTGATATTCATCTGCCGTTGAATCTGTTGGGTCAACAATTATCTCTTGTTCTGTTTTTGTTTCTGAATACCCTTCTCCAAATTTATTATAAACTTTCAAATCTATAAGGCTTATAACACCATCAGTTCTATTTATTTCTTTTTCCAAATCACCAACAAATATATCATCACCCATATTATGTTTATTGATATCCATATATTCGTAAATTGTGTTTATAACATTTGTTATAACATCTGATTTGTTGTAATTTTTATCAATAAAAACATCAACATTAAATCCAAGATTTATAATTTTTCCTGATTTAATTTCTACAAAGTCATTTATCATCCTATACTCAGACAAATAATCTTGCATGTTTTTAATTAATGTAAGAGGAAGTGTTGCTGTTAATTTACCTTCTGAATCAATTCCCAAAACATATACCATAATTTTGTTATTTTCCTCAGAAACACCAACTCTAAAAGGAGTGCCATACTTTGGAGGTAGATTTAATATTTTTGCCACATAATCCTTAACTGTTACACACCTATCTTGTGCGCCTGTATAGTACTTAATGTAATTTCTTAATTCTTCAACACTTGGCATGTCTTTGCCAGATACAGAAGGTGTTGTGCTAATAACTTTCATTGATTTCCTTACGGCAGATGCAATTTCAACACTACGTCCACCAATTTCTGCATTCAAAAGAGCGATTGTATTGATTGCTCCTGCTGCTAAATTACTTGCTTTACCACCACCAACACGATAGAGGATGTATATTGTTGAATTAGGATTTGGCAAATAACCAAGAGAATCATTTCTGATTGTCTTTTGGATTATATACTTTGAAAAAGGTGATGCATTTCCAATTTCCTGTTCTGTTTGTGTATTAAATTTTTCTACTCCTGCGCCAAAAATAATTTTCAAATATCCTTTATCTGTGTATTCTGTAATAAACTTATGTTTCAATTGTTTCCATTCACCCCTTGTAACACATGAAACAGCATGTCCTGCTTCATCTGTTATTTCTTCTGTTACTGCTTTGTTGCTTTTAGGGTTGACATATGTCCCCCAAACTTCTTGTTGCGAAAGAGAATCAACCTCAAAAAATCTAACTATCTTATTGTTTTCGCCACTACAAACATCTTCATCTAAAGAATAAAATTGCCCATATGTTGGAAAATTCTGAAGTGAGGTTCCATCTCTCACAATAATAGACTCCACATTCATAACATCTTTAACTGGAAGAACAATTTCCATAAATGGATGTATATCCTTTTCATAGACAGTTACCCTATGAATTTTTGATTCTCCTGCTGTAACAATACCAAGTTTTTCAATCTTATATTGAACAACAACACCGTTTGAATTTAAAAGAGGTATAATTGTTCTATCACTCTGCCCATCTGCGTTATATTGCTTTGAAAAATCAATATCATCAAGCAATTCAAAAACTTGAGCACCGCCAACAACCCTTGTTCCCTTTTTTATCAAAGGCGCATAATCCCAATCAGGTTGGTTAGAGCCATTAATAGGTATTTGGCAAGTGAACTTAACCTCAGCCATCGAACCCTTAGGTCCTGGTATTTTTACGCCATTACTTCTTGCAATAGCATATAATGAGCCTTTTTCGTTTGCACTATTAACATTTGTTTCTTGAAAAACTCTGTCAATGTGATAACTTAAATTATCAGCAACATCAGCATTAATATCAATCATCCAAGATGCAACTGATGCGTCATCAAGACCAAGAAAAATATCGCCATAATATTTCTTGGTATAGTCTATTAATGCCTGTTTATAATCACTAAATGTTCTGTTAGTATATGATATTCCTTTGTCCATAGTATTTAAATTTTAACCGCTACGCTTGATTTTTCTATTGTATTACCTTTTACCACTGAATAGTGTATAACAACAATCCTTGAGTTGTCATCCTTATAATATATTGATATATCATCAAATTCAACGCCAGGAACATATCTTTTAATATCTTCCCTGATTGATTCTTTAAGCCTATTAAATGTTTCATCGTCAGCAGGCTCAAACAAATATTTAATCAAATCAGTACCAAAATTAGGGTCTCTCAACCTTTGTCCTTTTGGCGTAAATAAAACATGTAGAACCTTTGATTTTATTGAATCTTTGTAAGATTCATCAAGGTCCAAATATATTTCTTCATCGTTGATATTTGAAAATGGATATTTTATCCCATAATATTTTTTTACAGCCATAAATTCAATTTATTAATAAATAGTTAATAGACATTTTTCACTATTAATAATTTAGACTTTTTAGGCATAAAAATAAATAGTTAATACCTTATAGGCAATAAAAAAAAACCGTAGGTTCTTTCCTACGGTTTATTAAAACATTATTATATTATTATAAATAGTAGATTATTGGCTTAAATCCATTAAATATACATACCACCCTCCATTTTAGTATAAGAAACTTCATATCTCTTTTCTTGTGGTATATTGTGCTGCAACCAAAGTGTGAAAATACGCTCTGAAAGGAAGCCGAAAATGTGAATTTGCCATTGTATAGATGGCCAAGTCAACTTCATAGGGTCTTGATGCTCAATTGGATACCTGATATATTTACCCGCGCCAAGGTTACGTGCAACGTGTACAATCACATCCTCATATCTTGTTATTCCATGCTTTTCTGCCCATTTCTGTAGCAAATCAAATAAAAATGTACAGTATTCATCGTACTTATCTGCCTTCATGACAAACCCATTTGAGTAATATAGGTTTTCCCCATTTACTATGTATTTATCCCAATCAAATGAATACTCTGGATAATATGTGCAAACTATTTTACCAAGGTCTTCCAAATCTTCTTTGCAATGAGAATAGGCATAACCGCCTAAAACAGTATCAGATGGAATGAACGCTGCATGATTTGCTGGATAATTATAAGGCTTAGCACAAATTATATCATAGTTTTTAAATACATTGTCATAATCCATTGTCTCATCAACCCCTTCAAGCCTTCTTCTGTATTGAGTTTGCCCCTTGTAAACGGCATCCTTTACATTTTTCCATATCCAATATATGCCTGTATTTTCTACATACAAATAATTTAATGCTGATATGTTATCTCCTGTATTATCCTTTAATTTACAAACATCTTTTCCATTTGCTGCGCCACATTGAATAGGGGTCATTACGGCATTATCAACAAATCCATACTCTTCCTTATCATAGCAAAGCATAAATAACTGTACATCTTTTCTCTTTTCTCCATTTTGGATAAGATATGTCATGTCAATGCCAAGTTCTCTTTTTACAATCTCAATTTTTTCTTTTGTTGGGCTATTATATCTGAAAAATCTTGTCTCAACAAGTTCCTTTATTCTTGACCCATCCCATTTTTGGTCGGGAAATCCTTTCTTCATTTTTTCGCAATAATCGGTAACAGTTTTCGTTGAAAAATGTTTCAAATATGCTTCTGAAAAATCATATTTTACAAATGGCCATGCTGAATTACAACGGATTCCCCTGTTGTTGCAACAATCCAAAACTATATAAGGCGTATGTGGTGTATCCATAAACAATGCTTTTGTGTTAATACCGCCCCTAATCATTGTTTTTATGTGATTATTCTCTGGGAAATCATATGTTATATGTTTATCATATGGTATTGGCTTTGTGAACATTTCATTTAATGTTCTTCCATCGCATTCAAGTAAATCAGAATCTCCATAGCACATCCAATTAAGATGTATCATATCAAAATTCTTAAATAAAATTGATGATAGATATTCATCAATTGTTTTTTTCTTTGTTAGAACAAGAAATTCATCGCAATCAAAGAAAGCAAACCAATCATAATCGTCCTTATATTCATTATAACAACTATTATATGCTTCCAATTGGCATTTTCTCTTATTTCTATAATCTTTAAGAATTACATACCCCTCATCAATGTAATCTCCAATAACATCATGGAAATCTTCTTCCCCATCATAGTTATTATCGTATAAAACTATGTTGGTAAATCCTAAATTTTTATACCATTCGACAAACTCTCTAATATATTTGTTCTCTTTTCTTCCTATACTACAAAGTAATGTTTTCATATAATTAATTTTTATATAAACATAAGATAATTAAAATTTTAGTCAAGCATTTTAACAAAAAAAGCCGTATGTACTACGGCTTTATGATAAAGCATAATATTTGTAATTAACTCTATTTTGAACTTTTCTCTTTTTATCTCTGATAGCGCTTACCTTTCTATTACAACTCTTTATCCCTTTCAGCCACTATCCTATTGATAATTAAATTGTATAATCTATTGCAATCTTCAACTATTTCTTGAAATGACGTACCCATCTTGGTGAAAACTTCTGTCATCTGTTGATTTGCTAAACCTGTGTTATATTTTGCAGCTCCTTTTGGGTGTTTTACTACAACGCTGTCATCAACAATATTGAAAAACCCCTTTTTCAATGAAAAATATGACATTAAAACATCTGTTCCCCACCCCATTTTCATATCATTTGAGTAGTTAACAAATAGATTGCTCATAACATCAACAATAGGCTTTCTTACTAACATCATCCACCCTTCTATATTTGAAGTGAGCCTTAATTGACCTGTTCCTTTGTTATTATTTTTAGGCCAAACATTATGGCTTTCCCCTTCAATCGTTGAAGGCTGATATATACCCATGTTGCTGGAACTTACAACTATTTCAATGCTTTTTGTTAATTTTGTGAAATTTTCGTCATCTATAATAATGTCATCACAAACAAAGAAAAGCCAATCTGCATTTTTCTCATAAAATAAGTTTAGTGATTGGTCGAATAATCCTCCCCAATATATGTTATCAAACTTAATAACACGCTTATAATCTAGTGGCTTATCACTTCCACTATCCAATATATATGCATCATAGCCTGCTGCTACTAATCTATTAAGCCATGCTTCACTATTTTCATTATTGTTATGATTGTATATCAAACACAAAACATTATTTCCAGTATTCATAAAGTCCGTCAGTTATTTCGTAATTTTCCCATTTATATTGTTTCCTTATTGGCTGCTCTTTAGCCCAAGTCCACATCTTTTCCAAACCCTCTTTTAAGAGAGTTGTTTGTTCATAGCCTAACAAATTAATTGATTTTTCATACGTTGGTACAGCATTTTTTACTTCGTGTCTTTCCTGAACATGCTCCACCTTGTCATACCCTGTTATTTTACAAAGAACCCTTGAAGCCTCATTTATAGTACATGGTACTATACCTCCAACGTTTATAATTTGCTTTGATGCTTCTTCCGATGTTGCTGCTTTCCAAAATGGTAGCAAATTATCATCAATATAAGAAAATGCTCTTGTTTGTTCACCATCACCATATATTAACAATGGCTGATTGTTAATGATTTTATTCATCCAAATACCAAGAACATTTCTATATTTATCCCATATGTTTTGCTTTGCGCCATAAACATTATGTGGCCTAATAATGCACCAATCAAGACCATGCTGAACACCTGCTACTTTAATATCCATTTCGCAGGCATATTTAGATATTCCGTATGGGTCAATAGGGTTTGGAGTTAATTCCTCATCAAATCTACTACCATCCATTTTTCCATGCCCATAAACAGACATAGAACTTGTGTATACCAACCTTTTTACCTTATATTTGATACAATTGTTGATAATGTTAACGGTTGAAAGTACGTTGTTTGAATAATTGAATTTTCTCATGAACGGGCTTAACCCCTCAGCAGCATATGCTGCAAAATGATAAACATACTCAAATTCATATTGTTCAAAAATATCTGATATATCGTCAGTTGATAAATCTCTTTTATAAAAGGCAACTTTATCATTAACATTTTCAATATATCTGCCGAAAAGATTATCTATTCCAACAACTTCATATTCTGGATGGTTTTCAATAATCCAATCTGACATTCTTGAACCTATTAACCCAGCTACACCAGTTATTAATATACTTTTTTTCATAAATTATTTTTTTTTCAAAAAATAAGACTTTTCTATTTATTAGTCAAGCATTTTAAAAAGAAAAGCCGTATGTTATACGGCTTTATGGTGAACTATCCACAAATTAAAGTAGTGACCCCTTTTCGTACATCATTTCCAAAATTTTTCAGTTATATCTTTCCATCCTTTTCTCATAACACCATTAATCACACAGCACCACGAATAATATGGCCCGCCACAATATAATCTTTGATTCGTTGTTTTCTTATTTAGAGGGCCCAACTCTTCAATGTATGGTCCAAGTTTTATGTAATTTAAATTATCCCAATAAAAATCATCAACATCATTACTTCCCGAATACAACCCTATTTTTATTGATGGGTATTTTTCTTTTATGCGTAAAATGCCATCTTTTAGCGATTTTGGGTCATTTCCTTCGCCCATAAAGCAAAAACAAGTAATTCCATCATTTTTCTCTATAAGTTCGTCAATCGCCTTAAAATTTAATTCATTCCCAATATTTTCTCTTAAATATGGTGAATGGCACCCAGGACAATTATGTTGGCAATTTGTTATGTTAACTGCCAACGTAACCTCATCAGGTATTTCTTCAAAAACTACCTCAGTATTATAGTATTTAATCATTTTAATTTACTTTTTAAAATTACTTATGGTTATTATTCCGTTATTATTTGCTTCGTATGTTTTAATTATTTCTTTAATTTTACCCTTATCAACATTGTACCCATAGATAACAAAATAATTAAGTTTATTTTCTTTTGCTGCATTAAATTTTAATACATCTCTATGAGACCAAACATCAACAAAAACAGCATATGAAGGATTTGTTTTTCTTTTATAACTTTCAAGTAAAATTACAACATTATCATCATTAATATTAAAAGGATGCTTCCCGTGCGTATAATGCCCATTTAACTCTATAAATAAATCCATCTCTTTTATATAAAAATCACAACAGAATAAATTACCGTTTTCACTATTTTTATATCTATTATCCCTATAATTACGTATAATTTCTTTATCTGGAAACGCTTCTTTTAAAAATTTATATAAAT
>OBLI01002144.1_pt1 | contig 17398 bp, 14 predicted proteins | sample 1519701 | NCBI WGS metagenome assembly OBLI01 (sample SAMEA3663005, study PRJEB22513) | pig gut metagenome | biome: pig gut; feature: pig-associated habitat; material: faeces | place: France | collected 2012 | reverse complement strand
GATCCTGTTTGCACAATACAGACCGGGACTGATCGATCCCAAAACCGGACAGGAACGTATCTTTAAAATGTATAAGTTCCGGACTATGACAGATCAAAGAGACGAAGAAGGTAATCTTCTGCCGGATGAAGTCCGCCTGACGAAATTCGGCGCGTGGCTGCGTTCTACATCCTTAGATGAACTGCCGGAGGCATTTTGTATCTTAAATGGTACGATGACACTGATCGGACCGCGTCCGCAGTTAGTACGGGATATGGTATTTATGACGGAGGAACAGAGAATGCGTCATACGGCAAAGCCGGGACTGTCAGGACTTGCACAGGTAAGTGGCAGAAATGCAATCTCCTGGGATAAGAAGCTGGCATATGATCTGGAATATATTAAGCACGTTTCCTTCTGGAATGATGTAAAGATCCTGTTTCAGACAGTGGAGAAAGCACTGATCAAACAGGAAGGGATCACGGAAGAAGGAAGCGTAACAACAGCAGATTACGGAGATTATCTCCTGCAGACCGGTCAGATTACACAGGAAGCATATGACAGGAAGCAGGAAGAAGCAAAGGAATTGTTAAGGGAAACAGAGAATGAGTGATTTAGTGTCGATCATAATGCCATCCTATAATACGGAAGGCTATATTGGACAGACAATCGAATCCGTATTACAGCAGACCTATACGAACTGGGAATTGCTGATCGTAGATGATTGTTCTACGGATCATACGGATGAGGTTGTCGCAAAATATCCGGATGAGCGGATTGTTTATATGAAAAATGATAAGAATTCGGGGGCAGCAATTTCAAGAAACCGTGCGCTAAGAAGCGCAAAGGGCAGATGGATCGCCTTTTTGGACAGCGATGATCTGTGGTATCCGACGAAATTAGAAGAACAGATCGCATTTATGCAGAAGAATCAGTTCGTATTTTCCTATACCGATTATTGTGAGATTGATGAGAATGGGAAGAAGAATGGTGTGCAGGTCAGCGGACCGGCACATATCACCAAGGCGGGAATGTACCGCTATTGCTGGCCGGGGTGTCTGACTGTGATGTATGATGCGGAGAAGGTTGGCTGTATCCAGATTGAGGATATTAAGAAAAACAATGATTATGCCATGTGGCTGAAAGTGATTAAGCAGACAGACTGTTATCATTACGGAAAAGAACTGGCAATGTACCGGAAACGTTCCGGGTCGATCTCCAATCATGGATATGGGAAACTGATCCGATGGCACTATAAGCTGTTTAAGGAAGCAGATCATAAAAACAGTGTTGCAGCAGCAGTACTTACCGTTCAGAATCTCATTTTTGGATGCTGGAAGAAAGTAAGATATGTGAAAAAGGTGAATGATCATGAGCATGAATGATATGCTGAGAAAAATGGCTGTCCGGTTAGAACGAAAGCAGGATGCCTTATTTTCTTATGACGTGGAAAAACAAAAAAAGTATATTGCAGGGTTAGGCGATCCAAAGGATGAAATCGAGCGCTCTTACTTTCAGTATAAGTGTCAGATGCAGTTTAATGGAAGGTTTCTTACATTTTTATTGAATGTTGTTTCTTTCCCGGTGGCAATGCTTTATCTCGCAAAATATGGAAAAAATAGTACAACGGGTCAAGTAGAAAAAAAAGATCTTGTATTCTTCCGGGATGGAAAGCCGGCCAATATCCTTCCAAAGTCCTTACAGGAACAATACCGGAAGATAGAAAGTGATCCGGCAGAGGGCATACAGCTGACAAAAACGGATCAGGCATTCCTACGCAGGATCATACGCAGATATCCGTTTTCCTGGCAGTTTATCTTAAAGTGTCTGATCAAAATCGGTAGATACAGCTATGCGATTTCACATTATAAGCCGGAGGCGGTCGCAGTATGTGCAGAGTATTCTTTTACTTCATCTGTACTGACCGCTTATTGCAGGCAGCAGAAGATCCGTCATATTGATGTCATGCATGGAGAGAAGATGTACTACATGCGGGATTCTTTTTTCACATTTGATGCATGTTATGTATGGGATTCCTATTATGCGGATATTCTGGCATCCATGAAAGCGGATAAGGATCAGTTTATCATAGAGGTTCCGTCATCACTGTGTTTTGATGAAGCGTTTACAAAGACGGATCAATTTGATTATACCTATTATCTTGGAGCAGAAACCGGAGAAGTTCTGCAGAAGATTGCAGATACGTTACAGAAGCTGAGTGAGCATGGAAAGCGGATCTCACTGCGGCCTCATCCACGTTATTCTGATATGGATATGATCAAAAAGCTGTTTGCATTTGCAAATATTGAGGATACAAAGAGCGTTTCTATTGAGCAGTCACTGATGCAGACAGGTTGCGTAGTCTCTCTGTATTCTACCGTGTTGAGTCAGGCATTGTATAATGATGTGGCAATCGCGATCGATGATATCAGCAATCCGAAGAATTATAAAAAGCTGAAAGAACTAGGATATATATGTCTGAGAAAAGAACATCAGTTGTTGTCAGAGATTATGGAGGAATTATAGTTATGTTAGGTTCGTTTGTGAAAAAAATACGTACCCATGTTTTTACCGGAATCTGTAAGAAGTCGGCCAGACAGTATGGGGCAGGCTTACATATCAATCACTGGAGCCGCTTTAGTTCGAAAACAGTGATCGGAGATAACTGCCATTTTAATGGCATGAAGGTTACTGGAAATGGCAATGTTGTGATCGGTGACAACTTCCATTCGGGTGGGAATATTTTAATTATGACTTCGAATCATAACTATGATAGCGGAAAAAGAATTCCATATGATGATACGATGGTTGATGGAGATGTTGTGATCGAAGATAATGTATGGATCGGACAGAATGTTACCATTTTGCAAGGTGTCAGAATCGGGGAAGGCGCAGTTATCCAGGCGGGCAGTGTTGTTGTTTCGGATATTGAACCATGTGCAATCGCAGGCGGGCATCCTGCACGGGTATTCAAAAAGCGGGATGAAGAGCATTATTATAAGTTAAAAGAAGAAAAGAAATTTTTCTAAAGAGTGGGTAGGGAGATAGTATATGTCATATTTAATTACGATAATGAACGAAGTATTAGAGGTAAAGTATTGTAAAAGAGAAACACCATATTATAGTAATTATAATAGAAGCGAGAATAGAATTAATATTTTCTCAGGAGAACTACATAAAGTTGAAAAATATTTTGACAGTGTGGATTGGAAATTAGAACAGAAAACATTAAATATCGATGAATCTTTTTCAGTTGTAAGTATTGATCCTGAAGAAAAAACAGTGCACTTTGCTAATTCAAAAAGTGGACTGGAGCAGATTTTTTACTATATGAGAGGAAATACTTTTATACTATCGGATGATTTCTGGGAAATCATAAATATGATACAGCCGAATGAGGATGATTTAGACAGAGAGGCGATTGCTGAATATGTAAATTTACCATATGCTTTATTTGATACGACATTTATTAAGGACGTAAAGTTCTTAATGCCTGGAAGTATTGGAATATATTCTGCACAAACGCATGAATTACAAATAGAGCAATATTTTGATTTTAAGTATGAACCAGATGCAGAATTGACTATGGATGATGCTGTGGAGCATATGAATGAAATTATTTCAAGGCTTATGAATGATATAAAGGAAGAATGCGGAGATGTGAGATATGCTGTTGGCTTAAGTGGGGGGCTGGATTCTCGTATAATACCTCATTATGCAAAACAGGCAGGTTTAAACATTTCAAGCTTTATTATAGGTGCAGCAAGACCACATGGTATGTTTTTGTCTCAGGATCATTTTAATGCCAGAAAATTAGCAAAACTATTTAATATTCATCATGTTGAACTGGAATGGAAAAAGAGTACATTACAAGAAAAGATAGATTTGGATTTGAAAAATTATCCTATGGGAACGGCACAATTTTTTAAATATGAGTTTTATTCAGATTATGATGTTTTGCTTACAGGGGGAAATGGATTAATTGTTGGAAGTACAATTCCAACTGATTTGATGCAGGCAACGGAAAAAGAACTGGCTTCTCATATCTGGGGATTGGCACGGAGCTTTTATCCAAATACTATCAATAATAGAAGAATTGAACATGTTTTTGATTTCCTGTTTAAGAAGTCTATTCATATAGAGCATAAAGAATCATGGTATGGACAGATACTAAGTGAAGGTTTGGAAAGGAAAGTTGAAGACAAGTTATTAGATTATATTGAGAAAAAGAAAGCAGAAGGAAAGACAAATTTAGATATTTACGAGGATTATTTTAATAATATTGTGGGTGCAAGAAACCGGTTCGGTGGTTTTGAAAGTGGTTGTGGTACAAAGCGGAGTTTTTCCATATATGTACCGCGCATGCTAGATGAAACCTTACGGTGGCCATTAACTTATCTGAAGAACAGACCAATATTAAAAAACTTGATTGAAAAGTATATTTCAGAAACAGCACTGGTTGCAGAACAAAATTATGAAGGAAAAATAAATGGAAAAAACAGTATATTTTCTAAGACATTTAATATTTTGATGTTCCTGATCCGGGGAAATGGAACGGCAATGGAACAGAAGTATTTTAAAAAGTGCAGAAAAGAATTTCTTTGCACAATGTTAAATGAAAATAAGTGGTTTTACCATATTTTTGATATAAAAGGAGATATGAAAAAAATATCCAAATTTGATGATATTCGTTTTGTATTGACAATATGGAAGACAAAGATGATTATTGATCTTTTGGAAAATAAGGGCTATTCAGCATTTGTGGAAAAGAATTTTGAAACAATTCTGTAGTCATTGCATAATACAATTTAGGAGAATTCATAATGAAAATAATGATACTTGCACCATATATATATGACAAAGATATGCCTGTATTTTCGGCAAATAAGTCGGGATTTGGAATAATGGTTAATGATATTATAAAATCCATTGCAGAAATGGAGAATGTTATAGTATTAACAAGAATAATTACGAACGGCAAGGAAAAGCATGAAGGTAATTATAAACTATTAAGTCATACATGGAGACAAATTCTGACATCTGCTAGTGTTAGCGACTGGTGCAAGGCAATAAAGATTTTTTTTGTTGCACAAGGATGTATCAGAGACAAGATGAAAAAGATGTATTATTATCTGGATGGTGGATATACAAGAAAATGTATTAAGACATTTCAACCGGATATTGTACATATTCATGGGATTAACTCTATAACGAAAAGATATATTGAAATTTGCGAAGAACAAAAACAAAAATATGTGGTTACATTACATGGTCTGACGGGGCTGAGTGATTCAGTTCGGGTTTCGCAGGAGGATAAAGAAATAGAAAAAGAATTTTTATCCTATGCGGACAAAAATAACAGACCAGTTAGTGTAATCAGCACGGGTGTAAAAAGAAGAATAGAACAGATTTATTTAAAGCATTCCGCAGATAATATTGTGACTGTGACGAATGGAACATATATACCACAGTATGATGAAAGCAGTAGAACTATGTATGCAGATGGTATAAAAAAACAGTATCATCTGTCAGAAACATGCAAAATTTGTACGGTAATTGGGTCTGTTGTGGAGCGGAAAAATCAATTACAGATTGTAGAAGCATTTGCAGAATTACGTGATGAGGTTAAGAAAAATTGCGTAATTTTTATGTGTGGAACGGATATGATGGAAGGCGTAGTTGAAAGACGAATACAAGAATTGGGATTGGAATCCAGTATTTTTATGCTCGGCTTTTTGGAACATGATGAGATAATAAATATTTTGAAAGAGACAGATCTAAATATTGTAGCGAGTCTGGATGAGGGCTTTGGTTTGTCTATTATAGAGGCTTATGCATATGGTGTTCCTACGGTTACTTTTGCAGACCTAGATGCTATAAATGATTTATATAATGAAGATGCAATGGTTTTGGTAAGAGACAGAGATACAAAGAAATTAGCGGAAGGTATGGAGAAAGCTTTAAGCAGAGAATGGAATAAAGAAATAATTAGAGCATATTCCAAGAAATTTTCTTTAGAGAATATGGCAAAAAAATATGTAGAATTTTATCAGGAAATTTTGAAAATGGTTTAGTAGTGATGTGAGGATAATATGGATCGAGAATCAGTAAAAGCAAAGATAGACATACAGAAAGTTATATTTTCATTATTGTTTTCGTCTTACCAATTGTTTGGAATGTCATTGACTTATCTCTTTTTGATAATATATATTTTTTATACCTGGTTTTTAGAAAAAAAAAGTTTTTTAGTATTAGATAAAGGTTTTTTGTTTTTTTTAATGGTTGTATTAATGCATGAAGTTATTATGCTATTTATGCAGGGCAGTGAAGCAAAAACAATTCTTAATAATATAATAGGTGGGATTATTACAGTTGCAATCATAGGAACATTGAGTATTAGAATTGACTTGGAAAAGTTGAAAAAAGCCTATTATATAATAGCCATTATAGTTTCAATAGGAATATTATATCATGCAGTGCTCGTTTATGGCTTAGGTAGAGCTGTGACACCGATCAAGTTAATACCGGCGCTTATTTCAGATAGTATACAGTGGGAACGTGGTTTAATGCGTCCAATGTCTTGTTTTATTGAGCCGCAGGCATATTGTACGTTTATGGTGCCGGTCATTTTTTTCCTGTTAAATGATAAAAAAATCGTATGGGCAGCACTGGGAACCGGATGTATATTGCTTAGTACCTCCAGTCTTGGTATTATCATGTGTGTAATTATGTGGTTATTTCTTCTGTTAGATAGCAAGGTGTCACGAGGTATGAAGATATGTATTATTTTTTGTGGCGTAATGGCATTGGCAGTGATTTTACAGAGTCCTATTTTTCATTATGCGATCAATAAGATCCGGAATATTGATACATCCTCAGATGCCAGATTATCACAGGGATTTATCATATATAGACAGATGCCGCATGTGGATCAGATCTTTGGAATCGGAAAGCGTTCATTAGTATCTTATATACTGGATCATAACATCTATGTACCACGAATGAGATATGCAACGAATGCAGGAAAGTGGAGTTATGTAACAACAATAGCAGGTATGTGTATTTATTATGGTGTGGTTGGAATTTTTGCGTTTCTCTTTTTTACACTTACACAGTTAAAAAAGAAGAATTTTCTGATAAAAGAGTTCCTCATTCTTTTAGTTGCTATTTCTTTTGGTCAGGCGATGTTATTTAGTGCGCCATTTATACAGTTTTACACGATTTTATTTTGCTTAGACAAGGATAGAAGTCACTTTATTAGACTAGATTTTTAGGAGATCAAGATGAAGCTTGGAATTATAACAACACACTGGGCATTGAATTACGGAGCTGTTCTTCAGTCATATGCATTGGAAAAATACTTACAGTCGCAGGGATATGACTGCGAGATCGTTGATTATCGTCCGCAGATCGGGCAGTATGGAAGAAATTATGTTGTCTGGAATAAGAATATCAAACAATGGTGTCAGAATATGATTAAGCTTGTTCACATCAAGAACAAGAAACTATTTTATAAGAAGATAGAAGCGTTTGATGATTTCGTAGAGCAGGAACTGGATAAAAGTGTGAAAACGTATATAACTTTTCAGGATATGCAGGAGATAGGAGCATACGATGCACTGATATGCGGAAGTGACCAGATATGGAATTTGAATCTTTTTGATATGCCGGCTTTTTTTCTGCCATATAAGAATAAATATCCAAAGACAAAATTTATCTCTTATGCAGCCAGTATTGCACAAAGTCTGAGTGAGGAACAATGGAAAACGATTATACAAAGGACGACGCATTTTGATGCGGTATCCATCCGGGAGGCAGAGACAACCGAGCAGTATAATAGGTATCAGCCGGGAAAGGCAGTCACGGTTCTCGATCCGGTGTTCTTACTTGATAAGGATGAGTGGGATAACAGAATCGGACAGAACTCATACATGGAAAAGGATAGCTATATTTTATGCTATTTCATTGGATATCGCGGACTTGAATATGACCTGATCCGGAAGGTGCAGGAAACGAATCCCGGAAAGATCGTAAATGTAGGACAAGATCCGACGAACCACTTAAAGGCAGATGTTCAGTTGACGAATGTGTCACCATTTGAATTTGTTGCGTTGATACGTGATGCAAAATATATTGTGACAAACTCGTTCCATATGACGGCGTTTTCCATTATCTTTCGGAAGAATTTCCTGTTAGTAGAACACAAAAACAGAAATTCCAGAATGGCGAATCTGATCACAACATTTTTGATGAACGACAGGTTTATCAGGAACAGAACGCAGATTGCACACTTAGGATCGAAAGATCTGTTGTGTGATTATTCGAAAATAGAAGAGAATTTAGAGAAGAATATTCAGTTTTCAAAACAGTATTTGTACAAAGCATTAGAGGAGAATGCAGCCAATGACGAAATCTAAAAATGGATTATTCAATATATCCGGCATTATGCTTCTGACGCTATTTGGTCAGTTAATATCGTTTGTCCGTGAGGCTGTGTTTGCAGCTTATTATGGGGTATCTGTTTCCGCAGATGCATATGTGATCGCAGCACAGGTACCGGTTACGCTGTTTGCAGTTGTCGGGGTAAGCCTGACTACAACGGTTCTTCCGATTTACACGAAGAAGATGAAAACAGAAGGGCAGAAAGAAGCCAATAATTTTATCAATAATATGATCAGCATCTTTACCATTATTTCTGTTATTTTTGTAATAATAGGTATTATTTTTGCACCTCAGATCGTTCATATTTTTGCACCATCTTTTTCAGATACTGCAAAGCTGTTAACAGTAAAACTGACAAGGATCATTTTTCCGATCGTGATCTTTTCTTCACTATTTAATATCTATAAGGCAATACACAACGCACATGAGTCTTTTTTTACTCCGGTAATTGCAGTTTATATCCAGAGTATTGTTATCTCTCTGGCAATTGTATTGTTTGGAAAAAAATTCGGAATCTATCCGGCAGCAATCGCAACCGTAGTGGCAGGGGCATTGGAAATGGGATGTCTGGCTTATACGATAAGAAAAAAATATGTGTACCGGCCATATCTGAACATTTTTGATTCAGAGCTTGAGAATGTTTTAAAACTGATCGGGCCGGTTATTGTAGGCGTTGGAATCGCGGAAGTGAATCGTGTGATCGACAGAATGCTGGCATCCGGTGCAGGAGAGGGCGCGGTCGCATCGATCAATTATGCGAGTAAACTGATCAATGTATTTAGCGGATTACTTGTTTCGGGACTTAGTGTTGTATGTTTTCAGAAGTTCACGGAATTATATGCGGAAAATAAAATTCCGGTATTGCTATCTCAGTTGATCAAATACATAAAGTTAGCCTGCTTTTTTACAATCCCGATTTCATGTGGCTTGTTGGTTATGAGTACAGAGGCAGTCACAATCGTATTCGGCAGGGGAGAATTTAATGGAAATGCAGTAAATACGACTTCATATGTCTTTTTGTTTTATAGTATAGGACTTACTTTTATTGTATTAAGGGAATTGGGAACAAAGGTCTTTTATGCGATGCATGATACAAAGACCCCGATGATCAATTCTGCGATCGGAGTAGGAATCAATATTGTATTAAATATCGCATTGGTACAGAAAATGGGTGCAGCAGGACTTGCACTGGCTACGAGCATATCATCCTTTTTGATTTGTGTGATGCTGTTTGGATCCTTGAAAAGACAGCAGAGGGAATTACAGTATAAGGTGGTTGTTATTGAACTTGCTAAGGTTCTTCTGGCATCCGGAGCAATGATTCTTTTTATCGTATTGTTAAGAGGGTATCTGAATGTACTCAATATTTATATCCGAAGTATCATTCTGATTGTATTAGGATGTATGGTGTATTTTGTATTTATGGCGATTTTCAAATCAGAAGTATTAATGCCGGGGATAGATAAAGTAAAAAGAATGATTTTCAAAGAAAGGAAATGATGTTATTGCTGCCGGAAGCGTTGTAACAAAGGATTGTGATGCAAACTGCCTGTATGCCGGTGTTCCGGCACGGAAAGTAAGGGAGTTATAGTTCATTGACGAGGTGATTAAGTATGATAAAGTTGGCAGAGGAGTCATTGTGTACCGGATGTGCACTGTGTCATGATGTATGTGTAAAAAATGCTATTTCCATGTGTCAAAATAAAGAAGGATTTTATTATCCGGTGATTGATACGGAAAAGTGTATAGAGTGTGGAAAATGTCAGAAAGAATGTCCGGTCATAAATGACAATGACTTTCATAAAAGTAAAAATGCTTTTTACGGAAGAGTCCGGGACAATATCGAAAAAAATTCCTCCGGTGGTTTTTGCGAGGCATTTGCAGACACGATATTGCAGATGGATGGTGTGGTTTTCGGAGCAGTTCTTATGCATGATAAGCTGGCACATAAAAAGGGAACGACCGAGACAGAATGCAGCCGTATGAGTGGAAGTAAATACATACAAAGCGATATGCAGGATGTGTACAGGCAGATAAAGGAAGAACTGGAGAAAGATAAGCCGGTATTGTTTACCGGATGTCCATGTCAGTGCGCGGCTGTTGTATCTGATTTTAAAAACAGCAGATATTATGATAAACTATATGTATGCGAGATTCTATGCCATGGTGTTCCGTCTCCGGGAATATTTCAGGATTGGATTGCATTTTTGGAAAAGAAATACAACAGCAGAGTTTCGGGTTATAATTTCAGAAGTAAGAAAAATGGCTGGAGCAGACCATCCGTAGAGATTGTTTTTGAAAATGGGAAGAGAATAGTCCAGACACACAGTGAATCGAACTATCATATGTGGTTTGGAAAGCACTTATCCTTAAGACTATCCTGTTATGAATGTAAGTATCGTAACATAGAACGTATTGCAGATCTTACAATTGGTGATTTTTGGGGTATCAGATCCATGGGTATTACAGATCAGGAGATCGAGAAGGGAACCAGTGTACTATTGGTCAATACGGATAAGGGAGCAGATTTACTGGATCGGACAAGACGGGAGAAAGATGTATTTTTAAAGGATATATCCATTGATGATGCGTATATCAATAATACACCATCACTTCATAACTTCCCAAAACCTGCGGAAAGAGATTCGTTCTTTGCTGCATATCAGAAGGAATCTATAGCAGGAATCAGAAAAAAATATCCGGCGGAGAAAAAGATGATTTCTTTGTTGAGAAAAGTGAAACATATATTAAAAAAATAGCACGATTTTAGAAGGTGTAAAAATGATCAAACTAATACTGATTGGAGCAGGTGGTCATTCAAAGTCTGTTGCAGATGCGATTGACCGGACAAAATACCAGCTTTGCGGTTTTTTGGATGAATATAAAACAGGAACGCATATGGGATTGCCAATTTTTGGCGCAGATATCGCATGTGTACCGGACTATAAGAATTATCGGTATTTTGTAGCAATCGGGGATGTGGACTGCCGGAAAATGTGGTTTGACAGGGTACAGGACATGGGGCTTGACCTGATCAATATTATCGATGCATCAGCAATCATATCGGAGAGTGCAACATTAGGTGTTGGTAATTTTATCGGGAAAATGGCTGTTATTAACGCAGATGCCAGAATCGGAGATGACAATATTATCAATACAAAGGCATTGGTAGAACATGAATGCAGAGTAGGGAATCATAATCACTTATCAACGAATTCGGTTATCAATGGAAATGTCATAGTAGAAGACAGTGTTTTCTTGGGAAGTTCATCGGTCTGTAATGGTCAGTTGACAATTGGACATGATGCAGTAATCGGATCCGGCAGTGTCGTGATCAAAGATGTTCCACCTATGGTTACAATGGTCGGTGTTCCGGCACGGATCATAAAAAGGAGAAATCAGGATGAGCAGAATTAAGATCGTTGCAGAAATAGGATGTAATCATAATGGGGATGTAGAACTGGCAAAGAAGATGATGCTTGAAGCAAAGCATACCGGAGCAGATGCTGTAAAGTTTCAGAGTTTTGTGCCGGAGAATCTTGTTTCGAAATATGCACCCAAAGCAGAGTACCAGAAGCATAACGATGGGGAAGGCTCCCAGTTAGATATGCTAAGAAAGCTGGCATTGTCAAAAGAAGAATATACGGGGCTGGTGCAATATGCAAAGACACTGGGGATTGAGATTTTTTCTACACCGTTCGATTTTGAGTCGTTTGCATTTTTAGAGGAAATCGGGCAACAGACATGGAAGATTCCGTCCGGAGAGATTACAAATCTTCCTTATCTGGAGCATGTGGCAGAAATCGAATGTGGGAACAAGCAGATTATTTTATCCACCGGTATGTCAACGATAGATGAGATACGGTATGCGGTTCAGGTATTGGAAAAAAGTCAGGATACGGAATTTACGATCTTACACTGTAATACACAGTATCCGACCATGCCGCAGGATATGAATCTGCGGGCACTGCATGTATTAAAAGACAAGTTCCCGAAGTGGAAGATTGGACTGTCCGATCATTCGGCCGGAATCATTGCGTCCTTAGTAGCGGTTGGTATGGGTGCAGAATTTATTGAAAAACATTTTACACTGGATAAGAATATGCTGGGACCGGATCATAAGGCGTCTATCACACCAGAGGAATTAAGGCAGCTTTGCGCTGGTGTCCGGACAGCGGAAGAGATGCTTGGCTGTGAAGAAAAAAGAGTGACAGATTCGGAACGACAGAATATTTTTATTGCAAGAAAGTCTATTGTAGCAAAACAGGCAATCAAAGAGGGAGAAGTGTTTACCGAGGATAATCTTACCTGTAAGCGTCCGGGTAACGGAATTTCTCCGATGCATTGGTATGAGGTACTTGGAAAAATAGCAGAGAAAGATTATGATGAAGATGAAATGATCACTTGTGAAGGAGTACAATGGGAAGATGAATAATCTGGCGATTATCCCGGCAAGAAGCGGGTCAAAGGGATTAAAGGATAAAAATATTAAATTGTTAAATGGAAAGCCGCTGATTGCATATAGTATAGAGGCTGCGAAGCAGTCTGGAGTCTATTCACACATTATGTTGTCTACCGATTCAGAAGTGTATGCTCAGATTGCATTAGAGTATGGAGCAGAAGTGCCATTTTACCGTTCAGATGCAAATGCATCCGATGCTGCTTCTTCCTGGGATGTTGTCAAAGAGGTTCTTGGAAACTATAAAGATGCAGGAATAGAATTTGATACATTTACCTTGTTACAGCCAACATCACCCTTGAGAGATGCAGAGGATATTAAAAACGCATATCAGTTATTTCAGGAGAAAAAAGCAATCAGTGTTGTTTCGGTATGTGAAATGGAGCATTCTCCTTTGTGGAGTAATGTTCTTGCAGAGGATGATTCTTTAGATGGCTTCTTAGCGAAAGCGTCAAACCGGCAAAGACAGGCATTAGAGACATACTATAGAATTAATGGAGCAATTTATATGGCAGATGTCAATGCATTTTTAGAAGATCAGAATCTGTATCGTTCAGGCTGCTTTGCCTATAAGATGCCTGCTGAAAAGAGTATTGATATTGATACGGCATTGGATTTTAAGATCGCAGAAACAATTATGAATCAGTAAGAGGTCTGGTATGAAAAAGTATAAGGTTGCCTACGCAACAGGATCAAGGGCAGATTATGGTATTGTCAAAAACTATCTGAAACAGTTAGATCAGGATACAGAGATCGAGTTCTCGGTTCTGGTTACCGGTTCCCATCTGGAAGACAAGTTTGGGCATACAGTAGATATTATAAAGGAAGATGGCTTTTGGATCGAGACAGAAGTTCCATTACATATTGATAATGCAGATAATGCAAGTGTGATACACAGCATGGCAGCAGCATTAGATAATTTTGGGAGCTTTTTTCAAACACATAGGTATGATCTGTTGATCATCTTAGGTGATCGGTATGAGATGATGGCAGTTGCAACGGCAGCCGCCATGCAGCGGATTCCAATCTTACATCTGCATGGCGGCGAAGTGACTTACGGTAATTATGATGAATTTATCCGTCATTCCATTACGAAGATGAGCCAGTATCATTTTACCAGTACAGAAACTTATCGTAAGCGTGTGATCCAGATGGGGGAAGACCCGGAACATGTTTTTTATCTTGGTGCACTTGGAGCAGAAAATTGCTGTAAGATTGACAAAGATCAGGTCAGGGAAGAGGTAAAGGCACTTGAATCGCATCGTCCGTACTGGGTTGTTGCATTTCATCCGGAAACATTGACAGAGGTAAGCATGGAAGAACAGGTGAAGGAGGTCCTTGCAGCGTTAGAAGCGGAATCGGGGGACTGTGACCTGGTCTTTATGGGAACGAATGCGGATACAGGATCGGACGTGATCCGTATGGCATGGAAGCAATATATGGATACACATGCAAATACATATTATTTTGAAAATCTAAATGCAGATTCTTTTCTCTATCTGGTGCAGCATGCAATAGCACTGATCGGGAATTCATCTTCCGGTATTATCGAGACACCATCTCTTGGAAGATATACGATTAATATTGGTGACAGGCAAAGAGGACGTGTGCATGGAAACAGCGTTCTTGATGTCAGATGTGAGCAGAATGAAATACGTCAGGCAATGAATCGGGTACGTGAATATAGCAGACGGGCTGTAACAATCCAAAATCCATATTATCGGGAACATACAGCGGAACAGTATTATAAGAAAACGAAAGAAATTCTGCATTCAGGAACAGGCGTGCTGAAGGAATTTTATGATCTGCCACAATAGAAGAGAATGTTGTAGATGCAAAGGAGGAACAAGAACGATATGAAAATAGCAGTTGCAGGAACAGGATATGTGGGATTATCCATAGCAACACTTTTGTCACAGCACCATCAGGTGATGGCAGTGGACATTATCCCGGAAAAAGTAGAACTGATCAATCAGAGAAAATCACCAATTCAGGATGAATATATTGAAAAATATCTTGCCGAAAAGGATCTGGATTTAGTCGCAACTCTGGATGGTAAAGCTGCATATCAGGATGCAGATTTTGTTGTGATTGCGGCACCGACGAACTATGACAGCAAGAAGAATTTCTTTGATACTTCTGCGGTAGAGGCAGTGATAGAGCTGGTATTAGAGTGCAATCCGGATGCGATCATGGTGATCAAGTCAACGATCCCGGTCGGTTACACAAAAAGTGTCCGGGAAAAGTTTCACTGTAAGAATATTATCTTCAGTCCGGAATTTTTGCGGGAATCAAAGGCATTATATGATAATCTGTATCCGTCACGTATTATCGTCGGAACAGATCCGGCAGATGAACGGCTGGTAAAGGCGGCAAATGACTTTGCCGGACTCTTGCAGGAAGGTGCGATCAAGGAGAATATTGATACCCTGATCATGGGATTTACGGAAGCAGAAGCAGTAAAGCTTTTTGCAAATACATATCTTGCACTGCGTGTTTCGTACTTCAATGAATTAGATACCTATGCAGAGATGAAAGGCTTAAATACACAGCAGATCATCAATGGGGTGTGTCTGGATCCGCGTATTGGCGCACATTACAACAATCCGTCCTTTGGATATGGAGGTTATTGCCTGCCGAAGGATACGAAGCAGCTTTTAGCAAATTATGAGGATGTGCCACAGAATATGATGTCTGCGATTGTGGAGGCAAATAAGACGAGAAAGGACTTTATCGCGGATCGTGTACTGCAGAAAACAGGTTATTATGCGTATGAAGATGAAAATACCTATGATGCTTCCATGGAGAAGGAAGTAACGATCGGAGTATATCGTCTTACTATGAAGTCGAATTCGGATAATTTCAGACAGTCATCGATTCAGGGAGTTATGAAGCGTATCAAGGCGAAGGGCGCAACCGTAATTATCTATGAGCCGACCTTAGAAAATGGCAGTACCTTCTTTGGAAGTAAGGTAGTAAATGATTTTGATGCGTTCAAGGCACAGAGTCAGGCAATTATCGCAAACCGTTACGACAGCAGTCTCGATGATGTGAAGGATAAGGTTTATACACGGGATTTATATGGACGGGATTAGCTGAATGGTTTCGGATGATATGCGCAGAAAACAGCGCAGGAATGGAGAAAAGTGTGAAAAATAAGATTTTTCACACGCAAGATTTGTGCTTGCACACAAACTTGATATGCGCAAAAAACAGCGCAGGAATGGAGAATAATATGGAAAACAATGAATGGAAGAAGTCTGATAATCAGGAAATCCGTCTGCTGGATCTGCTATGGAAGATTGCAAAGGGCTGGCGTCTGCTGATTGTTTTGACGCTTATTTTTGCAGTGCTTGCACCGGGATATAAGTATGTAAAGGATAAAAAGAGTGCAGAAAGTACGAAACAGACGGCAGTTTCCGTGGAAGATCTGAAGGCTCAGCTGACCGATAAGGAAAAGCAGGGTCTCGATAACGTTGCACAGTTAGAAAAGCTAAGAGATAAGCGCAAGCAGTATCAGGATGAATCTGTACTTATGAATATTGAAGCTTACCAGAAGAATGTAGTTACGCTTCAGTATTATGTGGATACGAATTATACCTATAATTATACCAAGGATGTTACCCCGGATTATTCAAGTGCACTGGTGAATGCTTATACTGCATACATCGAGAATAAGGGAATCTTGCAGCCGGTATGCGAGAAGTTAGGTGAGACAGAACGTGAGCAGTATATCGGAGAACTGATCACAGCAGGAAGCAGGGTAGCTACTGACGGAAATCAAATCGATGCAGCAGATACCAGCGGAAGGATTTTTGCAATCTATGTAACCGGAGAGGATATGGATGCAGCAGATCAGCTCGCAGATGCTGTTGCGGATGCGATCACAGCTTATCAGCCATCCTTAGAAGAGCAGATTGGCAGCCATACTTTATCACTGATAGATCGTTATGAGAGTGTAGTAGCAGACAGCAATCTTGCAGCACAGCAGAGCACCTTAAACGATACGATCACAACACTTCAGACCAAGATTGATACTATGGTAGCAGCTTTTACACCTTTACAGGCACAGATCTATGAACAGGAAGAAGGTACTGTTTCTTCTGATATAACAACGGAAGCAGTACCGGTCACAGTGAATAAGAAGTATATCATTCTGGGCGCATTGGTGGGTCTGTTCCTTGGATGCTGCTGGATTGCAGCAGTGTATATCTTAGGAAGAAGGGTGAAAAGCAGTGAGGAACTTCAGGACGCATATGGTATGCGCGTGTTTGGAGAAGCTACACTGACAGAAGAGAAGAAGCGTCTGTTTGGCGGCGTAGACCGTTGGATCGATAAGTTACAGCACAAGGAGCAGTGGACGTTTGAAGAACAGAAGGATATGATTCTTGCGAACCTTATTACAACCTGCAGGAAGGAATCCATCGACCAGGTCTTTGTTACGACTTCGCTTCACCAGAGTGAGCAGGAGAAGGCTGTGACAGAAGCGGTATTAGAGGAAGTCCGTAAGGCTGGGAT
>OBLI01002140.1_pt1 | contig 17441 bp, 17 predicted proteins | sample 1519701 | NCBI WGS metagenome assembly OBLI01 (sample SAMEA3663005, study PRJEB22513) | pig gut metagenome | biome: pig gut; feature: pig-associated habitat; material: faeces | place: France | collected 2012 | reverse complement strand
TTACCTGAGTCTCGTATCCTTGGCCGCTTTTGATCACTTGCTTTCAGTCACATACGGGAGTATGCTCCTTACAGCAAGTAATCAAAATCGACTCAAGGCTACGACCTCTACGACCCCAAAAATTTAAGGAACGCGCTCTTAAATAACAAAAATATTTTCTATATTTGCGAGCAGAAAGCCTTTTGAACGTTTTCTTGACAGAAAATATGTATAGATTTCGCTACATAATCATGCCGATATTGTTGCTGTCGATCTTGATAGCACCCTTCGTGCCTCATCACCATCATCATGACGAGGTGTGTATGATTATGGAGCAATGCGAGAAAGACCATGTATGTAACGACTGCCACACCTCTCATCATGATGGCAGCAGCGAAGACACCGATCATCCTCTTTGCATCAAGAATACACTCTCCATCCTCAGCAATTCAAACATCACACATCTCCGGATTGTCGACTATCCCATATTAATATCGATAATATCCGATCAGACAAGCCTTGAAAGTCCCGATCGGGAGGAAACACACATAGATCCATATCGGATCTTCTACAAGCCATGCAGGGGAGTAAGGGTCATCTCCCTGCGGGCCCCACCCATAGCGCTATAGAGTTCGATCGCAGCGATCGACAGATGATTCCGAAGCAATCGCAAGCGGGCTGTATGTTCGCTAACGATGTGCATATCCTTGTGTAAAGATAGGGATACATTTGTGTATAGACAGGAATACATTCGGCATATAGTGAATAGAATCTAGAGCGCGTACGCGCTCTAATAGAAAAACATCAATCATCAACCATGAAATCAAATCGCATAACTATCTATCTATTATCGGCAATGGTTACGATATTGCCGACCGGTTGCGGTCACTCCCACGAAGAGCATCATGAGGGGGAGCATCATCACGCTGAAGAGATCGTGCTCGACGAGCATCAGATGGAAGAGGGTGGAGTCGTAGTGGAAACGGTGACACCGGGAGACTTCCGCAATGTTGTCAAAGTGGGAGGCAAGATTATCTCCCCCACAGGCGATGAACAAACCATCGCCGCCACAGCCTCGGGCATAGTAAATTACGTTAACACCTCGATCACCGAGGGGACAGCCGTCGGTGCGGGACAGACCTTGGTCACCATCTCCGCCAAGAAACTTCAAGATGGCGACCCGGCGATCAAGGCAAAGATCGAATATGAAGCAGCCAAACGAGAATATGACCGCGCCAACGAATTGGTGAAAGATAAGATCATCTCGGTCAAGGAGTTCGAACAGATCAAGATGCAATATGAGACCGCCAAGATGATATATGAGGCACAGACGGGACACCTCACAGCCGGAGGAGTGGCAGTAAGCACACCGATGGGAGGATATATCAAGAGTCTGATTGTGGCGCAAGGGGCATACGTGTCGGTGGGCGATCCGATAGCCATCGTGTCGCAGAATCGCCGCCTCCAACTTCGGGCTGAAGTTCCGGAGAAGGACTATAAATATCTGAAGAATGTAGGGAGCGCCAATTTTCGACCCTCCTACGAGGATAAGGTCTATAAACTCTCCGAGCTGAATGGCAGGATCGTCTCCTACGGCAAGACCACAAGCGAAGATAGTTACTATCTGCCGATGACCTTCGAGTTTGACAATATCGGAGAATTTGTGGCAGGATCGTATGTCGAGGTCTATCTTCTCACACAGCCTCGTAAGGGTGTGATCTCGCTGCCGAAGAGTGCCATAGTGGAGGATCAGGGCATCTATCATGTCTATGTGCAGGTGAAGGGCGAGAAGGGTGCCTTTATGAAGCGAGAAGTCACACTTGGCCAAGACAATGGCGAGCGTGTCGAGATAGTAAGCGGACTTAAGGCCGGAGAGCAGGTAGTGGCCCGGGGTGCCTATCAAGTGAAATTGGCATCAGCCTCCGGCATCATCCCCGAAGGGCATAATCATCAACACTAAAAAATCGAGAGAAGGATGTTAAACAAGATAATACGATTCTCGTTAGACAATCGGCTATTGGTGCTGATCTGCTCGATCTTGCTGATGATCGGGGGTGTCTACACCGCCTATAATATGGAGGTGGATGTTTTCCCCGACCTGAATGCGCCGACCGTAGTGGTGATGACCGAAGCCAATGGCATGGCTCCCGAGGAGGTGGAGCGTCTGGTAACCTTCCCCTTGGAGACGGCAGTTAATGGGGCTACGGATGTGAGACGAGTACGTTCATCATCCACCACCGGCTTCTCTGTGGTGTGGGTAGAATTCAACTGGGGCACGGATATCTATCGAGCGCGCCAGATAGTCTCGGAGAAGATCGCGACGATCCAAGACCGTCTTCCCAAGAATATCGGCACGCCGACACTCGGGCCACAATCTTCGATATTGGGCGAACTGATGTTCGTGTCGCTCACCGCCGACAGCACGTCGATGCAAGAGCTACGCACACTTGCCGATTGGAGGATACGTCCACGACTGCTCGCCACGGGAGGTGTGGCTCAAGTCGCTGTGTTGGGCGGCGAAATCAAGGAATACCAGATCCTGCTCGATCCCGACAAGATGAAGCATTATGGCGTCGGGCTGAATGAGGTGTACGGGTCGGTGCAGGATATGAACCGCAACGTGTCGGGAGGTATCCTCTATGAATATGGCAATGAATATATCGTGAGAGGAGTGATCTCTACCGATTGCATCGAACAGCTCTCCAAGGTGCTGATCAAGAAGGTGGGAGACACACCGATCTATCTCGGCAGTGTGGCTGAAGTGAAGGTGGGAAATAGCTTCCCGAAGATGGGAGAGGCATCCTACAATGGGAAGCCATCGGTGATCATGACAGTCACCAAGCAGCCCAACACCGGCACGATCGATCTGACCAAGGATTTGGACCGAGCCTTGGCAGATGTGAGCAAGACGTTACCCGCCGATGTCAAACTAAATACAGACGTCTACCGCCAATCTCGATTCATCGAAAGTTCGATCAATAATGTCAAGAAATCGCTCTGGGAGGGTGGCATATTCGTGGTGATAGTGCTCTTCCTCTTCTTGATGAACACTCGCACCACGGTGATCTCCTTGGTGGCAATACCCCTCTCGTTGGTGTCGAGCATATTGGCACTCAAATTGATGGGACTCACCATCAATACGATGAGTCTCGGCGGCATGTGCATCGCCATCGGTTCGCTGGTGGATGATGCGATAGTCGACGTGGAGAATGTATTCAAGCGGCTTCGCGAGAATAGGCAACTTCCTGAGGGAGAACGCCGTAGGGTCAAGGATGTGATCTTTGATGCTTCGCGCGAAGTGCGAATGCCGATCTTGAACTCTACACTTATCATCATAGCGAGTTTCACACCCCTCTTCCTTCTGACCGGCATGGAGGGTAGGATGTTGGTGCCATTAGGGATAGCCTTCATCGTGGCACTCTGTTCATCGACGGTGGTGGCATTGACAGTGACTCCGGTGCTTTGCAGTTATCTTCTGGGCAAAGAAAAGAGGGGAACTGAAGATCGTCCGGAGCGAGAGCCACTTGTGTCTCGCAGATTGAAGGATGTGTATCTTCGAGCCTTGGAATATGCATTGAGCCATCGACGCATGGTGCTCGGGACTACCGGCGCGGCACTCGTAGTGGCATTAGTGCTCTTCTTCACCTTGGGTCGCAGTTTTTTGCCACCATTCAATGAGGGGTCATTTACCATCAACGTGAACACACTTCCGGGCATCTCGTTGGAAGAATCCAACCGTATCGGACAGCGAGCCGAAGAGGCGTTGCTGAGCATACCGGAGATTAAGGTGGTGGGACGCAAGACAGGTCGCGCCGAACTCGACGAACATGCCTTGGGTGTTAACACCTCAGAGATCGAAGCCCCCTTCGAGTTGGAGGGGCGTTCGAAGGATGAGGTGCTCAAAGAGGTGCGTCATAAGCTCAAAGAGATTCCGGGCGTTAACATAGAGGTAGGAGCGCCGATCACCCACCGCATCGACGCGATGCTGTCGGGGACACAAGCCGGCATAGCTATCAAACTCTTCGGCAGCGATCTGAATCGCATGTATGCCCTGGGCAATCAGATCAAAGAGTCTATCGCCGATGTAGATGGCATCGCCGATCTCAATGTAGAGCAGCAGGTGGAGCGTCCACAACTCAAGATAGAGCCAAAGCGAGACATGCTGGGCAAGTATGGCATCACGATGCCGGAATTTGCCGAGATGGTGAGCGTTCTGTTGGCAGGCGAAGCTGTGTCGCAAGTATATGAGGGAGACCAAGCCTTCGACTTAGTGCTGAAAGTCGGCGAAGAGAGTCGTACCACTGCCGATCGTATCCGCGAGATGAGTGTGGATGCCGGGGGTGTCAAAGTGCCCTTCGGCAATATCGCCGACGTCCGCTCGGCTATGGGACCGAACACGATCAATCGCGAAAATGTGTCGCGCAAGATAGTAATCTCGGCAAATGTGGCGGGACGCGACCTGCGTGGCGTCGTCAACGATATCCAAGAGCGTGTGGATGAGAAGGTGAAACTCCCTGAGGGTTATCACATCGAGTATGGTGGCCAATTCGAGAGCGAACAGAGTGCATCTCGCACGCTGATGATCGCATCGATCTTTGCCATTTTAGTGATCTTCTTGCTACTCTACAATCAGTTCCGCAGCGGCGTGCAGTCGGCAGTAGTGCTGATCAATCTACCCTTGGCGCTGATCGGCGGCATCTTGGCAATCAGACTCACCAACGGCGTGGTGAGCATCCCGGCAATCATCGGTTTCATCTCCCTCTTCGGCATAGCCACTCGCAATGGTATGTTGCTGATCTCGCGCTATAACGATCTTCGGAGTGAAGGATATAGCGTGATGGAGAGTGTGAAGAGAGGATCTGCCGACCGACTCAACCCGATCTTGATGACAGCACTGACCTCCGCCTTGGCACTGATACCGATGGTGGTAGGGGGCGATCTCCCCGGCAATGAGATTCAAAGCCCGATGGCGAAAGTGATCTTGGGTGGCCTCTTCACATCGACACTGCTCAATGGGTTTGTGATCCCGGTGATCTATCTGATCATCAGCCGCCGCAAGGAGGTTCAACCCGAGATAAAAGACATGGAAATAAACGACAAGGAAATATGATAAGGAAAGTTTTCTTTACGATAATAGCTCTTATGGCGGCATATCCGCTGTCGGGGCAAGAGAAAATGCAGGAAGTATTGCGATCGATTGAGTCGAACAATACGTCGCTGGCAGCATTGCGTGCCGGGATTGAGGCAGATCAACTTGCCAACCGCACCGACATCTATCTGTCGGATCCGGAAGTTGGATTTGACTATCTCTGGGGACACCCCTCCCCTATCGGCAATCGTATCGATGTCAGCGTAAGTCAGACACTCGACCTCCCTACGATATCGGGCATGAAAGGGAAGGTGGCAGACCGCAAGAATGAGATGTTGAGATGGGAGTATGAGTCGCAACGCATCAACACTCTCACTCAGGCGAAGTTGCTTCTTATCGATATGATCTATTACAACCGGATGAGGCAAGAGTTATGTCTGCGACAACAGACCATCGACAGCATCGCGACGGCAGAGAAGCGAAAACTTGATGGCGGCACCGGCACGATCGTCGATTACAATGGCGTGCAATTGGAGCAGATCGCGATAGCGGCCGAAATTCAGGAGATCGAGACAGAGCGTAAAGCCACATTGGCCACTCTTGAGCAGATGAACGGAGGCAAGGAGGTATCGTTCGATTGTGCTGAATATGAGGAGATAGTATTGCCGATCGACTTCGACAGTTGGTATGCCGAGAGCGAGCGGAAGAACCCGGTCTTGGCATACGTCAGGAGCGAGATAGAGATGAACAAGCAGCAAGTGTCGCTGAGTCGTTCGCTCAATCTCCCCTCGCTCAGCGTCGGCTATATGCTTGAGAAGACACAGGGCGAGCACTATCAAGGCATCTCCTTGGGGCTATCGATACCGCTATGGAGCACACGCAATCGGGTGAAGCAAGCGAAGGCGGCAGTAGCGGCAGCAGAGGCACGCCAAGAGGATGCCAAGATCCAATTTTATGGGCAGTTGAACATCCTCTATCAGAGAGTCTTAGGGCTCAACGAGAGTGCCCTTACCTATCGCAAGGCACTGACCGAAGCCGACAACTCACAATATCTGAAACGAGCACTTGATGTCGGCGAAATCTCGGTATTAGACTATCTGAGACAAGCCTCGATCTATTATCAATTCATAGACAAAGCGATGTCGGCAGAACGCGATCTGCACAAGAGTCATGCCGAACTGACCTCCTACACCCTCTGATAGCCAATTGCAAATAACAAAGCGAGAGCGCGTTCTATCATAGAGCGCGCTCTTATAATAAAAACGAGCATGCTCAGAACGCGCTCTCAATAAAAATAGGACAAATAGGGGTGTTTTACAAAAATTTTTCTTAAATTTGCAAGTTAAAGAATGTGTTAACTCATCTTCATGTCATAAAAAGACATCCATGTGAGGGTGTGTATGCTCTATGATATGAATAATAAACAGCAAAAACGTTATAAAAAGAACGATATATGAATCTTTTTGATCAAGTAAGCGAGGACATCAAGAAAGCGATGCTTGCCCGCGAAAGAGTGCGTCTTGAGGCTCTCCGAGGCGCCAAGAAGGAATTTCTTGAGGCTAAGACGGCAAAGGGAGCAAATGGCGAACTTAGCGATGAGACCGCAGTCAAGATCATCGTTAAGATGGTGAAACAGCGCAAAGAAAGCGCCAAAATTTATGAAGAAAACAATCGACCCGAATTGGCTGAGAACGAATTGGCTGAGGCGAGTGTTCTGGAGGAATATCTTCCCAAGCAACTCACAGCCGACGAATTGACAGCCGAGTTGAAGACCATTATCACCGAGGTCGGAGCCTCCGGACCTCGCGACATGGGCAAGGTGATGGGTGTGGCAAGCAAACGTCTCGCCGGCCGCGCCGAGGGTCGTGCCATCTCCGAAGCGGTGAAACACCTCCTCAATAATTGATCTCACAGATACCAACCAACTAAACACTCTCCTCAATATCCACAATGCTGACTCTACAGACTATAAAAGCAGATCCCGAATATGTGATCGCACGCCTTGCCGTAAAGGGATTTGACGGCAAAGAAATCATCAACCAAATCCTGGATATCGACGCCGAACGACGCAAGCTTCAACAGACCACCGAAAGCGATGCCTCAGAGTTGAAGAAACTTGCCTCCTCGATTGGCGCCCTGATGAAAGAGGGTAAAAAGGATGAAGCCGATGCCGCCAAGGCCAGAGTGGCTGAACTCAAAGGAAACACCAAGAAACTTCAAGACCGTCTGGCAGAGTGTGAAGAAGAGATGCGCGATCTCCTTCTGACCGTGCCCAATATGCCCTGCGAGGCAGTGCCCGAGGGATTGACCGCTGAAGATAATGTGGTGGAGAAAGAGGGTGGCGTCATGCCCGACCTTCCGGCAGATGCACTCCCCCACTGGGATCTTGCCAAAAAATATGGCATCATCGACTTCGAACTCGGTGTCAAGGTGACAGGCGCCGGCTTCCCCTTCTATGTCGGGAAGGGTGCCCGCTTGCAACGAGCATTGATACAATTCTTCCTCGACGAGGCTTGGAAAGCCGGATATATCGAGGTGGAGCCCCCCTTTGCAGTGAATGAAGCATCCGGCTATGGCACAGGTCAGTTGCCCGACAAGGAGGGGCAGATGTATCATGTCAACCTCGACAACCTCTACTTGATACCGACAGCCGAAGTGCCTGTGACCAACATCTATCGCGATGTAATCTTGGCAGAAGATGAACTCCCCAAGAAGAATTGCGCCTACTCACCCTGTTGGCGTCGCGAAGCCGGCAGCTATGGCAAGGATGTGAGAGGCTTGAACCGTCTCCATCAATTCGACAAGGTAGAGATCGTGCGCATCGAGAAGCCGGAAAATTCCTATGCTGCACTCGAAGAGATGAAAGACCATGTGCAGGGACTGCTCGATAAACTTGGACTTCCTTGGCATATCTTGCGTCTTTGTGGCGGCGATATGAGTTTCACTTCCGCCATCACCTTCGACTTCGAAGTGTGGAGTGCCGCTCAAAAGAGATGGCTCGAAGTGTCGTCGGTATCCAACTTCGAAAGTTACCAAGCCAACAGACTGAAATGCCGCTATCGTGGCAGCGACAAGAAGACCCACCTCTGCCACACCCTCAACGGCTCGGCACTCGCTCTGCCCCGCATCGTGGCTGCAATCCTCGAAAATAATCAGACCCCCGAGGGTATCATCGTGCCGGAATGTCTCCGCAAATATTGCGGCTTCGACATCATCGACTGATATGAACATCAAGAAGATTCCTCCTCTGCGAGGCAACCAACAATAATCTATCACATAAAACCAATCAGACGTGGATCAAAGCAAAGCATACGTAAGCAAAGAAGAGAAAAAGATACCTATCAACGACCCGACAGGCAAGTGGTCGGATCTGACCCTTCTGCCGGAATGGGAGGAGAAGTATTATAACGTATATACCGTGCGCAAGCATGGCAAATGGGTTATGCTCAAAGCTCTCAAACCGGAGTATGCAGAGCAACAGGAGTATCAAGAGATGCTCAACCAGGAATTTGAGACACGCTATAACCTGTCTCATCCCAACATCGTGATGGTCAATGACTTTGAGGATGTGCCCGGAGTCGGCATGGCTATCATCACCGACGACGTGTATGGATATTCCTTGCGCAGACTCATCGATGAGAAGCGACTCACGCCCAAGATAGTGGATCGTCTCCAGACCCAACTGCTCTATGCCATGGAGTATATCCAGGAGAATCATATAGCCCACAATCCGATCACCCCGGAGACCATCATTTTCACCGAGTATAATGAGAATCTCAAACTGATCAATGTAGGATATGACCAGCAGTCGAAACTCTCGCAGCACGACACTACCGAAGATATCAAGAACTATGGCAAGATCCTCAACGAAGTGTTGGACCATCTTCCCACCTCCCTGCCGCGTCTCCGCCGGATTGCCAACAACTGTGTAGAGAGCAATCTATACTCGACTATCACCGACCTGCAGCTCGCCATCGAGCGCCGCAGTTCGGCTCAAATATACTATCTTCTAATTGCATTCATCACACTGATGGTGATGCTTCTTATCTGGCTTACACTTAAATAAATGGTAGAAATTCGAGAAATCAAGCCTACAAAGAAAAATCTTAAGGCATTTATACAATTCCAGATCGATCTATACAAGGGTAATGAATATTATGTTCCACCCTTTGTATTGGATGAGATCAACACTCTCAACCCGGCGAGCAACCCGGCGGCTGATTTTTGCGATCAAGTCCTCTTCATGGCATATCGCGACGGCAAGCCTGTGGGCCGCATCGCCGGGATCATCAATAAGCAGGTCAACGCCAAGAGTAATGAGACCAATGCCCGCTTCGGTTTTATCGATTTCATCGATGATAATGAAGTGTCGGCAGCTCTGCTCAAGGCTGTCGAAGATTGGGCTTGCAGCAAGGGTATGACCCGTGTCATCGGTCCTCTCAGCTTTACCGACCTCGATCAGGAGGGTATGCTCGTAGAGGGATATGAAGAGTTGTCGACCATGGCGACTATCTACAACCACCCCTATTACCCCGCCCACATGGAGCGCCTCGGTTATGCTAAGGAATCTGACTGGATCGAGTTCCAAATGGGTGTCCCCGATGCAATCCCCGAAAGATACGAGCGTATCGCTGAGATCGTCAAGAAGAAATTCGGTCTCAAAGTTCTGAAGTTCAAGAGCCGTAAACTTCTCAAAGAGAAATATGGTCACGCCCTCTTCGAGCTCATCAACGAGGCATACAAAGATCTTTATCAATACTCACCGCTGACACAGCGACAGATCGACCACTATATAAACATTTACCTCGATCTGCTCGATCTTGACTTGGTGACACTGATCGTCGACAGCGAGGAGAAGTTGGTGTGTGTCGGCATCTCGATGCCCTCGATGAGCCGTGCGCTTCAGAAGTCGAGAGGAAAACTCTTCCCCTTCGGGTGGTATCACCTGCTGAAGGGCATCAAGGGTAAGAACGACCGCGTGGATCTCCTCCTCGTGGCAGCCCATCCATCCTATCAAAACAAGGGTGTGAATGCGTTGCTGTTCCAAGACCTTATCCCTTACTACCAGAAGAAGGGCTTCAAGTATGCCGAATCTAACCCCGAACTTGAGACCAATGCAAAGGTACAGAGTCAATGGGGATATTTCGAGACACGTCAACATCGTCGCCGCCGCAGCTATTTCAAGGACTTGAAAAAGTAGTGGAAAGAGGCATGAAAATCTCCGATGAAATCGGCAAAATGCGAAATAGCATAGAATAAAAAAACCTCGATAAAATCGAAAAGAAAGGACAACTCACGGAAATGAGCGACAAAGAGAAGGAACAGAGCGAAGATCGGCTCACGGGAGCCGAGTTGATCCATCCCTACGACGACAGCCGCGCCAAGAGCGAGCAAGTCGAAGAGATGTTTGACTCGATTGCGCCCGCCTACGACTTTATGAACCTGGCGATGACCTTCGGGCTACATCGACTATGGCAAAGGCATGCTCTGAATGTCGCCACCAAGCAGATGAGTGCCCATGTCGGTTATGATATTCTCGATATAGCCACCGGCACGGGAGACATAGCCTTCGAGCTCTATCGACGTTTTCCCCGCTCTCGCATCAAGGGTGTCGATCTCTCCGAGGGGATGCTGCGCATCGCAGAGAAGAAGCTGAAAAAACTCGATCAAAACGGGCAAAAAAGCATCACATTCGAGCAGGGAGACTCGCTCGATCTCCGCTATGACGATAATAGTTTCGATCTGATCACAGTGGCATACGGAGTGCGAAACTTCGAGCATCTCAGCCGAGGATTGGCGGAGATGGCTCGCGTGTTGCGCCCCGGAGGAAAGTTATGTATCATCGAACTTTCCCGACCCCGGCGGGGTTTGACATTATGGTTATATCAGTTCTATACCCGTTGCATCATCCCTCTGATCGGAAGAGTAGTCTCGGGAGACTCTCGCGCCTATACTTATCTGCCGGAGAGCATTGCGGCGGCGCCCCAACGCGAGGCAATGACCGCCATCATGTCTGAGGCGGGACTCTCCGACTGCAAATGGAAATCACTCACCTTCGGAGCAGTGACCTATTATATAGCCGGCAAAGATTCTGCCGCATCGAGTTCAACCGAAGGAGAACGCAAAAACACAACGTCCCAATGAATAGGAAAGACTTTGAAATAATGGCTCCGGTGGGGAGTCGCGAATCATTGGCAGCCGCCATCAAAGCGGGTGCCGATGCAGTGTATTTCGGCATCGAAGGACTCAATATGCGGTCACGATCGAGCGCTAATTTCACTGCCGATGATATGGCCGAGATAGCCGCATTATGCACCGAGCATGGAGTGAAGACCTATCTTACGGTCAACACCGTAATCTACGACTCGGATATGGAACTGATGCGCACCATCATCGACCGTGCCAAAGCCTCCGGCATCTCCGCCATTATAGCCTCCGACATGGCGGCTATACTATATGCTCGATCCATCGGGCAGGAGGTGCATATATCGACACAAGTCAATGTTTCCAACACCGAAGCAGTATCATTTTACTCCCAATTTGCCGACGTGATGGTCTTGGCACGCGAACTCAACATGGACCAAGTCAGCGAAATAACGCGACAGATTCGCCAAAGGGGTATCAAAGGTCCCGGAGGGAAGGATGTTCGTCTCGAGATGTTCTGTCATGGAGCACTCTGCATGGCTGTAAGTGGCAAATGCTACCTCAGCCTCCACGAGATGAACTCCTCAGCCAATCGGGGAGCATGCAATCAGATCTGCCGCCGGGCTTATCAGGTCACCGACCGCGAGACCGGCGAACAACTTGACATCGAGAATCAATATATCATGTCGCCCAAAGACCTGAAGACGATCCATTTCCTCAACAAGATGGTCGACGCCGGAGTCCGAGTCTTCAAGATCGAGGGGAGGGCTCGAGGTCCTGAATATGTAGCCGAGACAGTGGCATGCTATTCAGAGGCGCTTCAAGCCATCTGCGACGGAACATATAGCGAAGAGATGGTGGCTCGGTGGGACAAGAGACTTGCCAAGGTGTTCAACCGCGGTTTCTGGAACGGATACTATATGGGACAACGACTCGGCGAATGGAGCTCGAAATATGGGTCGTCGGCAACACGCGTCAAGCAATATGCCGCCAAGGCCATCCGATATTTCTCACGTCTCGGCGTAGGTGAGTTTCTCCTCGAAGCCGGAGAGTTGAAAATCGGCGATGAAATCGTGATTTCAGGTCCCACCACCGGAGCTCTGATCATGAAAGTCGAGGAACTCCGATTCGACCTCAAGCCGGTGGAGAAAGTTACTAAAGGTCAACTCTTCTCTATGCCCGTGCCGGAGAAGGTACGCCCCTCCGACAAGATCTACATCTGGCAGGAGACCCCGATGGCGAAGAAACAATGCGACTGATATAGGTGGCAAAAAACTTCGATAAAATCGGAGAAAAACATCGATACAGCAAACTTTAAGAGCGAACGCTCTAAAGATAAAAAAAACAATACTAAATCTGTTAAAAATGAGCAAAGACAGCGGTAAAAAGCGACAAGTGGTCTATCTCCATGGACTCTCCTCATCGGGACAATCGACCACAGCTCAACGATTGAGACGCACACTCTCCAAATATGAGGTAATCTCACCTGATATAGCCATCCAGCCGGAAGTGGCGATGACACAACTCAAACGCTTGGCAACCATGTTACGACCCGATGCCATCATCGTCGGCACATCTATGGGTGGCATGTTCGCCCAGATGTTCCGGGGATTCCACCGCATTCTGATCAATCCCGCATTCCATGTCTCCCGACACATGAGCGAAAAGATCGGACAGCGACTCCCCTTCCACAATCCTCGCCAGGATGGCGCCACCGACTTCGAAGTCAGCGCCAAACTCGTAAAGAAATATGAAGCATTAGAGGCTAAGCAATTCGATCCAAAATTTGGCATCATCGGCAAAAACAAGGATAATTCCGACCAGGTGACAGCCTTCTTCGGCACACAAGATGATGTAGTGAACTGCAAAGATGAATATCTCGAACATTACAGCCAAGCCGTAGACTTCGAGGGAGGTCACCGACTCGATCCCAACACCACGATCACACTGATAGTGCCTAAGATCGAATCGATCGGAGAATAACAAAACTCAATAAACAGCAAAGATAATGAATCTAATTTCCAAGAGAATCAACAATCTATCGACATCAGCCACACTGGCTATGTTGCAGAAGAGCAACGAACTGCGAGCAGCAGGAGTAGACATCATCGGCATGTCGGCGGGAGAGCCGGACTTCGACACCCCCACCCACATCAAAGAGGCGGGACAACGCGCCATCGCCGAGAACTATTCGCGCTACACGGCAGTGGCAGGTTATGAATCATTGCGCCGCGCCATCTGCGACAAACTTCGCCGTGAGAATGGCTTGGACTACGAGCCGACACAGATCGTGGTGGGCAACGGAGCCAAGCAAGAGCTTGCCAACGCCCTATTGGCCGTGGTCGATCCGGGAGATGAAGTGCTGATCCCCACCCCGGCATGGGTATCGTATGTCGAGATGGTGAAACTCGCCGAGGGTGTAGCCGTCACTATCGAAGCCACTGCCGAGCATGACTATAAGATCACTGCCGAGCAACTCGAGCAAGCCATCACACCTCGCAGCAAAGTGCTGATGCTCAACTCTCCCTGCAATCCTACCGGATCTGTCTATAGTGAGACAGAATTGGAAGCACTGGCAGAAGTGTTGCGTCGTCACCCCGAGATCATCATCCTCTCGGACGAGATCTACGAACACATCAACTTCCGCGGAGGAGTGAAGAGTTTTGCTACTCTCGAGGGGATGAAAGAACGCACCATACTGATCAACGGCGTATCGAAAGCCTACGCCATGACCGGCTGGCGCATCGGTTATATGGCAGCTCCTGTCGAGATAGCCAAAGCAGTGACCAAACTTCAAGGTCAATACACCTCGGGAGCCTCATCGATAGCCCAAAAGGCGGCAGAAGCAGCCTACAACGGCGATCAGACCTGTGTCGAAGAGATGAGAAAAGCATTCGAGCGTCGCAGCCGACTTATCTATCAATTGGCCACCGAAATACCGGGGTGGCGATGCAATCAGCCGGAAGGGGCATTCTACCTTCTCCCCGATGTCAAGGCTCTGATTGGCAAGAAAGTGGGCGATAAGGTCATCACCTCGAGTGGCGACTATGTGATGTATCTGCTCGAAGAGGCGCATGTGGCATGTGTGGATGGAGCGGCATTCTGCGCCGACGGACATATCCGCCTCTCATACGCCACCTCCGACGACAACATCCGCGAAGCGATGAAACGCATCCGCGAAGCCACAGAAAAGCTTAGTTAGAGTGTTTTACCACACAGGAGGCTGTGTCAAAATTGGCGCAGCCTCTTTGTTTTGTAATATATTGAAACTACACGGCTCTTAGGGTTACGTCATAGACTTGCAGAAGTTTGAGCGCCTGCTTAAACAGGAAGTCCGAGCCGGAAACGTGGAGATTACAGAAAAAGAGATACTGACCGATAAAACTTTTGAAGCTATGAGAACTGCCGCTCCTATTAAGAATAATATATCTGCCAATTCCGGTTCAGCACTTCGTTATGGTATGTTCATTCCATTGGCTTTTATGATAGCGTCGATAATTACCTGTCGCTTTTCCTATTCAAACGCTAAACAGAATATCACAAATGACCTTAATGATGCTATGTTTGCTTTGGCTAATGAGAATAGCGAACTCTGGACGCGTCCCGACACTATCGCTGCCATACGCCACATGCACAAAACCACCCATAAGCCTCTTATTTATCAGGCATCGGATGTCAATTTCAGAAATCCGATGTTGAAAGACGAGGCATACTTCACTCTTGCGCTGGTTGATACTAACAATGGCTCGCATAGAATTGGAGAAAATAAGATAGCATCTGATTCCATTATTATTATGCCAGAACGAGCTACCGATGGGCTTGCAATACAGGTTCAAGGTTTTGCCGACTGTTCCGTGGCTTCTATTTTCTCTGCCTCAGACCTGACATTGCCGGGAATTCTGTTCTCGCTTTGATTTTATCTTATCTCCTTTTCCATCGAGTCATTCCTCCCATTGGTGTCGAAATGAATCTTATATATTGGCGATGCTCTCTTCCTGATGGCTCGGAATCTGTATCATCAATATCATCACAGTAATCGTCCTCTCTGTCAGTTTCAGGCTTATTATCAACTCTGAGTTCTATCAAGGTATAATTGTCTATGAGATATTGTAGGTTGAAGCTCAGGAGGCTTACAAACCCCTTTTTATTGTATAATGGTTCAATGTTTTCTCCTACACCACCATCTGTTGCAAAGGTTATTGTTCTATTGTTGTATTGAAAATGAACTTCCTCGACCTCCTCAATATCGGTATCATCCATTGAAAAACATCCAGTTCCAAAAGTTGCCATATAACTCTCCCAAAACATACAGACACCCTGACATTCATTCATATCATGCAGCCTTTGCCACACATTTTTGCAAACTGGCACATACAAGTGCGAGCCGTTCTTTCGGATTGATTTCAGATACACCCGGCGGGCTGGGACTTGCTCAAGAATCTCATCTTTGCAGTCGAATTTCTCAATATTGGTAATTAGCTTGTATGGCAATGTTACAAAGATTGACTGTTGCCCATCCTTAGCCCAATCCGGGTCTATGGTGCCGTAATGATATACTCTGACATAACCAATGAATCTTTGGGTCGGAAAATCTCCATCAGGAAGATTGCCCATAAACATCTCATTGAAGATTTTTCGGTGAAATGCCTTACTATAGTCCGGCCCATCGGAGAACTCTTCTGCCAAATCATCTGCATATATGAAGATTTTCTCACCAAATTTGACATCATTCCATTGATTAGGTATAGTTTGCAAGATACCAGCAGCTACCATACTTGCATATGGCTGTGGTAATTTCAGTTTTTTCATTTATGGGGGACTGAATCGGAGTTGGTGCAATCAATCGAAGTGGCCGGATGCTTAAATTTATCAATTTGGTCTTGGTACCATTGGAGGTTTTCTGACACAGACTTGTCAGCTTTATCTGCGGCTTCTTGCATACACTTCCTCGCTTCAATTTGAGCAGGGGTGTTGCCATTGGCGTACTGAACAAAAGTATATATGCCATAACCTATGGCAAGCAGCAGAATCACTCCAATACCGCCAATCACAATCTTCTTTATGTCTGCCTTATTCATAACCATTTTGAATTTGGTAATCAATTTGTTTCTCACAATGACAATGCTTTACACGAAAAGCGTGGGGCTATTGCCTCTCGCGTCGTGGTTCACCACAAACCATATCTCATAAAGCAAGCCCCACGCTGTATGCGCAGACCTGCCTAACATGAGACAATGCCTTCTTCTATTCGAGGTGGTGATTTCGACGCGAATTAGGCTCTATGTCACTCCCAGGTATAATTCCTGAAAGCAACGCAAAATTAAGCATTTTTAATGAGATTGACAAATTTAGGATGGCAAGCACTATTATAAGATATGAGTACGCTTAACAATCTTGCAATCACAACCACCAATAGACTGAAGACCACAGCCATCGGTCGGGCTTTTGATACCCTTCAGAGCCTTATAGCTAATGATAGACGTGATAGTAATTGCAAGTTTTACTATAACAATGGTGCCGGGGGTTCCATACTTCAGGCTGTGGCCAAAAGTGTTGTGGGCGGTGCTGTATCGGACATCAAGGATGTTGCCTCCAACCACTTTAATTCTTGGTTAAACGGCAAAAATAAACCAAGGCAGCATGGCTTGGCTTGGGTTGAAGCCGGGGGCAAAAAGAAAGAAGCCACAGAAAAGCTTAGTTAGAGAGTTTTACCACACAGGAGGCTGTGTCAAAATTGGCGCAGCCTCTTTGTTTTGTATATATTTAAACCCAATCGGCATTGCCAAAGACGGTTTTTAGAGCGCGTTCCTTAAATTTCTTATTCTTGCTGTCAGTTCTTCAAGTCGCTTAATCAGGTCATCAAATGATAGACTTTGTGCTTAATATTTCCTCGCTCTGCGCTATTCATATTAACATTTATTAGCACCGAAATTTCTCAAATATTTCGGTGCAAAGGTAGCCAATCTTTTTCATTCAGCAAAATATTAATTTGATTTTCCTTCTCGGTTACGCCCTCGTTCTCAAATATTTTAGTTAACTTTGTTCTACCCCAAAGAAGACGACGGCGAGTTTTAAACTGCTTGTCCTTGCCTTAAAAAGCGTTCCTGCCGGTCTGATTTTGGGGAGTAGCATAATAACAGGATTTTTTATATGTAAACCCGTTAGTTGGCTGGTCTGAAGGCTGGCAAGACTGACATTTTCTGTCCTATGTATGCTGATTACGACAGTT
>OBLI01002137.1_pt1 | contig 17466 bp, 10 predicted proteins | sample 1519701 | NCBI WGS metagenome assembly OBLI01 (sample SAMEA3663005, study PRJEB22513) | pig gut metagenome | biome: pig gut; feature: pig-associated habitat; material: faeces | place: France | collected 2012 | reverse complement strand
CTATTCGGATCACAGAACACTTCTGAGGAAGTGAAGGAAGAAAAGAATTTCGACGTGCTGAAATACGACGGAGTGCGTGCGTTACGCATGCAGCAATTCGATTATGCGGCAAAATGCTTCGTGCTTGCTCTCGAACTGAACGCCGACGACCTCGAATGTCGCGACTATCTTTCACAGGCATACATCTCGCTCGGCGACATGCAGAACGCATATACACAGCTCATGGCGATATCTGCAGCACAACCAAACAATGTTGCCGTGCTGCTACGCATGGCTGACGTGTTGTACATGACGGAGGACTATGCGGCTATGGCTGAGGTGTGCGAGAAGGCGTTGCAGCTCGATAGCGAGAATATCATGACCTATTATATCTACGCCAAAGCATACAAAGGACTGAATGACCTCGACGCTGCCATTGCCATGCTCTCAAAGGCTATCGACCGACGCGAAGACTTCGACGTGGCTCGTCTGCTTCGTGGCAACGTGTTGTTGGAGAACAACCAAACAGCCGAAGCAGCTCTCGACGCTGACAATCTCTACCAGCGAATCGAAGAGAACGAGGACGTTCTCCTGCTAAAGGCTCGTGTAGAGAAAGCTCTTGGCAATCTCAAGGAGGCAGAAAAAGTATACACTAAAGCGATCGACTTCAATCCGTTCTTAATCGAAGCCTACAAGGAGCGCAGCGAGGTGCGCTCGGCGCTCGGCGATACCGCCGGAGCTAAGGAGGACCAGACAAGAGTAAACGAAATGGAGCAAGATATTCCGCAACCAACAGAAGGAATAGAAGAGAACATCAAGAAGAAAATGCAGCAAATGGATCCATACAAGGTGTTCCACAACGAATACTAAGCCTTGATCTCAAATGTTTTTTAATAAAACACTCACATTTTCAAGAGTGCAGACAAAAAAACTTTGAAAAAAGCATTGTAATTGAAAAAAAAACATTACCTTTGCAGTCGATTTGGAGGTTCCGTAGCTCAGTTGGATTAGAGCAACAGCCTTCTAAGCTGTGGGTCTTGGGTTCGAACCCCAACGGAATCACGAAAGGCTCTTCCGAGTCAAAGGTAAAGCAAAACAAGGTCAAAGAGGATTCTACTTCGGTAGTGTCCTCTTTGTTGCTTATATACAGTTAGTTACGAGCGCGTAGCAAGAAAAATGACAGCTATTATAGAGGAGGATAGTCATGTCTAACTTATACAGCGGAACTTTTCGCAGTGTACAAGAGAAGACATAACAGGACAAAATGATACACAAATGTGTGACACTTTGTGTGACACTTTTCAAAAAATGTGTGACACTTTTTTGAATGTGATACACAATCCGCCTCTAAACAGCTGATAAACTCAGCAAGACGGTTAAATGTTGTTAACGTCCGGTTTGCTTTTCTAACACCCAAATTAGTCCGTTGTCTTTACACCTACTGAATTATGAAGAAAGAATTGGTAGAAATCGTCTTTGACCGCAGAAAAAATGCAGAAAAAAGAGGTTACGGATTTTTGGAAATTCAAGTTTATCTTGGACGCGCCACTCGTAAGTACATTATGATTGGCAAGTATTCTCCTAATGAATGGGAAGCTGTAGCTGCTTCATCTGAAACACAGGAGCTGCTGGCTAAATGTAAGAAGATTATAGCTGCAATGGATGTTCTTGACGAGGAACGTACTTATGAAAATTTCATGTATCACTTCAATGGCGAAGAAAAAAAGCCAAAGAAAGAAGAACCGAAAGAACCGGATAGCTCAAAAAAGAGCTTCCTAGAGTACATGGAATTGGCACTTTCTAATGAGGAGCTAAAAGAAGGAACACGCAAGCACAAGAAGTGTGTGATTGATGCTGTCCGTGCTTTTGGTAAGCTGAACACCTACGGCGATCTGACGGCGAAGAAAATCATGGCGTTCGATACCTGGCTCCATAACGGCACGAGAACGGATGTCACCTGCTACGGCTACCACAAGAACCTGCGCAAATGGGTGCGACAGCTATTCCAGATGGGCGACATCAAACAGGATCCGTACAAGGTGGTGACTATCCGCCGCGGCAAGTGCAAGGAACGTGAGCCTCTGACCGAGGACGAGCTGAAGAGTCTGAGGGCACACAAGTTTGAGGGCAAGCTGGACAGGGTTCGCGACCTATTCGTCTTCGCTGCTTACACTGGACTCTCTTTCTGCGACAGCCAGAACTTCAACTTCGAGACTATGACGAAGAAGGTAGGCAAGATGTACTACATCGACGGCAGCCGTATCAAGACGGACACAAAGTTCTTCACTCCGATTCTCTCTCCGGCAATGGAGGTACTTAAGAAGTACGACTACCAGTTGCCAAAGATAAGCAATCAGAAGGCTAACGACTACCTTCATGTGATACAGATGGAGATGCACTTCAACCAGAAGCTCACGTTCCATGTAGCCCGTCACTCGTTCGCGACTCTCGCCCTCTCGCATGATGTGCCGATAGAGAATGTTGCCCGTATGCTCGGGCACCGGGATATTAAGACGACTCAGATTTATGCGAAGATTCTCCGCACATCAATCGAGCGCCACGCTACCGCTCTGCAGAGCAGCATCAGATAAGACACGATAGAACACACCCTTTAATAACTGCGACTTTCCAGACTCATGGAAGGTGGCAGTTATTTTTTCGCATATATACCGCTGTCCTCTTATGTAGAAGAGCGCCCGGGGGTTGGGTATCGTGTCGGATAGGAATGAGAACGTGTATTTCTTCTTTCCATCGATCTGATGCATGACGCTGCGCATGGAGTTGGATATTCCTTCGTTCAATCGAAGCGTGAAGACGGATTTCGTGAATGAGAAGTCGTCAAACACCTCTATCTTATCAATGAAAGGGTGCGGCTGTCGTCCTGCCGTTATCTTGTTGCCGTTCCAGAAGCCGACATATATGCATGAGAAGTATTCCTGTCCGTTGTCCTTCTTTCCCTTCGATATTTCAAGACTCGCCTTTCCTTGTGGGAGGTCTCCGGCGTTGTAGTCCAGTGTCGGGTCTGCTCCGTTCGACTTCCGGTTGTATGTGATTGTTCCGTATATGTCGTCGGCTTGCGTTATTGATCCGTTGGCGTCTTCAGTAATTACGGCGTTCTCCCCCATCTCTCCGCAATCAAGGAAGAGCACGTTGCCGTATTTGTCGTCCGTTCCCTCTATCCATGCAGGTACGATCTTCAGTTCTATGTCTTCAGCGTCGTCACCTGCGTACATCGGCCCGAACTGGTTGATTGGCAGCAGTCGGTTGAAGTAGCGGTAATACTTGTTTCCGTTGAGCTTCTTCACGTACTCGGACTTGTAGCAGTACATCACGAAGTATGTGTCATTCTCTTCGCAATAGTAGAGGTTGTGTCCGGTGGATGCCGGCGGATAGCCTCGGTAGTAGCTCGTTTGGCTTCCAGAGTTTAGCGTGGTCTTGTACACTCCGCTCTCTTTCAGTGTCTTCACGGCATCAATGAGCGAGCGCATTGTTGGGAACGTGCGTGCCTTGTCCTTGTTCGCCCTTACATACCAGTCGCAGGTGTAATAATCCCACAGCAGGGCGTTGTTGTCAGCATACCTTAGATTGCAGGAAGCGAGATATTTTGACTCGTCCTCCTTTGACACCTCTGCGGTAAAGCTGTCAACCACCTTTTCAATGAGCACGTTTCCAGCCGTTTCCGCCATCTCATTTGAGAAATGGAAGGCAATGCTTCGTGCCTTGTGGTTGATGTCAAACTCTCCGAATAGGAAGTGTTCAAGCTGCTCGAAGAACTCCGTGAGCGTCCAGTGTGGCAGTGCCTTTGCAAAATTCCACATCTCCCATGCTGCAGGGAGGGTGTTACAGATCAGCAGGTACTTGAACTGCGAATCCTCGAGCGCCTTGAAGTCATAAGAGTAGCCCATGATGATGCAGATACGCCTTAATATATATAATAGGTATGGCTGGAAGGTGTGCTCCTCGTTCGGGAACTCGTATCCGTTAGTAACGTGCGATGTTACCGTACATGCGTTGTGTATGTTTCCGCTGTAGTTGTTCACCCACGGAAGAGCCACGTATCCGTTGCCGAAGCTCAGCGCACTCGCCGTCAGTCCAGTCCGCTGTGTGGGGTAGCCCATAACCAGCTCGTTCAGATAGATGTCATCGAATGTCTCGTTAAAGTTCTGTTCACTGCGCCCTTCCAAGAACTGCGTCTTCACCTCCACGTCCGAAATCTCCGTGACGGTGATTGTACCGGACTTGAAGAAGGCGCCATCACGTATGTCGCAGTCAAACACTATCTTAGAGCTTGCCACATCCGCCCGGTGTATATGCCCGAAGATGTCAGTGTTCTGCTGGCATCCCTTCAGCGGGAAGGTGATGGTCATTGTGTAGCTGTCTGATCCCGTGAACAGTCGGTTCTCGAAAATGAAGTCAAACGAAGTGTTCTTCTTCATGCTTGCTTGCATTCCATTAATTGTTATAATCATATTCTTTTTGATTTAGGTGACTTGTTTCTCATCAGCGTCAGGTATTCATCCTGCGCTTTCTTGATTCCGGACTCTCCGGTGACTGTGTTCACCGTGACGAACGGCTCGTCCAGTCGCACCTTCAGCATGTCCATGATCTGGGTGTAGTCCTTCAATGCCTTTGTGTTTTGCACAATTGCCGCTGTAGCCAGCACGTCCGAGTGCTGCTGCACGACGATCGGCTGCTGATTCGGTGTTGTATATGAAGCTGGCGCAATGGTGCGACTGACATCATCGGCTCGTAAGGATCCGATTGTGTTAGTCCGCTGCGCATAGTCCAGGGCGTTGATGATGGGACGCGCAACCGGGTTGGCAAGCATCTCCTGCGACGCCACCCATTCCCCGGCATGAACCACGCCCACCTCTTGGAACTTGGAGCCTTTCGGAGTGAAGCCACCTTTGGCATAGCCCTGGCTTTCACTCGCTTGCTGCTGCTTTTTGATTGCAGCAATCTGAATTGCTCCTGCTGCCACCGCCATTGCAGCAGCCACTGGTGCCAGGATATAACCCACAAGCGGAATTGCCGCTGCCGAGCCATACGCCGAGATGGCATTCTGTGCCGTCTGCGCCACCGCTTGAATTACCTGCATGGCAAACATCTTTTTGTTCGCCTCGTTCTTTTTCTTTGCCAACTCCTTCTGCTTCTGCTCTTCGAGCTTCTTCACCTTGTAGTTGTTGCCCTCCGCTTGCGATATCTCCTTGTCATACCGCTTCTCGATGGCAGCAGTCTGTATCTCCAGTTCCGCCTGAATGAGCGAAGTCATACCCGAAAATATCGACGACATGCCCGATGTCAGCGTGTCAAAAGAGCCTTGCACCGCCTGTCCGAGGTCCGAGTTCAGCCACTCCGTGATGTCCTCCGTCATGTTTTCGAGAAAGTTCTTGCTCGTGTCGTTGTACTCCTGGCCGTACTTCTTCGCCAGTGCCACCTTTGCCTTTTGATACGCTTCCTCGATGCGCAACTTCTCATCGGCATCGTCGCCAGCAGCCTTTATCTCCTGGGCGTACACTTCATCCAAAGCGGAAGAGTCCTTATCATACTTCTCTTTCTTCTCCGACTTGTTATCCCCGAAGTAGTCCTCTTTTATTTTGGCAAGCTCCTTCTGATGCTTCTTTTCGTTGTCCTCAACGGTCTTCTGATTACGCTTTTGGTTTTCAACGAGCTTGTTTTGGTAGTTCTTCTGCGCCTGCAGCTGCTCCTTAGAGCCTTCCATGTAGACCTTAGTCAGACGGCGCAGATGCTCAAACTCCATGAGTTCAAGCGCATCCTCAAAGGTCTTTTGGTCTACCTTGCCATCTATGTAGCGCTGCTTCTCCGTAGCAACAAGTTCATTGTAGTAGTCGTTCTCCTGCTTCGCCGACTGCACATTCTTGTCATCAACGAGCTTCTTCTTCGCCTCATAGTACGCTGCTTCAGCCTCCATCTTTTGCTCTGTCGATGCCTTTTTGTTCGCCATGACCTTCTGATTGTACTCGATATCAATTTCCGTCATGCGGTTCGTGTACTCCTCGAAGTCCTTCTCACCCATGGCGTATGCGATGCGGTTGAGAGCCTGTTCCCTGGTCTTCCAGTCCTTCTCCTCCTTCAGCACTTCCTCGGTCTTCGTTTTCTTGTTGTTGGTTCCGGGTTTGAAGTCCGTGTCCTGCTCCGTTTCGGTCTGCTGTTTCTTCACCTCCTCTACGGCATCCTTCTTGATGTCGTCGCCGTACACGTCAGTAATCGCCTTTTCGCGTTCATCGAGTGCAGCGAGCTTAGCGTTGGTTTTCTCCAGTGCCCACTTGTGTCTGACTCTTGGACCGTTAGCGGAAACGACCGCCACGCCACCGTATGCAGAAGGAAGATACTTGTCTTTCTCGGACTTTTTCACGTCCTCGTCCACTATCTTCTGCTGCTTCTTCTGCTCGATCTTCAGCTCGGCACGCTCCTTTCCTATCTCCTTCAGCTTGTCCTTGGCACCCTCAATTTCGTACTTTCTTATGAGCGATTTTATATAATCGTCGAGTGCTTTCTTGTTCTCCTTGTACTTACCCGTAGTATCATCCAGCTGTCCGTTGTATTCCGGGATGATTCTGTTTAGTTCGTCAATCGCCGTGTGTCTGTCCTTCAGTGACTGCGTTTCATCGCGAGCCACCGCAATGAGCGCATCAATCTTGTTCTTCTCATCGACGATGCCTTCCCGCCCACGCTTGCGTATCTCCTGCAAGTCCTTTTCCGACTGTGACACTTCAGTAATGCGCTTATACACCTTGTAGAGTGTAGCGCCGAGCAGGATCGCCGCTGCAATGAGGGCACCATAGCCGGAAGCGAGCAGCGCACCCTGCTTTTTGAGGTCCGACATCAGCCATGACTGTCGCACCCAATTGCCCTGCAGCTTGGCGAGCCCCATTTGCAACAAAAGGTGTGCAGCATGCAAAGTGGCGACCGTGGTCTTGTATGCCGTTGTCGCCGCCTTTGAAATGACGAGCCACGCATAATGCGCCTTGAACGCAATGTTGCTGGCATTCACCGCTATCTTGTAAGCGATGAAAGCAGCAGTAAGAGTGGCGAGTGTACCTGCGTTCTCCTTGATGAAGGTGATGGAAGTGGACATGAACTTCAACAACAAAGTAGTGGAAGAAAGCACATGGCTCATAATCGGTTGCAGCTGCTCACCGAGTGCCACCGCCATCTCCGTCACTCCCTTGCGAGCCTTGTCAAGTCCTGCCTGTACCGTAGTATTCTGTACATTGAACTCCTTTGTGACAGAAGTGCCCTCAGCAAAAGCCTTTGCCGCTTCCTCCTGCTCCCAACGTACCATATCGAGGTTGCCAGCAAGAGCCGAAATCACCTGCGCAGCACGAGCACCATTCTCGCCCATGTCCTTGAATACTGGTGCCAGTACGTCGATGTTGCCGAGTTCGTGAAGACGATCGAGCAACATCAGCAGACCTTCATTCGTGCTTTTCTTCAATGTCTCGTTGAACTTCTTTGCATTGATGCCAGTAGCCTTGATGATCTTGTCGTTCTGCTTGAACATATCCATAATGACCTTTGACACAGCGGTTGCCGACATTTCCACCGCCTGACCTTGGCTGTCAAGAACCGCTGCGAAGCCCATGATTTCCGGGATGGTCATCTTCGCTTGAGCACCCACGCCAGCCATTCGCTGTGCGAAGTTGGCGAGGTATGGAGCCGAAGCCGTGCAGTTCTGCGACAACTCATTAATCACAGAACCCACGGCAAGCAGAGCTTTCTCCGTGCCAAGCCGTTGCTCGTCACCGAAGATGTTTGTCAATTTTGAAAGAGTCAGCGTAGCCCCTTCACCGAGGTCGTCCAACGCCACATTTATTTGGTCGGCAGCTTTCACGAATCCGAGCACATCTTCTTTTGATGTCTTGCCGAGGCGACCCGCTTCCTGCGCCAACTTGTTCATGTCCTCACGTGCCGTTCTGGTGTCTATCTTCTGGAACTCCTCGTTCAAATCCTCTACCTCCGAAGCGTTCATTCCGGTAAACTTGCGGACATTCGCCATCTCCTGGTCCATATCCGCGAAGGCACTCACCGCAGAGCGACCGGCGAGGATGATGCCGGTTATAGCAGCCGCGATGCCTGCCAGCGCCGTCTGCCAGTCGTTGAGTTTTCGGTTCATGCGTTCCCACAAACTTTCATTCTCTCGCAGCTGCGAGTTGATGCTTGCAATCTCCGCCTTTACACGCTTGATAGCCTGGCACTGCTTGTTCCACTCCTCTGAACCACGCTCCAAGCCATTGAGGTTTCGTTTCAGCTGTACAAGTACCCTGTTCAGTTCCTTCGGTGATGCCTCGTCGAGCCGTTGCAGAGCGTGCTCCACACCCTGCGCCGCACTTTCAATCTGTGATATTTGTCTGTTGGTTTCCTTCAGCTCACGCTTCAGCTTCGTAAGCTGCTGCTTGTTTCCTGCTTTTGCAGCTTTCTCTATTGCATTTTCGAGGTTGGAAGCCTGCGCCTTGAGCTTTACGAGCATATCTTCAGCCTGTTTTCCGTTGACAGTGAGCGTAACGGTCGCATTGGTATTTATATTCGACATACGTCTTTCATTTTTGAGGGTTAATTTAAGTGCAAAAATATGCACCTTAAAATGGCTCTCAAAAGACGGCAAATAAAGGATTTACGAGCGTTTCAGGCACCTGAAATCCGAAGTAATCCTACCATTTTTAACGGCTTGTAAAATCAAACGTTTGATTTTCAAGTCGTTGCAGGGTTGTTAAGGGATGTGCCCTTAACCCCTCTTGATAAAGAGCCCCCGACCGCCCTGCATCGCCTGTCTGACACCTCGCCACTATCAATGCGGAATATGTAAACAAATGTTAAATTCAAGTTGCTTTTATTCGTAAAAAGTGCCAAGTTTCGCAAAAAGCTGAATTTGCAGAAAAACACGCAAGCGAAAAAAAGAGCGAAGGTCTCGGCATCACCTCAAACCGCCACGCCTCGCCATTTAAGGCACGCAAGCGAAAAAAAGAGCGAAGGTCTCGGCATCACCTCAAACCGCCACGCCTCGCCATTTAAGGCACGCAAGCGGAAAAAAGAGCGAAGGTCTCGGCATCATCACAAACCGCCACGCCACACCATTTAAGGCACGCAAGCGGAAAAAAGAGCGAAGGTCTCGGCATCATCACAAACCGCCACGCCACGCCATTTAAGGCACGCAAGCGGAAAAAAGAGCGAAGGTCTCGGCATCACCACAAACCGCCACACCACGCCATTTAAGGCACGCAAGCGGAAAAAAGAGCGAAGGTCTCGGCATCACCACAAACCGCCACGCCACCCATTTTAGGCACGCAAGCGGAAAAAAGAGCGAAGGTCTCGGCATCACCACAAACCGCCACACCACGCCATTTAAGGCACGCAAGCGGAAAAAAGAGGCGAAGGTCTCGGACATCGCCACATTTTTAAGGCACGAAAGCGGACGACACAGGCAAAAAGCGCACCGCACAGGCACGAAAGCGGACACTACAGGCAGAAAACAAGCGCAAAAAGCTCGCCACGGCACGCCCGAGCATCGGGCGGTAATGGGGCTGTGGTGAGGGACAAAAGGTAATTCGTCTGTCGGTCTTCAGCCGACATTAGACGAATTACCTTTTATCCCACACCTCTGCCGTACCTATTGAATAAGCGAGAGTGCCGCCTTACCTATAGCAATCTCGATTGCCATTGGTAAGACGGCTGTCTCGCATTGAAGAATATAGAAAGCGGAGCTTTACAAGGCATGAAGGCGCAGCCTTATAGGGACGGAAGGCTCTGCCTTACCAAAAGCGAATGGATGTGGAGAGGAGTGTAATGAAGTGGAAGTGCAGTGTGCAGGCTTGGCGGATGGAGTCAAGCCTACCACGGAACGGACACGCAATGGAACGGAACGCACATCCTTTCGCACCTCCAATAGAGACGAAAGGGGGCGGATACGGAACGGACGGTTACGGAAGTGTAGATAGCCGCTGCCTTTCGGCTGAAGGATTGAGCAGGGCGAAATGCTGACGATTGAGCAGAGCGAAATGAAAGACTTCAGAGCGCAGCTTCACGGACTCACGCGGAGAGCAACGTAGCGTGTGTCCGTACCTTCTGAAAGTCAAAGGGTGCAACGCACTGTTTGACTTTATAAATAAACAAGACATCTTTGATGTACCAGAGCCAAATGACATCTTTGATGTGGTGACGACGGACGGAATGCAATGACGTGGGGATGATGACGAGGAGGTCAGACAAGCTCGCCCAGAGGCGTTGCTTGGCTGGGTGATGCGGCATCATTCGCGGAGGCGCAGGCGTGTTCATTGTTCGGTGTCGAGGACCGGCGCAGCCCGTGAAATTGTGGGGCGTGTAATGTAGTGGAGATGATTTGGGCTGCCGTGGAAAAATGTGTGTGTCACTTACCCCGTGCCGTGACTCGCGTGCTTGCACTTTCCTCGAATGTATGGAGGACTATTCGACTTCAGGCGATTTGTCCTCCTCACATCCGAGGAAAAGAGTTGCGGTGCGGATCAGGGAAGTGGCATACTCTTTTTGGAACAGAAGACCAAATTGGCGGAACGGAATGGAACACACCACAATTTCACTTAGCCATGCAATGGCTGGTCCTCGCCATCGAACAATGAACCGCCGGAGCCGGAGCCACGTCTTGGGGAGCTTGCGACCGAACTATAAATATAGCGTGAGGGAGTGTGCGACTGAACGGAAGAATGTATTGAGGATTCTCTTACTATTATTTTGTTAGTTTACGCAATAAATTGTACCTTTGCATAAATTAAAGTATGGATATCATAAATATCATTGCATCGTGAGATGTATTGAACATCGTGAGATGTTCCGTTTGTTTATATATATGGCACATACAGGTATTTCTGTATGTGCCATTATGTTTATAGGACTTATAAACGAGGGGAACTTGAACTATTCGGTGGCTATGGCTAAAGGAGGCTGCGACTGAACGGTGGCTATGAATGAGGGAGCCTGTGACCGAAGTGGGTGGGTCTGCCGGAGCTGCGGCGACGGATATAGGCTATGATGGCGACTGCCACTATGATGACCAGGATGGCAATGCAGAGCTTTGCCGTGAATGGAACGGATGTCTTAGACTTCTCACTGCTATTGGACTTGTCAAAAGAAGACTGTTTCGCCTGGGCGAAGGTGTCTTCTTGTTCTTGGGCTGCTACGGACTTCTCCTTTTCCTTATGGGAAAGGTGTAGTCCGTAGATTTTGAGCGTCTGCGGATGACCGCAGACGGAGGGGGAAGATGCTCTTTGAGAGACTGTTGACGGCTTGCCATGGGTGGAATGTGATGCTGAGCACGGCTCGCCACGGACAAAGTCCGTAGCGTTGCCGTGCGAAGTGGAAGGCTTTGCCTTGTTGGAGGCGCTGCGGTCGCCCGATGGATAGCTATTGTAGGAATCATGAGGGGTTGCGGATGCGTCCGCACCCCCGAATGTGACGACACAGCTATCAAATGAAAGGGCGGTGAAGCGCCGGTGTGCGTCCTCCGAAAAATTGCGAGAGTGATGCCATTGAGCTTGCGAAACGGCGTCACTCTGGCTTTCGGAGGATGTGGTGGCGGTCCTTGTGCTCTTGCACGACAGTACAAATGCACAAAGGAGGAGTATCAGGAGATTTCTCATGTTGATTGATGTTATTGTTCTTTTGGCTTTTTCTGTTCCTCTTCTTTTAGCTTGTTGTCGAGGTAGGAACGGAGTTCAGTGTACTTTGTCTGTATGTAGATTGTGACTCCGAAGATTGATCCGGCGTAGATTAGACATTCTGCGAAGATTCCTATCACGGATTCGTGAATTTGTCCTGTGGGCGGTACGATGAAACCTGCGACTGCGAGTGCAAACCCGCCGAAGAGCATTGCAACGGCGGATAGGATTTGGATTGTTTCTTTTGTGTTTTTTTCCATAATGAGTTTGGTGTTGAAATGGTGAAACGGTGTGATGTTGGATTGTTTTGTCTTTTGTTGGTGTTATGTGGTTTGCTATCTTTGTGTCGAGTCTGTGGCCGTTGTGCCATTGCTCTCGATATTGTGGCCGTTGTGCCATTATTCCTAATGCTGTGGCGGTCCTTCGGGACTGCCATTGTTTTTTATTGGGGATTTCGTATCTACTCATTGCGTTTCCGGTTTTTAGTTGGCTTTTTCCGTGAGTCGTCTCTTGGCTTGCGCTTTCAAGTCCGTTTCTTGGAAGGTACTACCCTACTTTTTCCGCTGTTCTCCGGCTATCTTGACAGCTGGAGTGTTGTTGCGAGTGTGCCGCCTTGGGGCTGATGTGCGGTGGCGCGTACCCGAAAGATGGCGAGGTTCGTGCGGAGGTCGCTGAAGGTGAAGGACTCGGACTTGGAAACGGGCTTGTAGAACGCGATTGCAAACTTGAAGTAGCGAGGGCGTTCAAGGATGTCGTAGACTTTCTGTCCGTATGGGAGTTTGATGGCGGAGATGTTGTTTGTAGCGGTGTCGCGCTCCTCTTTGATGTATGTGAAGAGGTGCTGCGGTGTGGGAAGATATGTTGGCTTGAGGGGGTCTGCGTTCTTGTAGTCGTCGCGGAAGAGAATCTGTCCTTTGGTTGCTACGTTGATTTTCTCAGAGTCGAAGAAGCGGTGCCAACCTCTGCGCTTCGCCATTGGGGTGCGTTTCGTCTTGTCGGTCTTTCTGCCGTGTCTGCTGGTGCGAATTGAGTAGCGGAAGAGGATCGGTTTGAGTCCGGATTTGATGAGTTGCTGGGCGCCCGGGATGAAGAGTCCTTCCTTTCGGATTTGACATTCGATGTGGATAGTCTCGGTCTGCTTCATGGACGAAAGCGTGTTGTAGTTGGCTTGCAGACTGCGTATAACTCCCTGTATAGCAGGTATTTTCTGCGCTGCGTTTTTGCATTGGTTGAGGTCTTGAACGTGTTGCGATTGCATGACTCCGGCGCGGTCAGTAGTGGCTGCACGGAGTACGAGGGCATCGCGGAGGGAAGTTATTTCGCCAGTTTTCAGGCTACAGTCGTAGAGTGTGAGGTGCATCTGGTTCGGGTCGTCAGTGCCAGCGCTGATGCCTGTCAGAATTCTGTTGAGACTGGTGAGGTTAGCGTAGAATTTTGAGACCGGTGCCAGCTCCGTCTGCTGCGCCGTGGTGCCGATGACGTTGGCGATTTGCTGCAGAAGATTGCCGAGGACTTGTACGGTGACTGCTTCTTCGCGTGTTTCGGACTTGAAGCTTTTGATTAGCTCTGTGATTCGGGTGATGTCTGTTGCCATATTTTGAATGTTGAGTGTTGAATGTGGAATGTTGAATTGTCGGCTGCGCCGATTTTGAATTGTTCAATGAGGAATTGGGATAAGCCGAACTAAGCCTTCCTATGCCTTCCTAAGCCGTGGGGCTATCTTTGTAGTCGGGCTTTCTGGGCTATTGGATTAGGACTTTGTTTGGTGGCTAGTGATTGTAGCGAACATACTTGTCGTCGAGTGAACGTGCGACGATGCCGACAAATTCGTGTGCGATGTTGTCGGCGAGGAAGTCGCGGAGATTCATGACGGAGGCGTAATACTTCCGGGAGAACCAGGGTTTCTTCTGACGCTTGCGCTCACGTCCGATGTCGCCGGAGTTGCCTCTTGGGATTTCCTTTCCAGTGCCAAAGTTTTGCCAAAGTCCGTATTCGAGGAAAGACTGCGAGAGTCCGATTTCGATGAAACGTCCGTCGGCTCGGACAGGGAGGGCTTTGAGTGAGCGTAGGAGTCGTCCTGTGTCGATGACGTTGAGGAGCGTGATCTGCTCGCACCAAATCGTGATCATGGTGCGGTTGAAGGCGAACACGAACTTTTCGCGCTCCTCACGCTGTTTGTCATTGCCATTCAGTTGGGTCATAACGTAAATCGGTATAAGTGTCTACTGCAATTTGGAAGAACGCACAGGCGCAGCCTGAGAAGAAGTATTGGTCGATTTCCTGAAAGGAGATGCGAGGGTCGAGGAAGATGTTGTTCTGCTCCTGCTTCGTCTTTTCAAGGATTAGCTTGCTCATGAACTGGCGGAACAGCTCGCGCATGGTGTTCATGCACATCTGGCGTGCTTCCATGTCGAGAAGGGCGTGTCGCATTGCGAGGAAGACCGTCTTCACGCGGCGCGTGTGCGGACTATTGTTCACCTCGATGTAGCCCTGGCTGATGTCGCTGACGGCGACAATGGCGGTGGCGGACTGCAGCTGCTGCAGGACTTCCTCGAAGCCATCGAGTCCGGAGACCCGGGCAAAGACGAAGTCGTGAGCCTTGGCGAACTTGTTCTTTTCGGTGAGGGATGCGAAGAAAGCTGTGGCATCCCAATTGATGTTGCTCATGTGTTAAGTGTTAGTGATTAGTGATTAAGTGTGGCGTCTTGCAATAAGCCTTGCTAAGCCTTACTGAGCCTTTTTAAGCCGTGGGTGCTACTTTGTTTGCCGCTTGATGTCCTCGGCTTCCTTTGCCTTGGCATCAAGCTCCGTGAGTGCTCGCCATGTGTCCATCGTGAGGACTGCGTCTTCTTTGGTGATATCGCCTCCGGTAAGCGCACGGATCTGTGCGTTCATGGTTTGGCGGAGCATCTCGCCGATGGGCGGTGCGTAGCCAAGTAGGTTCTGCTCGTCAGCTGGCATCGGCTGCAGGAAGTGCGGAAACAGTCGGGCGAAGTATTGCTTCAGCGATGCGAACCAGTAGAAGGCACAGTATAGAATCGGGCGTGTCTGGCAGCGTGGCTTGATGCCAGGATATAGAAGCTGCGTGAGGTCCTTCAGCCGCTCCTCGTCCTTCGTTTGGAGAAAGCCCTGGTAGTAGTTGTCGCAGGATATGAACGTGGCGAATGGGATGCGTTGGAAGTCGGCTTCGAGCGGACGAGCCTTGCCTATCTTGGTGATGCGAGTAGGAAAAGAGGGGAACGACCTTATGTAGTCAAGGGCTGCTGTGGCAGACTGGATCTGCTGAATGGTAAGCGTGGCTTCAAGCTTTGGGCGGTGGCGCTGCTTGACGAGGTATGAGCCGTTGGCGGTGCGGCACAGAAGTCGGAGGTCAGCCCACTTGAATAGGCAGACGGTGAGCACCTGCTCCATGTCGAGGTCGTGCGACATCAACGTGAAGAAGCATATCAGTTGCGAGTCGTCGAGGTCAGCCCAAGACGGCGGCAGCGTGATGTTAAAGGAGTTTTCAGAAGAAAAAGCCTCCGGATTGTTTTTTGTTTTTGTATCCATGGTCTTCAAAGAGTTTGGATGTTTCAGAGTCTTTCCACTCGGTGAACACGTTTGCCGGAGCGGTGCGAATGAAGTTGACTGCGTCGATGATGCTCGGGATTGGGAACTCGCCCGTGCGGAGTATCGAGAACTCTATGGCTGCGATGCGTTGGTACAAGCGCTGATACCTTGCAGGGTCGGCGGTGGTGCCCCATTGCTTCAGGATGTTGCATTGGCGCAGGGAGTCCATGAGGACACAACTGAAGAACTCCGCTTCGAGTCGTCGCTCGATAACGAGGAGTTGGGCGTGAATCTCCATGAAGTGCTGCCAGATATGTTCGGTGTAGCCGAGGTGCTGGATGGTGTCAAGGTCGGCAAACATTGTGGCTGCGAAGTATCGGAACTGCTCCGAGTCGGTCCACTGGTGAGCTGCAGGGAGCATGGAGAGGATGATCGTTAGAGCGTCGTCGCGCAGCTTTTCAAGCCCTGCAAGCAGTCGGTCAACACGCTCCTTGGATGCCGGAACTATGTTCTGATTGTTGACTATTCCGAAGCCGTTCGGGGTGAGGATAAGGTCGAGCTGTGGCACGGCGTGAAGCATGGCATCGGCTGCGACAGCCATGCGGCAATGGTGCAGCAAAGGCGAAGAGTCGTCTTCTGTGATCGTCTTCTCCAGTACCTTTGATGAAAGGAAAGTCTGGGTTAGCCATGTCTCTGACTGTTGCAGATGATATGCGATTTTGTCGAAAAGAGAGAGTTCCCCAGCAACCGCTTTGAGTGTGTTAGGAACGTATTTTTGGAGGGTGTCGTTGTTTGAGAAGAGCATAATGTTGAGTGTGGAATATTGAATATTGAGTGTTGAATTGGGGAGGGATTTTATAAGCCGGACTAAGCCTTCTTGGGCCTTCCTAAGCCTTGGGGATGTCTATGGCGTGGATGGTCTAATCAGTGGGGTCGTTCTTTTGATTGGATGCCTTCTTCTCCTTCGTTTTCTCCAGTGACACCTGCTTTGCGTCCTTATTCTCATCGAGCGTAGTAAGCTGAATGAAAGGACAGACAGGCGTTACGTTCTGCCATTTATTGAAGCGGATGATTAGTCGGTGAACGCCGAAGAGAAGGTCGTGATAAGGCTTCTGCAGAGCCTGTGCGATTGTGTAAAGCTCGCGCTTGTCTGAGCCGGAATTGTTGGTCTGCGACTTGCCCGGCACCGAACCTACGAGATTGGAGTGGACTCGCATCGTAAAGCACATCATATTTACCGCCTCGATGATGTCTGTCGCCCAGTCGCCACCCTCCTTGTCCGTCTCGATCTTGTTGATGACAACGTCGTGTTGCTCCTCGCCGTTCGGTGAAACGTAGAACGTGGAGAAGAGCACCTTTCCGCTGTTCTCCATACCGGTGAGGAAGTTGATGATATTGTCCTTTTCCTGACAGACACGCTCCTGCTGCTTGACACGATCCGTGATGCCCTCGACCTTGAAGATGTTATTCCAGAAGGAGTTGGCAATCTCGATGTGGTACTTGATGGGCGCAGAGTTGCGGAGCTTAGCTTCCTTTGCCACGCCAATGAGCTGCTTGATGTCATACCACTTGCCCTTGAAGAGAGCTGCGTAGTACGGTATGGGATAATACGTGTTGTCGGGCGTGGGTATTCGGCAGACGACAGCGAACTTCTTGATTTTCTTTGATCGGCTTTGCAGATCCGTGAACGGCGCTTGTGGGTTGAGTAGTTCGATGCGCTCGATGTTCTCCGGACTGACCGTATTGCGCCAGTTGGCATAGAGGATGTAAGGTATCACGCCCGACTTGTCGGCAGGAGCAAAGCGGACATAGCACGCCTGTTTGCGGACGATGCGGACAATGCGACTGGCATCCTCATTGAGGATGATCACGCTGACGCAGAACCCGAAGTGCTTAAAGTCCTGGCACACTCCGAGGAAGTATGAAGCGATGTCGTTGTCAGATGTGAAGTCGTCGACTTCCGATCTGACTCGTTCGGTGGCTTGCTCCGTGTTGTAGACGAGTCCGCTGCCGTAGCAGACTTCGGCGTTGAACATCTGGCAGGTGCTCAGTGTCTCGTCGGACTCAATAAGATTGATGATGTTATATGGCATACGGTTGTCACCGCCCCAGGGTATGTATTTCATGCGTTCGTTGATGAAGATGGGCGCGATGTCGTTCTCCTCCTTGAAGACTTCAGAAGTCTTGGTGGTGAAGGCAGCGGAGGCATGGGCTCCGGGGATGGTGGCAACGGATGTAGGTGGGATAAATGAAAAATCGCTCATATCTTGCTTTTTTAGGGCAAAGATAT
>OBLI01002136.1_pt1 | contig 17478 bp, 24 predicted proteins | sample 1519701 | NCBI WGS metagenome assembly OBLI01 (sample SAMEA3663005, study PRJEB22513) | pig gut metagenome | biome: pig gut; feature: pig-associated habitat; material: faeces | place: France | collected 2012 | reverse complement strand
CTTTTTGATATGTACCATCTACCTTCTCTGCTCCAAGATAATCACCAGAATAAATACGATTATGGATATCTGTTTTGACATCTTTCTTCGACTTAGGAAAAGTCCAATACTTCTCCGCTGGCAGATTGATAAAATCAATTCCATCAATATATCCGTTCATAGAGTTTTACCTCCTACTTTCTTTATTATACTTTTATTATATTTCATTTTTCTTCAAAAGTCAAATTTTTTTTTATATGAAAATGCTATACTTTTCTTTCAAAATATTTACTTCAAAATAGAATAGAATTATTAGGAGGCGCGCAATGAATAAGAAATTACTTTATGCTGCAGCCGCGGCTTCAAGACGACGTATGTTGATTATGCGTCTTATTTGTGCTCTTGGTGGTGGATTGAAGTGAAAAAAGAAAAACAAAAAAAGAAAATTGAAGCATCAAAATTATTCACTGATTTATCTTTTGGTTTGGCTTTTGGTTTTGTAATATTTTGTTGTTATGAAATGCACAGACTACAAGACCTTACTCCTATTACTTATCTTGGTGGAGGAATTTTGATTTTACTTGGTATTGTAGTGAACGCCTATATGAAGCGTGCTGCGGCAAAAGATTTAGCACGACAAAAAATATATGAAACTCAAATGCTTTCAAAAATAAAACAAAAATATGGCGATGATTACCAAGAAGGAGAAGCACACGATACTGATGTAAAAATATAATAAGAGGGCTGGAAATTCCAACCCTCTATTTTTTATTCTACACAACTAATAAGCCAATTTACAAAGGTATTCGCTTCATCTTGAAGATTATCAATGGTAGAATTATTATTTACAAAATAATGATAAGGATAATTTTCAACGCCATCATCTGAATCATTACCCATTACTTTATTTGCCTCATCACGACGAACAAAAACTGTCGTTGCTCCATATTTATAAACATAGTCATGAATTTCTTTTGGTTCGCGCACCATAATAAAAATATATGTTGGATATGGAGTATCATTAAGACGGTCATATCTATTGGCCACATCTTCGACATTTTTCATAGTCAAATTTCCCCAAGGAGAATTTGCCAATACTTTCTTCATATCACTCAAAAACTTGCGCGCCTCTGGTGTTTTTCTACCATCCCATCCTGCGCGCGTAGCAAGGTCTTTTACAAGACTTACTGAGGAATAAACATATGCTCTTCGACCACGAATACCGAGTTCTTTTGTTACGTAATCAGCAAAACTCGATTTTCCTGACCTGGCATGACCATTGATAATTACATACTTAACCATTTTCTGCGTTTCTCCTTCCTATTACTGCTAAGCTATCAGCGTAATTATTCCATTTAGAAGTAAAACTATCTCCTTTTTGATGGCCTCTTACTTTTCGATATTCAAATCGTGTATCGTCAAAAGTTGGGATGAGTTCTTCCCATAGTTCTTTATTTGCTACTGGTGTCTTTTGAGATGTCATCCAACCATTAGTCGTCCATTTCAAATACCATCCTAAATTAGCACAATTTATAAGATAGGCACTATCTGTATAAATAATATATTCAAGTTCTCTAACAAAACCGTTCTTACTCATCAGATTTTTCTTGATATACTTTACTGCTTCTACTGCGGCAGTAAGTTCACCCCAGTTATTAGTAGTTCCTTTTTGACCACCATACTTAGAACAAACTATATTTTCTTTATCATCAAGAATAACATAACCCCAACCGCCTACTTGATTAGATTGACCATTTCTTGCGCTAGCACCATCAGTAAAAATATAATACATAATTATCCTTTCTTATAATAAGCGTCATAAATATAAGTAGCAATATCTAATGGTAATTTTTCATTATAAGATACTTCATGACAAAAATCGAGAGGAATAACTTTACCCTTATCATTTCCCATGATAGGCTTCCATTTGAAATTATTTTTATATTTACGTTTGAATTTTACATAAGTAAGTAAATTAGTATTCAAATATAATGTTTTATTCATCATATTTGAATACATAGAAGCAATTTCAAATGTAGTAAGGTGATATTTAGATTCTGGATTGAAATGATATAATACTACACTATTATCTTTTACAATAGAATGTAAATATACAAATGAACTATTCAAAAATCTATCATAATCATTATAATTTTCTTCCATTTCTTTTTTTGTCATAGTATCATAATTTGAAGTATAGTCTTCCATTTATTTATAATCCTCCTATTTTATTATAATTATATTATATCAGAATTTTGAAGAAAATCAAGTTTTGACTTTTGAAGAAAAATAGATTATTTCGCGCTGGCGCGCATTTTATTATAATGTATAAATGATGAATGGCTGTACAAATTTGATTTTTCTTGAAAATTTTGGTATAGTATTTATAGAAAGTGAGGGTGATAAGAAATGGCTAAGTTATCTGATGAAAAAATTGCTGAAATCCAAAAGCGATATGCTGAATGTGGTGTCTATGCTCAAGTTGCCAGAGAACTTGGTGTATCTCCTGCTACCGTCAAGAAGTATGTTTCTTCTTCTGATTCTGCGCGCAGTCCAAAAGTTAGTGTTCCTATCACCAAATTTGAGGGTGAACCTCTCCCTATTGAACAAATTGTGTCTCCTTTGACTCATCAAGGTTGGCTAGACTGGTGTTCTTTTACTGAAGAGGATTTGAAAAGTGTTGAAAGTCTGAAAGGAGAATTATAATGAAGTGGTTTACACTTGAAGAAACTCCATATCATAATAATGAATGGACTATTCGACCTTCTAATAAATTTTATGAGGCATTTCCTGGTGTTCGTGGCTCTTATCTTGTTTATCCTGCACGTTTGTGCGGGTTTACATATGGAAATTGGTGTAGATACTGCCGAGATAATTATCGAGCAAAACTCTATGGTGGTTCTAAATATATTGTTGTAACTTTTCCTAACAAGGAAGATGCAAATACTTTAGCAAAATTTTTAGATGATAGAATGAATAAAATTGTAAAGGAGTAATTGAAATGAAGGAAAAGAAGATTTATAAGATTGAGAATGAGGCCGCAAAGAAGAACCCTAAGCGCAATTACATTGAGTATTATGTAAATGAAGAGAAGAAGACTGTGACCGCAGTTTTGACTGGCGTTCGTCATGAAATGTCGAGTATGTTTGAAAAGAAGTTTGCCAATGCTGGTTTTTCTGCGCGCCGTAATGATTGGTTTATTGGTGGAACTGAAGCACTTCCTGATATTATGAAGTTTATTCCTGATAAGATTGTAGCAAGCGCTACTTGCGCGCCAGAAGATGAATTTGACGTGGAGTTTGGTTGTAGTCTTGCTCGTATGCGTCTAATTGAAAAGCTTTATAAGTATCGTGAGAGAGTTTCTTATGATTTGGCAGTAAAAGTTGGTATGCTTCAGTGTGCTCTTATGGATTACAGTGAATTCTGTGGCATCAAGATTGAAAATCTTATGGAAGATATTGATATTACTCTTTCCGAGCATATCTGACAATCAATAATTTGACTTTTCACTAAAATTCAACTATAATAAATATATAATCAATAAAGGAGATATGTAAAATGGAAATGGAAAAGATGGCTATCAAGGCTCAGGCAGAAACCCGCGCAAATCTCTATCGTATTGTTACTGATGCTCTTGGCAATGAAAATTTTGCTACCCAGCCAATTAAGGGTGGTCGTCTGATTGACCTCAACAATGGTTATTATGCTAAGGTTTCTATTAGTATTATTGACCCAAATAACGTTGAACCTGCAATTCAGGCATATGCTGACCAGATGCGTGTGAATGCTGCTCGTGCTGCTGAACGTGCAGAGAGGGAAGCAGAGAAGGCCCGTAAGGCTGCAGAGCGTGCGGCTAAGCGCGGAGAGAAGACTGAGTAAAAAATTGATAGACAACGCCACAGGAAGTGATTCCTGTGGCGCATAGTCATATTTGGAGGTAAATTATGGAAAATATTATTGAGTTAGAAGTTGTAAATAAAAGTATTAGTGTAAAATTTAGGCGGAATAATTATGTTAGTGCTGACGATGTATATAAATTCAATTTTTCAAGTGCTTGGGAAAAATTTCTAGGAGAGAATGCACGACTTCAAGCAACTTATTTGATTGATAATGGAAGACAAGATGTATATTATTTTGACCTACTAAAAGATTATAAAAGTAATGTGCCTAAAGAATTATTCACAGAAGAGAATGAGGGGAAAACTGTTTATCTCGGTGTTTGTGGCGTACATGAAGATGGCACTATTTATCCTAGTGTTTATTGTCGTTTAGGAGCTATTCGTCTATAAATTTCTTGATAGATATTCTTTTTTGCTATACGATGCAGTCCAAAAAAATCACTTTATATTACAGGATATATGGTGAGGTGATGAAATGGAAAGTACAATTGAACTTTCAGTTCTAAAGAAAGGAATCCATTTTATAAAGAGAGATAGTCTCACAACTGGACAGCAAAGAAATTCCATGAGAATATCTTTCAATGGAAAAGAATGGGATGGACTAACTAAGTATGGTGTATTCAAAGTTGATGATACTGCCAAATATATCTTGATTATTGGTCCTGATATAGAAATACCTGCTGAAATTTGCACTATTGATAATCTTGGTAAGGTAGTTTATTTTGGTATCAGAGGAACTCGTATAGATACTATTGATGAGACTGAAACTGAAATTGTTTATAATACTCCTTATTTTAGACTTGGAGTACTTGAACGTGGTACAGAAATCTCTGGAGAAACCCCAAAATATCCAACACCAAATGCTATTGATGCAGCAATTGAAGATGCGCGCAGATGGGCAGTTGGTCCAAGTTCTCCAGATAAAGTTCCTACTGATACCAATAATGCAAAATATTGGAGTGACCAAGCAAAAGTAAACGCTGAAAATGTAAATGAGTATGCTAATAAAGCAAGGACAGAAGCAGACCGCGCGGAGATTGCGGCAAATACCGCGGTAGAAAGTGTAAAAGGTTCTGTTGAAGCCGCCGCGAAGAGTGCTCAAGAAGCGGGACAATATGCTGAGAATGCTAAGACTGCTGTAAGTGAGTATCCTCGTATTGATAGTCATGGTCACTGGGAAAGATATGACCCTGAAAGTGGCAAATGGGTTGATACTGGCGCACTAGCAGAGTTCAAAATTAGAAAAACATATAGCACTATTGCTGAAATGAAGGAACATTGGAGTGATAGTGATGTTTTTGTAAATGATTTTGTAATGATTGCTGGCGAAGTTGAACCGGATAATGGTCGATTGTATGTCAAACTTGCCGATAGTAATGCTAAATATCAGTATATCGGTGACCTTAGCGGTGCTCAAGGTATCAAGGGTGAGAGTGCTTATGATATTGCAGTTGCAGAAAAACAGTATGAAGGTACAAAGGAAGATTTTGCTAAGTTCTTGGGTGAGGCAGTAAATAACGAACCTAGAAGACAAGAGGCAGAGACCGCTCGCAATAATGCCGAAAAAAATCGTAATGATGCTGAGTCTCTTCGCGTGCAGAATGAAACTCAACGAAAGACTGATGAATCTGCTCGTCTATCAAATGAGACTGCGCGCATAGCAAGTGAAAAAACTCGCGGTGAAAATGAAAACAGTAGAAAAGCAAATGAAGCAGACCGTGTAGGGAAAGAGACTGCTCGTGTCAATGCAGAAGCTACTCGTAAATCTAATGAAGAAGTTCGCATTAGAAATGAGCAAACGCGAGAAAATAGTGAAGCAACTCGTTCTACAAATGAGACTGCCCGTGGCAATGCTGAGAAAGCTCGTAATGAAGCAGAAACCGCTCGTAATAATGCTGAATCTTCTCGCGCCACTGCTGAGACCGCTCGTAACGAAGCAGAAACTACTCGCGCGCAGAATGAAGAAAAGCGAGCTAATGCTGAATCTTCTCGCGTAACCGCCGAAGGAACTCGCGCAACTAATGAGCAAGCACGAATTGAAGCAGAAAGAACTCGCAATGAAGCAGAGAATAACCGTATAACTGCTGAGACTTCTCGTATTGAACATGAGAATACGCGTGAAACTAATGAGAATGCGCGCGCACAAGCAGAAATTTCGCGTGCAAATGCTGAAACTAACCGCAATAATGCTGAGACTGCTCGTAGCGAAGCAGAAACTGCCCGTGATTCCGCTGAGTCTCTCCGCGCGCAGAATGAAATTCAACGTCAATCAAATGAGATTGCGCGCGAAGTGTGGGAAGGCTATAACCAAGATAAAACTTATTACAAGGGAAATAAGGTAAGTCTTAATGGTAATAGTTATGTTTGTGTAGTTGAATCTACTACTAATCATCCTAGTCAATCTAATGATTGGTTACTTATTGCTCAAAAGGGCGACGGACTAGTAATCAAAGATAAATATAATACAATCGAAGAACTTCGTGCGGCTAATCCTGATCATACTTATACTTATCAAGTTGAACAACCTAATAGCGAATTTTATATTTACTCTGATATTGCCAGTGATTGGGTATCTATTGGCGCTCTTGGTTCTTATACTGCTGGCATTGGTATTGAAATTATCGATGGTGTTATTAGTGCAACCGCGGAAGTATACAAAGCGGGCGATGGTATTAGTATTACTAATAGTTCTATCAGCACGCGACTTGGGTCGGGTCTCAAATTTGATACTGAGAAAAAAATAACACTTGATGAGTCTGCCTTCGTCGAATATACAGACGATGAAATCACTAATTTTTATAACGCTGTCACGGTCTAAATTTAACCGTGATAGTATTACGAATTTATTATAAATCAAAATCTATTTTCTCACTTATTTTGTGGGAAATGGAAATCTAAAAGTAGGAGGAAATAATCATGGCGTCTATTTTGCGTAAAATTGGCAATGCTGATAATGTTGCTGTAAATTATTATGAAGTAGATACAGAACGCGATATGTGGGAAATTGATGTTTCTAACGTGCCGATGGGCAGTCGTTGTTATGTTATCAATACTGGTTCAACATATGCTCTAAATAGTAGCAAAGAATGGAAGTTAGTTCCCACTGGTGGTGGCGGCGGAACTCCTTCTGGTGATGTTATTTATGACGGCGGAACCAATTGAGGTGAAATAAATGGCACAAGTTATTAAAACAACCTTTAAATTTCGTCGTAATTTAGCATCTTATTGGGCGGAAAAAAATCCTGTTCTTGCTGAAGGCGAACCTTGTTTTGAACTTGATACTGGTAAGCTGAAGATTGGTAATGGTACTACTGCTTATAACGATTTACCATATATCAATAGTACTACTACTGTTATTAACGGTGATGATATAAGCATTGTTGTTAATAATAATGTAATCACCTTGAAAGGTTTTGATGAGGCTACTGCTAAGTCCGTTCCTCGTAAGAATAATGGCGCACTTGAGTGGGTTGAAATGCTTACTAAGGGTGAGATTGAAGATATGCTCGCTTATAAACAAGATGCGCTTACTCCTGGTGTAAACGTGGAATTTACTGATGATGATATTATCAAAGTGCTTCCTGTTGCTATGAGCGATTCTGTTAGCGAAACCGCACTGGCTGGCGCAAAAGACGTGTGGGAGAAAATGCCTAAGCCCGTAGCAAAGACTGATACGATGATTCAAGAAGTTGGTATGAGTACTGATGGTAAACTTTATACTGCACGCTCAGAAGTAAAAACCTCGACAAGTGATAACGGAGTTACTATCAAAGAAGATGGTACTATGGAAGTCAATTCTGTCGATGTTAATAAATTATCTCAGTCCCCTGATGAAGAACTTGTTATGAATGGGGGAACTATCTAATCAAGGAGGAATTTATATTATGGCTAAAGAACTGAATACTCGTATTCAACTCAAGCATGGCCTTGCCGCGAAGTGGACAGAAAAGAATCCTGTCCTACTTGCTGGTGAAGTTGGTATTGAAACTGATACCCTAAAGATGAAGGTTGGTAATGGTACTTCCGACTGGAAGACTCTTGGCTATCTTGGCGCGGATGCGAATGATATTCTCGATATTATCAATGAAAATCGTGATAGTTGTACTACTGTTAATGTAGCAGAAGGCCAGAGTGATGCTGATGCTCTCGCAACTATTTCTAATCCTAAGAATGGTGATACTGCAGTTCTGATTAAGGTCATTAGTGGTGACAAGAAGTCTTATACTGCTTTTTTATATGACAATGCTTGGAAAGCCATGGATGGCAATTATAATGCAAGCAATGTGTATTTTGATGAAGATATCACTTATACAGTTGGATTCGGTACACTCGCTAAACCTACTTCTAATGCGAAATTTCCTGCAACTGGTAAAAATGTAACCGAAGTTTTCAAAGCTTTGATGGCAGAACAGAAGAATCCTGATACCACTCAACCAAGTGCTACTTTAGATTCTAATAATATTGGTGCTAATGAAGTTGGTACTAATATTGCTATTAACTATAACATCTCTACCAATCCTGGTTCTTATACCTATGGTCCTGAAACTGGTGTTACTTTTTCCGAGTATAAGGCCACTTTCAATGGTGAAACTCTAACTGGCGCTTCTGGTACTTTCACTAGTGTCCAAGTTACCGACAATATGAGTCTATCTATTTCTGGTTCTGTTAAACATTCTGATGGTGTTATTCCTAAGACTAATCTAGGTAATGCGTATGAAGATGGTCAGATCAAGGCCGCCACTAAGTCTTTATCCAAGGGTACTCTAACTGGCTATCGCAACTGGTTCTATGGCTACAAAGCTGGTGGTGCCACTATTGACGTGGCTAATCTTACTTCCGCTAACATTCGCGCGCTAACTCATCAGAATGGTGGTTTCCCCAATACTATTTCTACCAATAAGATGCAGCAAATGTTCTTCGCCATCCCCAAGGGAAAGAAGACTGATGTATCTGTTGCTAATAATGTCAATGGTGCTCCTTGTACTGTAACTAAGGTTACCGATATAATGGTTGAAGGTGCTAATGGCTATACTGCTATTGCGTATGATGTCTGGTATGTAAACAATGCTGCCCCAGATGGTGGCTCCAATACATACAAGATTACCGTTAAGTAAGGAGGATATATAAATGACTCGTGAAGAATTTTTTGCTGCTAAAAGTAAAGGCGCTTTGTGGGATGTTGGCGTAAGTATTAACCGCACTAACCCACTGCCTCTTGATAAAAATGCAGTCTTTGAGTCTTATGATAAGGCTCTTGAGTATGCTCAGGGTGTTCTTGCTTATCCTGGTCAGTTTATTGCTGTTGTTGGTGAGACCGAAGTTGTTGGTTATTTGATTACTACGGCGGGTGCTGGTGCCACTCTCGTCAAACTCGCTCAGACTTCTGCTTCTGGCGACTTAGCGAGCGATGTTGCTACTCTACAGACTCAAGTCAATGCTCTCATTACCAAGGTTGGTAAGGCCGCGGCAGGCGAGGAAGCTGCGACTGGTCTGTATAAGGAGATTGCTGATGCTCTCGCTGTTGCAAATACCAAGGTTGCTTCTGTCGGCGCGACTGACGCTTCTGTTGTAGTTGACAGTTCTACTGCTACTGCTCCTAAGATTCAGGTTCAGATTTCTAAAGTCGAGAACAATGCTCTGACTCTTGCTAATGATGGTCTAAAGGTTATTGTTCCTGATGTTACTCATCCCGAGTATACCATCAAGAAACTGGAGACGGCAACTGCTGGTATGTCCGCTTCTTATCAACTGACCAAGGATGGAACTGGTGTTGGTGCTGTCATTGATATCCCCAAGGATATGGTTGTGAAGAGTGGTACTGTTGTGACCAATCCTTCTGGTCAGACTGCTGGTACTTATCTTGTTCTTACTCTTGCTAACGCAACTGAGGATAAGATTTACATCAATGTTGGCAACCTAATCGAGTATGTTACTGCTGGCGATAGTCCTGATGGCATGGTCGTTGTGTCTATTAGTGATGACCACAAGGTAACTGCTACTCTTGGTAATGCTTCTATTACTGAGGCAAAGCTCGCTAAGGGAGTAACTGATAAACTTGCTAAGGCTGTATCTGCTGTTCAGTCTGTTACCGCTGGTAGTGCTAATGGTACTATTAGTGTTGATGGTGAGGATGTTGCAGTTACTGGTCTGAAGAGTGCCGCCTATACTGAGTCTAGTGCTTATGATGCCGCCGGCACTGCCGCTAGTATCAAGACTGCTCTCGAAGGTACTGATTCTGATGATAAGACCAAAGTTACCATCAAGGGTGCTAAGGCTTTTGCCACTGATGCTGCTGCGACCGCCAAGAGCGAAGCTATTGCTGATGCGAAGAAAAAGATTGAGGCACTTGATGTTACTGATACTGCGGTTACTAAGCAACTCGTAAGTGCTGTCAGCGAAACTGATGGTAAAATTACCGTTGAGCGTCGTGAACTAGTCGTTGATGATATTCCCACCCTGGGCATCTCTAAGATTTCTGGTCTACAGGGCGCACTTGATGCTAAGCAAAATACCGTGACCTTCAATACTCCTTATGATGCTGCAACTAACAAGGCTGCCACCATGAGTGATGTCAATACTGCTAAGAGTGCTGTCGTTGGCAATGCTGATGACCTTTCTAGTGTTGATACTGTCAAGGGCGCAAAGAAGTATGCTGATGAGAAAGCTGGCGAGGCTCTGGCTTCTGCTAAGTCTTATGCTGATGGTCTTGTTGGCGCCGAGTCTGCGATTGCTGGTCGTGTAACTGCCCTTGAAGGCAAGCACGCTAAGGGTAAGACCGTTGCTCAGGAAGTCGCTGATGGTATTGAGGCACTTAACCTTGCTAATACTTATGCTGCTAAGGGTACTACTGACGCGCATATTGCCAATGCTGATATCCACGTTACTGCTGCGAAGAAGACTGCCTGGGATGGTGCAGTAAGTAACGTTGAGACCCTTATGGGTACTGATACCACTACTGGTTCCGTCAAGCAGATTGCAAAGTCATATGCTGATGGTAAGGATGCTGCTATTAAGGCTGCCAAGGATGCTGGCGATAATGCTCAGACTGCTGTTAACACTCTTGCTGGTAAGGTTGGTACTCTTCCCGAAGACGCGACTGCTACTACTGTAGTTGGTTATGTGGACGAGAAGATTGGCAAGATTCCTGCTCAGACCGATTATACTGTTACCGTTACTCCTTCTACTGTAGAAGGTATTGCTAAGCGTTACACTGTTGCTCAAGCTGCAACTGGTTTGAATGTCAATATTGATATTCCTTCTGACATGGTAGTCAAGAGCGGTACTGTTGAGACTAATCCTAATGGCCAGACTGGTACTTTCCTTGTTCTGACTCTTGCTAATGCGACTAATGATAAGGTTTACATTGACGTTGGTAAACTAATCGAGTATGTTACCAGTGGTTCCAACACCGGTGACATGGTAGTTGTTAATGTTAGTGCTGACCACAAAGTAACTGCTACCATTACTGATGGTACTATTACTAAGGCTAAGTTAGCTACTGCTGTCCAGACCTCTTTAGGCAAGGCTGACACCGCCATTCAACAGGCTGGTTTGAATAGTGCTCTCGAAGGCTATGTTGCTAAGCATGGTACTGACCGTCTAATGACTGCGGCAGAGGGTACTAAACTTGAGGGTATTGAGACTGGCGCGCAAGCAAATGTCATCGAGACCGTCAAAGTCGGTGGTAAAGCTCTGACTGTGACTGAAAAGGCAGTAGACATTACCGCTATTAGTACTGACCTGCTTACTCAAGGAACTCAGGAGATTATTTTCAACTGCGGTTCTGTTGATTGATTGAAATACTGTTGGGTGGGAGTGAAATGCTCCCACCTAACGAAGAAAATTTGACATATTGATAGCGAATGTGATATAATATATATAGTGAGAGAAATCTCGCCTGACTTGGAAGTGATAGTCAGTAGAACTCCTGGAAATGATGGAGGGGAAATGACGAACATGACCGACGAAGGGAATGTTCGTTTTTTATTTATATAGACTGACTATTCTCTCACTCTCGCGCGCCTGCCAAAATTTGTAGTAAGTTTTGTAGTGGTTTTTGTAGAAAATATACAAAGCCGCGAGAGTGTGAGTTGATATAGAGAGACATGACTTTGATCTGCGCGCGAAGTGTGCGGAAATAACAGACTAAGGAGGTACTTATGAGTAAAGAAATAAAAGCTCGTGTTCAACAGAAACATGGAACTAAAGCCGAGTGGGACAAGGCGACTAGTTTTGTGCCATTAAAAGGCGAGTTGATTGTTTATACTGATATTGGACAATTCAAGGTTGGGGATGGGACGACTACGGTTGTGAATCTGCCATATAAAGATGTGGAGTATACAGATACGGAAGTTGAGAATCTGTATAATGCGGGGTGAGTGATATGGGAATTGTGATGTATACACCTCCTTTTGAGCTACCCGCGCTTAATCTAAATATGTCCAAAATTCAGTATACTCTTGTATTCTAAGGAGGTAATCAAATGAAATATATTGGCGAAAATGCCATCAAAAAACTTATCTCCCTTATTAAGAGCGACCTCGCAACCAAGCAACCAATTATCACTGCTTCGGGTCTGCTCAAGGGGGATGGTTCAGGTACTATCACCGCAGTAGACGTCCCTAATGGACTCCTCAAAGGCAATGGGACTACTATTAGTGCGGCGGTAGCGGAGACGGATTATATGGCCCCACCTACCGGCGGAATAACTGGTCAAGTATTAAAAAAAACAGAGACTGGAACAGAGTGGGCAGATGTTCCTACTGCTATAACTAATGCAAAAATAGATGAAATTTGCGGAACAACAATTTTATTCGCAGAGGATGTGGTATTATAATGACAGATAAAGTTCTATGTGATAAATCTGATTTAGTTAATGTTGCTGACGCTGTTAGATCAAAGCTAGGCGTAACCGACACTTATTATGTATCTGAGCTTAGTTCCGCTATACAAAATATTCAAACTGGCGGCGGCAGTCAGACCGGTGTAGTGGATACGTCAGCGTCCTACAAGATTATATACACCTATATCCTGGACGCTGTCAGCGTGACCATCCCAACACGTGTCGTGACGGCAACCAGCGCAACCGGAGAATTACAGATATAAGGAGGAAATTGCAATGCTGACAAGAGCGTATGACGCAATTATGGCGTCGCTTCAGGTGCCGATGATCACGAATCAAAATGGGGACTTTAATGCTAGTGCCATTGACGATAGTGTATTGAACTGCAAGGACTATAGCGGGGCGGTGAAGAATGTTTTTTCTCCCGGCTACTATAGCACCAGAATGGACGGTACAAGCGTTCAAGGTATCTATTATCCTTTTTCGCTTTGGCGTGTGAACGATAACTCCACCTTGTTTCCTGACGAAGAAGAATCCACCCCAGACTATGAAGATTATATCGTTCCCAACGGAACTCCTTCTGGCTGGACTATCAGTTCTCAGTATCCGTCATTTTCAAAATCGTATGACCCGGGCACAAAAGAAATCGTATGCAGCGTAACAATGCTGTGGCAAAACACAAGTGGGGCGTCAAAAACGGTGTATGGTGTTAGAACTCGTGTCTTATACCCTTACAGACCGTATTCCAACAGCACCGGCATCGGTTCAAGCAATATTGGGCGTTTCCTCACCTGCCGTGAGCACTTCGCCTCCCCCGTTGTGGTGGAAGACCAGGGCATCATCTCGCTGACATTCACCTGGCGTGTGGGCCGTGCTGGTCTTGTCGGCGCTACTGCTGCCTCCGCTGAGTAAGAGGTGATAGCATGAAACACCTTGTGACTATCATGGTGGACGGACAGCCCATGACAGCATCCATTCGTATTGGTGATGATGCACAGGCGCCGTCTGACGAAGAGACTCAGACCCAACCGGAAGATATTGAGGAGGAGATCCCCGCACAAGAGGCGCTGGACATCATCACGGGAGCCACACCGTTGATATGACTATAACATCTAATAATTAAACTCAAAAGGAGTAATAAAAGATGAATTTTTTAGATGAAAATGGACTTGGACGCCTTTGGGCACAAATTATTTTAAAATTAAACAGTAAAGTTCCAGATGGCGGAACAACTGGCCAAGTATTAAAAAAGACAGAGACTGGAACAGAGTGGGCGGATGCGCCACAGACGGTCACAATCCCTGAAACAACCGCTTTACTTAAAGGAGACGGAGTAGGCGGCGTTGTGGCGGCAACAACGGACGCAACACCAACACAGGGCAGCACCAATCCTGTGCAGTCAGGCGGCATGTATACGGCTCTTGTTGACAAGCTGGACAAGACAGGAGACGGCAGCAACGTCACTGCTGCATTTACAGCGGCGTCCTCTCGCACAAACATCGCCACCGGAGAAAAACTCAGCGTGCTGTTTGGGAAAATCGCAAAGTGGTTCGCCGACCTCGGCAGTCTGGCGTTTAAGTCCACGGTCGCAAAATCCGACCTTGCGTCTGACGTGCAGACGAGCTTGGGCAAGGCTGACAGTGCGGTCAATGTTCCTGTTACAACTGCGGACAATGGGAAATTCCTGCGCGTGGTAAATGGCGTGTGGGTAGCCGCGACCGTAGATAATGCAAATGGGGTGAGTTTCTGATGACTGAATATTTGACGAATAACACCGACCTTAAAAAGGTCGCAGACGCGATCAGAACAAAAGGCGGGACGAGCGCTGCTCTGGTTTACCCCGACGAATACGTTTCTGCAATCAACGCTATCACCACGGGGATTGAGCTGAAAATCGTGGTAAGCGTTACCACAGGGGCAACCGTTACAGCGACAAAAGGCGGTCTTTCTGTGAGCGGAATTAGCGCGAATAAAACATGCATGCTTGTTGTTCCGGAGACCGGTACATGGAGCGTCAAGGCAACGCTCAACGGGCAAACGTCCGACACGAAAAGCGTCTCCGTCGTCGATAGCTACGCGGTGGCGCTGACGTTCTTTTCCGCGACGATTACCGTAAACGTAGACTCCGGCGCGTCCGTCACGCTGAAAAAGGGCGGGACGACTATCGCCACAAAGACGAGCAACGGGACAGCGGTTTTCACCGTCACGGAGACGGGGGAGTACACGGTCACGGCGACAAAGAACGGGCAGACGACGAGCGGCTCCGTCAATGTCGTTTCCGGCACAACCTCCTACTCGCTAACGCTCTCTTTCGTAAGCTCTACGCTCAACAATAACGAGTGGAGCGTTATCAAGTCCGTTTCCGACGCGGGACAGGGCGCGAACTATTGGAGCATCGGCGACCGAAAGGCGGTCACGCTTAACGGCACGGTCGGAAAGCTCTCACTCTCGAATGTCACGACCTACGCTTTCATTATCGGCTTTAACCATAATGCAAGCGTCGAGGGCGCAAACCGCATCCATTTTCAGCTTGCAAAGACCGCGCTCTCCGGCGGTACAGACGTGTGTTTCTGCGATAATCAATATGGCCCGGATAGCGGATGGTCGTCCCCGGGTGCGGGCTATTTCGTTATGAAAGCGAGCAACACCAACTCCGGCGGATGGAAAAGCTCGCAAATGCGAACAAACATTTGCGGGACGAGTCTCTCGAGCTATTCAGGGACGATTATTGCAGTAATTCCGGCGGCGCTCCGTGCCGTCCTCAAGTCCGTTACCAAGTACACGGACAACACCGGCGGCGGAAGTACGGCGGCGAGCAACGTCACGGCGACGACGGATTACTTTTTCCTCCTCTCGGAGTACGAGGTTTTCGGGAGCATTTCGAGAGCGAACTCGAACGAGGCGAGCAAGCAAGCACAGTACGCCTATTATTCCGCCGGGAATAGCAAAATCAAGTACAAGCACAACGGAACGAGTACCGCCGCTCTTTGGTGGCTCCGTTCCCCGTATGCGAGCAACCCCTACGGTTTCGTGATTGTGAACACCGACGGCACAGTCGTCAACTGCAGCGCGATCAATTCCCTCGGCTTCGCGCCCGGCTTTTGCGTATAAAGGGGTGGTGCAGCATGGATTATATCGTATATAAGCGTTTCAAAGGGAAGGGCCTCGGCGGCTATTTTAACCTGCCCTATGGCACTGTTGTTGCGGAGCACAACGGCTTTCTCTCCGCTCCGGACGGGCGGCAAATCTGCGCCGTGACGAGCGAAAACGGATGGGAGCATTTCAGGCCGAACACTTACGAGGGTGCATATCGTCAAGAAATGCTGGCAGCACTGTACCAGTGGTACAACAAAAACGGCTGCGGCGACGATTTTGCCGATGAGAAATGGCCGGATCAGGAAAACGGCTACTGGAAGAACAGGCTTAGAACGGCCAGCACGGAACGGCTGAGACAAATCCATTTTGAGAAATTTGGGGTGATACCATGTATGTAGTGAGCAAAGATGGCGTCTTTGCCGGTTACGCTGATAGCGTTGTCAGTATTCGTCTGCATGAAAACGGCAGCTATGTACCGTGCGCAGATGATGAAGCTGATGGTTTTTGCGCAAAAATGGCAAGAGAGTTGACAACGGAAGATGACGAATCAATCACGGGGATGGTTGATACTGTATATTGTTTTAATGGGAAAGTGATGCATGGAGATGAACCCGTTGGTAGTTTTGAGCAGATCAATGGTGCTGCGCAGTTGATGAACAGTGAAAACGCCGTTACGGAGCTGGTCGGCCAGAAGATCACGCCGCAGCGCGCGGCAAAGCTGCGACCGATGATCGAGATGGCGGCAACGAGCCTGACGGACGGCGACGCGGCAACGGCGGTCGAGCTGTTCCCAAAGTGGATTGAACATATCGGAGAGGCCGTCATTCCTGGTCAGCGCATGAGCGACACAGATGATAGCGGCGTGCTTCGGCTTTACAAGGTACGCGAAGGCAAGGGTCATACAACACAGGCTGATTGGGCGCCACATCTGACTCCGTCTATGTGGGTAGTCATTGACGTGGCACACGCAGGCACGCTTGAAGACCCCATTCTGGCGTCTCGAGGCATGGAGTACGAATACGGTAAGTATTACCTCGACGGCGAGGACGGCAACACCTATCTCTGCCAGCGCACCGGAGAAGCCGCAGGCGGTACAATCGTGCTGCAATACATGCCGCATGAACTGGTCGGGAATTATTTCACGGCAGTCTAAGGTTGTAGAAAAGGAGTGAATCAACGGGAGACTTAGCAAGCATTATGATGTCATGCTTTGAGGTGATATTATCCTCTGCATACAAAGTGAGAGCCTAACAAAACTTCAAAAATTTTCTCTCTTGAAATTTGACTTTTTCTCAAAAATTCGGTATAATATACTCAGAGAGTGGGAGAAATCCTCTCCCACTCTACTACATTATACTGGAGGAATTTATCATGTCTGAATCCGCTCATCACGCTCCTGCGCCCGTTCCGCAACCGGTTCCAGTTTATAAAATTGTCGATATCTCTACAGTCAAACGACAAGGTGATACTTGGCTACTAAACTCTCAACTCACCTACACCGATTCCCAAAACTTCTCATCCGTCCATTTCATTTCAAATGGTCAATCGTTCACAACTATCTCCCATTTTCCAAAAGACAATTCCGAATGTCTTTATTATGACCTCACCAAAGTCAATAACGGCTCTCCATTTTGGCTTGATGATAACTATCGAGTAATATCA
>OBLI01002134.1_pt1 | contig 17484 bp, 19 predicted proteins | sample 1519701 | NCBI WGS metagenome assembly OBLI01 (sample SAMEA3663005, study PRJEB22513) | pig gut metagenome | biome: pig gut; feature: pig-associated habitat; material: faeces | place: France | collected 2012 | reverse complement strand
AACAACCTTAGTAGCCAGAACAATGGCCTCGTTGAAGTGATTCTTTATGCTATTGACGGAGCTAGTACCCTCTGCGTCCATATAAGTGACACGAATACCACGTTCTTGGTCAGGCTCAATGCGTTGGCCGGTAGCTACATCATAAAGGACAGCGCCGCGCATGGGATGCACATGACGCAAAAGCTCAATAAGCTCGTCAGCCTTATCTGCTAAGCCAAGCTCTCCCAATACCTCTCGCATAATTGCATAGGTGCCCTCAATGGTTTGGGCAGGACGATTATCAACGGGGATGGCATCAAGGTACTGGAGCTCACCGGGGTTAACCTCTTCCATTTTTATATTGATGAAATCCGCACGACCTAGGCCATGGTGCAGTGCTCTTTCGCTAAGAGCGCCAATGGTTGCAGTGATTAATTCCTGAGGAACAATACGTTCGGCGCCACTGACGTGCTTACCTTGCTTGGAGGCACGCATTTTAATACTATATTTAGGCATGATAGGTTTTCCTTTCTTAGCTTTGCTTTGATAAAATAACTCTATGTAGCAGCTTTTGCGCAGGCTTATACATCAGTCCGGCGCCAACCGCTGTGAACACCATACCGGGAGCAGCTGCTGCGGTGAGAGCTATCCAGCTAACACCGGTGATTTGCCACATAACTATGCGAGCAAGGGTACCTAGCGGTCCGCTGATAATGACGGTTAAAAGATTGGTGCCGCCTAAGGCCATAACAGCTCCGGTCACAACGCGGAAGGACATTTGAATGATGACGCTGAAAATGGTGTGAATGCCCAGCATCATGCCTAGGGCGCTGGCCAAAACACCGGCTAGAATATAGCGTTTAAAGCCGAATAAGGCGCAAATTAAAACGGCGATGGGAGCGGAAAGCTGGAATTCGCCACCTGCTACAGGAGAGGGAATCTTCATGCTGCCAGACAGCAGAATTAAAACCGCAAGAAGAGCTGTGGTCGTAAGATCATGCATTTTCACATTAACGTTAACCTCCTGAAAACTTGCGTTAACCATGAGTTTAAAAAGCAAGGGCGTAGAAAAGGCTACGCCCTAAACTAAAATATTGGAATATTGCCTAAGCAGCAAGCTGCTTATTTCAAAACCTCATCTATGGATTGCTTAGCCAGTGCCACAGCCTTGTCCAGATCGGCCTTGTTAATATTCAGCGGCGGATTGAAATAAATTACATTGCCCAAGGGTCTCAAGAGCAGACCATGGGTCAGCGCCTTCTTATAAATCTCGTAGCCAATGCGCAGGTTACCATCGAAGCCAAGCTTTTTGTCTTTATCGGTAACCAGCTCCATAGCGTTAATCAAGTTAATATGACGGATTTCGCCGATATTCTTGTGATTGCCAAAGGTTTCTAAAAGTGCATTATGGAAGTATTGGGCTTTTTCCACATTTTCTTCAAGTATATGCTCGTTCTTCATGATATCCAGCACAGCAAGAGCGATAGCGCAGCCAATGGGATTGCCGGCGTAGGTGTGGCTATGCATAAACTGTTTGCCCTTATTGTAGTCATCGTAGAAGGCATCATAAATCTTATCAGTGGTGCAGACAATGGACATGGGCAGATAACCGCCGGTGAGAGCCTTACTGATGCACATAATATCGGGGGTGATGCCGGCGTGGTTGCAGGCGAACATTTTGCCGGTGCGACCAAAGCCGGTGGCGATTTCGTCGGCAATGAGCAGTACGCCGTATTCGTCGCACAGCTTGCGCAGCTTTTGCAGATACAGAGGCGGATAAATACGCATGCCAGCGCAGCCCTGCACAATGGGCTCCACAATCATAGCTGCGGTTTCCTTAGCATGCTTAGCAAAGGCTTCTTCTGCGTATTTGAAGCATTCACATTGACAGTGCTCGCGGTCCTTGTTGAAGGGGCAGCGATAGCAATCGGGAGCCTGTACATGAATATTATTCATCATCATGGGCTTATACATTTGAGCAAATAAATCCATGCTGCCTACGGAAAGAGCACCGATGGTTTCGCCGTGATAGCCCTCGCTGAGGCACATGAAGCGAGTTTTTTCACTATGGCCTGTTTGCAATTGGTATTGGAAGGCCAGCTTCAAGGCGATTTCTACGGAGGAGGAGCCGTTATCGGCAAAGTTAAATTTATTCAGGCCGGCGGGCACATATTTTACTAACTCCTCGCAGAGCTTGATGGCAGGCTCATGGGTAAAGTTTACGAAAATAACATGCTCCAATTGGTCGATTTGTTTTTTGATGGCCTCGTTAATCTTAGGATTGCAGTGACCTAAAAGATTACACCACCAGCTGGAAATAATATCCAGATATTTTTGGCCATCGGCGGCATATAAATAAGGGCCTTCAGCATGGTCAACTACGATGGGGCGCAGGGTTTCGTAATCCTTCATTTGGGAGCAGGGATGCCAAATGTGAGCGAGGTCCCTAGCTTCGAGTTCTTTTACTTTATTCAAATCCATGATACACATCTCCTTTAATAAAAATTCCTCCGTCTGCTCGCAAGCTCGCAGCCACCTCCCTTTCCCCCCTAAAGGGATTAGCACGACCAACACGTTCTCGCTGCACTTCGCTTGCGACAACGTGGGTCTTAGCGTCAAAGGGAGGCTTTCTAGTAATTTACTAATTATTTATATAAACCCTTTAGTACTTCTACATCAATATCCAATTCTGTATCGTTCGGTTTTACTTCTGCCAGTACGGGTACGCCAGTGATGGCTTCCATCATCTTTTTATTATCGGCCTGCATAAAGTCGCTGCCGTCATAATTATTGAGGATAATGCCTCTTACAGGAATGCCTTTTTGCTTAAGGTAGGCAATAGTAAGTACACAAGCGTTGATGGAGCCTAAGGCGGCATTGGAAATTACCAGTGTGCCTAAGTCCACTGCTTTAATCACATCCTCCAAGAGAATATGCTGTTCATCCCAGCGAATGGGACAGATGATACCACCGCTGCCCTCCATGGTCACATAATCATATTTAGCTTGAGCAGCAGCAAAATCAGCCTTTACTTTGTCAAGCTCTACAGGATTACCTTCACGCATTGCCGCTAAGTGGGGAGAGACGGCTGTTTTATAAATGTAAGAAACCAGCTCCTCACCCTTTTCCTGCATACCGGAAACCTTGGCCACGTAAGCGGCATCGCCGGGCAGCCAGCTGCCGTCGGGCTGCTCTTCGGCACCGCTCAAGGCAGCCTTGTAATAGCCTGCGTTCAGGCCTGCATCGCGTAGCTTTTTCACAATCAAGGCTGTAACAAAGGTTTTACCAATGTCCGTGCCAGTTGCCGTAATAAAAATACCTTTACTCATGATGTTCACCTTCTATTTTCTCTTACCAGAGGAATTAATTTTTTACCAAGCAGCGCAGCGATGATGCAGAGCACGATGTCGCCGGGTACTGCCAATAAGAAGCAATATAAGAACAAGGGCCATAAAGCGATGGGTTGACCAATAACGAAGTTGCCAATGATGTAATAGTAAGCCATGCCACACAGGTACACGATAGCAAGACCTGCAAAATTGGCGATTAAAAGCTTTTTCGTGCTTACTGTACCAGCGGAGATGCTGCCAGTGATTTTGGCGCCTAAGGCGAAGCCAATGAGATAGCCAAAGGTAGGCTGGAAGACGTAGCCCGGGCCACCACCATTAGTGAAAACAGGTAAACCTAATAGACCTAAGGCGATATATACCCATACTGCCGCACTGCCTAAGCGGGAGCCTAACAACAGGCCTGCCATGGTTGTGAACAGCAGCTGCAAAGTGAAGGGGCATACCGGCACGGGAATTTTGATAAAGGCACCAATGGCAATCAATGCGGAAAAGAAAGCCATGAAAACGAGCTCGCGGGTTTTATTCTGCGGGCGTACTGTAGAAGTTTCTAACACGTAAACCACCTCGTTAAATTATGTTAACGCAATTAGTATAGACCTGATATGGAAATAAGTCAACCCAGTGAATTAGTAAGGTTAACGATATTTTATTGGTTTCGTGGTATAGGATGATAAAAAAGCTGTTACGGCAGGGACAAGGGCATTTTTGTATAAAAAGTTGCATTTTATAAGCTTTTTCTGGAGAATATGCTTGCCATACAGGGGTTAATATGTTATCATAAGGGCGGTAAATTGGGCTGTGGCGCAGTAGCACCAAGTGGTGAGCTGTAGCCGAGACAGTCAGGTTTTACTTAGTTTATAATGAAGTCAATAATCGCTTGGATCTATGAGACCGGGACGAAGACGCAAAAAGGGTTTAGTATGCGCATTCCGGTTAGGAATGCGCTTTTTTAATGCAAGAGCATCAATTGCTGTTTGCCGCGCGTCTTACCTATGGTCAGAAAGGAGAGCAATACGGTTATGAAGATTGGTGTTATCGGCGGAGGTAAGGTGGGCTGTTGCTTAGCGGGCTACCTAAAGCAACAGCTGCAGGGTATTACAGCTAGCAGCGAGGCTCATAGCCTGCAGCTGGCAGAGCGTTTTGGACTCAAGCCCTGCACTAATGTGGAGCTTGTACAGCGTGCTGATGTGCTGTTGCTCACCGTGCCGGATCGACTTATCGGTGCGGTAGCAGAGCAGTTGGTGCATGAGTGTGCAGAGTCAGCGGCCACAGAAGCAGCAGACAGTAAGCAAAGCTTAATGGGCAAGATTTTCTTGCATTGCAGTGGCTCCATGGGGCTCGAAGCGCTTGCTCCCTTGCAGCGAGAGGGTGCCCATGTGGGAAGCCTGCACCCGCTGCAAAGCTTTGCCGGCGGCGCGACGCAGCTGGCGGGCGTGTACATGGCGGTGGATGGCGATGAAGCTGCCTGTGCAGCTGCGCAGCAGATTGCGGTTGCCATGGGTGGGCATCCCTTCCAAGTGCCTGCCGCTGAGCGTGCTGCCTATCACGCTGCAGCCTGCATTTGCTCTAATTATGCTGTGGCTGTGGAAGCTCTAGCCCAAGGGCTCATGAGCCGCTGGCTGGGCAATGAGGAAGCGGCATGGCAGGCGTTGCTACCCTTGTTCAAGGGCACGGCAGCCAATTTGCAAAGTACGACCTCTCCTCGCACCGTTTTGACCGGACCCATCGCTCGGGGCGATGTCACCACGGTGGCGAAGCATTTAGCGGTGCTGCCGCCGGAGCTGCTGGACGCGTATTGTTCTCTTGGGCTGGCAACGACCAAGCTAGCCCTGGCCAATGGCACTATTGACAAAGAAGTAGCTGCCGAGCTTACGCAGCTACTCAAGCGTTAGTCCTAAGCAAGGGAAATAACGCACCAATTTGTCGGAGGTAAAAAAATGGCAACGAAAAATGTTACTGTAGCAACTATTAAAGAGATGAAGCAAAAGGGCGAGCCCATTGTTATGATTACTGCTTACGATGTAGCTATGGCACGCAATGTGAACGAAGCAGGCGTGGAAATGATCCTCGTAGGCGACTCCGTGGGTAATGTTATGCTGGGCTATAGCTCCACCGTACCTGTAACCATGGACGAAATGATTCATCATACTAAGGCTGTTATGCGTGGCAACAGCACGGCGCTGGTAGTGGGCGATATGCCTTTCATGAGCTATCAGGCTAGCGAGATTGATGCAATGTATAATGCAGCACGCTTCTTGAAGGAGACTGGCTGCACAGCAGTAAAGCTGGAGGGTGGCGCAGAGGTTGCTCCCTTAGTGAAGAAGCTCACCACCGCCGGTATTCCCGTTTGCGCTCATATTGGTCTCACTCCCCAATCTGTAAATCAGCTGGGTGGCTTCAAGGTGCAGGGCAAGGATATCGAGGCCGCACAAAAAATGATCGAGGATGCCAAAGCCTTGGAGGCAGCAGGTGCCTTTGCCTGCGTGCTGGAATGCGTTCCCGCGAAGCTGGCTGCCAAGGTTACTGCCGAGCTCAAGACCATGGCTACCATCGGTATTGGTGCTGGCAATGGCTGTGACGGTCAAGTATTGGTTTGCAATGACCTTTTGGGCGTTTCCAACGGCTTCTGTCCTAAATTTGTTAAGAAGTATGCTAATCTTCACGATATCACCGTTGAGGCTGTGAAGTCCTATATTGCTGAATGCAAGGATAGAAGCTTCCCCGCAGAGGAGCATACCTTTAAAATAGATGATAGTGTATTGGAGAAGCTTTACTAAGGTGCTGTTATAACGCATTTGCTGTAGTTAAATATAGATAAATTTGTAAGAAGAAGGAAAAGTGAGGGATTTTGTCATGAAATTAATTCATACTGTAGCTGAGCTGCGTGAAGAGGTTGCGCAGGCTAAGGCTCAAGGCTTGACCATTGGCTTGGTGCCCACCATGGGCGCTTTGCATGAAGGCCACGCTTCCTTGATTGCTGCTGCGAATAAAGAAAATGATTTTGTGGTGGTCAGCGTTTTTGTTAACCCCACGCAATTTGGTCCTAACGAGGATTTGGATGCTTATCCGCGCACGCTGGAGGCTGATTGCAAGCTGGCCGAAAAAATGGGTGCTAACGTAGTATTCGCTCCTTCCCCGAAGGAAATGTACCCCAGCGCTGATGATACTTGGGTTGAGGTTACCGGTGACATTACCAAGGTATTGTGTGGTCGTACTCGCCCCATTCACTTCCGCGGTGTAACCACCGTCGTAACCAAGCTCTTTAATCTGGCACAGCCCGACCGTGCTTATTTTGGCCAAAAGGATGCGCAACAGGTTGAGGTTTTGAAGCGCATGGTGAAGGATTTGTTCTTCCCCCTACAGCTGCGCGTTATGCCCATCATTCGTGAAGCAGATGGCTTGGCTAAGAGCTCTCGTAACACCTATTTGAGTGAAGCAGAGCATACTGCTGCTTTGGTGCTGAGCCGTAGTCTGAAGGCTGCTAAGGCGATGTATGAAGCAGGCGAGCGTAATGCAGCAAAAATCACTGCTGCTGTAACTGCTGATATTGCGAAAGAACCGATGAGCAATATCGACTATGTAGAAATCTATGCACTGCCCGGCTTAGAGCCCGTTGCTAATCCTATGGTTGGCAGCAATCTATTGGCAGTAGCTGTAAAATTTGGCACCACTCGTTTGATTGATAATGTTGTTTTGGAGGAAAAATAATGCTTTATAATATGTTTCATGGCAAAATTCATCGTGCAACTGTAACCGAAGCTAACCTGGAATACATGGGCAGCATCACCATTGACAGCCATTTGCTGGAGCTCAGCGGCATTCTGCCCGGCGAGCGCGTGCAAATCGTGGATAATAATAATGGCAACCGTCTGGAAACCTATGTTATCGCTGGCGAATATGATAGCGGCGTAATCTGCCTGAACGGCGCAGCTGCACGCAAGGTTCTTGTTGGTGACACTGTTATCATCATTGGCTATGCTATGATGGACGAAAAGGAAGCTAAAACCTTTGAGCCCAAGGTAGTTATGGTTGATGAAAAGAACCGTCCTATTAACGTGCGTGGCACCGAAAAGGAACGCGAAATCGGCTAATTGATTAGTCCTATAAAACACAAACAGGCTTACTTACTACTTTCGTAGCAGGTAAGCCTGTTATTTTTTGTCTATTTATAGCTTTACGTCCAAGGAAGCGGCAACGCCCACGCCCTGAATGCGGTTTACGTTTTTATAATCAACTCTATCTACAGGAATCAAGATTTTGGCTCTTACACCTAAGATGGTTTGTTCAATAATCAACGCAGCCTTTACTTGGTCCACCTTCTCTTGCGGACCGCTTACCTGTGCCGCGCCGGCACGGCTGCCGTCGCCTACGGAAATAATGGGAACCACCTTAGTTGCATCGGTGGAGCTTACTCCGTATTTGGCAGTGACAGCATTGATGCCATCGTTTAAGGGACCGGCAGTAGCATCTACGGCGTAGCCAATTACACCACCCTTAAGAATTTTGCCCAAATATCCGCCTGCTTGCGCAGTAGTCATACCATTACCTAAAACAAAACCAGCGATTAAAGCGCCCACGATCCATTTTTTACCTTGCATATGTTAAACCTCCTTTAGCTGATAGCTTATTTAACTAATAATATTCTACAAATGTGGCTAAAAGCCTTGCGGAGATTTTGTGAAATAATGGGGAGAAAAATAGTGAACGATCTTTTTTAGACAATCTATTTAGTAGCTAGCATAAGACCGCTATCTTGGATACGCATGGGCACCTTGATTACTTGGCCAGGATAGATATAGCCGGCATCAAGCTTATTAGCCTTGGTAATGCGTTCCATTACTAAGCGCACATCCTCCTTGCCTTCTGCGTGACGGCAAGCAATGCTCCAAAGTGTGTCGCCCTGAGCTACAGTAACACTATATTCACGATAAACAGGGGTTGCTGCAAACAAATCACCAGCACCTGCATAAATCGCACAAGCAAATGCAATTGCGTATAAAATACCTTTCATATCTATCACCACCTAAATGAATTTCTGTTTGATTATATGATAATACTAGTGGTGAATTTTGTCAATAGTATTTAGAATTAATGTTTGTTTAATCAAAATAAATGCGAACAAGAAAAATTCGATATCTGGTATACTTCACAAATTGTTCGCACCAAAGATTGTGGCGAACAGGGTTAGTTATCGCTATAAGACAGAAAAAAATTTTTCAAAAAAATTACCGAAGCTTACGCTTCGGTAATTCTGCTTAGTTTTTATTCTTTTTTACTTCTTCCAGCTTGTTTTTCATCCAGTCAATCATGGCCAGCTTGCCAAAATCATGCCAGGTTTCGCACTCGCTGTTTTTAGCGATATACGCATTCCATTTTTCTTGGTTAACGTTTTCAACCTCCATCAGGTTCATGATGCCAAAGCCGCTACGCCAAATCATGTCATCCATGGAAGTAAATTTGCTGTTTTCCTGCAAAAACTTGGGATTAAAAAGCTCCTGAAAGGTAATCCTGCTCATCATTTGACCAAGCTCCTTATCAGAGGTGAATTTTGTCATATAGCCCTTAAAGGTTTTATCTAATTCCTTATGATTCATGCCGGTGCCTCCATAAAATAGTATAATAATATTTTAACACAAAATCCCTCCCTATGTCAGCACACTTTAGCATTTATTTATGCGTTTAGAACTGTAAATTATCTGCAACAAAGCTGCTTGGTGAGGCAGAAGAGATTGAATTCCTAGTGATTTCATAGTAAAATATTGTCCATGAGAAAGGTTGTGACATGCATGAGAATTTCTACCAAAGGACGCTATGCCCTGCGGTTGATGCTGGATCTGGCTATGAATGGTGGCGAGGGTTATATATCCCTCAAGGCAGTGGCAAAAAGACAGGAGATTTCCGATAAATATTTAGAGCAAATTATTCATCGCTTGAGCCGTGAGGGACTTGTAGAAAGTGCTCGTGGTGCTCAGGGTGGCTATCGCTTGGCTCGACCCGCAGACTTGTATAGCGTGGGTGAGATTTTGCGCACTGTGGAGGGTAGCTTAGCTCCTGTTTCGTGCTTGGATTGTGCTACTCCTTGTGATAAAATTGAATCCTGCTTAACCATTGGCTTATATAAAAATATTCAGGCTGCTGTTGATGGAGTAGTGGATAATACTACTTTGGCCGATATCATTAATGAGTATCGCGCTAAGCATACTGAACAATAAAAAGGAGAGAAAAAGATGTTAACTAGAGAAGAAGCTTGGAATTTACTAAAAGAATATAATAAGGAGCCCTTTCATCTGCGTCATGCGCTGACTGTTGAGGGTATTATGCGCTATTTTGCCAAGGAATTGGGCTATGCTGATGAGGTGGAATATTGGGGCATTGTAGGTCTGTTGCATGATCTTGATTTTGAACAATATCCTGAGCAGCACTGCGTCAAGAGCCAGGAACTTATGCGTCAGCATGGCGTTGACGAAAGCATTATTCGCGCTACTGCCAGCCATGGCTGGGGTCTATCCGAGGCTAATATTAAGCCGGAGCACCAGATGGAAAAGGTTCTGTTTGCTATCGATGAGCTGAGTGGCCTTATTGGTGCGGCAGCCCTGATGCGTCCTTCGAAGAGCGTGCAGGATATGGAGCTTAAATCATTGAAAAAGAAATTTAAGGATAAAAAATTTGCTGCTGGTTGCAGCCGTGATGTGATTAAGACCGGTGCTGAAGAGCTGGGCTGGGAGTTGGATGAGCTTTTGGAAAGAACCATGGTTGCTATGCGCGTGGACGAAGCAGCTATTAACGCTGCCTGCGAAACTTTGTAATTAAGCTGCAGATAATAGAAAAATGGAGACATACTACTGCTATTAAAAGAGATAAAGGAACTTGCTAGAAATATTGAGTGGGCAGAACGCAGCTTCTGTGATATAATTTGTTGTAGCACTCTGCAAAGGAAGCTGCTTTTAGAGTGCTACAGAAGTATTAGATTTTTACTAATAGTTATGGAGTAATGTATATCATGGAAGAGAGAGTACCACCTCAAAATATAGAAGCTGAGCAATCCGTGTTGGGCGCAATGCTCATCGATAAGGAAGCTATTGCTAAGGCCACAGAAATACTCAGTGCTGAAGATTTTTATCGTGAGGCGCATCGTGTTATTTTCTCTGCTATGCTAGAGATTTATAACAAAAACGAAGCTGTAGATATGATTACAGTGACCGATATTTTGCGCCGTGATAACAAGCTGGAGGATGTGGGCGGTATTGCCTATATTACTAGTTTGGCTAATGTGGTCTTGACTGCAGCTAATGTAAAATATCATGCGGAAATTGTTGCTGAAAAAAGTGTTCTGCGCCAATTAGTAAAGGTATCAACAGAGATTGCTGCCATGGGCTACGAGGCTAACGATGAGGTGGGCGTGCTGTTGGACACAGCAGAAAGCCGCATTCTCGAGATATCTAACCGCAAGAAGCGGGCAGATTTTACACCTATTAGTGCAGTGCTCATGGATAGCGTGCAGAATATCGAAAAGCTGCTCAATAATAAGGGTGGTCTAACGGGTATTCCTACTGGCTTTAATGATTTGGATAAGCTGACTAGTGGCCTGCATCCCTCCGACTTTATTATTTTGGCAGCGCGTCCCTCCATGGGTAAAACTGCCTTAGCCTTGAATATTGTGCAGAATGTGGCTCTGCGGGCGCACAAACGCGTGGGTGGCGACCCTCGCAGTGTGGCCTTCTTCAGCTTGGAAATGAGCAAGGAGCAGTTGGTCAATCGTATGCTATGTGCAGAGGCCAATATTGATAGCCAAAGACTGCGCATTGGCGAAATGAAGGAAGATGATTGGACGCATTTATGGGATGCCTGTGATGTTATGAGTAAGGCTAAAATTTATATCGATGATACAGCAGGCATTACAGTGATGGATATGCGTAGTCGTGCGCGGCGCTTGAAGGCGGAGCATGGCTTAGACTTAATTGTTGTCGACTATCTGCAGCTGATGCAGGGCAGTGGCAAGCGCAATACCAGCGGCGACCGCCAGCAGGAGGTTTCCGAAATATCACGTTCACTAAAAGCGCTGGCCCGTGAGCTGGATGTGCCTGTTTTAGCCTTGTCCCAGCTGAGCCGCGGTGTGGAAGCGCGTCAGGTAAAACGACCCATGCTCAGCGATTTGCGTGAATCAGGCTCCTTGGAGCAGGATGCTGATATTGTTGCTTTTCTCTATCGCGAGGACTACTACAATCCCGAGACCGAAAACAAGCATACTGAGCTGATTATTGCCAAGCACCGTAATGGTCCTGTCGATACAGTTAATCTCTTCTTCCATAAACAATTTACGAAATTTGTGGGCTTCACTAAGCGTGAGGACTGATTTTTTAGGGCTGCTTTTGGGGGCAGTCCTTTTCTTTTTGCGCAACACTTCCGAATATTTTTGGATATTTGCTTAAAAACGTTCAGAAAGCTTGCGTTTGATAGCGGAAAATGATATGATTATAATGTATCAAATTGTGGTGAAGAATCTGAAGCTTAAAGATAAGGCTTTCAGATGTTTTTTCATGAATAAAAATGCTTGGGAGGCATATAAAAAATGATTGATCGCTATACTCATCCGGAAATGGGCAACATTTGGACACTCGAAAATGAATTCCGTACCATGTTGAAGGTTGAAATTCTGGCTTGCGAAGCAATGAATAAGCTGGGTATTGTGCCTGACGATGCTTTGAAGGATATTCAGAACAAGGCTGATTTCCGTTTGGAGCGTATTAAGGAAATTGAAGCAGTAACTAATCATGATGTTATTGCTTTTTTAACCAATGTTGCTGAGTATGTTGGTGATGCATCCAAATATATCCATAAAGGCTTGACCTCCAGTGACGTTAAGGATACTGCTTTGTGCTATATGACCGTGCAATCCGCAGATTTAATTATGCGTCATCTGCAAAATTTCCATGCCATTCTGCGCCGTCGTGCTGCTGAATTCAAGAACACCGTAATGATCGGTCGTACTCATGGCATTCATGCTGAACCGATGACCTTTGGTATGAAATTCCTGCTCTGGTCCGATGAGATTGAGCGCGATATGGAGCGCCTGAAGCAAGCTCGCGAAATGATGGCTGTGGGCAAGCTCTCCGGTGCTGTTGGCACTTATTCCAATATCGATCCCTTTGTAGAAGAATATGTTTGCAAAAAGCTGGATTTGAAGCCGGTACGCTTGGCAACCCAGGTTATCCAACGTGACCGCCATGCGCATTTCCTGACCACCTTGGCTATCATTGGTTCCTCCTTGGACAAGATGGCTACCGAAATCCGCAACCTGCAACGCACCGATATTCGTGAAGCCGAGGAATATTTTGCTCCTGGTCAAAAGGGCTCCTCTGCAATGCCTCACAAGCGTAACCCCATTACCTGCGAAAAAGTTAGCGGTATGGCTCGCCTACTGCGTGGTTATGCTGTAGCTGGCTTGGAGGATGTAGCTTTGTGGCATGAGCGCGACATCTCCCACTCCTCTGTAGAGCGCGTAATTCTGCCGGATGCTACGATTGCTCTGGACCATATGCTGCGTAAGTTTAGCAATATTATTGATAAGCTGCTGGTATATCCTGATGCAATGATTGCTAATTTGAATAAGACTGGCGGCCTGATTTTCAGCCAAAACCTGTTGATCGCTTTAGTAACCAAGGGTGTGCTGCGTGAGGATGCCTATAAATGGGTACAACGCAATGCTATGGCCCGCTGGCTGGAGGGTGCTGACTTCAAGACCAATGTTGAAGCTGACCCGGATATCAAGAAATATTTGACCGATGAAGAAATTGAACATTGCTTCGATCCTAAACCGATGCTGCGCAATGTTGATTTGATTTTCTCCCGTTTCGGTTTATAATTGAAAAAGTAATAAGGAGTGACCATTAATGGCATCTGTTGTAGTATTAGGCGCTCAATGGGGCGATGAAGGTAAAGGTAAAATTGTTGACTATTTGGCTCAAAAGGCTGATGCTGTAGTGCGCTACAGTGGCGGCTCTAACGCAGGCCATACTGTTGTAGTCAATGATATCAGCTATAAGCTGCGTTTGTTGCCCTCTGGCGTATTGTTCAAGGATAAAATTAATGTTTTGGGCAATGGCGTAGTTATTAATCCGGGCGTTGTGCTGGCTGAAATTGCCGGCATGAAGGAAAAGGGCATTGATTGCAGTAATTTAGTAATCTCTGACCGCGCTCATGTGGTGCTGCCCTATCATCAACGTCTTGATGAGCTCCAGGAGGAGGCACTGGGTACCCATAAGATTGGTACTACTAAAGGTGGTATCGGTCCCTGCTACATGGATAAGGTAGCTCGTGTAGGCATTCGCATCTGCGATTTGATGGAGCCTGAAACCTTTGCAGAAAAGCTGAAGGTTAATATGGAAGCTAAAAATGCCATCATTACTAAGATTTATGGCGCTGAGCCCTTTGACTATGATGCAGTTCTGAAGGAATATTTGGGCTATGCTGAGCAGCTGCGTCCCTATGTTGCTGATACTGGCGTAGTTTTGGACGAGGTTTTTGCTGCTAAGAAAAATGTGCTTTTTGAAGGTGCTCAGGCAACCTTCTTGGATATTGACCATGGTACCTATCCTTATGTTACCAGCTCCAATCCTACTGCAGGCAATGCTTGCACCGGCAGCGGTGTTGGCCCTCGCTTCATCGACCATGTTGTTGGTGTAGTTAAGGCTTATACCACTCGTGTAGGTGAGGGTCCCTTCATTACCGAGCTTTTGGATACCGATGGCCCTGGCAACCAAATTCGTGAAACCGGTCATGAATACGGCACTGTAACCGGTCGTCCGCGTCGTTGCGGTTGGCTGGATGCCTTCATGCTGCGTTATAGCGCTCGTTTGAACAGCCTAGATTATTTGGCTATTACTCGTCTGGATATTTTGGACCAAATGCCGAAAATTAAAATGTGCGTAGGCTACAAGATTGGTGACGAGGTCTTAAAGCAAATTCCTGCTAGCCTAAATGTTTTGGCTAAGGTTGAGCCTATTTTTGAAGAGTTCGATGGCTGGATGACCGATATTAGCGGCATTCGCGATTATGACAAGCTGCCTGAGAACGCTAAGAAATATTTGGCACGCATTGCCGAGGTTTCTGGTGTAGAGCTGGGTATTGTTTCCGTTGGTCCTAATCGTGAGCAAACCATTGTGCTGAAGGAGCTGCTGTAAGCTAGCTTAGCTAATAATATAATCCTGCATCCTCGGATGCAGGATTTTCTTTGCGTGAGTTAAACTGCAACATAGGAAATAGGATGTGAGTTAGTCTTACGAAAGAGGTGTTAAGGATGAAAATTATTTGCATGGAACCGTTGGGCGTGTCCCAAGAAAAAATTGCCAGCCTTGCAGCTCCCTTAAAGGCAGCTGGGCATGAATTTACTTATTATACTACGAAGGAAACTGACCAAGAAAAGCTTTTGTCTCGCGTTAAGGATGCGGATATCCTGATGCTAGCTAACCAGCCCTTGAGCGCAGCTATTATCGAACAGTGCCCTAATCTAAAGCTTATTGATATTGCCTTCACTGGTGTGGACCATGTTGGACTAGAGGCTGCCCGTGCTCGCGGTATCGTAGCTTGCAATGCTGCAGGCTATTCCACCAATGCTGTGGCAGAGCTAACCTTTGGCTTGGCTATTAGCGCCATTCGCAATATTGTGGCTGTTGATGCTCGTTGTCGTGAGGGTGGCACCAAGGATGGCTTGGTAGGCTTTGAGCTTTTTGGCAAAACCTTTGGCGTTGTAGGCACCGGTGCGATTGGCTGCCGCGTGGCTAAAATTGCCCAGGCCTTTGGCTGCAAGGTGTTGGCCTATAGCCGCACTGTGAAGCCGGAATTAGCCGCTGAGGGTGTGCAATATGTGGATTTGGATACTTTGTTGGCACAGTCTGATTTTGTCTCCCTGCACGTGCCCATGACGGCTGCCACCGCAAAAATGATTAACGCTGAGAGCATTGCCAAGATGAAGAATGGCGCTGTCATTATCAATTGTGCTCGTGGCGGTGTAGTGGATAGCCAGGCTTTGGCAGATGCTTTAAACAGTGGTAAGCTGGCTGCTGCAGGCATTGATGTTTTTGAAAATGAGCCCCCGTTAGCAGTGGACCATCCCCTGCTGCATGCAAAAAATACTGTGGTTACTCCCCATGTAGCTTTTGCTAGCAAGGAAGCCCTCGAGGCTAGAGCCGATATTGTTTTTGCGAATATCGATGCCTTTTTAGCAGGTAAGCCTCAAAATATCGTAAAATAAAAAAACGGATTAATTAAATTTCATCTTGACGAAAATGAAAAGTATGGCGTGAATATGATTAATAAACTTTCATATTCACGCCATTTTCATATTTTAAACAAAATTCTTTTGATATTAACAATATAGACACCTATAAAATGTAAGAGTATAGTACAATTTAGATGAGGCAAAAAGAGATTACAACCTTCCTCAAACTCTTGAGCTTCTCCCCAAGCAGTGCCCCGCAGCCTGACCCCATCTGGGGCAGGCATGATGGGGTAGGAAAAATATCTAAAGGAGGTGGCAAGTATGTGGTGGGCTCAAACTGGTTACAAAATTGCTTATGCAGGCATTGTAGGTGTGTGGGCCGTGCTTATGGTAATGGTTTTTACTTAAAGCGAGAACGTAGGCTGGATCCCTTATGCTTACAGAAAGGAGGTAGGATGATGGATAGCACGACCTTATTGAGCATTGGCATTATCGCTTTGATCTGCGTCGGTGGTATTTGGCTGATGGAAAATTAACGGACTCATAAAAATAAGATAAAGGACTGATTAAATTGAATTCATTACAAGAAAATTCCATGGCTGCTGCAGCACCATGTTAGCCGCTCGCTGATAAAAGGTGAGCGGCATTTTTCTTTTAAGAACGAAAAATCCCCTTGCAATTTGCAAGGGGAAGCTTTTACTCAGACCTAATAATGCCTTATATTACCTTTTGCAGCAGGTTAAGTACATTTTGGTGAGTAATCTTTTTAATAGTGCTATCGCTGTATTTAGTAGCGAGATATTCAATTAAGGGCTGGTAATCCTGCACACCTTGAATGTTATAGGGTGGATGGCTGATACCATCGAAATCACTACCAAAGCCTAAATGCTCGTCATTACCCATCAGATTTAGCATGTGGTCAATATGCTTATAGACGCTTTCAATGCAGGCATTATTGTAATCCTCCTCCAAGAATTGCCCAGCGAAGGTAATGCCGATGAGGCCGTCGTTCTCGTTAATAGCGAGAATTTGCTTATCATCTAAATTGCGGGGATGTGCACACAATGCTTTAGCATCGGAATGGGTTGCGATAATGGGCTTGGAGCTGGTTTCTATGACGTCCCAAAAGCCTGCAGGAGCCATATGGGAAACATCCACGAGCATGCCTAAGCGGTTCATTTCGGCTACTACCTTGCGGCCGAAAACAGTTAGACCACCGCCGCTGCATTCTTCGTTAACGCCATCAGCAATGTCGTTGCGATTGCTCCAAACCAAAGTCATGGCACGCACGCCTAGCTCATACAGGCAACGCAATGCCTCTAAGCTACCGTCTATAGCACCGCCCTCTTCGATAGCTAAGAGGGACGCGCATTGATGGTTCAGCACGTCTGCTGCATCTTCCTTAGTACGCACTTGAAGAATATCGATGCCCTGCTCCTTGAGCTTGCGCATTTGCTGAAGATAAGTATCTAAAAGCAGCATGGTGTAGCGCAGACCACCGCCGTAGCGATACTCCGGCGTGGGGACGAACATAGCATAAAATTGCAGCATACCGCCGAGCTTTAGCTGGCGCTTTACATCGATGTGCTGCTTGTTTTCATATAAATCGATTTGTTTTTTATAAAGCTCGGTAAGTGTATCACAGTGACAATCGCAAATAAACATTGATAGTACCTCCGTAGAGAGCGCCTATAAAGCATCAGCTACTTCACAAAGGCTCCTAGACGTACCTCTAGTACGCCGTCGTCACCTTTGCTCGTATCTAATACCTTCTAGACGACCTTTGTAGTTAATAGCGTAATTATTATATCTCTTGTTTAAAAAGAGATGCCCCTCTAAATAGAGGGGCGCTCTCAGGCTCATAAATTAATAACCAGTGTAGTAGAAGAAGAAGGTCATGCCGATGGTTACGGCCATAGCGCCCATCATGGGGATGAA
>OBLI01002133.1_pt1 | contig 17487 bp, 16 predicted proteins | sample 1519701 | NCBI WGS metagenome assembly OBLI01 (sample SAMEA3663005, study PRJEB22513) | pig gut metagenome | biome: pig gut; feature: pig-associated habitat; material: faeces | place: France | collected 2012 | reverse complement strand
TCTTTTTGGCATATTTCGAAAGTCGCATCGGTTGCAATGCCCGCATTGCGCCCTCTTTGACTTTCAAAATCTGCTCAAAAATATCCGCCTCTACGACCCCAAAAATTTAAGGAACGCGCTCTTAAGGTAGGGTAGTGCTCTATCGTTTTTCCTCTTCTATTTTCTCTTCTACTTTAAAAAAGGTGTACTTAATTTTAAATTTCGCTTATTTTATCAATTATTAGTGACTATTTGCTAAAATTTCCAAAATTTTTATTAACTTTGCATTCTGATTTGGCGGGTAGGTTTGTCTTTACCCCGATTTTCGAATTGTTGGACAAGCGCTATTCCGGCGTTTGTAATTATAATAGCGGATTCGCTCCGCATTCAGTAATTAAGTATATGAAGCCTTTACAACAAAAACTTTCAGCTTACGATGCTCCTCAGCGTGCCATGGCGGCCGGTATCTATCCCTATTTCCGACCCATCTCAAGCGAGCAGGACACAGAGGTTATCATGAACGGGAAAAAAGTCCTTATGTTCGGCTCTAACAGCTACATGGGACTTACCAACCATCCCAAAGTGATCGAAGCTGCCATCGAAGCTACCAAAAAGTATGGCACTGGTCTCGCCGGATCCCCTTTCCTTAATGGAACTCTTACCATCCACAAGGATCTCGAAGCCCGTCTCGCTGACTACATGGGCAAGGAGGATGCTATGCTTTATTCCACCGGTTTCGGTGTCAACCTCGGTGTCGTTTCCATCCTCACCGGACGCGAAGATTATGTAATCCTCGACGAGCAAGACCACGCTTCGATCATCGAAGGTCGTCGCCTCTCTTACTCCACTTGTCTTAAATATCGTCACAACGATATGGCGTCGCTCGAAACCCAACTCAAGAAGTGCGACCCTAATAAAATCAAACTCATCGTCACCGACGGCGTTTTCTCTATGGAAGGCGACGTCGCCAATCTCCCCGAGATCGTTAGACTTGCCAAGCAATACAACGCTTCTGTTATGGTCGACGAGGCTCACGGACTCGGTGTCTTCGGAGATAAGGGTCAAGGTACCTGTTTCCACTTCGGAGTCCAAGATGATATCGATCTGATCATGGGTACTTTCTCCAAGTCGTTCGCTTCTCTCGGCGGTTTCATCGCTGCCGACAAGTCGATCACCAACTTCTTGCGCCACCATTCCCGCTCTTATATCTTCACGGCATCTATCACTCCCGCTTCTACTGCGGCTGTCAATGCTGCCCTCGATATCATCATTTCCGAGCCCGAACGCCGCGAACACCTCTGGGAGATCACCAACTATGCCCTCGAAAACTTCCGCGCCATGGGTTGCGAGATCGGACATACTTCTACTCCCATCATCCCCCTCTTCATCCGTGATGATTACAAGACCTTCCAGGTGACTCACGACCTCCTCGAAGAGGGTGTATTCGTCAACCCCGTTGTGACCCCAGCTGTAGCTCCGCAGGATACTCTGATCCGCTACTCTCTTATGGCTACTCACACCAAAGAGCAAGTCACCCGCTCGCTCGAAGCCATCGAAAAGGTCTTCAAGAAGAACGGTATCTTATAAGAATCCCCAAACTCCACATCATAGACTGTGGTCGGTTCTCTCCGATCACAGTCTTTTTTTACTGTAAAGTTTGAGGCGTTTTTATCCTATCTTAGCCCTTTTCCTACATCATTTATAATTATCTAAACTTTATTATCACTTTTTAGGCAATTTTTTTTCTCTATCTATTGCACATATAGAGATTGCGTATTAAATTCGCAGTGTTTTTGGAGAGTGAACACTCTTCTGCCCGTTTGAGGCATAAATTAAGATTGTTGAACTAAATCTAATATTCAATTAGACAAACATGGTATATAGGTTTAAACTTGTCAGCGATGAAGTCTCGAACTTCAGCCGCGAAATCGAAATCGATTCTCAAAACACGTTCCTTCAGTTGAGAAATGTTATCCTCGAAAGCGTTGACTACACCAAAGATGAACTCGACTCTTTCTTTCTCTGCAACGATGACTGGGAGCGCGAAGAAGAAATTACCCTCGAAGACATGGGCAACTTAGCCATCGACCAGGATTGTTGGCTTATGGAAAGCACCCCTATCGGTGAACTCGTAGAGGATGAAGGTCAGAAACTCTCTTTCGTATTCGATTATCTCACCGAACGCTCTTTCTTCCTTGAACTCAAGGAAATCTTCCCGTCTCGACATCTTATGGAGCCCATCTGCACCATCAAGCGCGGCAAAGCGCCCGCTCAGAAAGTCGACATGGATGAGTTCGATCGTGTCGTCGACTCTAAGGCTCAGGCAGCTCTCGAAGATATCGACATCGAGCCTATCGACGAAAGCAATTTCAATGAGGAGGACCTCGAAGATGGCTTCGATATCTTAAGCACTTATTGATCCCCCTCTATCCGATTGTTTTTTTGTTTCATATCAATAACGAAAGAGAGGGGATGTATCCACCCGGTGGATACATCCCCTCTCTTTCGTTATCTATACATAGAGCGTCTTCTTATTCCGGTATAGCCCATCCTATTCCGGGCTCTCTTTCTTGCGTCGACCGAAGAGCCGTTCTTTCCAACTGCGCTTCTGACCCAGCGGTCGGAAGTTCACCAATATCTTCCGATCGCGCTTGCTGAAAAAGATGATATGAGTCGGAAACACCATCGCCACTATCCGGTCAAACTCCAATATGGTACATAGCCCTCGCATCAAAAACTTGTGAAATGGACTCGTAGCCTTGATGCTATCCACTATCACCATATCGCCCTCGATATGCATATCATGATAGGGCGACAGCAACTCCACAAAGTAGGGGAGGCGTAGTTCTTCCACATCCCTACATTGCTTGTGATAGTTCCTATATATATCGTCTATTACCTCTTGTGTTATCATTGAAATTGTTCCTTTGACTTAAAGAACTTGTTCTTTCCCCTTAATCTCTTAAGAAACAAAGACCCTCCTAATCTTTTCAACAACATTATCTCTATTTTGGTTCACTTAGCATATTCCGTAAATCAGAAAAGCAAAATTCGAGTCTCTGTGAGATGTTCGAATCTTGCTTTTCATAGATTTCTAAGTTATGTCGATATGACTCGACATTCCGATTTGTGTCTATGACATCGATTAGCCAAGGTAGCTAAGCAATACACCCGCAGCTACTGCCGAGCCGATCACACCTGCCACATTCGGCCCCATGGCGTGCATCAGCAGATAGTTCGTCGGGTCATATTCCAAGCCCACATTGTTCGAGATACGTGCTGCCATCGGCACTGCCGATACGCCCGCATTGCCGATCAGCGGGTTGATCTTCTTGCCCGGCTTCAAGAATAAGTTGAAGAGCTTCACCGACAAGACTCCGGCGCTCGAGGCGATGATGAAGGCCAAGAAGCCAAGTCCGAAGATCAATAGCGTGTCGGTGGTGAGGAACTTATCTGCCTGGGTCGATACGCCCACTGTTAGTCCCAACAAGATGGTCACGATGTCGGTCAGTGCATTGCTCGCTGTCTTTGCCAAGCGTGTGGTCACACCACTCTCTCTAAGCAGATTGCCGAAGAAGAGCATACCGAGCAAGGGAATGCCTGAAGGCACTACGAAACATGTCAGCAGTAAGCCCACCACCGGGAAGATGATCTTCTCGTTCTGGCTCACTACGCGCACCGGCTTCATCTTAATCACGCGCTCTTTCTTCGTGGTGAAGAGTCGCATCAATGGGGGCTGGATCAGTGGTATCAACGCCATATATGAATATGCCGATACTGCCACAGCTCCCAATAAGTCGGGATTCAGCTTAGAGGTCGTGAAAATCGCTGTCGGGCCGTCTGCACCGCCGATGATCGCCACACATCCTGCCGACAGCGGATCAAAGCCGCAGAGCAATGCCAGCATATAGGCACCGAAGATTCCAAACTGTGCACACGCACCGATGATCATCAATTTGGGGTTCGCAAGCAACGCCGAAAAGTCAGTCATCGCTCCCACGCCCAGGAATACCAACGGCGGATACCATCCCTTCTCTACTCCATTATATAGGATATTGAGCACTGAACCCTCTTCATAGATGCCGATCTCCATTCCCGTCTGGAACGGTATATTGCCGATCAGCATTCCAAAGCCGATGGGTACTAACAGCAGTGGCTCAAAATTCTTCTTTATCGCAAGCCATACGAAGAAGATTCCCACCAACAGCATCACCAAGTTGCCCGGCTCGCAGTTGGCAAATCCGGTAAACGACCAGAAGTCTCGTAAGGTCTCGCTAAAGAAGTCTACGAATGTTGATTGTACTTCCAATAACATATTCTTCTCTTTCTGTTATGTTTTTACTCTCTCTGTCTCGCAGACTTATTCGATTATCATAATATCCGTACCCTCCAAGATGGCATCTCCGGCGTTCACCAAGATCTGCTTTACGGTGCCTCCCTTTGTGGTGCGAATGTCGTTTTCCATCTTCATCGCTTCCAGAACGCCGACTTTGTCGCCGCTCTTCACTACGTCTCCCACCTTCACTGTGATGCTCATCACTGTGCCGGGAAGAGGACTCTTAACTGCCTCTGCATTTCCTGCCACTACAGGGCGGGGTGCCGGCTTCGTATTCGTCGAGGCGGCTGCTCCATGATTGGTGTGCCCCGACTGACTTAATGCAGGCTTCTGTGGCCCGGACTGCTTCTTCCGGTCTAATTCTACCTTATACGGAACGCCATTTACCTCTACCGTGGCTTCATTGTCGGCTATGTCGCCTACCACTACGGTAAATTTCATACCATTGATCTTATACTTATATTCTTTCATTGTTGTCTTTTTGTGTAGGGTAATATTCGGTTATTATTCCTTACGTGATATCTTTACGGTCTGGGGCATCACTCGCATATTGTAGATCTTTGAGTTCCATGGTGAGTATGCCTTGCGCATCCGGCGGATGGTCAATATCGTATCCTCGATGTCGTGTCCCTGACCCATGTGCTCTGCCAGTGCCATGCTGATGGCAGCGATCACCTCGCCTGAGTCAAGTTCTTCATGATGATCTTGCGCGGTATCCTTGTCTACACCATGTGCCTTGCGCTTCAGACTCTTCTGTACGTATGACGATATTTTGCCAAATACGTAGAAAAGTATGCTCAGCACGATCAGTGCCAACACAACGATACTCATCGCCAAGATTGTAAGCCCGCCGCCAAAACTGTCTTTCTCTTTGGCATTGGCAGCTTTCCGCTCTCGTCGTGACACCTGGTCTTCTCCTCCCATTTTGGCCTCCGTCGCCGAGACTTCTGCTGCAGCTGTCTCTGCCTCTATCGCTGCCTCTGACGGCGTCGATACAGTCATCTCGATCCCTTCTGCCTCCGGAAGTGAAGTTGGCACTGCTGCCGAGGTCGTTGACCCCGACAGCAATGCCATGCTTAATGCCACGCTCAAAATTATTCTTTTTCGCATGTTGGTTTGGTTCTTTTTTTACAATGGTATGTTGCCATGTTTCTTGGCAGGATTGCTCAGCTTCTTCGTTGCCAACATGTTCAACGCCTTGATCACACGGAAACGTGTGTTGCGTGGCTCGATCACGTCGTCGATATAGCCATATTTCGCTGCCTGATAGGGGTTGGCAAACAAATCGCGATATTCATCCTCTTTGAGCTTGATGAATGCTGCAGGATCTTCTGCGGCCTTTGCCTCTTTGGCATAAAGAACTCCTACTGCACCCTCGGCGCCCATCACGGCGATCTCTGCCGATGGCCATGCATAGTTCATGTCGCCACGAAGTTGCTTACAGCTCATCACGATGTGGCTGCCGCCATAGCTCTTGCGCAAGGTCACTGTCACCTTGGGTACTGTGGCCTCACCATAGGCATATAGCAATTTCGCTCCATGCAAGATGACACCGTTATACTCCTGGCCTGTGCCGGGCAAGAAGCCTGGAACGTCTACCAAGGTCACCAATGGAATGTTGAACGCGTCGCAGAAACGTACAAATCTTGCTCCCTTGCGCGATGCATTCGAGTCAAGTACGCCTGCCAATACCTTCGGCTGGTTGGCTACTACACCCACGGCCTGACCATTGAAGCGGGCAAAGCCGATGATGATGTTCTTTGCGTAGTCTTTCGATACCTCCAAGAACTCGCCATTGTCCACGATCGAACCGATCACTTCATACATGTCGTAGCTGCGCTTCGGATTGTCGGGAATGATGTCGTTGAGCTTGTCTTCCAAACGGTCGATCGGGTCGGTGCACTCTACCAGCGGAGTCTCTTCCAAGTTGTTCTGCGGAATGTAACTGATGAGCTGACGCACCAACTGAAGTGTCTCTTCTTCTGTCTCGGCTGCAAAGTGGGTAACGCCACTCTTCACTGCATGTACAGAGGCGCCGCCAAGTTGCTCTTGTGTCACATCTTCGCCTGTGACGGTCTTTACCACCGACGGGCCGGTCAAGAACATATAGCTCAAGCCCTTGGTCATGATGGTGAAGTCGGTCAAAGCAGGACTGTATACTGCACCTCCGGCGCAGGGGCCCATGATGGCTGAGATCTGAGGTATTACTCCCGATGCCATAATGTTGCGCTGGAAGATCTCTGAATAGCCTGCCAAAGCGTTGATACCCTCTTGGATACGTGCACCTCCTGAGTCGTTCAAACCGATCACCGGAGCTCCCATCTTCATGGCAAGATCCATAACTTTGCAGATCTTCTGCGACATGGTCTCGGACAGTGAGCCGCCGAACACAGTGAAGTCTTGTGCAAATACATATACCAAGCGACCATCGATTGTACCAAAGCCGGTCACTACGCCATCTCCCAGGATGTGCTTCTTGTCTTGACCGAAGTTCGTGCATCGATGGGTCACAAACATGTCGAGTTCCTCAAAACTACCTTCGTCAAGTAGCATGGCGATGCGCTCGCGGGCGGTGTATTTGCCACGTGCATGTTGCTTCTCGATCGCCTTCTCACCGCCGCCAAGACGTGCCTGGCTGCGCTTCTCGATGAGCTGGCTGATCTTTTCTTCTTGTTTGCTCATTTCTTGTCGTTTGATTATTTGTTTTTTGTTTGTTCCTTATTTGTTGGGATCTTCACACAACTCTGTCAGAACTGCCTCTGTCGATTTAGGATGCAAGAAGGCGATATGAAGCCCGTCGGCTCCCTTGCGCGGAGCGGCATCGATCACTCTTACGCCCTTCTCTTGTACCTCTGCCAATGCATTCTGTACACCATCCTCTACTGCAAATGCCATGTGGTGCATCCCGCCGCGACCGCCATTCTTCTCGATGAATTTGGCAATCGTACTCTCTGGGCAGGTGGCCTCCAAGAGCTCTATCTTGGTCTGACCTACCATGAAGAAGGCTGTTGTCACTTTCTGATCTTCTACTACTTCTGTCTTGTAGCATTTCAGACCTAACACTGTCTCGTAGTACTTGATAGCCTCCTCAAGATTCGGTACGGCTATCCCAATGTGCTCAATGTGTGAAATTTTCATTGATGTCTTAGTTTTAAAGTTAGTTTATTGGGTTTGTTAATTTCCGGTCCTTGTTATCGGTCCTTTAATTTCTTTATCTCTTAGGTTCGTACTTCAGTTTTTATCCTTCCATATTCGCCCATTATCTTGCAAATTTAACAATTTATTTCGACTTTATCCATCTTTTTTTACCTTTTTATTTTTTTACCCTTTTTTTAGTTGTCTTTTATGCTTCGTTTTTGGGCTTTTTTGCTTTTTTTTAGGTTATTTCTTTTTTTTGTATTATTTTTGTCAAAATTTCCCTATCTCGGTTGCGATGTCTCTTTACATATCGCACTCGTTTTTGTGGGTTCTTTTTTTAAATCTTAATATTTAGCTTATGAAAATTACCCCACTCTTGATTGCCTCCATGGTCGGAGGCGCTGTGGAGGGAGATGATAGTATTGAGATTACCGGTTTTGCCAAAATCGAGGAGGCGAAGCCGGGCGATATATCTTTTATCTCTAACCCTAAGTATGCTCATTTTATCAATTCTACCCGGGCTTCGGTCTTGTTGGTAGATAGAAATATACCTCGTCCCGCTGATTCCGGTATTACTCTGATTCGCGTCGACGACCCTTACGTCGCTGTCGCTTCGCTCCTCGCTGCTTTTGAAGCCCAAAAACCTCAACCTGTCGGCATCGAGCAGCCCGCTTTTATTGCTGATGGGGTAGTGGTCCCTCAGGATGCATATATCGGCGCTTTCGCTTATATCGGCAAGAATGTTTCTCTCGGCAAGAATGTAAAGATTTATCCCCAGGTTTATATCGGCGATAATACGGTGATCGGAGATAATACAGTGATTCGTGCCGGTGTCAAAATTTATGAGGGTTGTGTAGTCGGTGCGCGCTGCATCATCCATAGCGGCGCTGTGATCGGCGCCGATGGATTCGGATTCGCCCCCCTCCCCGACGGCTCTTATGAGAAAATAGCTCAAATCGGTAATGTCGTTCTCGCCGATGATGTCGAGGTGGGCGCCAACACCACTATCGATCGTGCCACTTTCGGTTCTACTATCATCGGCCGTGGTTCCAAACTCGATAATCTTATTCAAGTGGCCCACAATGTCGAGATCGGCGAGTCTAACGTATTCGCAGCTCAGACCGGCATCGCCGGTTCTACCAAGATCGGATCTTTCAATCGCGTCGGTGGCCAGTGCGGCTTCGCTGGTCATATCCACATCGGCGATCACAATGAGTTCGGCGCCCAGACCGGAATCCCCAATAATGTCGGCGACCGTAAGCGACTCATCGGTTATCCCGCTGTCGACGCTATGAAGTTCGCTCGTACTCAAGTTTATCTCTCTCGACTCCCCGAACTTTTCAAGAAATAATAATTGTTCTATAATAAATATGAAGCAACTAACCTTAAAAAATTCATTCTCTGTCGAGGGCAAGGGCCTTCACTCCGGGTTGCATATCCAAGCTACCTTCAATCCCGCCCCTGACAACACAGGTTATAAGTTCCGTCGCGTTGACCTCGAGGGTCAACCCCTCATCGACGCCACAGCTGAAAATGTAGTCGACACTTGTCGTGGCACTGTCATCGGCAATCGCAAGGGGGATGTGGTAAGCACCATCGAGCATGCCATCTCTGCCCTATATGCCGCCGGCATCGACAACTGTATCATCGACGTCAATGGCCCCGAACTCCCTATCCTCGACGGCAGCGCCATCCGTTATGTCGAACTCATCGAGGAGGCCGGCATCGCCGAGCAGGAGGCTGACAAGGATTATTATATTATTAAGGAGAAAAAGCAGTTCCGAGATGAGGAGTCCGGTTCTACTCTTACCATTTATCCCGACGATGGGTTCAGCGTCGAGTGTATGGTTGAGTATAATTCCGCCGTCCTCCCCAATCAGTTCGCTGTGCTCGACGATCTCTCCGAGTTCAAATCCGAGGTGGCTCCCGCCCGAACTTTTGTTTTCGTACGCGAGATCGAGCAACTCGTCGAAGCTAACCTTATCAAGGGTGGTGACCTCGACAATGCTATCGTTATTTATGATGAGAAGATCCCTCAAGATCGCATCAATCATATCTGCGATGTTATGAAGGTGCCTCACATGAACATCAACGAACTCGGTTATATCAACCCCAAGCCCCTGATCTGGGACAATGAGCCTGCTCGCCATAAGATCATTGATGTCATCGGCGACCTCGCCCTGATCGGTCGTCCCATCAAGGGCCGCGTCGTGGCTATACGCCCCGGACATACTGTCAACAATAAGTTCACTCGCAAGGTGCGCCATGAGGTGAAGCATACCGAGATCCAGGCTCCCGTTTATAACCCTAACCTCAAGCCTCTGATCGATAATATCGAAATCCGCCGTCAGCTCCCTCACCGCTATCCCTTCTTGCTCATCGATAAGGTGATCGAGATCGACCAAAAGCATGCAGTGGCTGTCAAGAATGTCACCACCAATGAACCCTTCTTCCAGGGTCACTTCCCCCAGGAACCTGTCATGCCCGGCGTTCTCCAGATCGAGGCAATGGCGCAAGCCGCCGGTGTGCTCGTGCTCAACTTCCTCGATGAGCCCGAACGTTATTCCACTTATTTCCTTAAGATAGATAATGTTAAATTCCGCCAGAAGGTGGTCCCCGGTGATACTCTCCTCCTCAATGTCTCTCTTATGACTGAGATCCGTCGCGGTTGCGCCATGGTCAAAGGTTATGCTTTCGTAGGCGAAAAGGTGGTATGCGAGGCTGAGTTCATGGCTCAAATCGTCAAAAATAAATAATTCTAATCTTCGCAATAACTGTTTGATACTATGAGCAATTTTTATAAAGTTAGCCCAGATGCCCAAATCGGCAATAATGTCCGGATAGGTGATTTCTCTACCATCTATGAGGATGTCGAAATCGGTGATAATTGCGTCATCTATGGAAATGTCACCATCTTCCCCGGCGCGCGTATCGGGGATGGTGTCACCATCTTCCCCGGCGCTGTGATCGCTGCCGTCCCCCAGGATCTTAAGTTCCAGGGTGAGAAAACTTACGCTTATATCGGTGATGGTACTACTCTCCGCGAGTGTGTCACCGTCAACCGCGGCACTGCCTCTAAGGGCAAAACCGTGGTCGGTAAGAATTGCCTGATTATGGCTTACAATCACATTGCTCACGATTGCCGCCTCGGCGACAGAATCATTATGTCCAATGCTTGTCAGCTCGCCGGTGAAGTCCAAGTCGATGATGCCGCCGTGATCGGTGGCGGTAGCCTGATCCACCAGTTCTGCCATCTCGGTCGCAATATCATGCTCCAAGGTGGGGCTCTGGTTAATAAGGATATACCTCCTTTCGTCAAGGCTGCCAGAGAACCAATCTCTTACGTCGGTCTTAATACCGTTGGACTCCATCGCAACCATTTCACCGAAGAGGAAATCAAGCAGATCAGCGATATCTATCGCATCCTCTATCTAAGCGACCTGAATGTTACCAACGCCATTCAGCAGATCGTCGATACTCTCCCGGAGTCTGAGTTCCGCACAGAGATCGTCGATTTCATCACCAATTCCGGCAGAGGTGTAATCCGCTCTGCGATCTGATTCCAACCCACGGCAGTAATAAGAAACAATAAGCCTAATAAAAGAGGAGAGAGCCTGAAAAGCCCTCTCCTCTTTTTGTCTTCGGGTGCTTTAGCCTATTTCCTCTTCTGGTGGCGAGCGGTGCGAGTCTTTTTACACATAGATCTCATCTTCGTCGGCTGCGTGGGAGTCATACCACACCTGCGCCATGAAGGGATTGCGCTTCGCCTCGTCGTCATATTTCCAAGGCGCCGGCATGCACTGCGGACACCAGTGTCCACCCTTCAGCACGATCCTCGGTGTCGCCCGGAAGCGATGACCATAGCTGCATTCCCACTCCAATGGCGTGTCAAGATCTCCAGGCTCCATCTCTGCCGACAGGCATTTACCCCCTCGATAGGCCGCCGCCTGACGCATATCTTCGATCCCCAATTCCTCTTCCGGTTTGCTCTCGTCATACCCATGATTCAGCTGCTCCGGTCTCTCCGAGGGGCGGCTCAAATCCATTCCTTCCCAGTCCGGTATCTCTTTGATAGCATCTCGGCTCCCATAGTATGCCCGTATCTTCTGCTCGCAGTCTTCGCGGCTCAACCAGTTGAGGGGCCCCATGTCTTTGGTATGAGCCACCCACCACATAAAACCCCGAATCAGCCACCCAGGTGCCAACGGACTCAGCTTGACCCACCACGGCATCTTTCCAACCATCCGCTTAAAGTAGGCTTCCGCCGTAATCTCTTCCCTGAAGGGGATAATCTCATTCAGCCTATCGGAGTCGCTAAACCATAACCCATGGAAGTTGCGAGTAGCAAACCAGCGTGTCTTAAACGATTTCTCCGGCGGGGGACACCCCATCGACTCAAGAAGCAGTTTCTCAAATTCATAGTTGGTGAGACGAAATTCTTTGCCGCTGCCGATGAAGTAGAAGTTGCGCCAGAAACTCTCCGGTACTCCTTCTCGACATACTCCTACCATCAGTCGTGCCGAGTCTTCGACCGTTGCCCATTCCAATACACCACGCAGCGGCACATGGAAGGAGATCGGATCTGTGGCTCTGTCCACCAGGCCTTTATGAAGTATGCCTGACTGCCGAAGACTTACCCAGTGCTTCAATCCCGATTCGGCCACTACTCGCTCTGCCTCGATCTTCGAGATGCCATAGTAGTCATAGACTCCCGCTATTATCGGATCCCCGGCGCGCCCCCAGTGATGAGGCGGATAGCGGTGAGACATCTCTGCTACACTCCCTATATACACCAATTTGATCTCATCTCGATTCGGACGCTTCTTGATCGTGTCGACAAGGATGCGAGCACTGCCGATGTTGACTTTCATCGCCTTCTGTGGTACATGATCTGCCAGGGGCGACACAACTCCCCCGATATGCAAAACATACTCCGCATCTCCCATGCCGTGTTCCACATCCTCCGGGTTCATCATATCCCCCCATATCACTTTTATATTACTCCCATCCTTATAGGGCGCAAGCTTCTTTTCGTTCTTCTTGCTGCGACGTGCCAGAATCCTTACTTCAAATTCTTCCCCATGGCGTGAAAATTCCTTGAGTGTCTCATAGCCCATTACTCCCGTAGCTCCCGTCATAAACACCACACGTCGTTTTGTCTTAATCATATTTTTTACTCTTTTGTAGCTGGTTTTTTCATATATTTAACGCTCTCTTATCATATATATTTCTTCCCGCTTTTCAATTTTTTTTACAAATATTCACCCCTTTCTCAAATTTATTTTATAATTTAGCATCGTTTCTATATATTTCGAAATTTCGATATGACGTTTAAGTTTTGTCCCGATTGCGGCGCCCTTCTCTCCCGGCGCGACCTTGGCGATGACAAGGATGTGCCCTGGTGCGATTCCTGTTCTCGCCCCTGGTTCCCGATTTTCCCCTCTGCCATCATCGCTCTGGTATATAATGATAGGGGAGAGGTGCTCCTCTTGCGCCAAAGTTATATCTCTACCGAGTTTTGCAACCTCGTCTCCGGTTATATCCTCCCCGGTGAGGATGCCGAGTCTTGCGCTCGCCGTGAGATCAAGGAGGAAACAGGTCTTGAGGTCGACCACCTCCGGCTCGTATCCACATATTGGTTCGATCGTAAGGAGATGATGATGATCGGTTTCTTCGCTCATGTCGCCGACACCGATTTCAATCTCTCTTCGGAGGTGGATAGCGCTTTCTGGTGCCCTCGTCGGGAGGCCCTGTCTCTACTATCCACACGCCCCGGTTCCACCTCCCGATTACTGACTGAGCACTTTCTTAAAGATTTTTCGCCGATTATTCCTCAATAATTTGCGGATTTCATAAAGTTTTTATTATTTTGCATTGTTAGGAAGAATCTATTCTATCGACAGAGAATTTTTATCATTCACTAAATATCTAAGTATATGAAGAAACAGTTACTTTTTGCTTCGAGCTTGATCTTCGCTGTCGGCTCAATCTTCGCCGGATCTATCAATATTGGTCCGTCGGTTAAGGCTCAAAAGCCCGTCAATGATCGCCACTTGGTCCGCACCGCTGAGGAGGGTCAAGAGGGTTTTATCAATTTCGGCTATGCCGAAGCAGTTTCCAGCGCTTATTCTCTTAATAACGTTTCCACCGGAAATGTAATCTATCTCGCTTTCGAGATTCCCGTGGCTGATCAGGCTGCATTCATCGGTGCCAAAATCACCGGTATCAACATCACTGCCGGTACTTCAGACGCCGGCACCAACAAGATCACTACAGTCAATGCTTTCGTCACCGACGATATCTCAGGTCGCATCCCCACTTCGAAATTGACTAGGGGTACGCTCAGTTCCACTGCTTATGGCGAAAATTATGTGGCTCTCAACAATCCCGTTGAGATCACCGGCGAAAAGCCTCTCTATGTAGGTTATAACTTTTCTTATAAGAATTGCTATTACATCCCGGCCGATGATGTTCCCCTTTCCCAAAGTTCCAAAACTTGTTTGGTAGGTTTGGCTTCAAGCGTATCTGCTGCTCCTGAGTTCGCCAACTATGTTGATCAGATCGGTTCTATATGTATCTCCGCTCGTATTGAAGGTGACAACCTCCCCAAGGATAAAATGACTATTAAGGATATTTACGCCCCTGGCTATCAGCCTTTCACCAACAATTCTTGCTTCTATTATGCTAAGCTCAAGAATGAAGGCTCTAACGCTATCCGCGAACTCGTAGTCAATACTTCGATCTCCAACGGTTCTACTTCTGAAAAGGCCATTACTCTCGAAAACCCCGTTTATCCCGGTCAGACTGCTAATGTAGAACTTAAGGATATCACCAACAATGCTGAAGGTGTTTACACTCTTATTTCCAAGGTGGTAAGTGCTAATGGTGTTGCTATCGAAAATCCTGTTGAGTTCGAAACTTGCCTCACTTCTTACAATGAAGGTGTCGCTCCTCGTGTCCCCGTCGTTGAGGAGGCTACAGGTAACTGGTGTGGCTGGTGTCCTCGTGGCATCGTTATGATGGAAACTCTCGCTGAGCATTTCCCCGACTGGGTGCGTATCGCTGTCCATGGCGGTAGTAATAATGAACCTATGAAAGCTTCTACCTACCAAGCTTTTATCAATTCTTACATTGACGGATTCCCCAGCGCCCTTATTAATCGTGCTATGCTCGTTGAAGATATGAGCGACAATGTTTCTTATTATCAAGAGATCGACGATTACTATGCTTCTTACGATTCTTACTGCGGCATCACTTTCACCGACAATACCGTTGCTGAGGATAATAAGTCTGTTCACGTAGCCACTACAACCAAGTTCTCTTGCGATAGCGACATCACTCACATGCTCTCTTTCGCTCTCGTTGAAGATAATGTAGGCCCTTATGCTCAGACCAACTATTACGCAGGTGGAGCTGCCGGTTCTTGCGGTGGCTGGGAAGATAAAGGCTCATCCGTTTCTACTATCTACCAAGACGTGGCTCGCTACATAAAGAGCTTCCCCGGCATCAAGAACTCTATCGCTGAAGTTAAGAAGAATGGCGAAGTGGAATATGAACTCAACCTCCCTCTTAATACTATCAAGGGTGATAACTTCCGCCTCGTAGCTATGGTTACCAACGCTTACACCGGTGAAATCGTAAACGCTAAGCAAATTGAACTCTCTAAGAATGGTGCAGGCGTCAACGATATCATGCAGGATGCCAAGAACGTGACTATCAACGTGGTCAATGGTGCTATCGTAGTCAATGGCGCTGCTAACGTAGCCGTTTACACTCTCGATGGCCGTCGCGTTAACGCCAACGATCTCAACCGTGGTGTATACGTAGTCAAAGCAGATGGCATCGCCAAGAAAGTAATGGTGAAATAATCCCTACTCCACAATAATAAAAAAATCCTTCCCCTCAAGGGAAGGATTTTTTTATTATCCCTTTCCAAGTTCTTCCATCCTGCGCGGTGCAGGGTGGAAGAACTTGGCTATGCAGAACGCTTTTCCCGGTGGCGAGCGAAGCAAGTCTTTTACTCACTCTCCTTCGTAGTGGCTATTGTTCTCTTCCATCTGTTGCTTCGTAAACTCGTTCCAATCTTTCTTCATCTTCTTCTTGCTCTTGAAGTAGGAGATACCCGTAGCTCCCTTCAGCATCGAGAGGGCCCGCTGGCCTATGTTCTGCTTCTTCCGAGGCTTCCCCATAAGACGCTTGTCGGGGGCATAGCCTAAGCGCAAACCTTCATGGTCGATCCCATCGACTCGTGCCACCAACGCCTCGATCGCCGGCTGCAACGCCGGCGCCGTCGCAGGCTCTATAATCTCCACTTTCGTGGTGTCGACTTTCCCCCTTTCCCATTGCTTTGCCTCTTTCGTGGTGATATATTCTTTGTCCAGAATATACACCTCGGCGTAGGTGTTGACAAAGTATTGTTCATCTTTGCGGCTGAACCGAAAAAGATCCCTCCCGCGCCCCTTGGAGGCTATATTGAAGGAGTACCCGCTGAGGTCCGTCAGTCGCAACGTGTCGCCGGTTACATTGTCGTAGGTGTAGCGAACCCGGAAGTCCTCAAAGTCCATCTTCTCCCTAAAGAAGGTCGATACATGCGGAACCCAACTCCGACTCAACGTGTCTGCCAAAACATTGACATCGACCGTCACCCTGTCGTCGGAGCGTGTCCACACCTCTGTTGGACTATATTTCCCATAGATTGTGGCACTCTTTTGTCCCAATCCCCTCACCCTCGCCGGCATCTCATGTGACTCTGTTACCCCTACCCAGTCCGACCAAGAGAAGTGATGATTACACCCATCGCTAACACTGTCCAATCCCCGAGCATTCGTAAATCGATAGTATGACCGACTCTTCAATACTCGTGGATCTTCCCACCCCGCAAATTTTACCCTCCGATCGGGCGTGAGCATATAGTCCACCATCTTCTCACGAAAGAGGAAAATCGTGTCGAAATATGTAGTCAGTGATGAGTATTCCCGAACGTAGGCCAACAAATGTAACACCCTGGCGCGGCTATCTTCCACCGTCAATTCCGGAAGCTCCGTAGCCACCTCTGTCATAAAAATCGTGTCGTATACATGGTCTGTAACTTCCATCTCGCGATACCCCAAATATCTCACAGTCACCGGATACTGCTCCGGTTTGATAGCCGGAAGCCGACCCTGCTCACTGGATACACCTATCGTGTGGCCGTTGCAATCAAACACCGTTGCACTCGCCAGTGGCTGCCGACTCAACGAGTCCGCTACCACCATCCGCTGCGACGCCCCATACATTGCCGTCAATGCCATCTCCATCACTATTGCCACTATTATAGCACGATTCATATTTCTATTACTTACATTTCTCGCGCAAATTTAGGAATTTATATTCTTCTGACCCCTTTCTCTTATAAATTATAACATTTTTTTAACACATGTCTTATGATTCCAGCATCTTTCGAAGTCGTTTGCGCGTACTGAAGATACGGCTCTTGATCGTGCCCAATGGCAATCCCATCTTCTCAGCGATCTCGCTATACTTATACCCTGCGATATACATATTGAAGGGCTCCCGAAATTCCTCCGAAAATCCCTCCAACGCCTCACTTATCTCCTTTACGGCGTAGGAATCTTCCGGAGTATCGGCAGCTGACACCTGACTCAAGTTCAGATGATACATATCTTGTGTCGTATCGATAATTGTGGATGCTCTTACTGCCTGACGATAATTATTGATAAATATATGACGCATTATCGTAAAAAGCCATCCCTTGAAGTTGACATTATCTACATATTTCGATTCATTCTTCAGAGCCTTGAGAGTCGTATCCTGCAATAAATCCTCTGCCTGCTCACGATTGGTCGTAAGCTGGTAGGCAAAATTAAACAGATTGCGTTGCAATCCTAACAACCGCTTCTGAAAAGTATTGTTCTCATCCATAACATCAAAAGGAAAAGTGGCTAAAGTCAATACCTCCCTCCCATATCCTTATAACAAACCATACCCCCATTTTGTTCACCACCCCACCTTCCCCCCCCCCCCCCCCCCCCCCC
>OBLI01002132.1_pt1 | contig 17498 bp, 10 predicted proteins | sample 1519701 | NCBI WGS metagenome assembly OBLI01 (sample SAMEA3663005, study PRJEB22513) | pig gut metagenome | biome: pig gut; feature: pig-associated habitat; material: faeces | place: France | collected 2012 | reverse complement strand
CGCAGGAAGAATCTGTTTGTGCCCCGTCTGTATCAGCGCATGATGTTCAGGGATGCTCTCTACGAAGCCCGGATTACACCCCTGCGGATGCAGCATTTTGATTTTGAGGCATGGGCCCGTCAGGGGGATGTCTATCTGGCGTCCTATACCGACTTCTATCCGTATGATTATGCCCTGCTCAGGCGCCTCTTTGTTCCCCTTCCCGATGTGCAGCATGAGATAGATGCCTATGAGGACAGGTTCTCCTCGCATACCATAGGTGTGCACATCCGCCGAACAGACCATATGGCCTCCATTCTGCAGAGCCCCACAGAACTGTTTGTGGAGGCCATCGATAGGGAAGTGGAGCAGAATGCCGATACCAGAATTTTCCTGGCCACAGATTCCGAGGCCATCAAGGCAGAGATGCGCTCGCGCTATGGAAACCGTTTGATTACCGCCAGCGAGGAGGCAGACCGCAACTCGATAGCCGGTATCAAGGGAGGTATCGTGGATATGTACACCTTGGCTCGTACGGAGAAGATTTACGGCTCATTCCAGAGCTCCTTCTCCGAACTGGCTTCGCAGCTGGGTGGCGTGGAGGTAAAAGTGTTGAGGAAACACTGAACGGCAGAGTAGGAAAGATGAAGCGCAACAGGCAAGCAGAGGATGAATGGCCTCACATGCCTGTTGCGCTTCTTTATTATCCCAAATCGCTCATCAGAGCCATTTGGGATAATATATATAATGTATGTTATTTCCTGGATTTCTTCTTGCCCTTCTTCTGGTTGGTGAGATCCAGTACACGCACGTTGCGGAACTTCACACCTGCACCATGACCGAGGAAGCCGATGTGGCCGGTCTTGTTGAACATGCCAGGATGGTTGCGGTGGTCCACGGTGTAGGGATTCTTGTCGCTGCCGTCGGGAGCCACATTGTGTCCCTGGCATGCCTCACGGATGTTACCATCCACAATCACTTCTCCGTTGACCGTCACGGTGATATGGTCACCCTCTACACGTATCTCCTCGGTGCTCCATTCGCCCAGAGGCTTGTGCTTGATACGCTTGGCAGGGATGACGCCATATACAGAGCCGTGAACCTGATACTCGTGCAGTCCGGCGTAGATGGGGTCGTCGTGATCCAGGATCTGTGACTCACACATGCCGTAATAGGCTGCATCCACACCCATGGGAGTACGGATACCCACACCATTGTTGACGCCTGGGCGAACGAAGCAGAACTCAAAGCGGAACACGAAGTCCTGATACTCCTTCACGGTGTAGAGGTTGCTCTCGTTGCCATAGTTGGCAGTCACGTAGATGCATCCGTTGATGGGCACGTATCCCACCTTATTGCCTGTCCACTTGTCCAGGTTGGTGCCATCGAAGAGAATCTCAAATCCCTGCTTCTTCTCCTCATCGGAGAGTGTGAAGATGGGTGAGGGCTGCATCTCGGCCAGCATCTTCTTGATTTCGTCCACGGCATATCCGTCATCGGCAGTGCCGTGAGCCTGATAGATGTTGATGGCCTTGGTCATGTTTTCCTTCACGATATCATATTCGATGTCCTCCTGTGTCTGTTTCAGGATGTTCTTCTCGGCCACGGCAGCCTGATAGCTGACACCCTTGTCGTCCAGGTATTTGCCCACGGTGAGGAAGGCATTGCGGGTGGGTGTGTTGCTCAGAGCATTTATGACGTTGGCCTTGCCGTTGTTGCTCTTGGCCTGTGAGATGGCGCTGATGAGACGTGCGCTTCGGTTGTCCATGTTGGTCTCATATCTGTTCACCAGTCCCACATACTTGGCCAGTGCATCCTCGTCGCCGGCATTGGCAGCCTTGAGCAGAGGGGCAGCAGCCTTGTAGTTGTTGCTTTTCTTGAGCGCCTCCAGGGCTTTGGCACTCTTCTCCTTCTCCCATGTCTGCTGCAGGTATGCCACCGACTCGTCGGTGCCTGTGGCAGCCAGAGCAGGATAGAAGCGTGCCTTGTTGGTGGCCTTCTGAATCTCTGTGCTGATGGTCTGGTACTGTGTCTGGGCATCCTGAGTGGCAATGCTTGCCTGCAGGGCAGCCAGATATGCGCTGGCTTGTGCGTCGCCAGCCTTGTCAAGTCTCTCTGCCACACGGGCAGCGTCCTTGGTGCCTACCACGTTGGGCAGAGCTTTCAGGGCAGCGGCAGCCACCTCGGCATCGTTGTCTTCAGCAAGTGCAAGAACCTGGTCGGCCACGCCCTTTACATGTCGGTTGCTGGCCAGAGCGAGCAGAGCCTTCTGCTGTTCGGGAGTCTTAGCGGCAGCAAGTGCTGCGCTCACCTTGTCGTTGATATTGCCATTGAAGGATCTGAGAGCCTCCTGTGCCACGTCATCGTTTTCTGTTCCTATCTGAGCCAGCAGGATGTCGGCAGCATCATCACCGCCTATGCGACCCAAAGCCTCGATGGCAGCGGCGGCAGTTGCACCACCTTTCTTGATGGCCTTTATCATCAGAGGTTTCTGACTGGCGATTCCGTTCTCGCCCAGCCAGTTGAGGATGTCCACACGTCCCTCTTCCTTGCATGATGAATATTTCTTGGCCACCTGCTTGCCCAGTTCCTCGGTGGCCAGACCATGGTCGGTGGCAAACTTCAGAGCCTGCATGCGCAGCGCGTGGTCTTTACTCTTGAGGGTATTCACCACCTGCTTGCCAGCCTGGTCGCCCAATGCCACCAGTTGGTCATAAGCTTCGGCATATGTGGGAGCTCCCTCATGATGGACGTAGGTGACGTCATTCTGAGGGGAGAGCAGGCGCAGCTGTGCCTCCAGGAATTCCTTGGCGGTCTGGTCGGCAGCCTTGGGGATGGCATTCTGCAGACCCTTGGCCACGGCGTCGCGATACTGGGCATTGTTGGATGCAAAGGCCACGGTACCGCTGATGGCATACTCCACCAGGTTGTTGGCGTGCTTCTCGGCAGGTTGCAGCATGGCAGCCAGTATCTCCACAGACTGTGGTGCCGACTGTGCCAGTGAGGTCATCTCACGGTTGTAGTCCTGCTGTGTCTGCAGGGGCATCAGGGCCAGGACGTCCTGCACGATGGTTTCTGTCTTCCTCTGACGGGCATCCTGTGCGCTCAGGGGCATGGCGGCCATCAGCAAGAGGCAGATGACCGATATGAATGATATGCTCTTTCTCATATTGTTTGTTCTGTCTGACTGTTTACTATGTTGGGTTAGCAATAGGGGTTATATCAGTTTGCCCCACTCTCCGCGCATGGGCTGGAACACCAAGCGGTTGGCTGCATCGTCGTTGATGAACGTTTGGGTCTTGGGGTCGAAGTTCAAGGTGCGGTTCAGTCGGAGGGCACATACACCCATGTTCACGATGGTGGCACTGTGATGTCCGTTGCTCTCGTTGAGGGCGAACTGTCTGCGTGAGCGTACGCAGTCCAGGAAGTCTGTCTCGCGTGGAGCAGGGTCGGGCAGTTCGTTGATAATCTCCTGCACATTGGGGATGGTGCACTCAAATCCTTTGTAAACCTTTCCCTTGGGGCCTTCGATATAGGGCACCTTGCCCTTGCTCTCGAAACCTTCGCCTTCCAGGATAATCTGGCAACCGTCGGCATACGTGTAAGTGATGCTTCTCCATATACCCACGGCATCGGGGTGCTGCTGGGGTGCATCCACTTCCACCTTGACGGGGAATTCGTCGTCCTTGCCCAGGAAGTACTGTACGGGGTCTATATAGTGCTGTCCCATGTCGCCCAGTCCTCCTCCGTCATAGTCCCAGTATCCACGGAAGGTCTGGTGGGTGCGGTGCACATTGTAAGGCTTGTAGGGTGCAGGGCCCAGCCACAGGTCATAGTCAAGCTCTTTGGGAATGGGCTGTACCTCAAGGTTCTCCTTACCTGTCCAGAAGAATTTCCAGGTGAAGCCGGTGGCTCCGCTGATGCGTACCTTGAGCGGCCAGCCCAGTAGTCCACTGTCCACCAGTTTCTTCAGTGGCTTGACCTCGGTGCCCAGTCCATAGAAAGTGTCCTTGAATCGGAACCAGGTGTCCAGACGGAAGATGCGGCCGTTGCGCTTGACGGCTTCCTCCACCCGTCGGCCTTCGCCTATGGTGCGTGTCATGGGCTTCTCGCACAGGATGTCCTTACCAGCATTGGCAGCCTCTACGGCCATGATGCCATGCCAGTGTGAGGGAGTGGCTATGTGTACGATGTCCACATTCTCGTCATGGATGAGTTCACGGAAGTCGTGATATGCTTTCACGGTCTCTCCGAAGTTCTTCTTGGCTGCCTGCACTGCAGAGTCCAGATGCTTCTGGTCCACGTCGCAGAGAGCCACCATGCGGCAACGCTCGTCGCTGATGAAATGGAGGTTGCTTCTGCCTATACCGCCCACTCCGATGATGCCTCGAGTAAGTTGATCGCTGGGAGCCACGTAGTTGTTGGCTCCTCCCATCTTGCCCATCACTTGACGGGGAAGGATGGTGAAGAGGGCAGATGCCATAGCAGTCCTCTTCAGGAAACTTCTTCTGTCTACTGTCATGTCTGTTCGCGTTTTTATAGTGTTTGTTGTTTAAATTCGATTATACAGCATCTGCTGAATACGTGATTCTGATGCCCTTACGGAGAGTGTGGTATCTTCTGTGTGGTGCAACAGGGGCGTCCCTGTCATATTTTTCCTCAAAGTTACTTATAATAAATGAATAAACTCACTTTCATTGCTTTTTTTCTTCTTCAAGAAGTAATTTCCTATAGGAGAAGGGAGCGTAAGGATGGATGTGAATGGTGTGCAGACTGGGTATGTGTGAGATGCACCGGCAATTCCTGCAGCGGTTCTCGCGGATGCTTTTCTTGGGCCGCAGAGGCAACAGACACAGCCAAAAGTGGCTTTTTGGAAAGAAAAGTTTATGAGAAAAGTCCACGGGAGGGATTGTTTTGTGGAATATTTGTACCTTTGCTCCCGAAGGAAGGACTCCGGCCAAGGATAGCCGGAATGATGATATAGGGCTATTGTGGATGATATGAGCAGATGCACCCCAAAAGAAAGAGGATGCCTGCCTGTTCGGGAAGGAAGCGGATAGCCCACCAGACAGATTATTATATGGCAAAGGGACAACGAGTGAGAAACCATGCATTTGACATCCTGTGCGGCATCTGTATCGTGCGCATGGTGGTGCTGCATATCATGGGCTTCACGGGACAGCGTGATGTGGAATGGTGGGACCAGGTGATGCTCTGGACCTATTATTTCATGTCCTTCTTCTTCTTCAAGGCCGGATACTTCTGCAGGAGTGTGGGCGGAGGCAACCGCAGTTATCTGCTGGACCGCAGCAAGCGTCTGCTGGCCCCTTATCTGTCGAGCGGACTGATAGGCTTGATGGCCTATTTCACCTTTTATTATCCTCTGGTGAACAAGTACGGACACTTTACCGAAACACTCTCCTGGGACCACTTGTGGATTACCAGTGGTGTGTATGGCAATTCTCCTTTGTGGTTCCTGTTCTCCTTCTTCTGTATGTATATCCTGGCCCACTTCACCGAGAAGGTGCGGCATCTGCATTGGATATGGGTCCTGGGACCTCTGCTTAGCTGGTGGCTCTGGAGTGAGGGCAACCCCCTGTGGATGAGTACGAACAATGTGTTCATGGGCATCTATTTCTTCTATCTCGGCCATCTGTGGCACTGGATGATGGACAGGATGGGTGATAAGCGCATGCTCGTGATATCGGTAGTGCTGGTGGTGCTGGCTGTTGTGGGCAATGTGCTTCTGCCAGGACAGTACACCATGAGTTCGAACACCTTTGAGGGTAATGCTGCCATGGCGATTGTCAATTCCACCCTGGCCCTTTGCGGACTGTCGGGCATCCTGCTCTCCACCCATGTGGCACGTGTGCCCTGGATCTGTTACATAGGAGAGCACAGCATGGTGTATTTCCTCCTCCATTATCCCATGCTCTATGTCTACAAGTTTACTCATCTCAGTTTTGGCCGCAGTATCTATGGTCATGCCGATGATACTATACTCCTCATACCCATCATCTTCAGTATCTGTTCGTGGTTGGTACCCTATGTGGAGAGCCTTCCCTGGCTGAGCGGCCGATGGGGGACAGCCAATCCTGCACGGCTGGCACACCATCAGGTTGTGGGAGAAACTGCTTTGCCCGTTGAGGACAATATGCCTGCCACAAGCGAGGCAGAGACAGATAAATAAGATATATTTGCAGAGTGATGAAAGAATATCAGGTGGACATCCCCGTGCTCATATTGTTTTTCAATCGTCCGGAACAGTTGCGCCGGGTGTTTGAACAAGTACGCTTGGCACGACCCTCGCGTCTGTTCCTGTATCAGGATGGACCCAGAAACGATGCCGATATGCCAGGTATCATGGCCTGCCGACAGGTGGTGGAGGACGTGGACTGGGACTGCCAGGTGGAGCGCATGTATCAGGAGCGCAACTACGGATGCGACCCCTCGGAATATATCTCCCAGAAGTGGGCTTTCAGTCATGTGGACAAGTGCGTGGTGCTGGAGGATGATGATGTGCCTGCAGTCAGTTTCTTTGCCTTTGCCAAGGAGATGCTCGACCGCTATGAACATGACGAGCGCATCACGATGGTGTGCGGATTCAATGTGGAAGAGCAGACAAGCGATGTGACAGATTCCTATTTCTTCAGTACCAATTTCAGTATCTGGGGATGGGCTTCATGGCGCAGGGTGGTGGACCAGTGGGATGAGCATTACACCTGGCTGGATGATGATGAGGCGGTAAGCCGTCTGCAAACGCTCATCAGAGAGCGGGGCTATAGGGATGACTTCCTGCCCATGTGCCGAAAGCACCGTGCCCAGGGCAAGGCTTTCTACGAGACCATCTTCTGGGCACATCTCCTGCTGAGCAATGGCCTCTGTATCGTGCCAGTACGCAATATGATCAACAATCTGGGGGCCACTGCCGACAGTACACACTTCGGTGGCGAACTGGCCACACTGCCTCGTGGCTACCGCCGTATCTTCACCATGAAGCGATATGAGATGGACATGCCTCTGAGGCATCCCCGATACATCGTGGAGCATGTGGCTTACCGCCATCGGGCCTACAAGATCATGGGGTGGATGCATCCTTGGGTCAAGGTGGGACGCTCGCTGGAGGAACTCTATCTCAACGTGCGGCATGGCAACTGGGCATATATCTTCAGGTCCATACGCAACCGTATCAATAAATGGATGGGAAAAGCAGCTTATAAATGAGAATACTCACGATAAGTACAAGCGAGCGCATAGGAGGTGGAGCCATAGCTGCCAGCCGACTCAATGATGCCCTCTGCCGTAATGGTATGAAGGCACGTATGCTGGTGCGTGACAAGCAGACCGATGCCGTCACCGTGGCTCAGACAGGCAATCTCTGGCCCAAGATAGCAGAGCGACTGGATGTATGGATGCATAATGGTTTCAGCAGGAAGCGCCTCTGGCTGGCTGATACCGCCTGCTGCGGGGTGGACATCCTGGGTACCCGAGAGTATCAGGAGGCCGATGTGGTGCATCTGCATTGGGTCAACCAGGGTATGCTGTCAATCTCCACACTGGAGCGGATGGTGGAGGAGGAGAAACCTCTGGTGTGGACACTTCATGACGAATGGCCCTTCCTGGGCGTATGCCATTATCGGGGAGCGTGTCAGGAGACGGAGTGCCGCCGTTGTCCGCTCATGAGAGGTGGTCTTCCCCACCGACTCCTGAAGCGTAAGCATGAACTCCTGCAGAGAGCTAATATCACGTTGGTGGGCTGCAGCCAGTGGATTACCGACCGTGCCCGGGAAGCTCTCCCTGGGGTGCGTGTCCAGCATATCAACAACTGCATACCTCATGCTCTCTATCATCCTATCCCTCAGCAGGAGGCACGCCAGCAATGGAACTTGCCTCAGCAGGCGCATATCCTGCTCTTCTGCAGTCAGAAGGTGACGGACCAGCGTAAGGGAATGACCTATCTGCTGGAGGCTCTCGGCCAGTTGCATGTGGAAGACCTGCATCTGGTGGTGGTGGGTGCCGGCGCATCAGCAATAGCTTCTCTCTGTCCTGGGATATCCTTCACAGCCCTGGGGAGCGTGCCACCCGAGCAGATGCCTTCCGTTTATGCTGCTGCCGATGTGTTTGTCACACCCAGCCTGGAAGACAATCTGCCCAATACGATAGCGGAATCCATGAGCGTGGGCACACCTTGCGTAGGCTTCCGCACAGGAGGAATCCCCGAGATGATAAGTCATGGAGTGACAGGCTATGTGGCCGACCAGCGGGATGCAGCCGACCTGGCACAAGGTATCGAATATGTCCTGGCCCATCCCATGCGCGAAGCCGCCAGCCGCAGGGCAGCACACGAATACAACGAAGGCCGAGTGGCCGAGCAATATATCAAGATATATGAATCCAGATAACACCCTTCCTCCGTCGGAAACAGCCGACAGTTCGGTTCCTCCGTCGGAACCTCAGAAACCGCTGGTGACCATAGCTACTGTCACCTACAATGCTGCCGAGACTCTTGAGCGAACGCTCTCCAGCGTGGCCAGTCAGGATTATCCGCGTATAGAACATCTCATTATTGACGGATGCTCCACCGACAGCACCCTGAGTGTGGTGCAACAGTATGTGGCAGAGAACACACGCACCTCTCATCCGCATCATATCAGACTGATAAGCGAACCGGACAATGGTCTCTATGATGCCATGAACAAGGCTCTCGGCAATGCTTCTGGTGATTATCTGGTGTTTCTGAATGCAGGCGATTGCTTGCATGAGGTGAGTACCATCTCGCAGGTGGTCTCACGGTCGGGCTGGCAAAAGGGTGATTCGCGCAATCCTGCCATTCTCTATGGAGAGACCAATCTGGTGGATGCTGAGGGACGTTTCCTGCGTCAGCGTCGTCTGAAGGCTCCGCAGAGGCTGACGTCTCGCTCTTTCCTAAGCGGCATGCTCGTGTGCCATCAGTCCTTCTATGTACGTACCGACTTGGCCCGCCTCGTTCCCTATGACCTTCGTTATCGCTTCTCAGCCGATTATGACTGGTGCATACGCCTGATGCGCAGGGCAGAGAAGCGGAGACTGGAGATGATAAACACACATCTGATTCTTACCGATTACCTGAGTGAGGGCATGACCACCCAGAATCACAAGGCCTCCCTCATGGAGCGCCTTCGCATCATGGCACACCATTTCGGTTGGGGAAGAGCTCTGCTGTCTCATGCCTGGTTTGTCATCAGAGCCTTTATCAAGCGATAGGGAAAAGACAATTGTCACTCCATCACAATGCGTAGGGCAGATTCCTGGTCTGCTCCCAGGGCAATAGCTTTCTGGCAGTCCTGTTTGGCCAGTTTCTTTTTCTTCATAGCCATATACAGAGATGCACGTGAGAGATAGGCATCGGGGTTCTTGGGATTGAGTTCCAGAGCGCGGTTCATGTCATGAAGGGCTGTTTCATACTGTTTGCGGTCCTGTTCCATTCCTCCGCGAGCCAGATAAAGGTCGGCCCGGTAAGGATAGAGTTCCAGCAGAGCATTGATCTGCTCCATGGCTTCGCGCGGACGATTGTCACGGTCGTTCAGCAGGGCCAGAGCTGTGCGTGCCTCCACATGGTCGGGCTGCAGGCGGATGAGATGCTCGTAGTCGGCTCGTGCCTGCTTATAGAGTCGCTGATGGGTGTAGATATAAGCGCGGAAGAAGAGTGCCTCGGCATGGTCTCCGTTTAGGTCCAGCACATCATTATAGTCCACGAGCGCACGCTTGTCATTGCCTCTGCGCAGGTAGAGCGAAGCACGGTCCAGGAGCAGCCCCAGGGTGGTGGGAGAGAGGTTGAGTCCCATGCCATAGTATTCCAGAGCCTTCTCGGGCTGTCCCCATCGCTCCTGTATATGCCCCAGGTGTTGGAACAGGATGGCGTTGGACTTCAGGGCCGGTTCCTGCTTGAGTGCCTTTCTGAGCAGAGAGTCGGCTTGCGAGAGACTGTCCACAGCCAGGGCATCCAGGGCTGCACGCACGTTCTGCTGGTAAGTTTGTGCCTGTAGGGGAATCCACAGGACCAGCATGCATAGGGTAAGCAATCTGTTCATGCGGCAAAGTTACTGAAAGTATTTCTTTCCAAAGCCTTCTGTACAAGATTTAACCCCAAATCGGTCATCAGCCCATCATGTGCTTGCCTACATCCTCTTTCCCTGATGTCGTCGCTTTTTTATGCGCCATCACATAGCGCAGCATGCACCCCAATGAGTAACGAAGACGAGAGGGAGGGGGATGACTTTGGGTGACGTATCAGTCGAAGTCAGGAAACCAAAGCTACTCTGATACCGAAGGGGGTGCTGCTGCTGTTTTTGTAAAAAATGATGGGAGGGGGTAGTAAAAATCCTCCAAAATGTTGCTTGTTTTATAGAAAACAATGATATTTGCAGTTATAAAACGAAGGTAAACCTACAGAAAACTAAAAAAAACTACACGTTATGGTTACAATGAAGAGACCATCTGATCCGCATTCCCTTGTTTGAGAAGCCCATGCAGGTTTTCTTCCTTGTCTATAATTATACATTATATATATAAATCAAGCATACTTTTTAAATTTAAAATAACTCCAAAAAACAAAAGTGTTATGAAGCAAAAAATTATCTCTTTGATTTCATTCGTCATGCTTGTTGTGGCTTGGGCTCTCCCTGCTGCTGCGCAGTATGACCCCACGGAGGACGGGTTTGACCCAGCTACCAAACTGATTACCACTGCGACTCAGTTGTCCAGTCCCGCCAGTGATTCGGATGAGGGTACTCATATTGAGTATCTCATCGATGACAACATATCGACTTTCTGGCACACTGACTGGCATGGTACTTATAGTGGTGCTCATTATATCCAGATCAGTCTCCCAGAAGCTACCACTGGATATTACCAGATGGTGTTTGGACGCCGTAACAGCAGTAATACGTGTCAGGCCACCATGATGCTTGTGGAGCAGAGTACGGATGGTCTGAATTGGACCACAGTGAAGACACTGGAGCTTCCCTGGGCTGGTGATGATGACCAGGGTAAGTATGTGGTATCCGACTTCTTCCGTATCAGCGAAGCCACCCATCTGCGCGTTACTTGCACCAAGACCAATACCAATACCCAGACTTGGCATTGCGCTGAGTTGCAGTTCTATCAGGCCGATGAGACTGCTGCCCTCATAGGAGCCATTGATGACCTGCTGGCTCGCTATGACCGTTATCTGCCCGGTTATCCCGAGGAACTCAGCATCGGCACTGGCTTCGGACAGTATTCTGATACCCAGGCTTGGGAGAACTTCCAGGCTCACATGGCCACGGCCAACGAATATGCCCTCACTATCTATGACGGAGGAGAAGTTTCCAAGGAGCAGATAGAGGAGATTGTGGCACAGGTGGAGAATGACTTCAAGGCCATCATGGCCAGTCTGGTGACCTACAGCATGGCCGATGGCTACTATCGCATTGTGGGTGGTCTGAAGTATTACACCGAGGAGGAGACAGGTGAGACAGACCTGGATGGTAATCCTCTGACTAAGAAGAATTATTATGACATAGCCATGTATGGTACTCTGGACGGCTGGTGCTACTGGGGAGCTATGGACAATACTGATCCGCGTCAGCTGTGGCACCTGAGCATGGTGGGCAAGGATGTCAAGATGGTGAATGCTGCCACCGAAATGCAGTGCGCTGGACAAGTGAACGTGAACATCACCATGAGTGCCGAGGTAGATACCCTCATGGGCTTCGACTATGTGGGAACCAACGAGAATGGCAAGGACATCATCTATATCCGCTATTCCGGTGCAGCCAAAGATTATAGTGGTGCCAACTCTGTATACTTCCACCAGCAGGGACACGGAAAGGGTAAGCCTGGGGTGGTTCCTCACAAGTTGTGCTTGTGGGTGGCTACATGGAACAAGGGTGAAGAGTACGTCGACGACAAGGGTACTTCAGAGTGGTATCTGGAGCCCGTGCCCGAAGAGGAAGTAAAGGCTTTGCTCGAGGCTTATGAGCTGGTGAAGAACCACGACAAGCTGGTGCTCAACTATCAGGATTACATTGCCAAGTCAACGGAGACACTGAATCTCATCAAGGACCTTCGCAACGTGTATACACCCGACACCGAGAGCCCCGTCATCACAAGCACTTCTCAGTTCCACTCCTTGTGGACAGAGGTTAATGAGGGCTCTCTGGACAACCTGCTGGATAATGATCCCAACACTTTCTGGCACAGCGCATGGAGCTCGGGCAAGGCCACAGGACCTCATCAGGCCAGCCTGGATGTCATCGTGGATGAGCCTCTGATAGGTACCTATCAGTTGTATATCATGCGTCGTAATACTGACGATAACCATCTGATACGCACCAGTCTGTATGGTACCAATGAAGAGAGTGCTCTCTCAGAGACTGCCGATACCAAATGGACACTTATCTGTGACAATGTATCCACTCCATGGTATAGCGGACAGAAGGATGTATACTCACAGCCCTTCAGCATCACAGAGCCTTACAAGTACCTGCGCTTCTATGAAGAGAATGCCAACGGCAAAAATAACAATGGCTATACCAACTGTGGCCATTATGCCACCTTCCAGCTCTATCCTTCCACGAAGGTGAAGACTTCACAGTTTGATGCAATGGGCGAAGTGGCTGCCCGTCTGGATAGCATTGTCAACGCAAGTGCCACCATGGACCTGGCTACTCTCACTGTGGAGCAATACAACGAACTGGTGGAGGCTTATGAGACTGTAAAAGCTTTGGTGGTGGATCCCACCACTCTGCGCAACACCATTTCAAGCAATTCCAAGATTCCCAGCTATGTGAAGGTGGGCGAGAATCCTGGTTACTGGACATCCGACGAGACTGGTGTGGCTCTGGACAATATCCTCAAGGAGGCTACTGCCTATGACGACGCTGGTAAGTACACCCAGGAGCAGAGTGACAAGTATGTGGAGGACATCCTGGCTGCCAAGGCTGCCATCTATAGTTCTGCCATCGGTGTGGATCCCAACAAGTGGTATCACCTGCAGTTTGACTCCGAGGAGAACTTCGATGCTAACGGGTGGGGCAAGGGATCCATAGCTGCCGGTACTCTCTACGACCAGCGTATAGGCGCCGGAAAACGTGTGGAAAACAATGTAAGCGTAGTGCTTGATACCGATTCGATCAAACCCGGAACAGAGCTCTATTATTTCGAGGACAATCTGGTGACCAACGAGGAGGCTACACAGTTCCGCTTCGTTCCTCTCACAGACTCTACCTATGCTATCCAGAACCGTGCAAGCGGACTGTTTATCTATCGCAAGCCTCTGACCACCAATGGTAATATCAGTCTGCAGTGGACACCTTCAGCATTCACCGTGAAGCCCATCGGTCATGGACAGAACGTGCTGTACATGACTCATATCGATGGCACCACGATAAGCTATCCTCATCTGAATGCCTGGGAGAGCGAGTACAGTTTCGTAGGTACATGGGATGACTCACATCCTGGCTGCAACTCTGGATTCCTCATCATGCCCGTAGAGGACGTGGACCTGGAGTCTTACAAGCCTGAGAGAGTAATGAGCCGCTTGGCAGGTGATGTGACTCCCATCTGCTTGCCTTACGATGTGGCCACCGACTTTGGCTCAGTATACAGGCCTGTGGGTTGCTTCGAGCAGGATGGTGCATCCTTCCTGGGTCTGGTGAACATATCAGGAGAGATAGAGGCTGGTACTCCCTTCTTCGTGATTCCCGAGGGTGAGTATGACGGCACCACTGCCGAGGACGTTTACTTCTATCTGGGCAACAAGATGACCACTAATCCCAAGAGCCAGGCTGGCGTGTATGGCACATTCGTGGATAAGTGGATTGGCACTGGATATGTAAGCTTCGTGAATAATGAGGCTAAGGGCATCGAAGGTGAAGACACTGGTCGCAACTTCAGTGTTCCTGCCGGACAGGGTTACTTGGTATATGGCGAGGTGAGCAAGCCCGAGGATGTGGAGTGTGACCTGGCCATCCAGATCAACGGCAACTTCACTGACTGGACTTCTATCAACAACGCCATTCAGACTGTGGCCAAGCGTGGCACCGTATACAATCTGAACGGACAGGTGATTCGCCAGAACGCCACCCTCAATGATGTCAAGTCTATGGGCCGTGGCATGTACATCATCAATGGAGTAAAGGTATTGGTGAAGTAAGTAATCATTCCAGCTCCTCCCCTGCAATCTTCCTATTTGCGGGGGAGGAGTTTGCTTTTCTGCCTGTAGACGTTCCTCATTGTCTGAGGGGTGAAAGATTATTTTAGAGATGAGAAAGGCTGGGGCCTTGATCACACTATGTATAGGCATATAATATATAATAATGTACATATATATAAGGAGATGGAAATAATGAAAAGACAATGTGCTCTGCTTTGTGCAGGATTACTCTTATCTTCAGGTACTGTCATGGCTGAGGACTTTACGGTGTCTTCCCCCAGCGGGAATATCCAGGCCACCGTAACATTAGATTCAGGCAAACTTACCTACAGAGTGACCAAGGACGGACGCCTTCTGGTGACAGATTCTCCACTTGGACTCAAGACCGCTGCCGTAGATATGACGGAGGGCCTGAGCTTGGTATCTTCTATTACTGCCGAGGTGGATGACAGTTATACCCTGCCCGTGGGCAAGCAGAGCCAATACCGTGATCATTGCAATGTGCTTTCGGTGCTGACCGAGAAGAATAACCTCCGACAGACGGTGCAGTTCCGCCTGTATGACGACGGTTTTGCTTTCCGCTACGTCATTCCCAAGTATGGCTCCAACGTGAAGGTAATCCTCACAGGCGAGGCTTCAAGAGTGAAGATGAACACCTTCAGTGACTGTCTGGCTTTTGATTTCAGGGGAAACATTCAGGACCCCGACTATCCTTATGAGGGCCGCTATACGAAATACACCACCTGGGCATCGCTCGTGGCCAAAGATGACGACCGTTTCCTATCGCCCACCTTGGTATCGGACGGAACAGACTATATGTTGCTCTCCGAGGCCAATAATAGCGGCATCTTCTGCACATCACTGATCAAGGCAGAGTCCGCCATAGGAGAGTTCTCCTATGCATGGACCGGTGCCACTAAGGATTATGCTGACGACAAGGAGCACAGCCTCTCCCTCACCCTCCCTGCATACACGCCCTGGCGAATGGTGGTGGCAGGAGACCTGGCCACCATCTTTGAAACCACGATGGCGGAGAACCTCTGTCCTGCAAGCACCTTTACCGATTTATCTTGGATAAAGCCCGGTGTGAGTGCATGGTACTGGGGTGGCTCGGATGGCAATAAGCATGACGTACGTATTGACTACGGAAGCACGGACTGGGGCTGTAAGGAGGGAGAATATGCCCATGCCGACTTGGCCAAGGAGATGGGATGGCCCTACACCCTCATCGACGGAGGATGGAGTTCCAGCTGGGTCCCCGGACTGGTAGAGCATGCCAACCAGAATGGTGTGGAGTGCTTGCTATGGCAGACAGCCAGGTTGTCCGACAATCAGTCCTTCTCCAATGCCAACATGGAGAAAACCCTCAAGCAGTGGCAAGCCTGGGGCATCAAGGGTATCAAGATAGACTTCTGGGAGGATGACTCGCAGGAGACCATGATTCGCATGGAGAACCTGCTCAAGCTGTGTGGTAAGTACCAGATGCTGGTCAACTACCATGGCTGTACACGTCCCTCAGGCCTGCGACGCACCTATCCTTTCCTCATGACCCAGGAGGGTATCTATGGGGGAGAGAATAACTTCTGGGCATCACAAAACATCAGCGCCACGCATCATCTCAATCTGATGTTCACGCGCAATGTGGTGGGAGCAGCAGATTATACCCCTGGCGACTTTGCTACACACAACGGAAGCCTCCTCACCCGCCAGAGCATAGGACACCATATGGCACTCCTGACGGCCTTCGAGAGCGGTATCGTACACATTGCAGAGTCACCTGCCAACCTGCGTTACTTCCTGGGCAAGGACATCATGAAGCGCCTCCCCACAGTGTGGGACGAGACCAAACTGCTGGAGGGAAAGCTGGGACAATATGCCACCGTGGCCCGCAGGCATGGAGAGGACTGGTGGGTGTGTGGTATCAATGTGGATGCCAGATACTGTAAGGTGAACTTCGACTTCCTGGAGGAGGGTAAGACCTACACTGCCTATGTCTATCGCGATGGTGACTGCCGTACCGAACTCAAGTTCAATAAGCTGCAGGTGACAAAGGCCAGTGCAGTGAACCTGAAGGAAATCTCTGAGGGAGGCTTCCTCATGCAGATATCTCCGCGTGATGACTTGCCTGTCCCTGCCGAGAGGACTGTATATGAGGCTGAAGCTACCACCAATACGCTCACAGGGAATGGCAAACGCTATACCTACAGCACCCTTCATGCTTCGGGTGGAGGATACGTCGGATACTTGGGCCTGGGCAATAAGCTGCAGTTCAATAATGTGGTGGCCGACAAGGCAGGCGAATACCTGCTCACCATCTATTACATGACCGAAGGCCTGCGCACAAGCCAACTGCTCGTCAATGGCGAACAGGTGGGAGATACCGTCAAGTTCAAGGGCAATTATGATATGATCAAGACGTTCAACCCCGAGGGAATGGGCTGGAAGATGATACCTGTGAAACTGAACGAAGGTTCCAATACCATCACTCTGCAGGCCTATCCTGACATGTGGGGACCCAACATTGACCGTATCACCCTGCACCCCTTGCAGGTGGATGCCGATGCCATCAATGAGGTCAGCCAGACGGTGCCCGTGGATGCGCAGGGTATCTATGACCTTTCAGGCAGGAGCCTGCCTGCTCCTCCCGACTCTGGTGTTTATATCCAGAATGGGAAGAAATATCTGAAGCAGAGGAAATAGCAGGCCTATTCCCGTCATGGCTACATCCTCATTGCCATCAAGAAAATCACTGGGAGAGATTGTCCGCGCAGTGCGGACAGTCTCTCCTCTGTTGTCTCAGGCTGATGCCTCGTGGTGCATATATGGTTCGTGTGCCCTGGCCTTGAACGGCTTGACCCACGTGGAGGTGCATGACGTGGACATCCTGATGACCGAGGATGGAGTGCGCCAATTGCTTGCTCTCCTTCCCCAGGCGCACCTGTATGACGAAGATGCTCCGGGAGGACGCTTCCGTTCGCTGCATGCATGGGTGGATGTTGAGGGCGTGGAGATAGACTTGAGTGGAGGTCTTGAGGTGCATCATGAAGGCTCGTGGACTCCCGTCAGGGTCAACAGCGTGCAGCAGCATGACGGCATCCGTTATGCCTCTCTGCAGGACTGTGTCCGTCTGCTCCGCTTGTTTGGCAGACCTAAGGACCTTCAGAGGCTTGACACTTTGCGGTTCCTCAGATATTCCCTGGGGACTAACAATGAGCCCTTATGGTGAGCCTTTCCTCCCTTTTCTCTTATCTAGAATAGGACTGACGACGTCAGTGCCAGTTTTACCCCTCTCAGACGCAGTGCACTGCAACCGCTCCCGCAGTGCACTGCATCCGTCCCTGCA
>OBLI01002130.1_pt1 | contig 17536 bp, 13 predicted proteins | sample 1519701 | NCBI WGS metagenome assembly OBLI01 (sample SAMEA3663005, study PRJEB22513) | pig gut metagenome | biome: pig gut; feature: pig-associated habitat; material: faeces | place: France | collected 2012 | reverse complement strand
CTTCCATCTTCCTTGCCGGTAAGCTTGGACAGACCGGTCTGATGGGACCGATCGCGGTGGCAGCATATTCTTATATGTCACTGGTTCCGATTATCCAGCCGCCAATTATGAAGTTATTAACAACGAAGAAGGAACGTGCGATCAAGATGCAGAACCTTCGCCCGGTATCAAAGTTAGAGAAGATCCTTTTCCCGATCGTTGTTACCATTATCGTTTGTCTGTTACTTCCAACAACAGCACCGTTAGTAGGTATGTTAATGCTTGGTAACCTGTTCCGTGAGTCCGGAGTAGTAAGACAGCTTACAGAGACAGCATCGAATGCACTGATGTACATCGTTGTTATCCTGTTAGGAACTTCTGTAGGTGCATCTACAAGTGCAGAGGCATTCTTAAATGTAAGTACCTTAAAGATCGTAGTTCTTGGTCTGGTTGCATTCGCATTTGGTACAGTAGCCGGTGTATTATTCGGTAAGCTGTTATGCTTCCTTACAAAGGGCAAGATCAATCCGTTAATTGGTTCCGCCGGTGTATCCGCAGTTCCAATGGCTGCCCGTGTATCACAGAAGGTCGGAGCAGAAGAAGATCCTACAAACTTTTTACTTATGCATGCAATGGGACCAAACGTTGCCGGTGTTATCGGTACAGCGGTAGCCGCTGGTGTATTTATGGCAATCTTTGGAATTTAAGGAGGACAAATCATGTCAGAAGAGATAAAGAAACCATTAAAAATTACAGAGACTGTACTGCGTGATGCACATCAGTCCCTGATCGCAACTAGAATGACAACAGAGCAGATGCTCCCAATCGTTGACAAGATGGACAAGGTTGGATTCCATGCAGTTGAGTGCTGGGGTGGTGCAACCTTCGATGCATCCCTTCGTTTCCTGAAAGAGGATCCATGGGACAGACTTCGTAAATTAAGAGAGGGATTTAAAAATACAAAGTTGCAGATGTTATTCCGTGGACAGAATATCTTAGGATATCGTCCATATGCAGATGATGTTGTAGAGTATTTTGTACAGAAGTCGATTGCAAACGGAATTGATATCATCCGTATTTTTGACTGCTTAAATGATATCCGTAACTTACAGACAGCCGTTACAGCATGTAACAAAGAAAAAGGACATGCACAGGTTGCACTTTCTTATACGTTAGGTGATGCTTATACCTTAGAGTACTGGATGGATATGGCAAAACGTGTAGAGGATATGGGTGCAGATTCCTTATGTATCAAGGATATGGCAGGTCTTCTTGTTCCTACAAAGGCAACAGAGCTTGTACAGGCATTAAAGGATGCTACAAAGCTTCCGATCGAACTTCATACACATTATACATCCGGTGTAGCTTCCATGACTTATATGAAGGCAGTAGAAGCAGGATGTGATATTATCGATACTGCAATGTCTCCATTCGCACTTGGTACGAGCCAACCTGCAACAGAGGTTATGGTTGAGGCATTCAAGGGAACACAGTATGATACCGGATTAGACCAGACAAAGCTGGCTGAGATCGCTGATTACTTCCGTCCGATGCGTGAAGAAGCCTTAGAGAGCGGACTGATGAATCCAAAGGTATTAGGTGTTAATATCAAGACATTATTATATCAGGTACCGGGTGGTATGTTATCCAACCTGATCTCCCAGTTAAAGGAGCAGGGCAAGGAAGATAAGTATGAAGAGGTTCTTGCGGAGGTTCCTCGTGTGCGTAAAGACCTTGGTGAGCCACCACTTGTTACACCATCTTCACAGATCGTTGGTACACAGGCTGTATTTAACGTACTGATGGGTGAGCGTTACAAGGTCGCAACCAAAGAGACAAAGGATGTCTTACTTGGTAAATACGGACAGACCGTTAAGCCGTTTAATCCTGAGGTTGTAGATAAGGTTCTTGGCGAAGATAAGAAGAATGCCATTACCTGCCGTCCGGCAGATCTGTTAGAGCCGGAATTAGATAAGATTGAGGCAGAGATGAAGCAGTGGAAACAGCAGGATGAGGATGTCCTCACTTATGCATTGTTCCCTCAGGTCGCTACAGAGTTCTTTAAGTATCGTCAGGCACAGCAGACTGGTGTTGATGCAAGTATTGCAGATACGAAAAACGGAGCATATCCGGTTTAATATTTAAGAATAAAAGCAAACGGAATCATTCCTGAAAAGGGATGGTTTTGTTTGCTTTTTGTGTAATTAAGAGGTATTTGTTACAGAGATACGGAGGAGGAGAAAAATGAAATCAATACGAAAGAAAATGATTGTGTCCATATTGATCTGTTCCTTGTTTACAGCGGTCTTAATTGGGGTGATCGCGATCTGCAATTCAGCGAAGGCAGCGGGAAGTGATGCATTAACGAATATGCAGCTTACCGGACAGAAAAAAGCAGAGGAGATCAATTCTACGATCCAGAAGATCTCACAGTCTGTTGATACTTTGAGTGAAGTTGCATTGAGCAAGTTTGACTATGCATCCTTTACAAAGGATAAAAAGTATGCAGATGAGTATACAAAGGAAGTACAGCAGACCGTATTGGATTTTGCAAATCATACCGAGGGTGCGGTAACCGTATATTTACGTTATAATCCGGATTATTCCAATCCTACATCCGGTGTTTTTGCACAGCGGCAGAGCGTTGACAGTGATCTGCAGTGTCTGACACCGACGGATTTCTCGATGTATGAGGAAGGTGATGTGGAGCATGTCGGCTGGTATTACCTTCCGGTACAGGCAGGAGAAGCAATCTGGATGTCTCCGTATATGAATGAGAATGTCAATATTTATATGATCTCATACGTGGTTCCGTTATTTGCAAAGGATGGTACTTCAATTGGTGTGATCGGTATGGATATCGACTTTTCACAGATCACAGATCTGGTAGATGCGACACAGATCTATACCAGCGGTTATGCATTTTTAACCGATGCCAATGGTGCAGTGATGCATCATAAGGATGCGGAGGAAGGAACGGAGCTTGCATCCTTAGACAGTTCCCTTGCCGATAGTACAGCGTTTCTCGCTGATTCTGACAAACAGGGTCAGACCATGGATTATTCCTATCGGGGTGTGGCGAGAAAGCTTATGTATTTTGATCTGGATAATGGCATGAAACTGGTACTGACGGCACCAACATCGGAGGTGTATGCCGAAGCATATAGTCTTGCAAAGATGATCGTTGCTGCGGTATTTGTAGCATTCTTTATATCTGCTGTGATCGGAATCCTGTTAGGCACAAGTATCACCCGCCCGATCCGCCAGTTGACAGCCGTGATCAAACAGACGGCACAGTTAGACTTCCGCCCGACCAAGGAAGGAGCAGGACTCCGTAAGTTAAAGGACGAGACAGGAACCATGGCGAACGAAATACATCTGATGCGTAAGAAGCTGCGTGCCATGATGGGAGACTTACAGAATACCGGAAGGGTGCTTGTTGATAATACCGATACCTTAAATGAGATCATTATGCAGAACAGTTCCTATGCAGAGGATAACTCCAGTGCAACCCAGGATCTGGCTGCCGGTATGGAAGAGGCAAGCGCAAGTGCAGCAAGTATTGTTGAAAATGTAGGACAGATGAAGGAAAGCTCTGACAACATCTATCAGCTTGCTGAGGATGGTGAGAAGAACTCCGGACAGATCCAGACGCGTGCGGCAGAGATGGAAGAGTTAAGCCGCCAGTCCAGAAATAAGACAGATGAAATGTATGGTGTGATGCGCGAAAAAGTAGAGCATGCGGTGGAGCGTTCACAGGCCGTGAAAAAGATCAATGAGCTTACCGATAACATCAAGGAGATCTCTTCCCAGACGAATCTGCTTGCATTAAATGCGAATATCGAGGCAGCACGTGCCGGTGAGGCAGGAAAGGGTTTTGCGGTTGTTGCATCCGAGATCGGACAGCTTGCCTCCCAGACCTTAGATACTGCGGCAGTGATCGATGAGATTGTCGGAGAAGTAAACGGCTCTGTTACGGATATGACCGAATGTCTGAATACGATCATGGACTTTTTGGAGAATACCGTTCTTGGAGATTACGAGAACTTCACGAAGGTGGGTGCACAGTACCATACCGATGCAGATACCTTCCAGCACGTTATGTCGGAAACCAAGCAGGCAATCGAAGCCTTAGAGGAACATATTGGAATGATCTCTTCTACGGTAGCAGACATCAATTCGATGGTAGAGCAGTCCACGAATGGAATCAACGGCATTGCAGAGAAGTCGGAGAAGACTCAGGAAACTGTAACCGAAGGATACAACAAGTTACAGGAATGCAAGGAATCCGTAGGCGTGATCAAGGACTTCGTATCGCAGTTTGAACTGTAAGGGTAGCTGGTTTTAAAAAGCCGGATATAAGAGGACAGATCCTGTTAAAAGCAGGAACTGTTCTCTTTTTTATCATAACGATCAGGGTGTCAAAATATGCTTTCAAGTTATATAAATGACAAAATGCACAAAATATGTTCCACAAACATTTGCAACGCTCATCGTGAACTAACTGCCAACTACAACCATACAAGTTCAGCAAAGGCTTCACTTGTGGTTTTCGTAAGCAGTGGATTTCACTCGAAGCTAAAACCGCAAATAAAAGTTTGCTTTACATATTTTGTGCATTTTGCCCCTTCCATTTTTCAAAGTATCTTTTGACACCCGGATATTTATCCGTGAATAAAGTGTGCATTTATGCACACGTCTGTGCCAGATGCGTGTTGCATGTTTTTTGCAACATCTTCCTTACGCATCTGTGCATATATATGCTCTTTTCACTATGCTGATAATATCTGCATGGTGAAAAGAGCAGCCTTCCGGCTGCTCTCTTCGAGGAGTTTAGTTATGAAAATGTATATCTATAAAAAGGAAATTGCTAACTCATTTGATAAACATAGTATACGGATCAAATGTGTCTAAAGTGTGTCAATTTTCGAAAAGGATTCTAAACTCTTTCTAAAATTCTGTTTCGAAACAGTTTACACTTTCTTTAGAAATTTATACATGCAGTAAAAACTGGCACAGACGCAGCTTCTCCGGTGTAAGATCACTGTTTTCAAAACGTACAACGCCTTCCTCTTTCGATGGATTCAACAGATTTCCCTGTGCAAGACGTCTCTTTGTCTCCCGTGCCGTTCCCGGTCCGCCCTCATACAATGCCACCTGGTCTCCTAAGATCTTCTGGATCATCTCTGCGACAAACGGATAATGTGTACAGCCAAGTACCGCCGCATCCACCTTTTCTTCTATATATGGTGCTAACAGCTTTCGCAGGAACTGTTCGATCCCTGTTCCAGTCAGTTCTCCACGCTCAACATATTCCACAAGTCCGGGACATGGCTGCGTATAGATCTTCGCACTACCCTCGTATTTTTCCAAAAGCCTTGCAAACTTCTCCTGATGGATCGTCATCGGTGTGCCAAGCACCAGCACCTTCGGATGCTCTTTGGATAAGACTGCCGGCTTCACTGCCGGTTCAATTCCGATCATCGGGATATGCGGATATCTCGCACGTAAGATGGAAATATCTGCACTGGTCGCTGTATTGCAGGCAACCACAATTGCCTTCGCGCCTGCTTCCAGCAAATGTGTGACATGCTGCTCCGTTAATGCCCTTACTTCCTGTAATCTCTTAGACCCGTAGGGTGCATGCAGCGAATCCCCAAAATATATATAATTTTCGTTCGGCATCAGAGACACCAATGCACGTAATACGCTGATTCCGCCAACGCCCGAATCAAATACGCCGATTGGTCTTTTGGCATCTTCCATATTTCTACCTCATTTCCTCAAAAAAAGAATTATATTGCTATAATTCTTTTCTCTCTTTCTGGTTCTTATCATTCAATTTACTGCTATCCGCTCAACTCTTTTTCAACGGACAGGTGCGGACCCTCTTGTTGTTGCAGTCCTGTACATCACATGGCTCACAATCTACCAGTCCTTCAAGATAACAGAACGACTGCTTTTTTTCTTCCTTCTTCTCTGCTGTCTGTGGTGTGTCAGTCTCCTTCGGACACTTCCGGACTCTTTTCATGTTGCAATCCTGCACACGTCCACCACTGCATGCAACAAGTCCTTTCAAATAACAAAAGTTTTCCCCCATATAAACCGCCTTATCTGTGTCTGTCGCTCCCCATCCATAGTTTTTTCTATGTTTAGTCCTATTTTAACATTCCTTCTATCTCTTTACAATAGGAATACCTATTGTTTTTGCAGAATAGAGGTGATAAGATAAAATCAGTTTGAAGCGATTTTTCATCTAATACAGGAGTACTTATGATTGAACGAAAAGACTTATATCATGTTCCTTTTTACAAGAAATCTGATTTTACCGGAAGTTATCAGGGCATGCGTTACCGCATTGGAAAAGTGACCTTAACAGAAGAAAAGGATGGGGAGGACACGGAACGCACGATCTTACGCGTGACTGCCTGGCCGGGTCCTTATGCCTTTGATGCAACCACGGATGATAAAAAAGAATCCGAAGAATTCGAATTCTCAAATGATGGCATCACTGCCGCCTGTGACTGGTTAAATGCACATTACAAGGCAAAAGAAGATCTGTACAAAAAATCTCACATCTGATGTCTGACGACTTTATACTCATCATCTAACCGGTAATACGGACAATTATCAAAGGATGCGCTCAAAAAGCGGACCATATCATCCTCATCTAAGTCCATCTCACAGATATAACATTCATAGTCTTCATCGTATGTATTAAATACACAACTATCACAATTACTTACTGCCATACGTTACTCCTCTCTACCTTCATAGGAAATATAATATGTAAAAATTGTTCACGAAACGACTCACATTCGTTTTTGCAAATATTGGGTCTGCAGTTTCATATTACAGACCGGAAAAAGGCATGGTTACCTAGTATGAAAAAAATTTTAATCTTTCAGTTAAAAAAAGTCTGTTATGATTCTTATACCTACTTCAGCAGCCAGATTGGCAGCTTTTTAGAAAAAAACGGCTATGACGTTACTTACTTCCAGCTTGGTCGTGACGGTTCGCTTGCAGATATCGAACAGTTTGCAGGTCAAAGCTTCGATGAAGTGCTTGAATTCAATTCTGATCTGCCGAAGATCCGGATGGAGGATGACAGTTACTTTCTCTCACAGATCGATGCGCCTTTTATCGACTTTATCCTCGATCATCCGCTTTATCATCACGACTCCTTAAAACAGGACATCGGTTCCTTCTATGTCTGCTGCCTTGATGCCAACCACCGGGACTATATTTTAGAAAATTATCCGCATATTTCCGATGTATTCGTACTTCCGGTTACCGGAAGTGAGACTGCAGAATCTGTTCCTTATGATAAGCGTGAGATTCCGCTGCTTTTCAGCGGAACTTATACCAGCCCTGCCGAAGTATGGGAAGCTATTAAGGACTGTCCGGGATTTATCGGTGCAGATATCCGCAGACTAATCGAAATGATGCTCGCAGACAGCAGTCTGACCTTAGAGCATGCGGTACATATGCTTGCAGAGGAATCAGACAGTCTGATCGAAGCCAACTTCCCTCTGCATATGCAGGCATACTTCCTTGCAGACACCTATCTGCGTGCCTACACCAGAGATCAGGTGATCCGTACCCTGTTGTCGCATCACATCCCGCTTACGATCTATGGCGGTGAATGGGAAAAGCTTACTTCGTCCCTGTCTGCTCCAGAAGCTGCTTCCCTGACCTTACATCCGGGTGTTCCCTTTACGGATTCCTTCACCCTGATGGCACATGCGAAGATTACACTGAATGTCATGCCTCTTTTTAAAGCAGGTGCGCACGATCGCATATTTTCCGCACAGCTGAATCACTGCGTCTGTCTGACAGATCCAAGTACTTATCTTCTGGACTGTTACACGGATCGCAAGGATATTGTCTTTTATGATCTGATGCAGCCGGACAGCCTTTTATCTGCCATCGACTTTCTTTTCCACAATGAGACTGCTGCCACACAAATCGCCACATGTGGTTATCAGAATGCTCATGCAAACCACAGTTGGGAGAATTACGGGCAGCAGCTTTTACACTTTCTTGATTCAATTACAGGATAAGATCTTAATCCTCGATAATGACCTTACGTGGATTCCGTCCCTGGATCATCTCTAACATATTACGATCCGGCTCAAATGCCATCATATTCAGACCACCTTTGCCTTTGTATACGACCTGATAGATCTTCGCATCCTTTTCTCCGGATACACAGGCACTTTTTACAGCCTGATTGTTCTTATAAGAATCTAATTCGTGGGAGCTGTCCGGGGCGATCAGAAGAACTTCTTCCATCTCGATCTGTGCAAGCTCTTTTCTCTTTTTCTTTGCCTTGATCCTTGCAATGGAAAGGCGTCCCTCGATATAGGTATATTCATATTCGATCTTTGAATTCGAATGTACCAGATAGGCAAATACGCCAAAAGCGATTGCCGGTGCAAACAGGATCGGTGAAATAAACAAAGAAACATACAGGCAGAATACTGTCAGTACCACTAAGACCGTGAACCCAATTTTATTCGCAAGCGTCTGCTTCTTTTCCACTAATACCGTATTCTCAAATATACTCATTTCCAAAATCCTTTCTCTTACCGTGTTATCGTGAGTGAATCACTTATCATATATATAATAATTACAATTTCTCCGTTCTTCGAACTTCCGAAATTGCAACAAACACGCACAATCCGGGCTAATGCCCTACTTGTTCCTGTTTGTTTATTCGTCAAATAGATAAGCAATTCTGCCTGCAAGCAATCAGATTGCTTATCTATCTGACGAAATTATTATACCATAATGATCATTATATCTCTTTTTGTAACGCTCGCCTAGAGGTCATATTATAAAATTTTTGTAAACCTCATGCTACACCTGAAAGCTTCCCATAGTATCCTGTAACACATCAATGCTCTCTAAGACACCCTTTGTCTGTTCTGACATATTTTCACTGGAATAGGTAATCTCCTGTAAGTTACGGTTTACCCCTGCAACCGCTTCGGATAATTCCTGCTGTGCCACACTGATCTGGCTTAAGATCTCATTGACACCCTGAATCGACTTTCTGACCTCTCCTGCATTTTCACCAAGCTCGCTGCTCTCCTTAGAGTAGTAGTTAACATCCCGGACATAATCGTTTGCAAGCATTTCTAACTTATTATAGTCCTCCATGACCGTTCCATCGATAAATACCAGTACATGGTTGCTTTCCTCTGACAGCTTCTGTACGCTTTCTAACACCTTACCGGTCAGTTCATTGACGCGGTCGATCTGTGCCGTCGTGTCTTCGCTTAACTTCTTAATCTCTTCGGCAACAACGGCAAAGCCCTTGCCTGCTTCTCCAGCCCTTGCCGCTTCTATGGACGCATTGAGTGCTAACAGATTCGTCTGTGACGCAATCTCCTGAATGGATGCAGACACATTCGTAATCTCGGAAATGATCTGCGTTCCTTCCATCGCTTCCTGCATCCGTTTCCGGCTGTCCACTGCAACTCGGGTTGCACTTTCCTTGCCCTGGATCAGTTCTCCGGTTACCTTTTCTACCTGGGCTACGATCTCTTTTGCTCGGTCTGCCATTCCGGCTGCACTCTGTGCTAAGTGTTCTACTTCCTCCACTGCATCCTTACAAGTCTCATCAATGTTCTGGATGCTGTCTGTCTGGGAGTCAAGATTCGCACCGGTTTCTTCCATTGCCGCACTGATCTCTACGATATTCTCATTGATGGACTCTACCTTGCTTCCGGTATCCTGCATCTTCGTATAAATAGAGACCGATTCTCCCTTGGTCTTGCGGATAATACCGATAAACTTATCCTCTAACTCTCCGATCAGATAGCTGATCTCTGCTACCTCATCCTTATACGCCTTGCAATTTTTTTCACCAATGACTTTTTCCCGGATGAAGGTCTTCATCGTCTCCATTGGCTTCAAATTCTTCCTGATACTGTATACAAGCAGAAGGCTTACCACTGCAACCAGAATCAGTCCAAGGATCAGAACCATACTTACGTTGCGGATAACCTGACCCGTTACAACTGCCTGGTTCTCTGTGATACCAAATATCCATCCGGTCGCATCTATGGCTGCCGTACTGACAAACTTCGTACTGCCTTCATAATCGGTAAGCTTCGACACCGATGTCACATCTACCCCAAGTGCTTCGGAAAGATTTGTACTGCCTTCCTCTTTTGGCAGAAAATCTGCATTCTGGTGCGCCACGACATTCCCGTCTGCATCCAGTAAAAATCCCTGAATATTGGCATCTGTGCTGACATTATCGACAATCTGTGTCAGTGTATCGATCGTAATATCCGCAAGAAATACCGCCTGCTCTCCCTGGATCTTAAACGGCTCTGCAATCGTTACGACCATCTGTCCGGATGCGAAATCCTTATATGGTGCTGTATAGATCAGATTCTGTTTTGCGATTGCATCCTTCCACCAGTCTCTCGTCGTCGGATCGAGGTCAAGTGTGGAATGATCTGCCGGAAATACGCCGCCATCATAGGCGAAGCAGACATAATACATCAGTGCATCCGGATTCTGATCCAGATTCTTTTCCAGATAATCCATGATCTGATCGGTATCCTTCGTATTCATAAATGCCACTGCATTACTGATCGTATGTACGATGTCTCCCTGCTTTTCCAGCCACTCATTTACTTCGTTTGCATTCGTCGCTGCCTGGGCAGACACATAATTCTTCGTCTGGGCTGTCATGTTGTTCCGTAACGTAGTTACACTAATCAGTTCACAGACAATGATAGCAAGTATCATATAGATAATTACCTGAACTGTGATCTTCCTGTTGATCGTCCGCGTCGTTTTCTTCATCCTTTGTCCTCCAATATCCGGCGTGCCTGCTATCATAATTTCTGATAGTTTCTATCCTGCGTTTCTATTTTAAGATAATTTTACCATACCTGAAGTCCAAGCAAAAGCAAAACCTCGCATATCGCATATTTTTCTATAAAGAAACTGGCATTTTCCGACGCCATCCGTTACAATAAAGGCATACGAAACTTTCCGAAACCTCAGGTTTCTTTTGAATTGATCTACAGATACAGAAAGGGATTGCATATGAAAACTTTTTCTTTTACTCCGGATGTTTTATCAAACTTCCCGGAAGCGATCAAACGCGAATGGGTACTTACAAATGGGATCGGCGGCTATGCCGGAAGTTCGATCATCGGTGCGCACACCAGAAAGCACCACGGCTATCTGATCGCCAGCCTGCATCCACCGGTAGAACGCTATGTTGTATTTTCCAAGGTGAATGAATGTATCCGTCAAGGAGCGGATGCTTACGATCTGACTACCAGACAGTGGGAAGCTGCCGATGGAAGCACACACTATGAAGAGGGGCAGAAATACCTGACTTCCTTTTCTTACGACGGACTGGTCCACTTTACCTACAAAGCCGGTGACATTACGATAACAAAAACTCTTGCTTTCGAACATGGAAAAAATACGATCGCGATCGGATACGAGCTAGAAAATACCGGTGCAGATGCAACACTTACGCTCACTCCGCTTTTTAACTACCGTGTACACAGTGATGGTTCCACACCGGAGGATCTTGTGTTTGATGTAACACAGGATGCACAGACACTTTCCCTGACCCCCTCAGCAAATCCGGATATTACGATCCGCTTTTTTGCAAGCGAAGGCAATTTTCAGAAAAATGAGACGATCTATGAAACAAATATGCAGCTGCAGACGGAGATCAATGTAGAAGCCGACTGCATCGACAACAACTTTACTCCATATCAGGTAGCTGTTTCTCTCCCTGCCGGCTGTCACAAGAAGCTTTCGGTCATCGGCTGTATTGAAGCAGACTGGTGCATGGATGCTTTCCAGACAATCCGGTCTGAATATGATCGTCTTGACGCTTTAGAAAAACAGGCTGGCTATACCGATGACTTTTCCAAGGCTCTTGTGGTTGCTGCAGATCAGTTTCTTGCCTACCGTCAGTCCACCGGCCTTATGACCGTTTTGGCAGGACTGCCATGGTTCACAGACTGGGGACGCGATACCATGATCGCACTGACCGGACTTACACTTGCAACGAAACGGTTCGATATGACCCGCGGCATCTTAACGACTTTTGCCCGCTACGTGAAAAACGGCATGGTTCCTAATATGTTCCCGGATGAGGGCAGCGACCCGTTATACAATACCGTCGATGCCTCCCTGTGGTACTTCTATGCGGTTGACCGGTATCTGAAATATACCGGTGCAGACTCGGATTATGCTTTCGTACAGGAAACGATCTACCCGAAGTTAAAGGAGATCCTTGCCGCTTACGAAAACGGTACGGATTTTTCCATCTATATGGAGGATGACTGCTTAATCCATGCCGGAAGCGGACTAGATCAGGTTACCTGGATGGATGTCCGTGTCGGTGACTGGGTTGCAACCCCGCGTCACGGCAAGCCGGTCGAGATCAACGCCCTCTGGTACAATGCCTTAAAGGTTATGGAATCCCTTGCAGTTCATTTTCAGGAAGATGCTGCTGCGTACCGCACGCTTGCCGATAAGGTGCAGGCTTCTTTCTGTAAAAAATTCTGGAATGCTGACGGTGGCTACCTCTACGATGTCGTTGACGGAGACACCGGTGATGCGTCCTTCCGTCCAAACCAGATCTATGCCGTATCGCTTCCATACCGGATGCTTTCAAAGGAACAGGAAAAATCAGTTGTTGATTCTGTCTACGAAAAACTCTATGTCGGCTGTGGGCTGCGTTCGATCGAAGCTACTGACCCACAGTATCACGGGATCTACAGTGGTTGTCTTGCCAAACGTGATGCTGCCTACCATCAGGGAACTGCCTGGGGCTTTTTGCTCGGCGGCTTTGTGACTGCTTATGTCAACGTATACGGACACGATAAGGACAGCATCCAAAAGGCTTATGCCTTATTTGATCCGGTGAAAAAGCATCTTTCGGACGGCTGTATCGGATCAATCGCAGAAATCTTCGATGGCGATGCACCGCATACTTCCCGCGGCTGCTATGGACAGGCATGGAGTGTCGGAGAAACGCTGCGTGCTTATACCGAGGACATTCTCCCTTATATGGAGGTTCCGGACGAAGATATGTAAAGAATACAAAAGTGGTTTACCATTTTACAAATGCACCCAGTCGAGGCGAAGACAGGTAGTCAGGGGGCAGAAAGCGCACAAAAGAGGCGAGAAAATGCACCCAGCTAGAGCAAAGACAGGTAGTCAGGGTACATGGTGCCTGATTTTTCCTCTATAGATAAAAAATTGTTGGAATCCAGTTTATATCGCTCCGGTTTCCTCACGCAGCCACTCTGCCACTTCTGCATCCAGATAAGGGCTTATAGTTTCGTAAACACGCTTGTGATAATCATTTAACAGCTTCCGCTCTCTGTCACTTAACTGCTCCGGCACGATCGCATCGCGGTCAAACGGAACTAAGGTCAGGGTTTCAAATTCCATGAACTGACCGTATTCTGTCTTTTCGGCTTTTTTGCAGAGCAGCAGATTCTCCAAACGGATTCCATACTGACCTGCCAGATACAATCCCGGTTCATCCGATGTGATCATTCCCTCTTCAAACACCGTTCCAACCCGGTCTCCGGCTTCCTTTAACCGGAAGGCATTCGGTCCTTCATGTACATTTAACAGATAGCCTACCCCATGACCGGTTCCATGCAGGTAATCCAGTCCCAGTTCCCAGAGAGGTGCTCTTGCCAGATAAGCGAAGTTTGCTCCCGTACAGCCATACTTAAAGTGTGCTGCGGCAAGGTTCAGATTGCCCCTGAGTACCGCCGTATAATGCTGCTTCTGCTGTGGTGAAAGTGAGCCACAGGCTATCGTTCTTGTTATATCTGTCGTTCCCTCTAAGTATTGTCCACCGGTATCCAATAAGACAAAGTTGTTATCCACAACCGGGATACTGCTTTCCTTCGTCGGTTCATAATGCACGATCGCACCATGTGCTCCGCTTGCTGCGATCGGAGCAAAGCTCTGTCCAAGGTAATGCGTTCCCTGGCAGCGGAATACTTCTAATTGTTCACAGATCTCTAATTCCGTGATCTGTCTTTTTCCATAATTCTGTTTCAGCCAGTAGATGAGCTTTATCACTGCTATGGCATCCTTCCGGTGTGCCTCTCTTACATGATCCATCTCTACCGGATTCTTTACCGCCTTCTGTTCTGTAGTCAGATTTCTTCGATTGATCAGACGCACTCCCGGCGGAACAGCTCCTCTTAGTGCAACATTGATCGTACCCTCATCCAGCCAGAGGTTCATCTCACGGTTTAATCTGCGTACATCCCGATACACCTGCAGATACGGACAAATTTCGATTCCATCTGCCTCTAATGCTTCCCGGACCACATCCGTGATACAGACCGGATTCACATAGAGTACCGCACGATCGCCATAGATCAGGGAATAGGATAAGACAACCGGGTTATAAGCAATGTCATTTCCACGGATGTTATACAGCCATGCAATATCATCCAGCGAAGAAAGTAAAAAAACATCTGCTCCCTGCTGTTTCATCTGCCTGCGGACTTCCATAAGTTTTTCCCTTCTGCTTTTTCCTGCATAGCAGTCTGCTAACAGCCAGACCGGTTCTGCAGACATTTCCGGGCGGTCCTTCCAGATCATTCCGACCAGATCCATATTTTCTTCAAAACGGATTTCTTTTTCCCGCAAGGCTTCCTTCAACTGCGTTGCATAAGTAACACTTATCGTCCGTCCATCGTACCCTAAGCACTGTCCCTTTTGCAGAACCTTCTGTAAAAACTGTGGAATACGTAAAACACCCGGTTCACCGCTCCGGTACAAGGTAATTCCGCTGCCCTTAAGCTGTTCCTCCGCCTGCAGAAAATAACGCCCATCTGTCCACAAACCGGCTTCAAGAGCAGTGATAACCAACGTTCCCGCCGATCCGTCAAATCCAGAGATGTACTCTCTGCACTTAAAATAATCGCCTACATATTCCGATGCATGAAAGTCATCCGATACGATCAGATATGCATCGATCCCATACTGCTTCATCTGTTTCCTAAGCTGCGTCAACTGTTCTCTTGCCATTGCTTTTCGCCTCTTTCTGCCGCCTTTGTTTTATACTACAGTATTTACGCCATTGACATTTGCATGTTCATCCTCCGCCATCGGGATCACCAGACACTTCTGCCCATGGATCGTCTCTGACTTGATCTGACTGAGTTTCTCCGGCTTCACACGGAGAATGACATCATAGGTCTTCACAGAATCTGTTTCATCTGAATCCTCTTCCCCGGCGATCAGTTTACGGTCTTCTAATTCCTGCTGTAAGACCTCAACCTGCTGGCGGAGTTCTTCTTTTTCCTTCTTCTGTTCATTCTGCTCTAATGCCTTCTCATCAATGACATGCTCTGCCACCGGTGGCTCATCTGCGAACTTCTCGTTGTATGCCTGTTCGATCTTGTGCGCCTTTTCTTCCGGGATTCCACTGTCCTCCACTGCCTTCATCACAGCTTCGGTACTAAGCACCAGCGGTGCATCCCCTTCCTCACTGACTGCTTCGTGATCTTCTACCATCTCATTTAAGATCCCCTGTACTTCAAGCAGCTTTGTTTCTGCCTCTTCGCTGTCCTCGCCATAGGCACTCTTGATGATCGAGTGGAACACATTCTTCTGTTCTGTTGCTGTCCGCTTTGATGTACAGCCCAGTCCGCTCTCCATAAATTCCACATGTGGAGCCTTTGCATCCTTGGTGTAAAAAAGCAGGGAATGGATATCCGTACTTCTGTCGTTAAATGCAGGGAACAGGAAGCCTGAATCCGGTGCGCTGACCACCCAGTCACGGATACGTGGTCCGATACGGTTCTCATCCTCTCTGTAACCAAGCCCCGGCTTCGATAACTGAACCGGACAGATCGCACAAAGCAGATATTCAAACACTTCCTCAGATTCATCTAAATTATTCTGATCTGTTGTCCGTGTCATAACATCGTAGGCATCATGGAAGATCAGAATCAGATAATGACCGGCATAATCGTAGTTCTCGATGACCATCTCATAAAAACGCTCTAACAGATCCTCATTTTTCAACTTACTGTCACGCAGCCCCATCAAAAACTGCTGTCTGCCACCGGTACCTTCTTCTTCAAGCGGAAAATCAAGCTGTAACAAATTATTGCCAAGCTTCCCGGATAAAGTCTTTTTCGCAATTTCCAGATACTTATAGAACTCCTCATCCTCCAGATTCAAAAACGTCTCCGCCAGATCCGTCACCTTATTCTTCTCACTGTCCACATAGCATCCGCACATCCTCGTAAAAGTACATGCTTCCTTCTTAAACCGGCGTTTTAATTCCAAAACCTCTTTATTGATCATAGTATTCACGTCTCCCATTCATTTTTATACGAAATATGTAACATATATCTATGTATTTTATCACAAGATTGAATTTCTGACCATACAGCAACATTTCGAATGCATACTTCCTTTTTCTCTACATAAAAAAGCTGTCACACGGCCCTATTCAGCTGTGTACAGCTTTCTCTTTATATTTTTTCTACATCTTCTTCCAGCTTCTCTTCCATAAAATGTGTCCGGACAATATCCGCTATTACTTTGGCTGTTCCCTCGATTCCCAAAAGACTGCTATCGATCAAAATATCCTTATGCCGATAATCTCCCGGTGCAAACTGCGCAAATGTTTTATGATAGGAATCTCTTGCCTTATCAACTTTAGCAAGCACTTGTTTTGCCACATCTTCATTCATATGCAAAAAATCTACACAATTTCTGACTCTTCTTTCATAGGGTGCATAAATAAAAATATGTATACAATTTTTCTGATTTTGTAAAACGTAATCGGAACATCGTCCTACGATAATGCATGACTGGCGTTCTGCGAGATCTCTGATAATTTTGGCCTGTTCATTAAAAATCTCAATCTGCTGTTCTGTACTTCCCATTCCGAGCGGAAAACCCATCTGAAAAAAACCTGACTTAACCTTCTCTTCCTGATCGCTGATAACAGATACCGGAAGTCCCATTTTCTCTGCTGTTGCTTCTACAATATCGCGATCATAATACTCTATCCCTAATATTTCCGCCAATGCCTTTGCAATTGGACGTCCTAAGCTTCCAAACTGTCTGGCAATGGTAACTACATACTGACTCATACCGAATCCTCCTCTCTGAATAACAGGTATATTCTCCTAAATACTTATTTCTGCCTTTACCATTTTTTTTCGTACTTCATACATTTTTCCTGCCAATTCAAATATCAGATTTAATACCCAATAAAACACACATGCTACCAGATAAACAGAAAATGGGGCATATGTCTGGCCTATCACTTCACTGGCTGCCATTGTCAGTTCAGATACTGTAATTACAGACAGTATCGAGGATTCTTTAATAGATGTTACAATCTGATTTATAATCGGCGGAATAATGACTTCTGTAATCTGTGGAAAGATAATTCTTCGTAAAGTGCAGTTTACGGTGCCCAGCGGTCTCCATTCTGTTTTAGGGCGGCCGTTTTCTGAAGTCAACGGCCGCCCATTTTTAGTTAAAAGATCACCACTTA
>OBLI01002129.1_pt1 | contig 17536 bp, 11 predicted proteins | sample 1519701 | NCBI WGS metagenome assembly OBLI01 (sample SAMEA3663005, study PRJEB22513) | pig gut metagenome | biome: pig gut; feature: pig-associated habitat; material: faeces | place: France | collected 2012 | reverse complement strand
ATCACGCCACAGATACCCACGACGGAGACGATGATCTCCATGAGCGACCAAGAGCGGAGCGTGTCTTTCAAGCTGATATTAAAATATTCCTTGAACATCCAGAAACCGGAGTCGTTCACATGGGAGAACATCAGCGAGCCGGCACCGATGGCCAGTACCATCAGGTTGGGATCTACGCCTGTCTCACTCACCAAGGGGATCAACACGCTGGCTGCGGTCAAGGCAGCTACTGTAGCTGACCCGATCAATCCGCGGATGATGGCCGCCATCATCCAACCTAAGACCAGTGGGTGGATCGGCAATTGCCGAAGCAGCTCTGCCAATTGCAGGCTCACGCCGCTTTGTTCCATCACCTGCTTGAAAACACCCGATCCGGCGATGATCAGCAGGATACCGGCAATCTCCTTCACCGCCTCAGCGTAGATGCCCATCACCTCCTTCATGGTGCGTCCTTGGCGGATGCCCAAAGTGTAGGTGGCGATCAAGATAGCGATCAACATCACCACGGTCGGCGAGCCGATGAAGGCGAATCGGGCATGCCACTCGGCAGAGAGGTCACTGACGAGGTATTCTGGAAGGGTGAAGAGGATTAACAGGAAGACGGGCAGCGTGGCACTGAGGAAACTGTTCCAAGTGTTCGGAGTTTTTCTTTCCGCTTGCTGGGTCTGTTCCGCTGAGAAGAGCGAGATGGGGCCACTCTGTATCTTTTTGAGGGTTTGGCTGAAAATAGGTCCTGCGATGACAATGGCAGGGATAGCGATCAGCAAACCATAGATGAGCGTCAATCCCATGTTCGCACCAAACTGGGCCACCAACGCCACAGGAGAGGGGTGGGGCGGTAAGAACCCGTGCGCTACACTAAGGGAAGCCAGCATCGGCAATCCGATATAGACCGGAGGAAACTTGTATTGGAAGGCTACCGAGAAGATGATCGGGATTAAGAGGACAAAACCGATATTATAAAATAAAGGTATGCCAACGGCGAAACCGGTCAACATCAAGCCCCATTGGATGTGTTTGGTGCCGAAAGCGCCGACCATCACGGAGGCGATCCGTCCTGCCGCTCCACTTTCCGCCACCAATTTACCCAGCATCGCTCCAAAGATGATGATCAGGGTCAGGCTCTCCATGATGCTGCCCACACCGTGATTGATGGTGGTGGGAACTTGGTCGATGGGGATGCCTAAGGCAATGCCTGCGAGGAGTGAGACAATGATGAAAGCGATAAATGCATCGATCTTGAGGTAAGAGATTAAAAGAATTAATCCAATGATGCTGGCTATGATGACAACGAATGACATATTATATGGGTATTAGAACGATTTGTAACCGCGAATATAGAGAAAGATCATATATCTTTTGCCCGTATCATCCTCTCTTTTCCGAAAAAAGAACTATATTTGCGTCGCTTAAAAAAGCAAATAAGCTAATTTCTATATAAAATCAATCAGAAATGACAAAAAGTGCATTACAAATCGCAAGAGCAGCTTACCAACCGAAGGTACCCGCTGCGCTGAAAGGCGCTGTGAAAGCCGTTGATGGCGAGTACACACAATCAGTAGCCGATCAGGAAGAGATCAAGAAATTGTTCCCGAACACCTATGGTATGCCGGTGATTACTTTCCAGAAGAGCAATGAAAGCAAGGCACAGCCCGCTATGAATGTGGGTGTAATCCTGTCTGGTGGTCAGGCTCCCGGTGGACACAATGTGATCGCTGGTTTGTTCGACGGTATCAAGGCACACAATGCCGATTCTCGTTTGTATGGTTTCATCTTGGGTCCTGGCGGCTTGATCGACCATAAATATATGGAGTTGACAGCAGATATCATCGATGAGTATCGTAACACGGGTGGTTTCGATATGATTGGTTCAGGTCGTACGAAGTTGGAGACCAAGGAGCAGTTCGATAAGGGCTTAGAGATCTTGAAGGAGTTAGACATTAAGGCTTTGGTAATCATTGGTGGTGACGATTCTAACACGAATGCTTGTGTGTTGGCTGAGTATTACAAGGCAATTGGCGCAGGCGTACAGGTGATCGGTTGCCCGAAGACAATCGACGGTGACTTGAAGAATGCGCAGATTGAGACCTCTTTTGGTTTCGATACGGCTTGTAAGGTCTATTCAGAGGTGATTGGTAACATCCAACGCGATTGTAACTCCGCACAGAAATACTGGCACTTCATCAAGTTGATGGGTCGTTCCGCTTCTCACATCGCTTTGGAGTGTGCTTTACAGACACAGCCAAACATCTGTATCATCTCTGAGGAGGTTGAGGCAAAGAACATGTCACTCGATGAGATCGTGACTTATATCGCTGATATCGTGGCTAAGCGTGCCGCTGAGGGTCACAACTTCGGTACAGTGTTGATCCCCGAGGGCTTGATTGAGTTCGTTCCGGCTATGAAGCGTTTGATCGCAGAGTTGAACGACTTCTTGGCTAAGCATGACGCTGAGTTCAAGATGATCAAGAAGAGCGAGCAGCGTGCTTATATCATCAGCAAGCTGACGAAAGAGAACTCTGAGTTGTATGCTTCTCTTCCTGAGGGCGTAGCTCGTCAGTTGTCTTTGGATCGTGACCCGCACGGAAACGTACAGGTATCTTTGATCGAGACTGAGAAGTTGCTTTCTGAGATGGTTGGCAAGAAGTTGGCTGAGTGGAAGGCTGAGGGCAAGTTTGTCGGCAAGTTCGCCGCACAGCACCACTTCTTCGGTTATGAGGGTCGTTGCGCTGCTCCGTCTAACTACGATGCGGACTACTGCTACTCATTGGGTTACACCGCTTCTTGCTTGATCGCTGCAGGTAAGACAGGTTATATGTCTTCTGTACGCAACACGACAGCTCCGGCTGATCAGTGGATCGCAGGTGGTATTCCTGTCACGATGATGATGAACATGGAGCGTCGTCATGGTGAGATGAAGCCGGTGATCCAGAAGGCTTTGGTGAAGTTGGATGGTGCGCCTTTCAAGGCTTTCGCGGCACAGCGCGAGGAGTGGGCGTTGACGACCAGCTATGTATATCCGGGTCCGATCCAGTACTTCGGTCCGACGGAGGTTTGCGACCAACCGACCAAGACTTTGCAGCTTGAGCAGGCTAAATAAGTGATCATTCAATAACACCTTGATCGGGGATTACCCTTGGGAAACTGTCGAATGGCAGTCCCAGTGGTAATCCCCGATTCTTTTATCTGTGCATGAGAGGAGGAAAGGTATAGAGAAATGCGATACGGTCAAACCGCATCGCATTTCTCTATATAATATAATGTATAGGCTTATTTCAACAACTCTGCACGCATAGCCTCGATTTGACTACGAGACTCTCTTGCCATGTTGACAGATACTACCATATCTTTCAACGGAGCGATGATCTGACCTGTCTGCTGCAAGTCGGGGTAATATTTTGCAAGGTCTTTTGTGATCTCCATCAAGATATCCAAACGTTTTTCCATATTCTCGCTCAAACCAGCAGAAACGGCATCACCCTTCACTACCAAGCCAGGATTTGCGTAGATCGTAGCGTACTCAACTGTCATACCGCCTAATAGCTCTAATTCGATGTCAGCTTTGTCGTTCTCCATCATGGCATCGATCAACTTATTCTCTTGCTCATCCAAGAATGCGTTCAGTTGTTCTTGAGTAGCGTTTTCGGGAGCTTTTTCCTGCATGATCTCAATAGCGAACGGAATGTCTAAATCTTGTGCCAACTTGGCCAATACTTTTTCCACATCTGCTGTCGGCTTCTTCATGGCTTTCAAGATGTTCAGGTCTGCGAAGTAGATACCACAAGCGCGAGTTTTCTGTGTTTTGGTGTTCAACTCAGCCAACTTAGCGGTCGGCAACAGGAAATCGGTGTTGGCAACCGATACACTAACCTCACCAGTGGAAAGTTTATAGGGCAGGTCAGAAGAAGGCATATCTTTCAAGAAGCGAGTCACCTCGTCTTTCAACTCAGCCGTAAGCAGGTTCTTAGAAACCTCACCGGCAATGACGGCCTCTTCTTCGATACTTTATGCGGCGTCCTGCGTCTTATTGCCACCGCAAGATACCATTCCGAATGAAATTGCTGCTAAAGTAAGCAGGCTTACAAAACTCTTTTTCATGTCAAGTTATTATTTGATGTTATAAAATTCATGACTCATGAGTTCCCTTTATTGATGTATTTATCGGGAAACTGTGCGAAGATAGATATAATTACCAAAATAGCAAAGAATCCTAACACGAATAAATTAAAACTAAAAGTAGAAATTTCATATCCAGCCCATTTTTTACGTTGGCTGTAGAAAGGGGCGCGTCCCCAATCGCTATCTGGTGTAAAATAGATCTGTCCGATCTTGGGATAAATCCGATGATGGGCATGCTTAACAAAGTGGCTTTCTCCACTGTTTAACACCAGTTCCTCAAAGGCTAAATTATGGTGTTCCCTTTTAAGTGCATTCAACCACTCAGCTCCATGTTGGGCAATAAAGTCTCTGTTGCGCTTGTCTAACAGGGCGGTAAAGTTGTCTTCTCGCTCTTTCAAGGCTGCATCTAATTGATCGGTGAACTGTTGGTAGTCATTACCTTCGTAAGGCTCAATCCTTGCCGCTTTGGCCAATACGTTCAATTCATTCCTTACTGTCTGCTCATTGTCTGCATGTTGCTCAGGAAAGAGTTCCAAGCTATTGATCAAATCGCGTACCTCTTTCAAATGGATATTGCGGTAATACTGTGCCAAAAATTTCTCTCGTTCCACCGGAAAGAATGTTTCGTTATAGCTGTTGTGGGCGAACTGCTCCGTCACTAAGGCTTCGAATGCCCATCGAGAGGGAATGACCTCTCCGACTATTGGAACTACGTTGCGGTTTGCCGCAGCTCGACTGAGGTCGTCGAATTTTACGACTACTCCACACAACAGGATCTGAGGGATGAGAAGGATGGGAATAGCTATGTAAATGGCTACGACCGAGTTCATGGTTTGTGAGAGCACCAATCCGGTCAAGTTGGCCAAAAATGCCGTGGTCCAAAGCGTCAGCCACCAAGTGCCAAACAACTCGCTTCCTATGCCTATAAACGTGTTTCCCACTAAAATAAAGAGCAAGGTCTGTATGGCAGAAATGCACATGAGATAGAAAATTTTAGAGGTGAGATAACTTCCTCTGCTCAGTTGTAAGAAGCGTTCGCGTTTCAAGAGCGTTCGGTCTTTGATTAGCTCCTCTGCACTAATACTTAATCCAATAAAGGTTGCTACAATAACAGCCATAAAGATATAGGAAACAAGATTTTTGTTCTGCAAAAGGCTATAGCCCTCATCCGGGACATAACGTGTTAGCAAGGCAACAATCAAGGCCAAAAGCGGTGCCTCAAGCAGTGCGATGCAGAGGTATTGCTTGTTGCTCAGTTTGGTTTGCACATTACGCTCCAAGAAAATCCAGCACTGTTTCCATAGTGATGGTTTCTTTTGCTGGTTAGGTGGTAGCGGTGCTGGAGCCGGTTGTTCAAACGTAGGGCGTTGTTGTAAGTAGAGCTCATGCCACTCTTGGGGGGTGAACTTGCGGATATTCGTCTGGTTGCCACTATCGTCAATTTTCTTGGCGTCAATGATGTTAAGTACCAATTCGGTATTGATGCTGCCACAGGTACTGCATACGCTGATGTCTTGATCCGTATAGTTGGCGATTCGTTTGAAATAGGTGATCGCTTCGATGGGGTTACCGTCGTAGATGGGATAGCCTCCCGTGTCGAGCAACCAAAGTCGATCAAACAGTTTGTAAATCTCCGACGAGGGTTGATGGATATTCACGACCACCAATTTCCCTTTGTGTGTCTGCTCTTTCAGCAGCATCACGACCTTCTCTGAATCCGAGGAAGAGAGACCAGAGGTGGGCTCATCCAGATAAAGAATCGCTGGTTCGCGGATTAACTCCAAGGCGATATTCAATCGTTTGCGTTGTCCTCCACTGATGGTCTTACAGAGGGGGGAACCTACCGCTAAATGGCTGATCTTCTTTAAGTCCAACTCCTCCAATACTTGGTCAACCCTTTGCTTGATCTCTATATCGGATAGGTTGGCAAAGCAGAGACGGGCGGTGTACCACAAATTCTGAAAGACAGTCAGCTCTTCAATCAACAAGTCGTCTTGTGGAACAAAGCCTATCAATTGCTTGCTTCCCTCTTCCTGAATGGGATGGCCATTGATGCAAACTGATCCCTCTTGCGGGATGAGATGCCCATTCAGAATACTTAAAAGCGTGGATTTGCCCACGCCACTGCCTCCCATAATGGCCACCAGTTGACCAGACTCCAAATTGAATGAGAAATTGTGCATGCCGTTCTCACTGTTCTTGAAGCGGAAATTGATAGCTCTTCCTGTCAAGAAGATACGTGCTTTATGCTCATTCTTGTTGAAGGTGTCGATCACGTCACTGTAATAGATCGGCAGGAAATGCGGACTTTTGATGACACTACTGCGCTGCCAACTGTAGAAGATACCTGTGGTCAGCGGAATGTTATTCATGAAGATCTGACCGCTCCCTTCGTAGGTGAATACGGTGCGGTCAAATTGAGGGAATTGTAAAACTCGGATCTCTCCTTCTAATCCTTTGCGATAGATGTGGTTCGATTGTTCCTTCTCTTGGTTGTCGATCACGAGTATATGATCGGCCTTGGCTCCAGTCACGAATGCATAAAGCTGATCAAACTGTTGGGAACCGATCGCAAATGTATCGGCAATCTAATGAAAAATGGCGATATTTTGGTTTAATCCCTCATTGTTACCATGGGCAAATTCCATGAAACGAAGCAGCAAAAGCAATTGCTCCTCAGCGATGAGCTTGGGTTTCAAGTTTTGGCAGACATTCAAGATGACCATTTCCTTGTCAATGTCAAAGTTTGGATCATTATAGATGCTTTGAATTTCATCAAAAAGGCTCATGTATTCTTGATTGGATCGTATGCCGAAATGGCTGGTTAGGTAAGATACTAATGCCTCACGTGCTTTCTCTCGCTGGATCTATTGCGAACAGATTAATTAGTCCATTGAGGATTGTTTCATTCATGGTTGTTTATCACTTAGTTTGGTCGCAAAGATAGGGGTTTTGTCCTATATTGCCATATTGATTATTAAAAAATCTTATGCGATTAAGCGAAGAAAAGAATCAGAAGCTGTGTGGAGATCACCCGAATGAACATAGAGAGCGGATAGACTGTCGCATAAGCAACTGAGGGCTCATCACCCTCAACCGTTGTATTCGCATAGTTGAGCGCCATGGGATTGGCCATGCTGCCACAGAGCATCCCGACATTGTGAGCATAATCCAGCTTGAGGAAACGGGAGGCGATAAAACCCATGATCAAGACAGGTACGATGGTCAGCAAGAAACCTAAACCGATCCAAAGCGCACCTTCTGCTCGGAAGACGGTCTCGAAGAAGTGTGCTCCGGAGTCCAACCCTAAGCAGGCCAGATAGATCACGATGCCAAACTGTCGCATCATGAGGTTGGCACTGGATGTAGTATAGGTGGTCAGGTGGAAACGAGGACCGAAGGCTCCCATCAAGATACCGACGATGATCGGACCGCCGGCGATGCCTAATTTAATCGGTGTGCTCATGCCTGGGATAGCGATGGGGATGCTACCCAACAATACGCCCAAGGTTAAACCGACGAAGATGGCCAACAGGTTGGGATTATCCAGCCGCTTCATCTCGTTACCCAAAATCAAACCGACGTTGTTCACGGCATTGCTCTCGCCTACTATAGTTAGGCGGTCGCCGATTTGCAAACGCAAATCCGGTGAGGCGAGCAGGTCTATACCGGCACGGTTCACGCGGGTGATGTTGATGTCATAGAGATTGCGTAGGCGCAAAGACCCTAACTTTACGCCATTCACCCGGTTGCGAGTGATTACTATGCGTCGGGAGATCAGTTGGCTGTCGATGGCATTCCAGTCTATATCCGGCTTATTCCAATCTCGTTGCTCTTGTTGGCCAAATAGCACCTCAATATTTCCTACATCACCCTTCTCGGAGATGATCAGCAGGTGGTCTTTCTCTCGTAAGATCGTGTCGGAAGTAGGAATTGTGACCTTCCCGTCGTGCCATAACCTTGATATCACGAAATGTTTGTCAGTCAGTCGCATCACCTCTTGGATACTACGGCCATAGATAGAGGGGTTGAGCACTTGAAACTCTGCTACGTTGGTGCCCTTTTCCATTTCTTTTTGCGTATGTGCATTTTTAGGAGCAAAGCATTGACGCAACAGGATGATGGCAAGGATTACACCTACTACGCCTAACGGATAGGTCACAGCTGTCCCTAAAGCCATTTGGGTGAAGGTGTCGTATGCATCGGGATGTACTTGTAGCAGTGCTTGTTGGGCAGCTCCAAGGGCGGGCGTGTTGGTGACGGCTCCGCAAAGCAGGCCACTTAAGATCGGAATGGATAGTCCTGTGGCCCAATGAAGAATCAGTATGCAAGCTATACCCAAAGCGATGACAGTTAATCCCATCATGTTGAGTGCCACACCACCCTTTTTCAACGAGCCGAAGAAGCCGGGGCCCACTTGTAGCCCCAAAGTATATACAAACACGATAAGACCAAAATTCTGTGCGAAGAGCAGCATATCCTTGTTAATAGCTATGCCAAAATGGCCAGCGATGATGCCCGTGAAAAAAACGAACGTGATGCCTAACGAAATGCCGAATACTTTCAATCTGCCCAAATAGACACCGATGGCTGAGACCAAGCTGAGCACGATGACAGCCTGTGTGAGCGACGGCTCACGAAACAGATTCACTAACCATTCCATATCCTGATAACCTCATCGTTTTTTGTTATTGCGGCGCGAAAATACAAAAACTGTTCAAATAGTTGGATAAGTTTTTCTCCTGTTTCATGTGTGGGCCGATCGCTCTAACGTACACCCTCGAACATTATCTATCTTCTGACTCCGTCATTACTAATGATCAGGCTTAGGGATTGGTAATGACTGCGACTATCATAAGAAACAACGTCTTGTGAAAGCTACTTCTCGATTATTTTATTTACCTTTGCGCACAAACATCATTTATACTATAATATGGAGTCTCTGAATCTGATTAAGAATGACCCTTGGCTGGCCCCCTATGAGGCCGCTATCCAAGGGCGGTATGACTATGCGGTTGCAAAAGAAAAAAGCTTGACTAACAATGGTAAGATCTCCTTGTCGGATATGGCTTCCGGTTATCTCTATTTTGGCTTGCACAAGGCAGAGAAGGGCTGGGTCTTTCGGGAGTGGGCACCCAATGCGACTGCAATCTATCTGATTGGTACCTTCAACGATTGGCAGAAAAATACGAAATATAAGCTGAAGAAGAAGGCCAATGGCGTATGGGAGGGCTCTTTCCCGGAGGATCGTTTGCATCATGGTGATTTGTTCAAACTGTTGGTGGAGTGGGATGGAGGCGCTGGTGAGCGTATCCCCGCATGGATTCGCCGCGTAGTGCAGGATGAGGAGACGAAGATTTTCAGTGCGCAGGTTTGGGAGCCGGAGAAGCCATATAAATTTAAGGTGAAGAAATTCAAGCCCAATACCAGTCCGTTGATGATCTATGAGTGCCATATCGGTATGGGCTCTAATGAGGAGAAGGTGGGGACCTATAATGAGTTTCGTGAGAAGGTGTTGCCTCGTGTGGCGAAGGATGGTTACAACGCGATTCAGATTATGGCGATCCAGGAGCATCCCTACTACGGTTCTTTCGGTTACCATGTAAGTAGTTTCTTTGCGGCTTCTTCCCGTTTTGGTACACCTGATGAGTTGAAGCAGTTAATCGACGAGGCACACAAGTTGGGTATTGCTGTGATCATGGACATCGTGCATAGTCACGCCGTGAAGAATGAGTTAGAGGGGCTGGGCCGTTTCGATGGTTCTTACGATCAATATTTCCATAATAACGAGCGTCGTGAGCATCCGGCGTGGGATTCGCTTTGCTTCGATTATGGCAAGAACGAGGTACTTCACTTCTTGCTGTCCAACTGCAAGTTCTGGATGGAGGAATATAAGTTTGATGGCTTCCGTTTCGACGGTGTGACTTCAATGCTCTATTTCAGCCACGGCTTGGGAGAGGCTTTCTGCAATTATGGCGACTATTTCAACGGTCATCAGGATGGTGATGCGATCGCTTACCTGACGTTGGCGAATAAATTGATTCATCAGGTAAATCCGTTGGCGATCACTATCGCCGAGGAGGTGAGCGGTATGCCGGGTTTGGCAGCTAAGATTGAGGATGGCGGCTATGGCTTTGATTACCGTATGGCCATGAATATCCCTGACTATTGGATCAAGACAATCAAGGAGAAGAAAGACGAGGATTGGCATCCTTCTTCCATTTGGTGGGAGACAACCAACCGCCGTGCAGACGAGAAGACGATTTCTTATGCGGAAAGTCATGACCAGGCATTAGTGGGTGACAAGACAATCATTTTCCGTTTGATCGATGCGGAGATGTATTGGCACATGCAGAAAGATGATCACAATTTCATGGTGGAGCGTGGCATTGCGTTGCATAAGATGATCCGTTTGGTGACCGCTTCAACCATCAATGGTGGCTATCTGAACTTCATGGGTAATGAGTTTGGTCATCCGGAATGGATTGATTTCCCTCGCGAAGGTAATGGCTGGTCGTATAAATATGCCCGTCGCCAGTGGGATCTGGTTGATAACATGGACTTGAAGTATCACTTCCTGGGTGATTTCGATGAGGCGATGATTAAATTGATTCGCAGCGTGCGCAACTTCCAGGCGACACCGCTCTTGAAAGTGTGGGATAACGATGGCGATCAGATCCTGGCTTACCGTCGTAAGGATTTGGTGTTCGTTTTCAATTTCAGCCCGACGAAGTCTTACACGGATTATGGTTTCTTGGTGCCAGCTGGCGAGTATGAGGTAGCGCTTAATACTGATGCAAAGCAATTTGGTGGTTTTGGCTTGAACGATGACAGTGTGCATCATTTAACCCAGTTCGATCCTTTATATAAAAAGGAGAAGAAGGAATGGTTGAAGCTGTATGTGCCCGCTCGTTCGGCGATGGTTTTACGAAAAATCAAAAAGTAACAAAGCTATACATTTAAACACAATGTTGTATCCATTTACATTTAAACCGATCCTCAAGAAGGTGATTTGGGGTGGTTCGGCGATCTGTCCCTTTAAGGGAATTACTCCGGTGGAGAATGGCGTAGGCGAAAGCTGGGAGCTCTCTCACGTGGAGGGTAATTATTCAGTCGTTGCAAACGGCGAGTTGGAAGGAAAGTCATTGGATGACTTGATTCAGTCCTACGGCAAGCAGCTGTTGGGCGAGAAGGTAGTTGAGCGTTTTGGCACGACTTTCCCGCTGTTGATCAAGTTTATCGACGCACGAGATAACCTCTCTATCCAGGTGCACCCGGATGATGAGTTGGCGAAGAAACGTCACAACTCTTTCGGTAAGACGGAGATGTGGTATGTGATCAAGGCCGAGAAGGATGCCGGCCTCTATTCTGGTTTCTCGCAGCAGATTGATGCGGATGAGTATGTGAAGCGTGTGGAGAACAATACGATCATGGATGTGTTGCAACGCTATGACGTGCATGAGGGTGATGTCTTCTTCTTGCCGGCAGGTCGTGTGCACGCTATCGGTGCGGGTTGCTTCATCGCAGAGATTCAACAGACCAGCAACATCACCTATCGTATTTACGACTATAACCGTAAGGATGCGCAGGGTAACGGGCGTGAGTTGCATACGGAGTTGGCTAAGGATGCGATCGACTATACGCTCTATCCCGACTACCGCACGCATTACAAGGCTCGTACCAACTCGACAGTTGCTTTGGCTGATTGCAAATATTTTACCACAAACTTGTTGGATCTTGACACCATTATGGTGCGTGACTTCTCCAACTTAGATTCTTTCGTGGTGTATATCTGCATGGAGGGTAAGGCGTCGATGCGAGACAATAAGGGCAATGAGTTGTTCGTTCAGCAGGGGCAGACAGTGCTGATCCCGGCAGATACGGAGGTGGTTACGATCTCTCCGGCGCCGGGTGCGAAGTTCATGGAGACCTTTATCGGGCAATGAGCGAGCAGAGTCGTGTAGCGCAACGGTTGGCCGCTTTGCCGGAAGAGAAGAAAGCGCTCTTTGGACCGCTGTTTGGCAGCGTGGAGCGTTTTTACACGGTGGTCTATTTAGTGGCACGCAACGAACATCTGACTGATCTAGACAAGCCTGATCGTTATCAAGATCGGTTGCAAGTGATCCGCCAGGTGAAAACGAAGATTGAACGGTTGGTGGATGCTTTTGGCCTGCCCGGAGAGGAGATCGTGGCCGACATCACCAGCGACTACTTGGAGGATTTCGTGGCCTATCGGGAGCGAACCTTCGACATAACAAATGATGCTTTTCTGTCTATTTTACAAAAAATAGCCCAGTAAAACGAGCTAAAAGCTATATAAAGGCAACTGTCCGGAGCAAAAAGCGAAATAATTGCACTTGGATAGTTGCTTTTTGCTTTTTTATGCCTACCTTGCGCCATCAAATAACAAACGGATAGTAATGATGCAAACAGTAAACGATTTTCTTGCCCTTGTGGATGCCCATTTTGGAGGGGCGCAATGGTTTGTGTTTCTGTTGTTGGGCACGGGGCTTTTCTTTACCATTTATCTGCGTTTTCCACAGGTACGATTCTTTAAACATGCGTTGAAAGTAGTCTCTGGGCGTTATGATCGCCATCAAGAGGTGGGTGATACTTCCCATTTCCAAGCTTTGGCTACAGCGCTTTCTGGAACAGTTGGTACTGGTAATATTGCAGGAGTAGCTTTGGCAATCCATTTAGGAGGTCCGGCTGCGCTATTTTGGATGTTAGTCACTGCCTTTTTCGGTATGACGACTAAAATGGTAGAGGTAACGCTGTCGCATAAGTACCGGGAGCAGACAGAGACGGGTGCTATCTCAGGTGGACCCATGTATTACATGCGTAACCGGTTGCATTGTCCTTGGTTGGCGGCTATTTTTGCGATAGCTACAATCTTCTCTGCGTTTGGAACAGGGTGTTTGCCCCAGATCAACAGTATCTCCAACGCTATGTTCTCGGCTTTTGGCATACAGCAGTATATTACGGGTGCAATCTTGGCTGTTGTATTAGGACTGATTATTCTTGGTGGCATCAAACGCATTGCACAGGTGACAGAGAAGTTAGTACCTTTTATGGCGGTTATTTATCTGTTGGGTGCGTTCAGCGTCTTGATTTACAATTATGATCGGGTTATACCCTCGATCATGGCCGTCTTTACGAATGTCTTTACGGGTTCGGCCGCATCCGGAGGTTTCTTGGGCGCTACCTTCGTATGGGCATTCAATCGAGGGGTGAATCGAGGGCTCTTCTCTAATGAGGCTGGTCAAGGTTCCGCTTCGATTGCCCATGCGGCCGCTCGCACGGAGGAACCAGTATCGGAGGGTATGGTCGCTCTGTTGGAACCTTTTATTGATACAATCGTGATTTGCTCGTTGACCGGATTGGTGTTGCTCTCTTCCGGTGCCTGGAATCAGAAGTTTGAGAATCGTTTTCAACAGGCCGATACGGTCTTGTTAGCGGGTCATTATGATGAGGATCAGGCGGAGGATAGAGCGAAAGTGTCTCGTTATGTGTTGGGAGAGGAGTTACTTCCGTTATATACAGGTGAGTTGCGTGTGGAGGCGGGTCGGATCGTGAATGAAGATCTCACGGTGCTTCATGCCCGCTCCTTTGCGGATGAGGTGACTGTGCATGAGGAGAAACAACCTTTCACGGGAGTGCTTCCCGTACGACAAGGAAAGATAGTGTTGCCTCCTGTCGAGGAGCAGGTAGTCTATTTGCAAGGAAAGTCCTTGCTCCATTCTGCTCCACTTTCCACAGAGGCCTTCAAGATGGGTTGGCTGGGCGATTGGGGTAAATATATCATTCCTTTCTCACTGTTGCTTTTCGCTTTCAGCACAACGATCGCTTGGTCTTACTATGGCGATCGGGCAGTGACCTATTTGTGGGGTACAAGATATGTCCGCTTGTTCCATATCATCTATATTATCGGTTTTTTCTTTGCTTCTTTCACCGATACAACCATTGTTTGGACGCTTTCGGGCATTACGGTGGCTATGATGACGTTGCCCAACTTGATCGGTATTTTGTTGTTGCATAAGGAAGTAAAAAGTTCGGTGTCGGCCTATTGCCAGAAGATGAAAGCGTATCTTTAAGCGTATCTTTCGTTAAATGAAAGACGATTTTAAGAGGAATAATGTTTGATATGCGTGTAATGTCTTATCTTTGTCGCTTCCATTTCATAGAAATGTAACCTGCGAAAAGAATACATGAAGTGAAGATACAAGAAGCATTACATCGGTTGATCGTTTGGACCCATGCGCAAGTACGAATCTATTTCCTGTTCGCCTTGTTGTTCATGGTGCCCAATGCGGTCTTTTTTGTCACGGAGCCCTTGGAGCTTCCGGTACGTGTGGCTGCTTTCTTGATACCTTTGGGGGTTTGGTTCGTGCTTTTGGCAGCTGCACGCAAACCAGGAATAGTGGCTTGGTGCCTTTTCCCGAAGCTGATTTTGGATGGCGGGCAATTGATTGCTTTGTCGGTCTTTGGCGAATCAGTCATCGCCGTTGATATGCTCTTGAACCTGACCAGTTCTAATGCATCTGAGGCCAGTGAGTTACTGGCTAATATCCTCATGGTATTGGCGTGTGTATTCTTTTGCTATACAGTGCCTACGCTTTGGTTGGCCTATCGCTCCGTGAGAGGAAGAGATCAGCTGAGTATTTCTTTCCGGAAACGGTGGGCATGGATCGGAGTGGTGCTTTTCGTAATTGGATGGGGATTGGGCAAGGTGTCCACTAATCCGTATGATCGTCTTTCTTGGCGTTACGATGTCTATCCACTTAATGCGGTTTATAACATCGGTTTTGCCGTACGCAAGGCAGAACGCAACAGCAACTATGCCCAGACCTCGGCCAATTTCCGCTATGAGGCAACAAAGCCAATTTCTACAACGGGAAAGCGGGAAATCTATGTGTTGGTGGTGGGAGAGACTTCCCGGGCGATGGAGTGGAGCCTCTACGGCTATGAGCGTCCGACAACACCTCGCATGGAAGCTACCGAAGGCTTGGTCTATTTTAGAGATGCGGTCACGCAGTCAAACAATACCCATAAGAGTGTACCCATTATTCTCTCGCCCGCTTGTGCGGAGGAATACAATGTGCTTTATCGTACGAAAAGCATTGTCACGGCTTTTAAGGAGGCAGGTTTCCATACGTTAGTAATCGCAAATCAGAAGTTGACCACCTCCATGATTGGAGCCTACTATCGTGAGGCCGATCGGTTTATCGACCTCAGTGCGATTCCTACAGGTTCTTTGCTCACCTCCCACCATGATGGTGAGATTATTCCTTTTTTGCGAGAGCAGTTGGAGCAAACATCTGGTAATCTCTTCGTTGTGCTACATACCTATGGTTCACATTTCAATTACCGAGAGCGTTATCCTGAGGCTTTTCGCATCTATACGCCAGATAAAGCTGAGGGCATACGGCAGGCCTATAGAGAGCAGTTGCGTAATGCATACGATAATTCTATCGCATATACCGATCAAGTGTTGGGTGAGGTGGTGGAGCTGTTGCGTCAGCAAGAGGCCTGTTCAGCGATGCTTTATTTAAGCGATCATGGAGAGGATATTTTCGATGACGCACGGGCTCGTTACCTCCATGCTTCACCGATCCCGACCTATTATCAGTTGCACATTCCCTATTTGATTTGGTTCTCGGAGCCCTATCGGCAAATCTTCCCGCAGAAATACGCAGAGGCACAGGCCCATGCAACGGCTCCGATCAGTACAAATACCGTGTTTCATACGATGCTCGACATCGCCTCTGTACGGACAAACTTGAGCGATTCGACCAAGGCTGTGACGAATGAGGCCTATCAGGTATGCGACCGGATGTATCTTGGGGATCACGACGATCCTATTCCCTTTTGGGAGTTGGGCTTGAAGAAACAGGATTTTGAGATGCTGGATCGCTGGGGGATAGCGTATCGTGAATAAATCCGGGTGAGGCCATGAAGGAGCGAAGTCGTTTCATAACCGGTAAGGTGGTGGTGGGTTATCTGTTGCTGATAGCCATTGCGGTCTATGCCGTCTCTTATATATATAATATAGTAGAGCAGGTCGCTGTGGAGGACTTTTCCGACAATCAAAACCGCACAAAGATTTATCTGGTGACCAATACCCTCTCTTTGCTTTATGAGAGTGAAGCGTTAGGACAGCTAATCGTGATGCAGCAGGGTGAGATCACCCATTTCAATCGTGCGCTCAACAAGGCCCGCCATAATCTGGACTCGTTGCGTACCTATATTACCGACTCTGTGCAGTTGCACAAGATTGATACCATTGAGTTACTTCTGGAGCGCAAACGCTGGAATGCTCGCCGACTACTGGATACCTGGCGAGAGGCGAATACAGATAGTCTCTATATCGTAAACTTTGAGCGCATCATGGCTGTTCCGGACACAGTGATCAACGAGGTTCAGGTGCAGGAGCGAATCGAAGTGAAGCAAGATACGGTGGTCGTTCCTCGACGTAAACGAGGATTCTTTCGCCGTTTGGCAGAAGCTTTTGTGCCTGCGAAAGAGGATACCTCTATCGTGGTAAACTCTACCTATCAGGTGATAAAAGACACATTGGTGAATGCCTACAACCCGACAGATACAATTGTCAGTGTCCTTAGGAGCATACAAGACAGTGTGACTTGGCAACGAAAGCGACTAATGGAGTTATTGGTGGAGCGTGCGGCTAACTTGCGTTACAACAATAGCGTTATCACGCAAGAAATCAACCAGATGTTGCGGGACATTGAGGAGGAGGAGGTTAATGCGTCGTTAGCTAGACTCTATAAGAAACAGACATTGGTCCATGCGGCTTCCCGTAAGATCGGTACTATTGCGGTTTCATCGGTCTTGGTGGCGCTCTTGTTCTTGGCTTTGATCTCGCATGACATCTCAAGAGGTAAATTCTATCGCAAGCAGTTGGAGAAGGCTAAGTTGATGGCAGAGAATCTTCTGCGCAGTCGAGAGAAGCTAATATTGACGATCAGTCATGATGTTCGTGCGCCACTTTCCTCCATCATGGGGTATATTGAGTTGCTTCAACGGCGTCATCCAGATGCTCGCCAGCAATATTATTTGGAGAACATGCGTTCTTCCTCAGATCATGTCTTGTCGTTAATTAACGATCTGTTGGATTATCAGCGATTAGAGTCGGGTGAGATAGAGCTTCATCGATTGCCTTTTCGTGTGCCCAGCCTGTTTCAAGAGATTGGCGTAAGTTTTCGCCCATTGGCAGAGGCTAAAAACTTACGATTAGAATGGATGTTGCTGCCGGAGGGAATGGAGCAGGTCTATTTAGGAGATACGATTCGTCTGCGTCAGGTGGTTAGCAATTTGCTTTCCAATGCCATTAAGTTTACGGATGAGGGTCAGGTATCGCTGATTGTCTCGATCGAACGGGTGGAATCCTATCAGTATG
>OBLI01002127.1_pt1 | contig 17539 bp, 14 predicted proteins | sample 1519701 | NCBI WGS metagenome assembly OBLI01 (sample SAMEA3663005, study PRJEB22513) | pig gut metagenome | biome: pig gut; feature: pig-associated habitat; material: faeces | place: France | collected 2012 | reverse complement strand
TGGTCTTAAAGAGGCGAGGATTTCGTTTAAAGAAGCTTTTACAAGCGATAGCGGCAGGACTGTGCAGACGCTTGAGATTATCCTAGAAGCCTGTCAGCAAGAATTTATCCCGCATACACGTGATAAGCGTATTCGTGAGTGGTGTTTTGGTAGTCTTGACGGAGCTTATAACGGTGAGTTATTTGGCGGTGTTTTACCTCGTATTTTTAAAAAAGACATTAAGGATTTGACTTACCAAGAAATCGCTGACGGTATCCAACAGGTGGATACAGCAGGCTGGGCTGAGAGTTGGGAGACGATCAAGGAGAGAATCTGGCTGGGCTTTTTAGCAATCGCAGATAAGGTGGAGAGCGATGGCAGAGGCAATGCCATCATTGTCAGTCATGGAATGACCATTGCGACGCTGATGTGGCTGATTGATCCAAAGACTCCTAAAGGGTTAGCGCTGGATAACGGCAGTGTGTCTGTTGTGACCTATGAAAACGGCGCATTTACTATTGAAAAAATAGGCGATATGTCTTATCGTAAGGAAGGACGTCGTCTTTTAGAAGAAGGGGAATATGAAAACTAGTTTTACAAAGCGTTTGGTGGCAGGGATTGTTATTATTGTGTTTGTGCTAGCCATTGTCTATTTTATAGGAGGAAAAAAAGACAATCAGCAGTCCACAGCCACAACTAAAACCAGTCAATCAACGACATCATCATCTAAGAAAAAAACAAGCTCATTGCCTAATGTTTCAGCTAGCGACTGGGAGCTGGTCTTGGTCAATCGTGACCATATCACAAAAGAGATGAATCCAGAGCTAGCCACTGTCAACGGTATTTCAGTTGATGCTCGTATCGCTGAAAATGTTGAGGCTTTTCTGGCAGCAGCGCAAGCGATTGACGCCAGTGAGCACCTCATCTCGGGCTACCGTAGCGTGTCTTATCAAGAAGGACTATTTAACAGCTACGTCCAGCAGGAAATGGCAGCTGACCCGAGCTTATCAGAATCTGAGGCTGAAACCTTGGTTAAAACCTACTCACAGCCAGCGGGCGCTAGTGAGCACCAGACAGGGCTCGCTATTGATATGAGTACGGTGGATGCGCTCAATCAAAGTGACACAACTGTTGCCAAGCAAGTCCAAGCCTTGGCGCCTCAATATGGTTTTGTCCTGCGTTTTCCAAAAGGAAAATCATCTAGTACAGGTGTTGACTATGAGGACTGGCATTTCCGCTACGTGGGTAAAAAGTCAGCAGAGTATATGACCAAGCACAATCTCACTTTAGAAGAATATGTAGCATTGCTGGAGGAAAGAGATGCGTAAGCGTTTTTCATTAGTACAAGCTGTTTTAGGCTTACTCATTTTTGTGTTTGTCTTTGTGACGCCTCTGGTTGTGCACCGTGAGGGACTGTCTGCTCAGGAAAAAGCGGAAACTTCTCAGACAAAGACTGCCTTTATCAAATCAATAGCCCCAGCTAGCCAAGAGCTGGCTAAAGCTTATGGGATAAAACCTTCCATTATCATTGCACAGGCGAGCTTGGAGTCGGATTTTGGCAGAACCCTGCTGGCTAGACGTTATGATAATCTTTTTAACAGCAAAGCGTTGACAGGAGAGGCTTTTATCAAGCTGCGAGACAGTAACGGGCAGTTGGTCTCCTATGCACGCTACAAGTCCTATCAAGAAAGTATCAGCGCTTACCTGGCACAACTAAAAGCAGGGCAAGTCGGAAACTCTAACAGCTACAAACTCTTTGTAGCCAATAAAAATGTCAATACTCTAGCAGATGTTTTGCAGAGCTCAGGCTTTTCAACTAGCAAGACCTATGCCGAGGAGCTTAAAAGTATCATCAAAACCTATCAATTAACCGATTATGATAAGTAATTAGCACTCAAAAAAAAGAGTGCTAATTTTTTTGCTTTTTTTCTTGACAATCTTTTTAAAAGAGATATAATAGAAACATAGATTAGCAGTCTAACTATTAGAGTGCTAAAAGAAAGGGTGGATGCGATGATTACACAACGTCAAAATGATATTTTGAATTTAATTGTCGAGATGTTCACTCAAACCCATGAGCCTGTCGGCTCCAAAACGCTAAAGGATGCGATTGACTCTAGCAGCGCCACCATTCGTAATGATATGGCAAAGCTGGAAAAATTAGGGCTTTTAGAGAAGGCGCATACCTCTAGCGGTCGGATGCCAAGTGCGGCTGGGTTTAGGTACTTCGTGGAACATTCCCTGACGGAAAGTGCTGATGAGGCTGATGTCTATCAGGTGATTAAAGCCTTTGACTTTGAAGCCTATAAGTTCGAGGATATTTTAAAGCAAGCTGCAAAGCTGTTGAGTGATTTGACAGGTTATAGTGCCGTTGTTTTGGATGTTGAGCCTAGCAATCAACGCTTAACGAGCTTTGATATTGTGCAGTTGAGTAGTCATGATGCGCTAGCAGTTATGACACTTGATGAGTCAAAGTCACTGACAGTACAGTTTGCCATTCCAAAGAGCTTTTTGGCACGTGACTTGGTGACACTAAAGCAACTCGTGGCAGAGCGTCTGCTAGGCAATTCGCTGATGACCATTCATTATAAGCTAAGAACAGAAATCCCTCAAGTTATCCAACATTACTTTAAAACGGTTGATGGAGTCTTGGAGTTGATTGATTATCTGTTTCAAAGTTTATTTGACGAGACGGTCTTTGTCGCAGGTAAGGTGCACTCGCTAAACTACGCAACGCTTGACACGTATCAGTTTTTAGATGATAAGCAGGCGGTTGCCAGAGTTTTGCGTGATAGTTTATCAGATGAAGAAGTCACATCTGTTCAGGTCGCTGATAGCAAGGTGGCTGCGCTTAGTGATTTAACGGTGCTCAGTCGCAAGTTTTTGATTCCTTACCGAGGAATTGGAAGTTTGACTTTGATTGGTCCGATTGATATGGATTACAAGCGCTCCATTAGTTTGGTCAATGTGATTAGCCGTGTTTTAGCAGCTAAATTGACCGATTACTACCGCTATTTAAATAGCAATCACTACGAAGTCCATTAACTTTGAATATGAGCTAAAGTCTTTAGAGGAGGCGATCCAGTGGCAGAAGAAACAAAAGAAGAAGTGAAAAATGAAGACGTCGAAGTCGAAGAAGTAAAGGAGCCAGCTGTTGAGGAAGTGGTTGAGGAGGAAACTCCTAAAAAAACAGAACTAGAGTTGGCACAGGAAAAAGCTGAAGAGTTTGAAAACAAGTATCTGCGTGCTCATGCCGAGATGCAAAACATCCAGCGCCGTGCCAACGAGGAACGTCAGCAATTGCAACGCTACCGCTCGCAAGATTTGGCAAAAGCTATCTTACCAAGTCTTGACAACCTAGAGCGTGCTTTGTCTGTTGAGGGCTTGACAGATGATGTCAAGAAAGGTCTTGAGATGGTGCAAGCAAGCCTCATCCAAGCACTCAAGGAAGAGGGTGTTGAAGAGGTTGAGGTGGAAAGCTTTGACCACAATCTTCACATGGCGGTACAAACTCTGCCAGCGGATGACGACCATCCAGCAGATAGCATTGCTCAAGTGCTCCAAAAAGGCTATAAATTGCACGAGCGCTTGCTTCGTCCAGCCATGGTAGTTGTCTATAACTAGTGTAGATGTACGTTAAAAGCATAACAAAATATAAAACAAAAAATAACTTTAAAAATTTTGAAAGGAATTGAACCCGAACAGAAAACGTGTGAAAAAAGATAAACTGTCTATGACATCAGGATGTCACGCCAGTTTCCTATTTTTCAATCGTTTTCTCAGTGTTCTTGGTATCTTATTATGTCTAAAATTATTGGTATTGACTTAGGAACAACAAACTCAGCAGTTGCAGTGCTTGAAGGTACTGAAAGTAAAATCATTGCTAACCCAGAGGGAAATCGTACAACACCTTCTGTTGTCTCATTCAAAAACGGTGAAATCATCGTTGGTGATGCTGCCAAACGTCAAGCAGTAACAAACCCAGAAACTATCATCTCTATCAAATCTAAGATGGGTACTTCTGAAAAAGTTTCTGCAAATGGTAAAGAATACACACCACAAGAAATTTCAGCTATGATTCTTCAATACCTTAAAGGTTATGCTGAAGACTACCTTGGTGAAAAAGTGACAAAAGCAGTCATCACTGTACCTGCTTACTTTAACGACGCACAACGTCAAGCGACTAAAGACGCTGGTAAAATCGCAGGTCTTGAAGTGGAACGTATCGTCAACGAACCAACTGCAGCAGCTCTTGCATATGGTCTTGACAAGACTGATAAAGATGAAAAAATCCTTGTCTTTGACCTTGGTGGTGGTACTTTTGACGTATCTATCCTAGAACTTGGTGATGGTGTCTTTGACGTTCTTGCAACTGCTGGTGACAACAAACTTGGTGGTGACGACTTTGACCAAAAAATCATTGATTGGTTAGTGGATGAGTTCAAGAAAGAAAATGGTATAGACCTTAGCCAAGATAAAATGGCGCTTCAACGTCTTAAAGATGCTGCTGAAAAAGCCAAGAAAGATTTGTCAGGTGTGACATCTACTCAAATCAGCTTGCCATTCATCACTGCTGGAGAAGCTGGACCTCTTCACTTGGAAACAACACTATCTCGTGCAAAATTTGACGATTTGACTCGTGACCTTGTGGAGCGTACTAAAACTCCAGTTCGTCAAGCTTTGTCAGACGCAGGTCTTTCTATCTCTGACATTGACGAAGTTATCCTAGTTGGTGGTTCAACTCGTATCCCTGCCGTTGTTGAAGCGGTTAAATCTGAAACTGGTAAAGAACCAAACAAATCTGTAAACCCTGACGAAGTGGTGGCTATGGGTGCTGCTATCCAAGGTGGTGTTATCACTGGTGATGTCAAAGACGTTGTCCTTCTTGACGTGACACCATTGTCACTTGGTATCGAAACCATGGGTGGTGTCTTTACAAAACTGATCGACCGCAATACCACTATCCCAACATCTAAATCACAAGTCTTCTCAACTGCAGCAGACAACCAACCAGCTGTTGATATCCACGTGCTTCAAGGGGAACGTCCAATGGCAGCAGACAACAAGACGCTTGGTCGCTTCCAATTGACAGATATTCCTGCAGCTCCTCGTGGTATTCCACAAATCGAAGTAACATTTGACATCGACAAAAACGGTATCGTGTCTGTTAAAGCTAAAGACCTTGGTACTCAAAAAGAACAAACGATCGTCATCCAATCTAACTCAGGCTTGACTGACGAAGAAATTGAAAAAATGATGAAAGATGCTGAAGCTAACGCTGAAGCTGATGCAAAACGTAAAGAAGAAGTAGACCTTCGTAACGAAGTTGACCAAGCTATCTTTGCGACTGAAAAGACTCTCAAAGAAACTGAAGGTAAAGGTTTTGACGCAGAGCGTGATGCCGCTCAAGCAGCTCTTGATGACCTCAAGAAAGCGCAAGAAGACAACAATCTTGACGACATGAAAGCAAAACTTGAAGCGCTCAACGAAAAAGCACAAGCCCTTGCTATGAAACTCTACGAACAAGCTGCAGCAGCTCAACAAGCGCAAGCAGGAGCTGAAGGCGCAACTGACGCTAACAACTCTGGAGACGACGTTGTAGACGGCGACTTTACGGAAAAATAAGGCATCAATAATGACTAATCACTAAAGTGATTGTCATTATACGGCAACCACTATAGAGCGGTTTGCCTAGATGCCTTACTAGCTCGCAAGCAAAATAATATCGATTTTGCTTGCTCACGTCGAAAGATGCTTGGTAGATGAAGTATAGCTTGAAAAGTATTTATCATCGAAAGACTTTTCTCACATCGTAAGTGTCTAGCGAGTGTCGTACTCAGTAAAGATAAAAAAACATTCTAGGCGGGGCGCCTCGCTCCGTCTATTTTGTTATAATAGGATAAAGAGGTCTGCAGACAAGAAAAGGTGTTCGTTTTGAACATGGGCTAGGGACTATGGCTTGTCTAGCCTTGTCCGTTAATGCCTTTAGTATCTAAAAGAAAGGAACAGTCGTTTGGGGCAGTATTCTAACGCTTTATGAGCTTAATGGAATACGCCTATGGCTCTGTGAAAAAAGTAAATGGAGTTGCCTAACGGCTTAATAGCTTAACCTATGAATAATCAAGAATATTATGACCGTCTGGGAGTGTCTAAGGACGCTAGCCAGGAGGAAATCAAAAAAGCTTATCGTAAGATGTCTAAAAAATACCACCCAGACATCAATAAAGAGCCAGGAGCTGAGGAGAAATATAAAGAAGTCCAAGAAGCTTACGACACCCTAGGAGATGAGCAAAAGCGTGCTGCCTACGACCAATACGGTCCAGCGGGTGCTAATGGCTTTAACGGTGGTGCTGGTGGCTTTGGTGGTTTTGATGGCGCTGGTGGCTTTGAGGACATCTTCTCTAGCTTCTTTGGCGGCGGGGCTGCGCAACGTAATCCCAATGCACCACGTCAAGGGGACGATTTGCAGTACCGTGTGCAACTCAAGTTTGAAGAGGCTATCTTTGGTACTGAAAAAGAAGTCACTTATAATCGTGAAGCGACTTGTCACACCTGTGGTGGTTCAGGTGCTAAACCTGGCACAAGCCCTGTCACCTGTCACAAGTGTCATGGTCAAGGGGTGATTACCGTTGATACGCAAACACCGCTAGGGACCATGCGTCGTCAAGTGACCTGTGATGTCTGTCACGGTACTGGTCAAGAAATCAAAGACCCATGTCCAACCTGCCATGGTACTGGTCACGAAAAAGAAAAACACACGGTTTCTGTCAAGATTCCAGCAGGTGTAGAGACTGGTCAACAAATCCGTCTTGCTGGTCAAGGTGAGGCTGGCTTTAATGGTGGACCTTACGGGGATTTGTTTGTCATGATTACCGTTCAGCCAAGCGATAAGTTTGAGCGTGAAGGCTCTACCATTTACTACACGCTTAATCTTAATATCGTCCAAGCCGCTCTTGGAGATGTCGTGGATGTGCCAACGGTTCATGGTGACGTAGAGCTCTCTATCCCAGCGGGTACTCAAACAGGCAAAACCTTCCGCTTGCGTGGTAAGGGAGCACCAAAACTGCGTGGTGGTGGTCAAGGGGATGAGCACGTCACTGTCAAAGTGGTTACGCCAACCAAGCTTAACAGTGCGCAAAAAGAAGCCCTTCGTGCCTTTGCAGAAGCTAGTGACGACAGTATCTCAAAACCTAAGAAAAAAGGCTTTTTCGATAAAGTCAAAGATGTCTTAGAAGGTGAATAATGAAAATGCTCTGGATTCCAGAGCATTTTTTAATGGTTTAACTGTCCCCAGACAGATGATGTTTTACAGGCTTGAGAGTGCTGAAGTCAGCGTGGTATAATCTATAGAAAAAAGTTACCGATGGAGGTTTTTGATGAGTTCTCATATCTTAGCGATTTCAGGAAATGATATTTTCAGTGGTGGTGGTTTGCACGCTGACTTGACAACCTTTGCAGCCAATAAACTGCATGGTTTCTTGGCGGTGTCTTGTCTGACAGCTCTGACGTCCAATGGTTTTGAGGTCATTCCCATTGATGCGACGGTGGTCAAGCAGCAACTAGATAGCTTGGTAGATGTTGACTTTGCAGCTATTAAGCTGGGGCTTTTGCCAAATGTTGAGGTGGCAGAGCAGGCGCTTCACTTTGTCCAAAATCATAAGGACACGCCTGTCGTGCTAGATCCTGTCCTCGTGTGTAAGGAAAAGCATGACCTTGAGGTCAGCTCACTGCGGGATGAATTGGTCAAATTTTTCCCTTATGTGACGATTATCACACCAAATCTGGTAGAAGCGCAGCTATTAGCCCAGATGGAGATTAAGACTCTTGACGACATGAAGGCAGCAGCTAAGAAACTACACGAGCTTGGCGCACGCTACGTGGTCATCAAAGGAGGTAGCCGTTTTGATGACAAGGAAGCCATTGACCTCTTTTATGACGGGAAAGACTTTACCTTTTTACGTGCTCCCATCCTTGGTGGCAATAACATCGGTGCTGGCTGTACCTTTGCCTCAAGTATCGCTAGTAAAATCGCTAAAAGCGAGCCTGTCGAAGAAGCAGTGCGTCAGTCTAAAGACTTTGTGCGTGACGCTATTAGTCATGCGGACGACTATGGTGTCAATCAGTTGTTTTAGAAGGAAAAGCCCTTGTTCAAGGGCTTTTCTTAGTCCACCTCAAGGCAAAAGGCGTCCCAAGGTTCTAGTGTGAGGTTTTCAAGTGTTTGTGGGGTCTTGGTATTTGTGATGATGGTGTCTTTTATCGTGTAGTTGCTGGTAAAGCTTTGCGTCTCATCAGAGAGATTGACAAGGACCAGGTAGGTCTTGTCAGTTGTTTTTCTGAGGTAGGCAAAGACCTTGCTACTCGTCTCGAGTAGTTCATAGTCAGCGTCCACCAGCCAATCCTCTTCTTTACGGAGCTTGATGAGGGCTTGGTAGGTGTAAAAGAGACTGTTTTTGTCGGCTAGGGCTTTAGCGACGTTGATAGTCTGGTAGTTAGGATTGACAGGTAGCCAAGGCTTGGTAGTTGAAAAGCCTGCTTGAGGGCTATCATCCCACTGCATAGGGGTTCTAGCATTGTCACGGCTGACCTTACGAATGCTCTCGATGATAGTTTCTTCTTGCTTGCCAGCTTGTCTGGCTTCAGCGATGAAGTTGCGAGATTCGATGTCCTCTATCTCAGAAAAGTCTGCCTTGAAAGGGTAGTTGAGCATACCGATTTCTTCGCCTTGATAGATGTAAGGCGTCCCACGCAAGAGGTGCAACAGAATGGCAAAGGCTTTGCCAGATTTTTCACGATAGGTCATCTCATTCCCCCAGATAGAGAGGACACGAGGCAAGTCGTGATTGTTCCAGAAAAGAGAGTTCCAGCCCTCAGTAGGGTCAAGCTCAATCTGCCACTTGCTAAAGATAGCTTTGAGACGAGGCACATCTAGGCTGGTAAAGTCCCACTTAGGGTGGTTGTCAAGGTGCTGCAGTCCGATGTGCTCAAACTGAAAGACCATAGAAAGCTCGTGATTGTCTGGGTTTGAGTAGGCTTTGGCAATAGCAGGTGTCGCTCCCCAAGTCTCTCCAACGGTCAATAAATCCTTGTCTTTTAAGGTTGCTTGGTGCATTTCCTTCAGGTAGTCATGGAGCTTAGGTCCATTTGTCGTGATACCCTTATCTGGGGCTTTCCCGATCATGTCAATAACGTCCATGCGAAAGCCACCGATACCCTTGTCAATCCAAAAGTTCATCATGTCGTAGACCTTTTGGCGCAGGGCAGGATTTTCCCAGTTGAGGTCAGGCTGTTTCTTACTAAAGAGGTGAAGATAATACTGCTGTGACGTCTCATCATATTGCCAAGCAGAGCCACCAAAGATGGACTCAAGGGCGTTAGGCTGGTCACGCCAGATGTAAAAATCACGTTCAGGGCTGTTTGGATTTTCCTTGGCTGTGACAAACCAAGCATGCTCATCAGAGGTGTGGTTGACCACCAAGTCCATGATGATACGAATACCACGGCGCTTCGCCTCTAGAAGCAGCTCATCCATGTCACTCATATCACCAAAGCACTCGGCAATCTTCTCATAATCGGAAATGTCATAGCCATTGTCATCCATAGGGCTCTGGTAAACGGGTGATAGCCAAATGGCAGAAATCCCCAGTTCCTCTAGGTAATCCAGCTTTTCTATAATCCCTTGTAAATCACCGATACCATCGTCATTACTGTCCTTAAAACTCTTAGGGTAAATCTGGTAAATCGTCGCTTTTTGCCACCAATGCTTCATGAAATAGCATCCTCCTTTTAATCTTTGCAAACTAGTATAGCGCTTTCATGGCAGAAGTCAAGTGATTTTATATTATTTTTTAATCAGACGGAATTGTCTCAGTAGATGTTTTTTTCAGTCGTCTCTGAAAGCTGTCGACGGTATTGACTAGGGCTTTGCCCATATTGTTTTTTAAATCGCTTGCTAAAAGCAAGGCTATCTGTGAAACCAACCATACTGGCGATTTCTGTAATAGAAAAACGAGGATTTGCTAATAATTGTTGGCTTTTTTCTAACTTCACCTTGAGGATGTAGTCTTTTAGTGCATATCCTGTTTGTTCTTTGAAAAGTTTGTAGAGATAACTGCGACTGAGATTAAGTTCTTTTGCTATCTCATTGACTTGTAAATGACTATCGTAGTGGTTATGAATGATACGAAGCGCTTGTTTGGTGTAGTGTTGTTGAGTGATATTGTGGCTTAGACTGTGTTTCTTTGGTTGCTCTTCAATGAGATAAGCCAATAGCCGAAAAAGCTCACCAGTGATTTCTAATTCTGTTGTGATTGTGGAGGTTTGTTTAGAGAAACGCATGATTTTATAGAGTTGATTGAGAACCTTTGAGTCAAGAGTCGAATGGCAGATATAATGTTCTGTTATTTGGGATTGATTGAGAAAATAGTCAGCTTTATTTCCGCTAAAACCGACCCAAAGATAAGCCCAAGGCTCCTGTTTATCAGCACGGTAAAAGGTCATTTTATCCTTAGGCAGGAGAAACATATCGCCTGCTTGCAATTCCCAAATGGTCTCATCAATATGGAATTTTCCCTTTCCCTCAACAATAAAATGCAAAACGTAATTATCTCGAATAGTAGGACCAAAAGCGTAATGACTGGCACACATCTCCGCACCAAAGTGATCTACTGTTAAATCTGTATTGGTAAATTCAAATTCGTTATAGGTTTGTAGTAAATTCATAGGGTCTCCTTTAGGAAACATTATACCATAAAGAGAAAACAAAAAGACATTCTAGTTCATAAGCAAAACTGGTAAAATTTTAGTAAATAAACCAAAGGAGTTGCTTATGACAGGATTGATTCAATTTGATGAGAAAACAGGTGTTTTCCATCTTCATAACCAACAGATTTCTTATCTTTTTGCAGTTGAAGAAGGGGGACTTTTAGGTCATATCTATTTTGGGCATCGTTTAAAAGATTATCATGGTGGACGTGCTTACCCACGTATTGACCGTGGTTTTTCTGGAAATTTAACAGACATTAGTGAGAGAGGATACTCGCCTGACACGCTTTTACGGGAATATAGTGAGACCGGTTTTGGCGATTATCGTCTGCCTGCTATTTTAATTAAGCAAGAAAATGGCAGCCAAGCGACACGTTTTACTTATGAAGGCTACCGTATTGACAAAGGTAAACCAAAGTTAGAAGGTTTGCCAGCTACCTATGCTTTAGAGGAGGATGAAGCTGAGACACTAACCGTTGTGTTAGTGGACGCTGTTGCTAAACTGAAATTATCTCTGTTCTATACTATTTACAGAGATAGAGCAGTCATTACACGCTCTTGTCGTTTAGAAAATCATTCAGACGTCCCTGTTTTTATTGATAAACTGGCTTCTATGACCCTTGACTTCACAGCGCAACCTTTAGAGCTGATTAGTTTACCTGGGGCACATGTCAATGAACGTCAGCTGACTCGTGAAACGATTCGTTATGGGCAAAAACGTTTAGTGAGCCGTCGTGGAACAACGAGTCATCAGATGAACAATGCAGCAGCCCTTGTCTCTCCACAGACAAATGAATTTTTTGGAGAAGCTTATGGCTTTGCTCTTGTTTACTCTGGTAATCATGCTATTGAAATTGAACGTGACCAAATTGATCAGACACGTGTAGTCATCGGTATCAATGAAGAGCAGTTTTCATGGCAATTATCACCAAAAGAATCGTTTCAGACACCAGAGGTAGTCATGGTCTATTCTGATAAAGGACTTAATGCAATGAGTCAGACTTATCATGACTTAGTTAATGAGCGTCTGGTTCGTAGCTATAAGCATCAAACACGTCCTATTTTGGTTAATAACTGGGAAGCGACTTATTTTGACTTTACAGAAGACACTTTGCGTCCTATAGTGGATGAAGCTCAGCAATTAGGGATTGAGATGTTTGTTCTTGACGATGGCTGGTTTGGATGTCGTGATGATGATACGACTTCTCTTGGTGATTGGTTTGTTGATAAGAAGAAGTTTCCTAACGGCTTGTCTCACTTTGCAGAATATGTGCATAGTAAGGGATTACAATTTGGTCTGTGGGTCGAGCCTGAGATGATTTCGGTGGATTCAGAACTCTATCGTAATCATCCTGATTATCGCCTAGAAGTCCCTAATCGTAGCCCACTACTCGGACGTCAGCAATTTGTGCTGGATCTTGGACGTAAAGAGGTCCGTCAGGCTGTGATAGAGCAATTAGAAAGTCTATTAGATCAAGGTTTTATTGACTATATCAAGTGGGATATGAATCGTCATTTGTCGGATGTCTATTCTGCTCGTTTAGACAGTCAGTGTCAAGGCGAGGTCTTTCATCGCTACACTTTAGGGCTTTATGAGATGTTAGAGTATCTGACGAGCAAATATCCAGATGTTCTTTGGGAAGGTTGTTCTGGTGGAGGTGGTCGTTTCGATTTTGGATTTGCTTATTACATGCCTCAATCATGGACAAGCGACAATACGGATGCTATTGCAAGACTAGGTATCCAGTATGGCACATCCCTGTTTTATCCTATCTCAACGATAACATCACATGTTTCTGCAACACCAAATCATCAGACAGGACGTCTAACGCCGTTTGCGACACGTGGAGATGTCGCTATGAGTGGGGTTTTAGGCTACGAACTTGATTTGACAAAATTAACCACTGCAGAAAAAAACTTGGTAAAAGAGCAGGTAGAAAATTACAAATCTATTCGCCATCTAGTACAATTTGGGCGATTTAGTCGTTTAATGAGTCCTTTTGAGGATAATCGGGCAGCTTGGATGTTTACTAACGCAGATAAATCTGAGATTTTAGTCTTTACCTTTATGATTTTAAACCATGCTCAACAGCCAATCCCTTTGGTGACATTGAATGGTCTTAATACAGATAAGTGCTATCAAAATGTAGAGACAAAAGAAATCATAACAGGCTCAGAGTTAGAATATCTAGGTTGGTATGAGGCATTGAGTGATAAAGATTTTGTGTCGCACCGTTATCACTTTAAAGAGGTCAAAGGGGGAGATAGCAGATGAAATGGTATCAAAAACTAGGGATTCTAGGCTTGCTCAGTGTTGCTGGTTTGAGTCTTGCAGCTTGTCATAAGAGCAGCTCAGACAGTAACACAGGTAAGGTCACTATAGAATATTTTAATCAGAAAAAAGAGATGGATAGTACCTTAAGAGAGATTATTAAGGATTTTGAAAAGGAGAACCCTGATATCCATGTTAAGATGACCAGCGTGCCTGCTGCAGGTACGGTTCTAAAGACCCGCATGCTATCAGGAGATATTCCAGATGTTATCGGTATCTATCCACAAAATATAGACTTTCAGGAGTGGGCAAAAGCAGGCTATTTTTATGATATGACGAATCAAGATTATCTTAAACGCCTGAAAAATAACTATGCAAACAATTATGCTATTAACGGAAAAATTTATAATGTACCACTAACAGCTAATGTTTCAGGGATTTATTATAACAAGGATAAATTTAAAGAGCTAGGGCTAACTGTTCCTGAAACATGGGATGAATTTGTGACATTAGTTGAGCAAATCAAAGCCAAAGGTGAAATCCCATTTTCAGTTGCTGGCACAGAAGGTTGGACGTTAAATGGTTATCATCAGCTTTCTCTGATTACAATTACGGGCAGTAACGATAAGGCAAACGCTTATTTACGCTTTTCAAAACCAAATGCTATCAAGGCTACAGACAAAGTATTGAAAGAAGATGCTAAAAAATTAGATTTATTAGCAGACAAGGGCAATCAGCAAAAGAATTGGAAAGGTGCTTCTTACAATGATGCTCTCGTTTCTTTTGCTAATGAAGAAGTGCTAATGACTTCGAATGGCTCTTGGGCACTTGCTGCTATTCGTCAGCAAAATCCTAAGTTTGAGATTGGAACATTTGCTTTTCCAGGAAAAAATAAAGCAGACAAAGCGACTGTTGGAGCAGGCGACTTAGCTCTCTCCATATCTAGTAAAACAAAGCATCTAAAAGCTGCTAATCAATTTGTATCTTATATGACAAGTGCAAAAGCTATGCAAAAATACTATGATGTAGATGGTTCACCAGTAGCTGTTAAAGGGGTAAGAGAAGATACAAATTCTCCGCTTCAGGGACTCAATGAACTCGCTTTTACAAGTAAGCACTATGTTTGGTTAGGGCAATATTGGAACAGTGAAGATGGCTTTTTCTCTGCAACAGCCAATTATCTGATGACACAAAATCGGAATGAGTTGGCAAACGAATTAAACGCATTCTTTAACCCAATGAAAGCTGATGTAGACTAGGAGGCTGCAAATGATTAGAAAATTTTTGAATCGCTATTGGGGTTGGACGTTCTTGTTTGTACCGTTGGTGCTCCAAGTTATCTTCTTTTACTTTCCTATGTTTCAAGGCGCTTTTTACAGTTTTACCAATTGGACAGGGCTGACTTATCAATTTGACTTTGTTGGTTTTAATAACTATAAATTGCTGATGATTGATGGAAAATTCATGAAAGCTATTCTCTTCACTTTAGTGTTAACGATTGCGTTAATCATCGGAGAGATTGTTTTGGGGCTGTTAGTTGCGCGTGTGCTTAATTCTAAGATTAAGGGTAAGACCTTTTTTAGAGCTTGGTTCTTTTTCCCAGCGGTTTTGTCTGGTTTGACGGTCTCCCTCATTTTTAAACAAGTGCTTAATTATGGTTTACCTGCTATCGGTGAAGCGTTACATATTGACTTTTTAAAGGATAGCCTGCTTGGGACAACAGGTGGCGCTGTATTTGCTTCTATTTTTGTTCTCCTTTGGCAGGGGGTAGCTATGCCGATTATCATTTTCCTATCTGGTTTACAAAGTATTCCAAGTGATATTGTTGAAGCATCAGCTATTGATGGTGCAAATAGTCGACAAACGTTCTTTAACATTGAACTTCCTTATTTGTTGCCTAGTATTTCTATGGTCTTTATCATGGCGCTAAAGGCAGGACTGACAGCATTTGACCAGATTTTTGCTTTGACAGGTGGGGGTCCAAATAACGCAACAACCTCTATAGGGCTTTTGGTTTACAATTATGCCTTTAAGAGTAATCAGTACGGCTATGCCAATGCCATTGCTTTAATTCTATTTCTTATCATCGGGGTTGTGTCTATTGCTCAGATAAAATTATCACGCCGCTTTGAGGTTTAGTTGAGGTGAGTATATGAAAAAAGAAGAACGTTTAACGTTATTGTGGAAGTATATCTTGCTTGCTGTGGGGTCTATCTTGATTTTAATTCCCCTTCTTGCAACAATCTTTTCTTCCTTCAAAACAACACAGGATATTATGAAGCATTTCTTTGCTTTTCCTAATCCTGCGACATTAGCTAACTACACACGATTATTGGCAGATGGTATTGAGGATTATTTTTTGAATTCTGCCTTGATTACGGTATTATCAGTGCTGTTGGTTATGCTCTTTATTCCAGCTGCAGCCTATTCCATTGCCCGTCATATGTCACGTCAAAAAGCCTATGCTATCATGTATTCACTGCTAATTTTGGGTATTTTTGTTCCCTTTCAAGTCATTATGATTCCTATTACCGTCATGATGAGTCGCTTAGGGTTAGCGAATATGTGGGGCTTGATTATCCTCTATCTGACCTACGCTGTACCTCAGACACTTTTCCTCTATGTAGGCTATATCAAGTTGAGTATTCCAGATAGTTTAGATGAGGCAGCAATGATTGATGGTGCTGATCGCTTTGTCACTTATCGTAAGGTCATCTTTCCAATGTTAAAACCAATGCATGCGACTACCCTTATTATCAATGCCCTCTGGTTTTGGAATGACTTTATGTTACCTCTTCTTATCCTAAACAAAGATTCTAAAATGTGGACATTGCCACTTTTTCAATACAATTATACAGGTCAATATTTCAATGATTATGGTCCAAGTTTTGCTTCTTACGTTGTTGGGATTATCACAATCACTATTGTTTACCTTATCTTCCAAAAGAACATTATTGCTGGTATGAGCAATGGAGCTGTTAAATAAAGGAGTCTTTATGGCAATTCAGAATAAAACGATGTTGATTACTTATGCAGATAGTTTAGGGAGTAACTTAAAAGAACTCGCTACTAATCTTGAGCGCTACTTTGGTGATAGTATCGGTGGAGTACACATCCTACCTTTCTTTCCTTCAACGGGTGACCGCGGTTTTGCACCGATAGATTATGAACAGGTTGATAGTACTTTTGGTGACTGGTCTGATGTGGAGCGCTTGGGTGAGCGTTACTATTTGATGTTTGATTTTATGATAAATCATATCTCACGTCAATCCAAATATTATAAAGATTTTCAAGAGAAAAAGGATGCGAGTTCCTACGCTGATTTATTTTTACGTTGGGATAAATTCTGGCCAGAAAATCGTCCTACACAGGAGGATATCGACCTTATCTATAAACGAAAAGATCGAGCGCCTAGACAGGAAATTACTTTTTCAGACGGAACGAAAGAATATCTCTGGAATACTTTTGGAGAAGAACAGATTGACCTTGATGTGACAAAACCCGTTACTATGGATTTTATCAAGCAAACAGTTACACAATTAATTGCGCATGGCTGTGATTTGATTCGTTTAGATGCCTTTGCTTATGCTATCAAAAAGTTAGGGACCAATGACTTCTTTGTAGAGCCAGAGATTTGGGACTTACTAGAGACAGTGGATAGTTTTGTGAAAGAACAGGGTGCCAGTATTTTGCCAGAAATCCATGAGCACTATAGCATTCAGTTTAAAATTGCAGAGCACGGCTACTTTGTCTACGATTTTGCTCTTCCAATGGTGACACTTTATTCGCTCTACAGTGGAAAGACAGAACGTTTAGCCAAATGGTTGTCAATGAGCCCAATGAAGCAATTTACAACACTTGACACTCATGACGGTATCGGCGTGGTTGATGTCAAAGATATCTTGACAGATGATGAAATTGACTATACCTCAAATAAACTGTATCAAGTTGGCGCTAATGTTAATAGAAAATATTCGACTGCTGAATATCAGAATTTGGACATTTACCAAATCAACACAACCTACTACTCAGCGCTTGGTGATAATGATCAGCAGTATTTTTTAGCAAGACTGATTCAAGCCTTTGCCCCAGGCATTCCGCAAGTTTATTACGTCGGATTTTTAGCTGGAAAAAATGACATTGACCTACTTGAAGAAACAAAAGAAGGACGCAATATCAACCGTCATTACTACACGAGCAATGAAATCGCGAAAGAAATCAAACGTCCTATTGTGAAAAAATTATTGGCTTTATTTTCTTATCGTAATCGCTCACAAGCCTTTGATCTTGAAGGGGGTATTCAAGTTGCGACAACAGGTGAGCACCAGATTAGTATCACACGTTATAATAAAGACAAGACTGTCACTGCTATTGCTAAGCTTGATCTGAAACAATTGACCTATTCTGTTACAGAAAATGGCAAAGCTGTTTTATTTGATTAGAAAGAGAGATATATATGGTTGTAATCAATCTAGATCATATCTACAAAAAATACCCAAATGCAACACACTACTCTGTTGAGGACTT
>OBLI01002124.1_pt1 | contig 17554 bp, 18 predicted proteins | sample 1519701 | NCBI WGS metagenome assembly OBLI01 (sample SAMEA3663005, study PRJEB22513) | pig gut metagenome | biome: pig gut; feature: pig-associated habitat; material: faeces | place: France | collected 2012 | reverse complement strand
TGTTCATCTGCTTTCTATACTGAGTTGGGGAATTCTAGTATATCAGACGAGCATGCTTTTTTGTTGCACTTCATTTTACAACGCGGGGTTTTAAAAACTTAGTCAAAATAATGAATGAGGGTCTTCTCTGTTAAAATATCAGAGTAGGTGTAAGACTCAACGTAAGTATTGTCCTCGACACCTGGCACGCCAGACTCGTCCTTGTACTCAACGATAAACAGCGATGGGTAGACCTCGATAAGGCGACCTACTTTATTTTTTTCACGTTTACGTCCATTTTCCAGTGTCAACTCAACCAGCTGACCCTCGTGGTTTTTAATGTCTTCTTTGATTTTTTTCATTTTTGCAACGTCTGCAAATGCATCACTCATAGGATTTCCTCTCTATCTTTCTTCAAATTGTGCGATACTTGAAAATTTATTGTACTCTTTTTGGAACATAAGCTTCACAGTCCCACGTGCTCCAGCACGGTTTTTCTCAAGGATAACCTCGATGGTATTGTCATCAATAGCCTCCTCGTCATTGTCACCTTCTCTACGATAATAATCCTCACGGTAAAGAAAAGCAACAATATCGGCGTCCTGCTCAATAGACCCTGACTCACGAATGTCTGACAAGACCGGGCGCTTATCCTGACGCTGCTCAACACTACGTGATAGCTGACTTAGGGCAATGACAGGCACTCTCAACTCTTTTGCCAAAATCTTTAATTGACGTGAGATTTCAGACACTTCTTGTTGACGATTTTCTGGGCGTGTCCCTGTAATCAACTGAAGGTAGTCAATTACGATAAGACCTAAGCCACCCGTCTCCTGCGCTAGTTTACGAGCTCTAGCACGAATCTCGGTAATCTTGATAGAAGCAGTGTCGTCGATATAGATCGGAGCATCCGCCAGCGCACCTTGGGCAATAGTGACATTTGTCCACTCCTGCTCGGTGAGTTGCCCTGTCCTAAGATTTCTAGCGTCGACCATCCCTTCCGAAGCTAGGAAACGATTGACCAAATCTTCTGCACCCATCTCAAGCGAGAAGATAGCAACAGGCTGGTTTTGCTTTGTGCCCACGTTTTGAGCGATGTTAAGGGCAAAGGCTGTTTTTCCGACCGCAGGACGGGCAGCTAAGATAATCAGCTGATCAGGGTGTAAACCAGTTGTTATGCGATCAAGATCTCGAAAACCTGTCGGCAAACCTGTAATGTCGCTGGTTTGTTTGGAACGTATTTCTAGGTTTTCATAGTTGATTTTCAAAACGTCTGAGATACGTCTAAAACCACTGCGGCTGTTGTGCTCATTGATATCAACCAAGGCTTTTTCAGCATTTGCAATAATCTCATCAGACTCGACAGCCCCTTCATAAGCAAGGTTGACAGTTTCTGTCAACTTGCTGATAATATTGCGCAGCATTGCCTTTTCAGCGACTATCTTGGCATAAAACTCAGCATTGGCACTGGTTGGTACGCTATTAACCAGCTCAACAATGTAGGCAAGTCCACCGATATTTTGTAAATCACCTTGACTATCTAAAATACCACGAACCGTTGTGGCATCAATCACGTCATTACGGTCGCTAAGCGTAATCATGGCTCTAAAAATAACCTGATGCGAGTATTTATAAAAATCTTCGGGAGCGATGAACTCACGAACGGTTATGAGCTTATCTGGTGAGATAAAGATAGCCCCTAACACCGACTGTTCAGCCAATAAATCCTGTGGCTGAACACGCATTTCCTGCATTTCTGCCACCTTATGTCACCTTACCTTCCAACGCTTGTCCCATTAGGCTTCTTTGATGTGAAGCTTGATTTCACCAGTAACATCCTTATGCAGTTTTACTGGCACTTCAATCAAGCCAATAGCACGAATAGGGTGCTCTAACTCGATATGGCGCTTGTCAACTTTCAGCCCGTACTGTTTTAACAGTTCATCTGCAATTTTCTTAGCAGTGATAGAACCAAAAGTGCGTCCGTCTGGTCCTACTTTTTCGGTGAACTGCAGACGTGTTGCTTCTTCTGACAACTTGGCTTTCACTTTTTGGGCTTCTGCTAGCAATTCAGCTTGTGCTTTTTCTTCTGATTTTTGTTTGCCTTTTAACTCACCAATAGCTTGGTTTGTAGCTTCTTTTGCCAAGTTTTTCTTGATAAGGAAATTTTGAGCATATCCAGTAGGAACCTCTTTAATTTCTCCTTTTTTCCCTTTACCTTTAACGTCTTGTAAAAAAATAACTTTCATGATAGTTCCTCCTGATTGGTTGTTTTGGTTAATTCATTTGTGATGACTTCAAGTAATTTTTCCTTAGCTTCATTTACAGTCATATCAACTAACTGACAAGCAGCGAAATTAAAGTGACCGCCTCCGCCTAATTTTTCCATGATCAACTGAACGTTGATTGTCTTGTGACTTCTAGCAGATATGGCTACCTTTCCTGTCTGGTTGTGCGTAATGACAAAGCTAGCTTCCATGCCTGACATTGACAATAACGTGTCTGCTGCTTTACTAGCGATGACATTGTTGTAAATCCTATTATCAGCTCCAGTTGCTACAATAATACCATTTGCCACACGCTCACCTCTAAGAACCAGCTCGTTGATGGCCCGGTATTCATTGAAATCTGTCGCTGAGATGGTTTGGATTTCACTGCTATCACTCCCACGTGAGCGTAGGTAACTTGCCACATCAAAGGTCCGACTTGTAACACCTGTTGAGAAGTTCTTGGTATCTAGCATGATACCAGACATCAAGATACTGGCTTGTGTTTTACTAAGCTTGCGTGAGGACTGTTGGAACTGAATCAGCTCAGTCACCAGCTCACTGGCACTACTAGCCCCACTCTCAATAAAGGAAAGACTGGCATTTTTAGGGAAATCCTCATCCCGCCTATGGTGGTCAATGACAATCACTTCATGAAACAGCTGATAAAACTCTTTTGACAAAGTCAAACTAATCTTTGAATGGTCCACCATAACCAAGATAGACTGCGGTGTCACCATCTGCTTTGCTTGCTCCAGCGAGATGAGGTTAGTCTTGTCATCCTCGATAAGGTAGTGTATTGCACGCTTAATGTCAGTATTCATCTCACGAGGATTATAAACCGCATAGCTACGAGAGATGATGTTGCTTGCAAAAAATTGCATCCCAACAGAGGCACCTAGCGCATCTAAGTCAAGGTTACGATGCCCAACAACAAAGACATTGTCCACGGTCTTTAGACGATCTGAAATGGCAGACATCATCGCCCTTGTTCGTGTTCTGGAGTGTTTAATCGTTGAAGCTGTACCTCCTCCAAAGAAAATAGCTTGTGAGTTGGCGTCATTTTCTCGGATAACGATCTGGTCTCCCCCACGCACAAGAGCCATGTTGAGATTTTGCAGTGCTAGCTGTCCAATCTGACTATGATTGCCATCTCCAAAGGCGATTCCCATACTTAATGTCAGAGGAAATTCTCGCTCTGCTGTCTGTTTTCTAAACTGATCAAGCACCTTAAACTTAGTGTCCATCAATTCTTTCAAGATAGCATAGTTCGTAAAGAAATAGAACCGATCCATGTTGACACGGCGGTAAAAGATATCTCGCTCCTTGGCAAAATCAGAAATGAAACTGGCAATAAAACCATTAATGGTCGCAACCTCAGCGTCTGGTAAATTATCAGTCATATCGTCATAGTTGTCCACCGAAATAATCCCAATAACAGGGCGTATCATAGCTGCATCTCCCAGTTGACGATTGCCCATCGTGGCATCAAAAAAGTAAAAGACCCCTGTTTTCAAATCAAGGTAGGCTGCGTATTTATTACCACTGACTTCAAATGTCTGACTGGCAGCGCCACTGCGCTTGTTGATGATGATTTCTCTCACTTTATCATCATCAAAGAAACCTTCCTCATCTGTGAAAATCAACTCAGCATAGGGATTGAACCACTCTACTTCATTGGTTTCGATATTAAACTGAATGACACCCACAGGCATCTGATCCAATAAATTTTTAAGTGTAACCTCTGTTTGATCATTTAAGAGCTCAATTTGCTCCAATTCTGAAATCTCATAAGTTTCTTTTTGATAATAGAGTAAAGCCGTCACCAAGGCAATCACTACAAAAATAATAGCCAACAGAGCCACCTGTGATTGTAGTAGGCGCACACTAATCGCTAAAATACCAAATAAAATCAATCCTATGAGCACTAAGTGAATACTTGCAAAGCGAAATCTTTTCATAATTAACCTCTTAAGACCGCATTATACCATAAAACAGCCCTAAAATAAACTTAGGACTGCTTTTTTAACGTTTTTGTTAAGAGTTTTTAGACGCTTTGCGTCTCCCTTCCAAATAAACCATCAAGATACTAATATCTGCTGGGTTAACACCTGAAATACGGCTGGCTTGCCCGATTGTTTCAGGATTGATTTTCTTGAATTTCTGACGAGCTTCTGTCGCAATGGAATCAATATCATCCCAATCAATAGTTGCTGGTATACGTTTTTCTTCCATGCGCTTCATCTTAGCCACTTGATCTAGCGCTTTATTGATGTAGCCTTCGTACTTGATTTCAGTCTCTAAGAGCTCAATGACCTTGCTATCTAGCTTCTCTTCAGAAGGTCCGATAAAGTCTAGAATCGTTGCATAGTCAATCTCTGGACGGCGCATAAACTCTTTGGCTGTCAAGGCGTCTGTTAGTGGTTTAAAACCTAGAGCTGTAATGCGCTCATTTGTTTCCTTGATAGGTTTTAGCTTGATAGTTGACAGGCGTGTCAACTCGCTGTCAAACTGACGCTTTCTCTCTGTAAAGACACGATAGCGCTCATCATCGACAAGTCCCACTTGTCGTCCAATTTCAGTGAGGCGCATATCGGCATTGTCATGTCTTAAAATCAAGCGGTACTCTGCACGACTGGTTAAGAGACGATAAGGCTCTAGTGTTCCTTTAGTAACTAAGTCATCAATCATGACACCGATGTAAGCATCACTACGCTTCAAAATCAACTCTGGCTTACCTTGCACTTTAAGCGCAGCATTGATACCCGCTACGAGCCCTTGACCAGCTGCTTCTTCATAGCCTGAGGTTCCGTTGGTTTGACCAGCTGTAAAGAGACCTGATATGGTCTTTGTCTCTAGGGTTGCTCGCAATTGGTGAGGCAAAACAATATCATACTCAATCGCATAACCTGTGCGCATCATTTCAGCCTGCTCTAAACCTTTAATTGAGTGCAACAACTCCACTTGAACATCTTCTGGTAAACTCGTTGACAAACCTTGAACATAGACCTCTTCAGTCTCACGCCCTTCTGGCTCTAAAAAGAGTTGATGACGCTCTTTGTCTGCAAAACGTACGATTTTATCCTCAATGGATGGACAATAACGAGGTCCCACACCCTTAACAATTCCAGAAAACATGGGCGCACGGTAGAGGTTTTTATTGATAATATCATGACTGGTTTGGTTGGTGTAGGTCAGCCAACATGGAACTTGGTCAGTAATATAATCTTCGTCTTTTGATAAAAAGGAAAAATGATTTGGCTTGCTATCTCCAGGCTGGATTTCTGTTTCATCGTAGTTGATCGAAGACGCCTTGACACGAGGAGGTGTTCCTGTTTTAAAACGTCCGATTTCAAGACCTAGCTCTTTTAGATTATCTGCTAATGTGATAGAAGCGAGGCTGTTATTAGGGCCTGACGAGTATTTTAACTCCCCTAGGATAATCTCACCACGTAGAGCCGTTCCTGTTGTGACCACCACAGCTTTAGCTGAAAAGTATTGATTAGTAGCTGTGCGAACACCAACGACTTTACCGTCTTCTACCAGAATCTCATCAATCATGGATTGACGAAGGGTCAGGTTTTCCTGACGTTCAACGGTTTGTTTCATCATGCGAGAGTAAAGCGCCTTGTCTGCTTGCGCACGTAGGGCACGCACAGCAGGCCCTTTACCAGTATTTAGCATCTTCATCTGGATGTAGGTCTTGTCAATGTTCTTACCCATCTCACCGCCTAGAGCGTCAATCTCTCGAACGACAATCCCTTTGGCAGAGCCTCCGATAGAGGGATTACAGGGCATAAAAGCTAGCATTTCAAGATTGATGGTGGCTAGCATTGTCTTACAGCCCATACGACTGGCAGCGAGACTCGCTTCCACACCAGCATGACCAGCCCCAATCACGATAATATCATAATCTTCCGCAAAATTATACGTCATCTTCTCTCCTTTTGTTTTTGCATTTTAAACAGTCTTGACACAATAGAAAAACAGCCAAAGCCAAGGATAAGAGCAGGTCAAAAGACCTAACATCCCATGAGCTTTGACCATCATAGTTGTATTTCCTTTATTTTATCAATTTCTCCAAAAAAAGCAACTTTATTTAAGGGAAAAAGCGCCCTTAATCCCATCAATCAACATCTGAATTCCGATAGTTGTCAATATCAAGCCCATCATACGAGTGATAATCGTCATCATGCCTTGTCCTAGCCACTTAGAGATAGTGTCTGCACTAAGCAGCAAAAAATAGGTAATCAGACATAGCAGTGCAAAAGCAATGATTGTAATAATCTGGTACTCTAGATTGCCTTCTGCTAAGGTGATTGAGGTAGCTATTGTCCCTGGTCCTGCAAATAAAGGCATGGCAAGAGGTGATACGGCGACATCCGTCGGATCTTTTTTGTCATTGGGGAGATTTTGAGAGTCTGGCGAGTGCACGCCGTTAATCATGTTGTAGCCAATAACGGCAACCAAGATACCACCCGCTATACGCAGAGCATCCAGCGTAATCCCAAAAACCTTGAAAATCAGGTGTCCGCTAAAAACAAAGACAAAGATGATGGCAAAAGCAATGAGAATACTTTTCGTCGCAATTTTGCGTGATATTTTCTTGTCATCTCCTGCCACAATCGCCATGTAAGCCGGCAGATTCGAAATGGGATTCATAATAGCAAAAAATGCCATAAACGATAAAATAAATTTTGTAACCATATGACAACCTTTACAACTCTTATATTTCCATCAAAACTTATCTTTTCCGTAATGATTGGCTTGTTCTGTATTATTTATTACTTGACACTTCTGTCAACTTTATTTTCGATAGTTTTTCTAGCAGTGATGACTGACTTCCATTAGCCATCATGTAACTGTAAAAACGTTCTCTGTTTAGAATTTTGTGAAGGAGTTTTGGGTCTAAGTCATCCATAATCTCAAGAAAAGTGCGTTTGGTCAAAGCTGCTAAGTCCACTAGCAACTGATTTTCTTGACGTTTACGCTTGGCATCTTCTTTGGGATAGCCTACACCAAACTCACCGTCAAACAGCTTATCTAAAGTGTATTGTAAATTGAGCTCACCTGACCAGCCAAAGTTTAAGCCCAAGGGCAAGGACACGACATTGCCATCATTGATACGCTCAAAAAGATAAGCATCTTGCGGTGTTTGGACAAAACCACAGCGTAATCCTGGTAAACTATTACAAGCCATCATCATTCCTTGACCAGATGAACAGCCTGTGACGACAAAATCAAAACTCTGTGTTTCTATCAGCAGACTTATCATAACAGCGACTTCAACGTAGGAGTAAGTCTCTGTCTCATCTGGAAAGACACCGAGATTGACAACATCGTGCTGCCCCTTGACAGCTCTTTGAACGGACTGAAACAACAAGTCGTTGATACTTGTTCTGGTACTCGCTTGAATGACCCCAATTTTCATCTTATTTTCCTACACAATCTCTTAAATGTATTGACATGCTTCTCCGTCTTTGTAAGCCATATCAATGAGTCCGCCTCCTAGGCATTCTTCACCGTCATAGAAAACAACGGCTTGACCCGGAGTGATAGCTCGCTGTGGCTCATCAAAGAGGACTTGTGCCGTTTCCCCCTTAACCTTGACAGTAACTTTACTATCTGCTTGACGGTAACGGAACTTAGCTGTGCACTCTAGCGTGAACTCTTCTGGCATATCACGTGTAAAGTGGATACTTGAAGCGTCAAGACTAGTTGACATCAGTGCCTCATGGTAGAAACCTTGTCCGACATAGAGAATATTTTGAGATAAGTCTTTTCCAACAACAAACCAAGGTGCATTGTCACCGCCTTGCTGACCGCCTATGCCAAGACCACCACGTTGACCAATCGTGTAATACATCAAACCAGCGTGCTCACCCATATCACGACCGTCAACAGTCATCATGCGACCAGGCTGCGCAGGTAGATAATGGCTTAAAAACTCTTTGAAGTTTTTCTCACCGATAAAGCAAATTCCCGTTGAGTCCTTTTTCTTAGCCGTTGCAAGTCCTGCACGCTCTGCGATTTGACGTACCTCTGGTTTTTCCAAGTGCCCCAGCGGAAACATGACTTTTTGCAATTGTTCTTGTGATAATTGACTTAAAAAGTAAGTCTGATCTTTATTGTTGTCTGCTCCACGTAACATGTGAACAGTGCCATCCTCATCACGCGCTACCTGAGCATAGTGTCCAGTCGCCACATAATCTGCACCAAGCGTCATAGCGTAATCAAGAAAGGCTTTGAATTTAATTTCTTTATTGCACATCACGTCAGGATTTGGTGTACGCCCTGCACGATACTCTGCAAGGAAATACTCAAAGACACGGTCCCAATATTCTTTTTCAAAGTTGACAGAATAATAAGGAATACCGATTTGGTCAGCTACTGCTGCCACGTCCTTGTAGTCTTCGGTTGCCGTACAGACACCAAACTCATCTGTGTCGTCCCAGTTTTTCATAAAGACGCCAATCACGTCGTAACCTTGCTCTTTTAAAAGCAGAGCCGTTACAGACGAGTCAACGCCGCCACTCATACCGACAACAACACGTGTTTTTGAATGATCATTTGTCATGATATTTCTCCCATCAAGATATTTTTTAACATAGGCTTGAAGGGCCTAGTTTTCAAAAGTCGATTTGAAGGTCGATTTTGAAGCGCCAAAAGCGCTAATGATTATTATAACAATAATCCCCTGCTTTTTAAAGTCTTAGTCTTTAAATTTTCATTTAGGAAATAGGCGTTTATTTGGTATAATAAAGCAGACTACATTAGAGGATATAAGCATGAAACATTTAAAATTTCAATCTGTTTTTGATATTATTGGTCCGGTTATGATTGGACCATCCAGCAGCCATACGGCTGGTGCTGTTCGTATTGGAAAAATCGTCTCTGCTATTTTTGGTGAGACACCTACTGAAGTTGAATTTCAACTCTATAATTCCTTTGCTAAAACCTATCGTGGACACGGCACTGACCTTGCCTTAGTCGCTGGGGTTTTGGGCATGGATACTGATGATCCTAATATTCCAAATGCTCTTGAGATTGCGCATCAAAAAGGTATCAAGATTTCTTGGAGAGTCAATAAAGAATCCAATGCGCCGCATCCAAATACCACACAAATCATCATGAAAAATGACCACAAGAGTCTCTCAGCCACAGGTATCTCTATCGGCGGTGGCAATATCCAAGTGACTGAGCTCAACGGCTTTGCCGTCAATGTCAACATGAATACACCGACCATTATCATCGTGCACCAAGACGTGCCTGGCATGATCGCCTATGTGACAGACATTTTGTCGTCTTATCGTATCAATATTGCTCAGATGAATGTGACACGTGAAAAAGCTGGAGAGAAGGCGATTATGATCATCGAAGTCGACTCGCATGACTGCGACAAAGCAGTTGATGAGATAGGGCATATCCCTAACCTACACAATGTGCATTTTTTTGATTAGAAGGGAAGATTATGTTTTACAGCGTTGAAGAACTCATCCAACAAGCAGAAAATGGCTATGATGGCAATGTTGCTGAGCTGATGATTGCTACTGAAATAGAGCTTAGCGGGCGCAGTCGCTATGAAATCATCCAGCTGATGACAAAAAACCTCGAAGTCATGAAAGCCTCTGTCCAAAAAGGCTTATCAAAAGAAACATCACGCTCTGGACTGACAGGAGGCGATGCTAAAAAACTAGACGACTACATCAAAAAAGGAAAGACCTTAGCTGATCTTACCATTCTCTCCGCTGCTCGCAATGCTATCGCTGTCAATGAACACAATGCCAAGATGGGCTTGGTTTGTGCGACACCAACAGCAGGCTCAGCTGGCTGTCTCCCTGCCGTTCTCACCACAGCTATTGATAAACTAGGGCTCACAGAAACAGAGCAGCTACAGTTTTTATTTACCGCTGGCGCTTTTGGCTTAGTTATTGCGAATAATGCCTCTATCTCTGGAGCCGAAGGGGGCTGTCAAGCCGAGGTAGGCTCAGCCTCTGCTATGGCAGCAGCAGCTCTTACAATGGCAGCTGGAGGAACAGCACAAGAAGCCAGCCAAGCGATTTGCTTTGTCATCAAAAACATGCTAGGTCTCATCTGCGACCCTGTCGCTGGGCTTGTCGAGGTTCCTTGTGTCAAGCGAAACGCCATGGGAGCGAGCTTTGCCTTTGTCGCAGCTGATATGGCGCTAGCTGGTATCACCTCAAAAATCCCTGTTGACGAAGTGATTGACGCCATGTACCAAGTCGGCTCTAGCTTGCCAACTGCCTTTCGTGAAACAGCTGAAGGCGGACTAGCAGCTACACCAACAGGCAGACACTTAGCCAAAGAGATTTTTGGCTAGATATAAAGTTTTAGAAAGAGTTCTATGATGTTAAAATACCTTTTCTTTGACCTTGATGGGACATTGGTTGACTCTAGTAAAGGCATCAAAAATGCTTTTCACTATACCTTTTCAAAGCTTGACATGCCAGTTCCTGATGAAGCGACTTTGTCAAGCTTCATTGGACCACCACTTGAGACAACTTTCTCACATTTCTTTGACAATCCTACCCAAATCGAGCAGGCAATTGCTTTCTTTCGTGATTATTATCAAGAAAAAGGCATTCACGAGGTTAGGCTTTACGATGATATTGCTTTTGCTTTAGAAACACTAAGCCAATCCTACCAGCTCTTTGTCACAACTAGTAAGCATGAACCCTCTGCCCACCAAATGCTAAAGGCACTTGAAGTTGACAACTACTTTACAGCTATTTACGGCTCTACACCCCAACGTTTTGTAAAGGAAGATGTGATAGCTGCCTGCCTTGATGAGCACAATATCACACCTAACAGAGCAGCCATCATTGGCGATACAAAATTTGATATGATTGGTGGGAAAAAGCGTGACATTGACTGTATTGGCGTCACATGGGGCTTTGGAGAAGAAGACGACTTAGTTCAACATGGTGCCAGCACTATCGTCGCATCTCCTAAAGACCTCATCACTCATCTAACATAAAAAAATCTTAGACAAATGTCTAAGATTTTTTGTTAATATCCCCAAGCAGATAGCCCTTGAGCATTGTAGGCTTTGATAGCTGCATTGACTTGGTCTTGAACTGTTGCTGTAGAGCCCCAACCTGGCATGGTTTGGAAAAGACCTGAAGCACCAGAACCGTTAGCTGCGTTAGGGTTTCCGTTTGATTCACGAGCAATGATGTATTCCCAGGTTGACTGTGGGACACCTGTTGCTGCTGCCATTTGAGCAGCGGCTGCTGTACCGACACTTCCTGCAGTATTACCATTTGATAAACGAGTGGTGCTTACAGTTGTTGCTTGCGCTTGACTAGTCTGTACTGGAGCTGTTGTTGTGTCTGTATAGACCTGTGTTGTTGCTTCTTGTGCGACTGGTTGTTGGGTAGTAGTGTCTGTCATTTCTGTTGCTGTATCTACACTATCTTGTACTTCTTCGCTTGTACTTGCTAGCGTTTCTACAGGCGTTTCTTCAGACGATTCACTGGTACTTGTGCTCACTTGGACAAGTGCACTCACTTGACTAGAGCTAGATGCCGTTTTGGCTTTGATTGCTTTATGCGCTTTTGATGATGAAATTTTAGCAGACAGCGTTTCAGTATTGACTTTTGTCGCTGCTAAAGTAAAGAAGAAAACACTGACACTAGCAACGACCATCAAGCCTCCTAAGAGAAGATAAGTCATGCGACGAACCTTTGCTTGACGACGTTCTTCATATCGACGTTTTAGTCTTGTCATATAATCGTTACACCTCATATTTCATTCTTACAATACCTATCATATACTTTGTTTGTTACTTCAAAATTGTTTCCTGATTAAAAATGTTACAAAGATATTGTTTCGACATAAAAAAACGCTAGAATAGCGTTCTTTTAGGGGGTTTTTAAGAGAAATAAGACTAATCCAATGAGTAACATGACAAGGATTGTCAAGCTATCTTTACGCTCCCATTTGAGGATACGGTATTTACTGCGACCATCGCCGCCTTGATAACCTCTAGCCTCCATAGCGATAGCAAGAGCATCAGCTCGTTTAAAACTTGAGGCAAATAGAGGAATGAGAATAGGAATAATCGTTTTGACTTTATTGAGTAGACTGCCTTCGCCAAAGTCTACCCCACGAGCTCTTTGCGCATTCATAATGCGAGTCGTGTCATCCATCAAAGTTGGTACAAAGCGTAAACTAAGTGACAACATCAAGCCAATCTCATGAGCAGGAACCTTAAATCGTGTCAGAGGACGTAAGAGAGACTCAACAGCGTCTGATAAGCTAAGCGGTGTCGTGGTCAAGGTCAGCAAGGTTGAAAAAAAGATAATCAAAACAAAGCGCATAAAAATGAGACAGGCTTGACTAAGACCATAAGAAGTAATCGTTATGATACCGAAGTGGAACAGTGTTTTTCCACCACCTGTAAAGAAAACCTGAAACAACGTGGTAAACAGGATAATCCCAACCATAGGACGTAAGCCCCGTAAGAAAAAGGATAGTTTTACCTGTGACAAGAGTATTGACAGCAATGTAAAGATGACAAGAATCACATTGGTCACGAGATTATTTGCCCAAAATACAATGAGAATAAATAAAAACATGGCAATGAGCTTACTTCTAGGATCCAAGCGATGAATCAGAGAATTTCCCGGGATGTAACGTCCTAAAATCAACTTATCCATGGACGCACCTCCTCCATAAATGCCTCTAAAGTGATGGGCAATTTATCAAGCTGTAAGCCTTTTTTGACTAAGGCTTGACTGAATTTTGTGATTTTTGGGACACCTAATTGCTTTTCTTCTAAAAAGTCCACTTGTTGAAAAACATCACATGGAGATCCTGCGAGCAAGATTTTCCCTGCTTCAAGGGCATAAACTGTGTCCGCATAATTTGCAACATCGTCCATGACATGCGTCACAAGGATAATGGTTTGCCCCTTTTGATGCAAATCATGAAAAAGCGTCATCAATTCTAAGCGCCCTTTGGGGTCAAGACCTGCAGTTGGCTCATCCAAGACTAGAACCTTTGGCTCCATGGCTAAAATACCCGCAATAGCCACTCGTCTCATCTGTCCACCCGAAAGGTCAAATGGATTTTTATCGTGCAAATCTGGAGAAATACCAACCAACTCCAGTTTTTGACGTGCTAAGTCTTCTGCTTTTTCCTTTGGTACACCAAAGTTTTGAGGACCAAAAGCTACGTCCTTTAGCACCGTTTCTTCAAACAACTGACTCTCTGGAAATTGAAAAACGAGTCCAACTTTTTGACGGACAGATTTGATGTCTTTATTTTTTGACATTGAGGTGATGTGCGTATCGCCAACAATCACCTCACCCTCCGTTGGCAGATTTAACCCATTTAACAGCTGCATAAGTGTGGATTTTCCAGAACCTGTATGCCCGATGATAGCCGTGTAGCTCTTCTCCTTGATAGACAAGCTAACATCAAATAAGGCCTGTCGTTCAAACGGCGTGCCTGCTTGATAGGTATAGCTTACATTTTTAAGAGAGAGCTCCATAGCCATTCCTCCAATTCATCCTCTGTCAAATAGTGTGTGTCTATTGGTAGTCCTAAGTCACTCAGGGCTGTTAGAACACTTGTTGTAAAGGGCTTGTCAAGCCCGATACTTTCTAAATCACGGCGTGAAAACAAGTCTCTAGGTGTCGTGCTGGATTCAACCTGTCCTTCTTTTAAGACCAAAACACGGTCACTCAAGGCTATTTCATCCAAATCATGAGTGATTGAGATGACAGTCATCTCGTGTTGCTTGCGAATGGCACTAATCACACGGATAAGTTCTAAGCGTCCTTTAGGGTCTAACATACTTGTCGCTTCATCCAAGATGATAATCTTAGGCTGCATGGCAATGGCGCCAGCGATGGCCACTCGCTGTTTTTGTCCACCAGATAGCCGGGCAGGCTCGCTATTTGCAAAAGCTTCCATTCCGACAACAGTTAAAGCCTCGGACACACGACGGCGCATATCCTCAAGTGCAACGCCTTTATTTTCTAAGCCAAAGGCAACGTCATCTTCAACCGTCGCTCCGACAAACTGATTATCTGGATTTTGAAAAACCATCCCTATCTTATGGCGAATATCCCAGACAGTCTCCTCACTCATCAGCTGACCGTCAACCTTAATATTTCCAGACTCAGCTGCTAATAAACCATCAAGCAAACGCACCAAAGTTGATTTTCCAGAGCCATTATGCCCTACAATAGACAGCCACTCTCCCTGTTTCACGTGAAACGAGACATCTTTTAGATTGTAATGTTCATTTTGCTCATCATAGCGAAAAGAGAGATGGTCCACTTCGATAATATGTGTCATTATTTAAAGGTATCCTTAAACAAATAGCCCGCTCCTTTGAAATAATCGTAACCTGAATACAGGGTGAAAAAGAGCGCAATGTAGAGTAAAATCGTACCAAGTAGCGACAGATGACATAACAAGAGGATGACAGATAACATCTGTGTCGCTGTTTTTATCTTTCCTGGCATAGCTGCTGCTAAAACAGTACCACCATTTTCCACTAAGAGGAGACGTAGACCTGTCACTGCTAACTCACGGCAAATGATAACAGCTGCCACCCAAGCTGGCACCATGTCAAGACCAACCAACATGATAAAAGCACTCATGACAAGCATCTTATCTGCTAAAGGGTCTGCAAACTTACCAAAGTTTGTTACAACATGCCACTTACGTGCCAAGTAGCCATCTAAATAATCTGTAAAGCTGGCTACAGCAAAGACTATAGCAGCAATCACATGCCACAAGAGACTATCTGAAACACCTGTCAATATCAAAAACACAGGAATCATACAAATCCGTAAAATCGTCAGTAAATTGGGAATGTTTTCTTTTTTCACCTTGAATTAGTCTCCTTCCGTTACGTTAAGGGTTGCTGTATTAGCTGCACTTGTAATTGTAGTCATATCTAACTTTTGACCGTTGATGGTAACTGTGACGGCTTCTGGATAGCCAAAGACAAATTGTGAGCTAGTGGCACCTGCATCTAGAGTAGCTGTCACAGATGGTTGTTGTGCTGTTAAGAGCACGCCCTCACTAGACAGATCAGTATTTGACATAGACACCCAGCTTGAAGCTTCTCCAGATAAAGACACTTCGATTGTTACGGGTCTTGTAGCTTGCGACAAGGTGACAACGGTGGCACCGTTAGCATCTTGACTGACTGTCAGTTGAGGCGTTTGAGTCGAGCTAGCTGTCGTAGACTGTGACGTCGTCTTTTGACGACTTGTTGCTGTTTGCTTGCTCACTGGAAGTTGGCTAGACTGCTGCCACCATAGCCAAGCAAGAGCCGCCCCAGTTGAAAAAATAAGCACTATGGATATGCCTACTAGCCAGTTTCTAACACTGTAATAGCGCCGTCTGCCAGCACGAGATAAAGAAACCGACTCTGGCTTTTCTTCTTCAGAAACTATTGGTTCATTAACAGTTGTTTGGCTAGTTGCGTTACTATCATCTGATAATGGCTCTAGCTTTTCTACTGGCAATGCTTGAGGTGAAGTAGCTGACTCATAAGCAGGCTGCTCTGGTGCTTGGGATACCGTTTCTTTGACAGTCAAGTTGAGATTGGCATTTTCCTCCTCAGCCAGTGAAACTGCCTTGGCATAAGCGCTAATATAGTGATCCAAATCTTCAACTGGAATCGCATCAAATCGGTTTAACTCTAAGGCTAGTAAATAGTGAAGAGGGATATTGGTTTCTTTTTCAATATCCTTTAAACTGCGGTTCAGCTTAAGTCGCCGGATTCTCAAACGATCGCCAAGTGTTCTTTCTTTCATATGGTTTCCTCTGTACGATTTCTAGTCTCTTCATTATATCAGAAAATGGCGATTATTTCCTGCCTATTTACTTTGGAAGCATGACAATTTCTGCCCTATCGGCTGTTTCAAAAAAAGAAAGCCCTTCTCGTAAAACATCTTCTAAGCTTATATTTTTTAACATATCAGGAATTTGTAAATAATGAGAAAAACGTGTCAACTGCATAGCCATGTCATAGGGGGAGTCCATCTCAGATAAAAAGGCACCATAGCACTCATAAACCACCTGCTGAAAATGCTCCTCAGTCACATCAGGCAGATCCTTTATCTGGTTAATAGACTGCTGCAATTTTGTTGCTAAGGCAATCGGCTCATATGTGTCTGCTGTTATCACCACAAATAAGAAATTACCATAACACTCCACCTCGATGTCAAAACGATCATCTATGAGACCAGTATCATAAAAACCTTGATAAGATTGTGATGTCCAGCCTAGAAGCATATCTAAGAGCAGCTGTAAGACCAATTTTGTCCGTAGAGGGTCTTGATTTTCTCCAAGAGGAAGACCACGATAACCAACAGCCACTTTCGGACTAACAATGTCTTGATAGACGGTCGCCTTTGCAATCACAGGATTGTAAGCAATAGGAATTTTTTCAATTTTCTTAGTTGACGGAATTGTCAACATCTCTTCTGTATCATCAATAACCTTGGCTAAATCCTTCGGTGAAAAATCACCAACCACAACCAGCTTACGATTATCCGCTGTGTAAAACAAGTCATGATTTTTCTGCAAATCCTTATAAGAAATAGCGGGTATGCTATCGCTACTGCCTGCAATATCTTGTGCCATTGGAGTAGCTGGAAAGAGCTGAGCAAGTAACAACTGATACAGCCTATCGTCAGCATCATCCTGATACATGGCGATTTCCTGCTCTATGATACCTTTTTCACGCTCAATGGATTGCTCTGTAAAATGCCTCTCAACAATAAAACTCTGTAATAGCTGTAAACTCTTTTCTACATGACCTGTCGTCGAAAAGAAATAGGACGTTCTATCAAAACTAGTATAAGCATTACTATCAGCACCTAATTGACTGAACTGTAAAGCAACATCCTCTCCCTGTGCAGCTTCAAACAGTTTGTGCTCCAAAAAATGAGCGATACCTGAAGGATAGTGGTACAACTTTCCTTTATAAGAAAAGTCAGTATCCATAGCACCAAAGCCAACACTCATCATCGCAACAGTCTCTCTAAACCCTTTTTTAGGGAGCAAAATCAACTGCAAACCACTCGAAAGTTTTGCAATATAAAGAGTTTCTTCAAACTGACTATACTCTTTTTGAATCAACTTCACCATCTTAGTCTCTTCCCTCTATAAAGTACAAACTCTGTAACTTGATATAGCGTGCTATTCTGCTAATATCTTCTTTACTAACTTTGTCAAGTTCTGTCAACCACTCTTCTAAAGAAAGACGACTGCCTAGATGTTCGTTGAGATACACTTTCTCAACATTATAAGAC
>OBLI01002123.1_pt1 | contig 17554 bp, 15 predicted proteins | sample 1519701 | NCBI WGS metagenome assembly OBLI01 (sample SAMEA3663005, study PRJEB22513) | pig gut metagenome | biome: pig gut; feature: pig-associated habitat; material: faeces | place: France | collected 2012 | reverse complement strand
TGCCCTGTGAGCCTTTGATCTCATCGACAATTTCAACCGTATAATCCTTAATCTCCGACATAAATACCTGTCTCTTTAATTTTCCATCTGAAATACGACTAAGCTTTTTCTCCCAGTCAGCCGTCAATTCTGGCTGCTTTAACTCCTCTGGCACCAATGCCAGCAGCTGCTTCGCCTTGGAGGTAGTACGAATACCCTCTTCCTTCTTCTCCAATAAAAAAGTACGGAAAAGCTTATCGATGATGTCCGCCCTGGTGGCAACGGTTCCAAGCCCTCTCTGCTCCATAGCTGTCAAAAGAGTGGCCTCTGTATAATAGGCTGGCGGCTTTGTCTTTCCTTCCGTTTCCTTTACGACTACAATAAGCTTCTGACCCTTCTTTACCTCAGAAACATCAGCAAGTTCTTCTTCCTCTTCATAAGCTGCCTTCCATCCTGCCTTTAACATTCTGCTTCCTTTGCTTACAAACCGTTCTCCTGACATATTTCCTTCGATCGTCATCTCTTCGTATTCATACGGAGGCATCAATACCGCCAGAAATCTTCTGACAACCAGGTCATAGATCTTTCTCTCCTCCGATGACAATTCACTTAAATTGACAAACTGCTCCGTTGGAATGATGGCATGATGATCACTGACCTTCTTATTATTCACAAAATGACCGTTGGCCTTGATCTTATTCTTCAAAATTCCAGCTGCTGCCTTTCGGTATGGTCCGATTCCACAGGATCTTAAACGTTCTGGAATCGTCGGAACAATATCATCGGTCAGATATCTGGAATCCGTTCTCGGATAAGTTAAAATCTTATGATGCTCATAAAGCCTCTGCATGATATTCAAGGTTTCCTTTGGAGAAAAATGAAATCTCTGGCTGGCATCTCTTTGCAGTTCATTTAAATCATATAATGCTGGCGCATAGGATTTTTTCTGCTTTACAACCACGTTATCCACCGTAAGCATCTCCCCAGAAACCTTTTTTTCCACATCCTTACACTTTTCTTTCACAAAGGTTCGGGGATTGTTCTTCTCATCTCTCCAGGTAAAGGTAAGTCCTGCTCCCCTTGCTTCTAATCCATAATACGCTTTGGGCTGAAAGTTTCGAATCTCCTCCTCCCTTTGTGCAATCAGAGAAAGAGTCGGTGTCTGCACACGCCCACAGGAGAGCTGTGCATTGTGCTTACAGGTTAAGGCTCTGGTGGCATTCATCCCTACTAACCAGTCCGCTTCCGCTCTTGACATGGCTGCTTCATACAGATGCTGATACTCTCTTCCGTCCTTTAGTCTGGAAAATCCTTCCTTAATCGCCTTATCGGTCACAGAAGAGATCCAAAGCCTTTTGATCGGCTTTTTGTTATGACTTTTTAATAAAATCAATCTGGCAACCAGTTCCCCTTCACGCCCTGCATCTGTAGCAATGATAATGGTTCCTACATCCTTACGATTCATCAGGGCCGTAACCGCTTTATACTGCTTTGCCGTCTTTTTAATCACCTGGACCTGCATCTTCTCCGGCATCATCGGAAGATCCTCCATTCTCCATGTCTGATACTTTTTATCATATCCTTCCGGATCTTTTAATTCTACCAGATGCCCCAATGCCCAGGTCACAATATATTTTTCTCCTTCCAGACCACCGTTTACTGCCTTTTTGCAATGCAGCACCCTTGCAATGTCACGGCCCACAGAAGGCTTTTCTGCTAATACTAATTGTTTCATATTCATAAACTCCTTTATTTCATCCTTACTATCATAACAAAAGAACAAGGACAAGAAAAGCCTGGAAAAATAACTTTTCCAGACTTTTTATTCACCTGAATATAAATTCGCCTCTGTTCTTTTTCAGCTGATAAACTTGGCATGCTCCATCAGAAGACTTTCTACTTTTTTTGCTAATTCATCGTATGATTTTGCTTCAATCCCTTCCTTTTTCGCTATGGCATTTACAATTACCCGCTTCTTCGCATTTTCCTCACAGGTTTCTTCCCGAAGCTTCGCATACTCCTTTTCATCATAGCCACAATACTGATCCAGAAATTCCTCTTTGGTAATATTCAGTGCCTCTGCCTTTTCCTCATAGGATTTGTCAAATGCCTCTATTTCTTCTTCCCAATAGGAATCTGGATAATCTTTCACATCCGCTTTTTTCAAAATGGCTTTCCACAGATCCTTCCTCTGCTGCTCACTGACTGCTTTTTCCTGCTGCTGCTCCATCTTCTTTCGGACGCTTTGATACAGTGCTTTTCGATTTTTATAAGAGGTATTCTTCTTTACGATCTGATCGGTCAACGTATCCTCACTATAATTCTTCTTAATATAGTATACGTACACTTGAAACTCCACATCTTGTCCGGCATAGCTGGCATTGGAATAGTTCTCCGGGAATGTCAGATTCAATGTAATCCACTTTCCAGGCTTGCGATCCATAAGACCACTCTCAAAGCCATCAATAAAGGTATGAGATCCAATCTCAAGATCATAATCTTCCATAGACATATCCTTCTTCTCTATCCCATCGATATACCCACGGACCTTTACATGAACAATATCACCCTGTTTGATCTTCTGATTGCGTATCTTCTCAAATATCCCGTCATTGGCCAATTCCCGATATGCTTCTTCCTTTACCGCAGAATCTGTAATTTCTGTTTTTGTCTCGCTCTTTACGCGCATTCCCTTATAGCCCGTCAGGCTAAGCTGCTTCGTATGAATCTGATTCGGTCCCCATCTATAAAACATTCCTCCTGCTACTGCTGCTAAGATTAAAAAAATGAGAAAATATATCAGATACTTTCGATTCTTCACAACGGTGCCTCCCACTTTTATTCAGTTATAGAGGAACTAGCTGCATCTGATCCCTCTATCTTCTGAGAAAATGGCATTAAGAACTGATGACTTTCCCCACTTACCTGCCAGAAGGATAATCCAGTGAAATCCGTTTTTACATGTGAAAACAAATCCGTGAAGGAATACTGCTCTTTTTTCTCGAAGCTTCGATCCGTGATCGTTGCAACTCCATTGCTGTTTACCGCCATAATATAGATAAATTCTTCTCCATCCAGAACCTTTCCATCACTCATCATCATAACCAGATGACCTGCCTGGACAATTTCCCGGATGCTATCTTCATCCGTATCCTGAATCACTCCATATTCCATAGGCTCCTCTGTGCTTACCACTTCGTCTTCTTCTACGCTCTTCTCTTCTGAAGCCTTCTCATCTTTTGTTGTTGCCGTATCTCCATCTGGATTGGAAATTACCCAAAATGGTCCTCCAGCAGCCGCAGGTTTGGATTGATCGATAATATCAGACAATTGATATTTATAACGGCTTCGTTCTCTGCTTCCAACATCCGCCACTGTTACATTATCATTCTCGTCAATGCCTACCAACACCATAAAATGGCCACCTTTGGTAAAATATCCAGGTCCCATCAGACAAACGACCGGATTTCCTTCCTGGAGAGCTTCCCGGATTGCCTGTGCATCCGTTCCAACACCCTCACACTGTAAGCCATATTCCTCTGACAATGCTGGAATCAATGCATGAGAGGATCCCTGACCAGAATAGTATCCATGCTCATATGCCCATACCGTCGTATCCACTGGTGTTACCCACTTACCTGTTAAGGATGTGATCACGACTGCCATGCTGGTTGGTCCACATCCGGCTTTCTTAATCCGATATCCATTGTCATTCCACGCAGGATCCCCTTGATTAAAGTATACAAAGCCATTGATCATCTCTTTCTGATTCTTCATGGCAAGACTATGGTCATTGTATACCTTTGGAATAATATGAACGGATAGCTTTTCCTCTTCCTGATCAACCTTTTCTAACTTCTTAACCTTCTCGGCCGTAATGGTCTTTTTCTCTTTTTTCTTCTTTTTTGATGTATCCGTATTCTTTTTCTTTTCTGTGGAAGACTCCGTCGTCGGCTTCTCTGTCCGCTTTTCTGTTGTCTTTTCAGTCGTCTTCTCCGTTTGTGTCTCCTGATTTTCACTTGCAGTTTCCGTTGTCTGCGCCGTCGTCTCCCTCTCTGACGCTGTCTCCGTCTGTGCTGCTGTATCTCCCACTTCATTTTGTGCGGCTACATTCATAGAACATAACGCTGTTGTAAATGCCACGCTAATGGCCATACTTTTTATTATTTTAGAAAAATGCATCTTGCATCATACCCCTTCATCTATCATCTAAATTCATCTTATGTCTTCGTGTAATCTTCTAGCACTTCTTATGATAGACCTCACCGGTTTATTTGTCAAAAGAGAAATGAATAACTTTTCTTAAAGTTTTCTTAATGTCTGTGTAATATTTCTTAATATAACAAAAAAGCCCCAAGACCTTGATGATTCAAAGCCTTGAGACTCATGCCTGCGGATAACAGGAATCGAACCTGCACGTCAAAGACACTAGATCCTAAGTCTAGCGCGTCTGCCAGTTCCGCCATATCCGCAAAGTGAGCGTGCGGGGGTTCGAACCCCGGACAACTTGATTAAAAGTCAAGTGCTCTACCAACTGAGCTACACACCCATATTTTATTCATTTTACTATACACCCTATCCTACATCTAATAGGAAGAAACTGGGCTAGCTGGATTCGAACCAGCGAATGCAGGAGTCAAAGTCCTGTGCCTTACCGCTTGGCGATAGCCCAACACTTAGCTTGAAAGCTATCGTAAAGGGTGGGTAATGGGACTCGAACCCACGGCCTCAAGAGCCACAATCTTGCGCGCTAGCCAACTGCGCCATACCCACCATAAAACGTGCCCACAGGGATTCGAACCCCGGACACATGGCTTAGAAGGCCATTGCTCTATCCAACTGAGCTATGAGCACATAAGCTTCTCAGGAAAAAATCCCATAAGAAAAGCGGGTGATGGGAATCGAACCCACGTATCTAGCTTGGAAGGCTAGTGTTCTACCATTGAACTACACCCGCAAAAGGTATCGGGGTGACAGGATTCGAACCTGCGGCCTCTTGATCCCAAATCAAGCGCTCTAGCCAAGCTGAGCCACACCCCGATATTCAGTTGTTTTCTGTCGTTTTCCTGACGACGAAATATATCTTATCATACCACTTTCCAAAAGTCAACAACTTTTTAAAACTTTTTTTAAAAGTTTTTTCACATATGAAAAGTGGCATATTTAAGCCAGTTTTTATCCATCATGAATATTCCGTTACACATCGTGTGCATCCCCCGGAGGTTGTTTATTACATAAGAAATTCTTCGAATTTCTTATGTAATAAAAACAACGGCAGGGAAAAATCATCTCTGCCGCATATGGATTCTTCTTATTCTTCTTTTTCTGCTTCTGCATCTTTTGCAGCTTCTGCTTTTTCCAGATCATCGTAAAAATCTTCGTCAAAGTCTTCATCGAAATCTTCGTCAAAATCTTCTAAATAATCAGGAGTCAGATATCGATAAACTGCATATGCAATTCCTGCGATTGCCGCTACTGCTCCGATAATCGCCAGAACCCATAAAATCTTCTTTTCTGTTTCATCTTCTTTTCTGTTTAAGATTTCTGCAATTTTTACTGTGCTTAACATTTCTTCAATATTTTTCATGATCAACACCCTTTCTCGTTCTCATTTTTCTTTTGGATTTATTATACCATTATCATAAGAAAATTACTAGGAAATTCCGATCTAGAATCAGAAATTCGCTTACTCTTCCACCCTTTTTAATTTTGCAAAGGAGGCAAACATCTTCTTTCTTCCCACTCTGTCAAAATCCACGGTAACTTCATAATCTCTTCCGCCCTGTACGATTTCAACCACGGTCCCGGTTCCAAACTTCATATGAGAAACCCGATCCCCTTCCTGATAATCCAACTTACCGCCGTTTACCACCGTAAACTGCTGCTTTGTCTGCTGATATGGCTTCTGGAAGGTCTTTTTTCGATTCACTGCAAAGATAGACTTCTCTGGATTCTTTTCTTTAAAATTCATCCTCTGATCAACCTCTAACAGTTCTTCCGGTATCTCTTCGATGAATCTGGAAACCTTATTAAACTGTGTTCTCCCATGCATCATACGGTGCTTTGCAGCGCTTAGATACAGCTTCTTCTTAGCACGGGTAATACCCACGTAACAAAGCCTTCTCTCCTCTTCCATATCATCCTTATCCTCGGAAATGATCGTCATATAGCTTGGAAAGATTCCATCCTCCATTCCTGCCAAAAATACATATGGGAATTCCAGTCCTTTCGCACTATGTAAGGTCATCAATACCACCTTATTGTCTGATTCGTCCAGAGAATCCACCTCTGCCACAAGAGCGATTTCCTCCAACAGCTCTCCAAGTGTCGGATCGTCCGCTTCCAGCTCATATGTGCTTACCTTATTGAGCAGCTCATCGATATTCTCAATTCTTGCTTTGGCTTCCTCAGAATCCTCTGCCTTAAGAGCCATCAGATATCCTGTATCCTCTGTTACTGCATGAAACAATTCTGTAAGACTTCCTGCATCAGCCAGTCTACGGAATTTGGCGATCTCCAGTGAAAATTCCTGCACCTTGCTGGCTGCCCTTCCAAGACCGGGAATCTCCATGGCCTCATAACAGGCATCCAAAAAGCTGATTTCCTTCTGCATGGCATAATCTGAAATCTTCACAATACTGGCCGCACCGATTCCTCTCTTCGGTACGTTGATGATCCTTTTCACTGCCAGATCATCTTGTCCATTGTCTACCGCCTTTAAATATGCCAGAATATCCTTGATTTCCTTTCTGGAATAGAAGTTTACCCCTCCTACGATTCGGTATGGGATATTCTTTAACAAGAACTTTTCCTCAAATACACGAGACTGAGCATTGGTACGATATAAAATAGCCATCTGCTTATATGCAATTCCATCCTGACTGAGCTTTTCAATCTCATGAAGCACCTGGTTGGCTTCTTCATATTCTGTCTCATATTGATGAAAAACAACAAGATCCCCTTCTTCATTCTCCGTCCAAAGTCTCTTATCCTTTCTTCCTTTATTGTTGCGGATTACCTCATTGGCAGCATTTAAAATATTTTTTGTGGATCGATAATTCTGCTCCAATTTAATTACCGTGGCCTCTTCGAATACCTTTTCAAAATTTAAAATATTATAAATATTCGCTCCACGGAATTTATAGATGGACTGATCATCATCCCCTACAACACATAAGTTCCGATGCTTTCTTGCCAGCATGCTGACAAACTGAAACTGTACCGTGTTGGTATCCTGATACTCATCTACCATAATATACTGGAATCTGTCCTGATAGTATTCCAGTATATCCGGATGAAACTGAAATAATTCTACCGTCTTAAAGAGCAGATCATCAAAATCCAATGCATTGTTCTCCCGCAGCTGTTTCTGATATTCCGTATAGACCTTTGCAACCTGTGTCTCACGGAAATTTCCTGCTGCTCTCATCTCATACTCAGATGGAGTCACCAGTTCATCCTTAGCCTTGGATATCTGGTTTAGCAATGCACGTTCTGCATACTGCTTCTTATCCAGCTTAAGACGCTTCATAACTTCTCGGATGACTGTCTTTTGGTCCTCGGTATCATAAATGGTAAAATGATTGTCATATCCCAGTTTATCAATATGTCTTCTTAAAATGCGGACGCAAGTAGAATGAAAGGTACTGACCCAGATGTGCTCTGCTCCATATCCTACCAGATTATCCACACGCTCCCTCATCTCTCCGGCCGCCTTATTGGTAAATGTAATGGCAAGAATATGATACGGATTAACTCCTTTTTCCTGAATCAGATAGGCAATTCTATGTGTCAGGACTCGTGTCTTCCCAGATCCTGCTCCCGCTAAAAGCAACAATGGTCCCTCTGTACAAAATACCGCTTCTCGTTGCTGTTCATTGAGTGTATCATAAATATTCATATAATGATTCCTTTCTAAACTGATGTTCGGTAAGCTATATTATATCGCACTGAGAGGATTCTCACAAGTGAATTTCCATATCTACTTTTCTTTCCTGAAAATCGGAAGAGAAGGATCAAAAAAAGAAAGTCTTGTTATCCAATCCTAAAAAAAGTATAATATAAGAAAATGAGTATTCACATTTAGAGAGGGAGAAAGTTTATGGATTTTAGAAAACTACTCGATAAATGGAGTCACCTAGACTATATTAATCCAGAAGATATTCCAAATATAGAATTATATATGGATCAAGTTACTACCTTTATGGACAGTCAGCTCTCTGGCTGCAAACGTACCCCGGAAGATAAGATTTTAACAAAGACAATGATCAATAATTATTCCAAGAATCATCTGCTTCCACCTTCTAATAAGAAGAAATATTCCAAGGAGCATATCATTCTGCTAATTTATATTTATTATCTGAAGAATTTCTTATCAATCTCCGATATTAAGAATTTACTGACTCCGTTGACCGAATTATTTTATGACACAAATAACCCCAGCATTTCCTTCGAGGAAATTTATACGGAATTATTCCATGAAGAAACAAAGCATTACGATGCACTGAAAAAAGATATTTTTCGTACAATGAAGGATAGCCGTTCCACCTTTTCACAGATTGAAAATCCAGATGAAAAGGAATTTTTGCAGAATCTGGCTTTTGTTACGACCCTATCCTATGATATTTATCTGAAAAAGCAGATCATCGAAAGCATTATTGATAATTTTTATGCTCCACCAGACGAAGATGCCAAAAAAAAGAAAAAGAAGAAAAATTAAGAGAATCTCATCTGAGAGATTCTCTTTCTCATTAGTTTTCTTCTTTTTCTTTCATTCGTTCAAATACCATATCATATCCATCATTTCCATAATTCAAAGATCTGTTTACACGGCTGATCGTTGCCGTGGAAGCTCCGGTCTTCTCTGCAACCTCCAGATACGTATGGTGCTCTCGCAGCATTCTTGCAACCTCAAAACGCTGTGCCAGCGAAAGCAGTTCATTCACTGTACATATATCCTCAAAATACGTAAAGCATTCTTCTACATTTTCCAGGCATAAAATGGCTCTAAAAAGCTGTTCTACTTCTGGTGTTCTGATTTTCTTTCCCATCGGCGTATCCTCCTACGTCTTATAACTCTATCATAAATTTCTACTGTACACTTTTAACGCACTAAAGTTCAACAACTTAAGTGTAACATAGAAAAAAATATTTGCAAGCACCATTTCTATATTTCTTCATAATCTATAAAAAAAGCCTGGAGAAATTATGAAAAAATTTGTTTTATGCTTAGGCCTTGCCATTTTTTGTCTTTCCTGCATGATCGGATGCAGGAAATCTTCTGCTCTAACAGAGGTAACCTTGAATGAAGTTGCCCATTCCATTTTCTATGCCCCTCAATACGTTGCCATTGAAAAAGGGTATTTTAAAGAGGAAGGTATTGACCTCACTCTGGAAACTGGATTTGGTGCCGATAAGACTATGACCGCCGTTATCTCCGGCGATGCCGATATTGGCTTTATGGGTCCAGAGGCTACCATCTATCAATACCAGGAGGGCAACCAGGATTATGCGGTAAATTTCGCCCAATTGACCTCAGAGAGCTGGCAACTTTTTGATTTCCAGAAAAAAAAACAAAGACTTTTCCTGGGATCAGATCAAGGGAAAGGATGTTATTGGCGGTCGAAAGGGTGACTGCCATTGCTTTATGTAACTTTTATTTTCTTGAGAAAAAATGCCGGATAAATACATACATCATAATCGCCGATGCCATCAGATATCCCAGCATTCCCAACGCAGGAATTCCCAAAATCTTCGGCTTCATATCCGTAGTACAGATAATACTGGAGCTGACTAAAAGTGCCATAACCCAAAGTCCCATCGTAATATTACGGACAAGCCTTCTTAACAGACTGCTTAACTCCTTAGATGCATGAAGATCCAGATGAATCTTCGTCTGTCCACGCAGATATCCCTGTAAAATCTCGTCCATAAGCATCGGTATCCTAGCCGTCTTGTTGGCAGCCCGATACAAAAGCTTTCCCTTCTCCCTTACTTCCTTTTTCCAATCAAAATTATGAAACATACTGCTCATAATCCTTGCCTGAGCAATTTCAATCATATTGATCTCCGGACTGATATCAGAAAGGATTCCTTCCACGTGGGTCAATCCGCGAACCAGCATAGTCAGTCCATGGGGCATGGAAATCTTATTCTCTTTCATGACTTCCATCAGATCCTGCATGATTTCTGCAATCTTGATCATACCTAATTCTACAGATCCATATTTATTGACCAGATGTTTCAGATCTTCATGGAGCTGTCCCTGATCTGGCTTTCCACGAAATTCTCCCAATGCCAGAACGGCATCCTGAATCTCGTTGATATCATTCTCCGCAATTCCCTGCACGGCCCTGGTTATCATCCTCTTATCCGTCTCCGTCAGCCTTCCCATCATGCCCATATCGATCCAGACAATCTTTCCATCCCGTATCTTTACATTTCCCGAATGGGGATCTGCATGGAAGAATCCATCCTCCATGACCTGTTTCATATAATGATCCACCAGCTTGCTTCCAATCTCTTTCAGATCATATCCATTTTCCACCAACCCTTCTTTCTCATCAATGGAAAAGCCATCGATATATTCCATGACTAGTACATGCATGGTAGAAAATTCCCGATATAGCACCGGTGTACCCACAAATGCCACATTCCGATTGTATTTTTCAAATTCTTCCATGTGAGATGCTTCCATCAGAAAATTCATTTCATCCTTTGTCACTTCCCACAGCTCATCCAGCACCATATCCAAGTCCACCAGACCACGATGGACAGCTGATGGGAGGAGTCTGACTGCTTTGTGCAAGAGAGCAATGTCTCTGGACATGACCTCATAGATGCCCTGTCGCTGTACTTTTATCACCACCTGCTCTCCTGATCTTAAGACAGCTCTATGTACCTGTGCAATAGAGGCAGAACCTATCGGCTCCGCCTCTATACTTGTAAATACGTCCTTCCAGGAATAACCATAGGATTCTTCTATGACCTGCACCACCTGCTCAAAGGACATCGGTGCCACCTCTGAACGAAGATGCATCAGCTCATCACAGTATCGCTGTGGAAGAATATCCGAATGCATGGACATAATCTGTCCAATCTTTACATAAGTAGGACCCAGCTCTTCTAGAATGATCCGAAGCTTCTCTGGCGTAACTCCTCTGGAAATATTGTTCTTATGAAGAACTGCAGTTATTTCCCTAAGCCTTGAGCCTTGCTCCTTTCCCTCCGCCCTTTGGCTGTCAGTCTTATTCATCTTCTGTTCCACAAGCTTCTGCCTGTTCCTCCGCCTCTGCTTCCTGGCTATCCTTTTCTTCTTTTGCCTTTATCTGTGCTTTTAAAGCATCCAGCTGCTCTGGTGTCATCTGATCCACCATCTCCATCAATTCTTCTGGTGTAGAAGCCTTCCAGGACACATTCACGTTCTCCTTCACTGTCTTCTTAATGTTATGCTTTAATTCCTGATTCAATACTTTGCCCTGCTCTACGGTAAGCTCGCCTTTTTTCACCATCTCATCCAGAATTTCTTTGGATTTTTCCGTAGTTGCGGCAACTGTACCAATTCCTGCTAATAAAAACTTCTTCATGTTTTCTCCGAATTTTTCCATAACAAAATCTCCTTTCCAATCCTGATCCGTTCCTATATTCTACTACTTCTATTGTAACAAAAACACAAGGGAATAACCAGTTTTTCATATGGATTCCTCATATTTACATTAAAAATCTCAGCCAATTAAAAGCCTTTAATAACCGTACTCTCTTCTCACGCTTTGGGGAAATCTTCTGCCTTTCCATTCCCTCTGGCATTTCCACCCTATATTTATCCAGCACTTTCCCTGCCTGCTCCTCATAGGAGTCCATATAGTCATTCAACTGCGCTGTAACTTCTCTGCTATGGACGACCAACATGATCTCTGTATCCAGATATGCACTTCTCATGTCCATATTGAAGGATCCGACAATGGCCAGATCATCATCGATGGTAACACTCTTTCCATGATAGGAGACCCCTCCTTCATATTCATATATCTGTATTCCTGTCTGAATCAACTCTTCTTTGTGAATCGCATAATCCGATGCCCCAAATGGATTCCCATTGTTGGCAACCGAATTGGTCATCATAGACACTTTGGCTGTTCCGTTACAGATCTGCCGGAATCCATCATACATATACGAATTGCAGATCACATATGGCGTATGAATTCTGACTTCGCTTCTGGCCCCCTCCATTAACTGTATCAATGAATAAAATATTTCCGGCTTCTTTCCATAGACATGTGAAGGATTGACGAGAATGGAAATCTGATTCACCGGATAGGTTATATCCTCATAGGAATAAGCTTCTTCCAGCTTTGGATATCTTTTGCAAAAGCCCTGATATCTTTCTTCCAGCTCTTTTTTCGCCTTTCTTACCTCTTTCCGCTCTCCATCTTGATCACGAAATCTCACGCATTCTTTTTGTTGCCACACTTTCTCAAAATACTGGTACAACTCATAAATAGAGGTATTTTTATTCTCCGGCTCCATCTCATATACAAGTACATCCCTGTCATAATTCTGATATCCTTTTCCTCCCAGAAAATAATCATACGTATTACGTCCTCCAAGCATATAAAACTTGTGATCGATCATAAGATATTTGTCATGCATCCTTCCCATTGTTTTCCATGGAAGTAACGGATTCGGCAAATTATATGCCCGAAATTCTACATGATCCGAACTGGAAAGTGCAGAAAAATAGTCATCTCTCATATGGGTAATTGCAGAAAAACCGTCTACGATAATCCTCACCTGAACCCCTCTTTGTGCTGCATGTAAAAGCGCCGCCTGCACATCCTTCCCACTTTCATCCGATTTAAAATCAAAGGTGGATAAAATGATCTCCTGTTCAGCTTCTTCTATCAGTCTCAGCCGATGCTCCAAAGCTTCTTTATTATCCTCGATGATAACTGCACGTTCGCTGGATTCTTCTTTTCCATAAAATTTCTCTGTCTGAAAGGACTGTTTGTAGGCATCGGATACCTCTGGATGCCTTCCATAAGAAATAAAAATGCCAACTGCTTCATATAATACTAATAAAATTACCAATCCGATGAAAATCCAGATTTTTTCTCTCATTCTTTTCATAAGCTCCCTCATATATTAACATCCATTTCTTATTTCTCATTATACACGATAAAAGGAAAAGCTTTCTAACATTACTCTTAGCTTTTCTGAATTTTTTATAAAGACTCCTTTCTTGTAATTGAATAATTTGTAAAATCTTTTATAATGAACAATGGAGGTAACGACAATGAATCCATATGTAAGCATTATTGTACCTGTCTACAATGCACAGGAATATATAAACCGCTGTATTGACAGCATTTTAAATCAGGAATATCAAAACTTTGAAGTCCTTTTAATCGATGATGGAAGTACCGACCGTTCACCAGAGATTCTGGATACTTATGCACACAATGATTCCCGTGTCCAAGTCTTTCATCGTGCCAATTCCGGTGTCTCAGCCAGTCGAAATTATGCCCTTTCTATTGCGAAAGGTGCTTATGTCCAATTTTTAGACAGCGATGACTGGATAACACCCGATGCTACGAAATTGTTTGTACGAACTGTCGAAGAAACTTCCTGCGATATGGTCATTGCTGATTTCTACCGTGTCACTGGAAATCGTCTTTCGCAAAAGGGAGATATTGAGACAGATGAGGTTATGGACCGACAGGAATTCGCATCCCATATGATCGAAAATCCGGCAGATTTTTATTATGGAGTTTTATGGAATAAGTTTTACAGACGGTCGATCATTGAAGAACACCATATTCGCATGGATACGTCCATCAGCTGGTGTGAAGACTTTCTCTTCAATCTGGAATATATCCGCCACGCCCATACCTTCTGTGCACTTCAGGCTCCAGTCTATTATTATGTAAAACGAAAAGGAAGCCTTGTCAGCCAGAATTTTGGCATTTCCAGTACAATCAAAATGAAAATCAATGTATTTGACTATTATAATCAGTTTTATAAAGATGTATACGAAGAAGAAGATTATGAAGAAATCCGCCTGCAGGTATACCGTTTTCTCGTAAGCAGTGCCAAGGATGGTACGGTCCCACCAATGCTTCTCCCCGGAAGTACAAAACTTGGCCAGGAACGAAAAGCCCTTCCTATCCCAACTGCCCTTACAGTAGAGGGAGAAATTATGGAAAATTATCGCTTTCGTAAGCTGTTGGAATATTATCTGGAAACTGCGGCTACCACTAACCACCTGACCTTCGAAGAGATGTATCTGATCTTCCTGATTCACCGCTCTGGAACAATCAGCAACGTAAAGGAATTGTCAGATTTATCAGGGATTCCTCAATTCAGAGTCTCCAAGGCCCTTCAGAGACTGGAAAAGAAAAAATTAATTGAGATAAGAGCTAAAAAACGCAATATGTTAAATTTGACTTTATTACCTGATGCAGATGCCATCTTAAATGATCTGGAGACTGCACATACTGATTTTAATGCAACCCGTTTCAAAGATTTTACAAAAGAAGAACAGGAACTCTATCTTTCACTTTCCAATCGAATGGATGAGAACATTCAGGAAGCTCTGTGGAAATTATATTAACCATAAAAATATAAGTTTCCTGGATTATGGGATAGAAAGTGAGAACGAAACCATCTCAGTAAAGCAATCCGCGTAGGAGCTTGATCACTGACTGAAATGATTTCGTTCTCATGCATTGTCACATCTGCTTTTTCACAACTGCATATTCATTGCCATCTCTCCAGTAGGGACATTGATATTCTTTATCCGACATCAAACGGCTATACTCATCTTCATCCATACTTACATCACAAACATAACATTCGTACTCTTCATCATACGTATAATAGGTGCAGCTTTCACAGCTCCCATATCTTCTTTTTGCTTTCCTCATCTCTTTCTTCCTTTTTCTTCCTTTTTGGGATACTATTTTTATCCAAGAATCATTCCTTTAGAATCCTGTCCATGTCCAATTTCCATAGTTCTTCCTATAGGAATTTCTCTATGCTCCAATACTTTCCACACCATCTGCTCGATGGCATTTGGACCTTCTTCCCGATCCAATTGACTGAAGGTTCCCAGAATCATACCTGAAATCTCATCAAAGATTCCCATCTGTTCCATTTGATCAAGAAACGCCTGTATTCTCTCTCGTCCTCCACTTTGGCTTTCTAATAACAGAACCTTTTGTCTGAAATCCGGCCAAAATGGCGTTCCTGCAAGCTTTAACAGACATCGGATATTACCACCTAAAACTTTTTCTCCCTTTGGAAAATCTCCTTTTAGCATGGTAACTTCCGGCTGACACAGGCTCTTGTTCTTTTCCTTTAAATAATCGATAAATGCCTGACTCTGTCGCTCTCGATCACTTCCTGCCACATTCAGAATCTGATACAGCATTCCCTGATTCCCTGTTTTGGCATAAATACCGTTGATGAGTGCTGTCAGGTCACTATAACCAGCCAATGGCTTAGGGTTTTTTCGTATCTTATCATAATCCAGATATGAAAGAACTCCATTGCATAAATCTCCTCCAGAAATATCAAAAATCATCTGAACCTGACGATCCATATAACACTCCATTAAGGCCGCACCTCGTTCTTCTGGTTCGGAAGGTCCTGTGATCAAATAGCTTTTTTTTACTATAATTCCCTGTTTTTCTAAAATCCAAATCAGTTGCTCAAGTTCTCTTTGCTTTTTCTCTGATAATGGATTGGAGCATGCTACCAATGCAATTTTTGAAATCATTTCCTTTTCCTCAATTCTTTTCACAGTAAAAGCTCCTTCTATTCCAATAAGAAATAAAAGAAGCTTGTTCCTACGTTCTTCATCCTATACATAACGCACAAGGGTTCCGACAAACATTACCGTTCCTATGATAAAGAAGGTTAATCCTTTCTTCAAATCTCCATGATGCATCACTCCTGCCCCCAGACTTCCAACTGCAACCGGCAGAATGATCATCCATGGCTTAATCCGATAATAATGCTTCAACCCATCTGCTCCTAATCTTAATCCAACTCCGTCGGGGAGAAAGATAAACTGACACACCGCTAAAATAAAAATAGTAATGAACATAAGAATCGACCACATCTCATATCTTTTCATAACACCACCTCACTTTCTAACCTTCCTACTCCATATTGACGAACCTGCTCTACCATATGTCCGATATTTCCTTCTCCTGCAAATCGGTTCTGGTCAAAAAAGTCCTCTTTTAACGAGAGCCACTCAAGGGGATGATATTCTGCGTGCAGTAAAACCTCTTCCTGCAAATATCCCACATAGACTTCCACATAGCATTTCTGGTTATAATAAGTAAAATCCATCATATGGCTAAGCTGAATCTGTTCTCTGCTAATCCCGGTTTCTTCATAAAGCTCCCGATAGGCTGCTGTAAATCCATCTTCTCCAGGCTCAATCTTTCCACCCACCAGATTATAAAGCCCTTTATATGGATCCTTGCGCCTTTTGCAGAACAGGATCTGATTGCCATCTCTGTGATACACCATAATGCAATTATATCCCTGCATATTCCATCTCCTTCTATCTTCTCTTATTACTATTCTACCATAAGTTTATATTCCTGCAAGAATCCATCTTTGAAAATTATGTGAATTTTTCCAATTAGTTTTGCATTAGGGTATCTTGAAAAGCTGGACAGGCACCAAAACTGTCCAACTTTTATATTATATAGAATAGGAAAATATAATAGAAGGTGATGATTCTGAATAAGCCAACGTATTATCTCTGGAGAAATGATTTTTCCTCCCAAGAAGAATTTGAAGCTAAACGGGATAGATTTCTTAGAATTGGTTTCCGGGTTGTCACATATCTGGACGGAAAGCCAGATACTGATATTCATACCGGTATAAAATCTCTTGTGAAAAATCACTGGCCCTATTAAAATTTGTACTCTCCTACTTAATGTTCATTTTTTCTGATGCCTCCAGTAATTACACTGATTCCATTACATAAAAAGAAAGGTATCTATTATGAATGCAGGCTATGTCCGTCTCTCCAGAGACGATGATAAAAGAAATTATGTTTCCATAGAAAACCAAAAACTGATCATCAATCAATATGCAGGCGACCATGGTGTTGTCATCGACCGCTGGTATGAGGATGATGGCATTTCCGGCTATATCTTTGACCGACCGGGATTTCAGCAGATGATGGCTGATCTGGATAAAAATATTGATACCGTATATGTCAAAGACTTTTCACGCCTTGGCAGGCATAATGCAAAGGTTCTTTTGCTTCTGGATGAATTTCAGGAGCGTGGAAAGCATCTGATCGTGATTGATGATAATTATGATTCTATGGATTCCAGTGACGATACCATTGGTATTAAGACCTGGTTTAATGAACGATACGTAAAAGACACCAGTAAAAAGATCAAACGTGCACTTGGAGCCCGACAGAAAGAAGGTACTTTGATTACCAGAGCACCATTTGGTTACCGGCGTAATCCGAAAGATAAAACCATTCTGGAGATTGTACCGAAAGAAGCAGACTATATTAAAAAGATTTATGACTTGTATCTTT
>OBLI01002122.1_pt1 | contig 17557 bp, 17 predicted proteins | sample 1519701 | NCBI WGS metagenome assembly OBLI01 (sample SAMEA3663005, study PRJEB22513) | pig gut metagenome | biome: pig gut; feature: pig-associated habitat; material: faeces | place: France | collected 2012 | reverse complement strand
CAGGCCCTCGCGCTCATCGGCCGCGACATCTACGAGCGCCTCATCAAGGGCTACACCGAGAAGCAGTGGGGGCGCCAGTGCACCGAGCTGCCCGCCTTCATCATCAAGCGACTGCCCGTGCGGTTGGTCTACGACAACAACTATTTCAACGACCTCTACCAAGGCATTCCCGTGGGAGGCTACAACCGCCTCATCGACGGACTGCTGGAGGGTGTTGACACCCGCACCAACACCGACTTCTTCGACGACCGCGCCCATTGGGAGCAGATGGCGCCGACGATCGTCTACACCGGTCAGCTCGACGAGTTCTTCGAGTATCGTTACGGTCATCTCAACTTCCGCACCGTGCGCTTCGAGACCGAGGTGAAGCCCCAGCCCAACTACCAAGGCAACGCCGTGGTAAACTACACCGATGCCGCCGTGCCCTACACCCGCATCATCGAGCACAAGCACTTCGAGCAGTTCGGCCAGCAGGTCTACGACAACCCCCACACCGTCATCAGCCGCGAGTACAGCACCGAGTGGCAGCCCGGCATGGAGCCCTACTACCCCGTCAACGACGAGGCCAACAACGCCCTGGCCGACCGCTACCGCGCCTTGGCCGCCACCCTCTCACCCTCCGTCATCTTCGGTGGCCGCCTCGCCGAATACAAATACTACGACATGGCCCCCATCATCGAAAAGGTCATGGGGATGTGGGAGTGAGTGATAATTTTATCAAGTAACCCCAAATCATTTATAAGTTTTGACAGCAACCCACGACACCAAGCGCATCGCAAAAAACACGTTCATCATGTACATCCGCATGTTCGTGATGATGCTGGTGAGTCTTTATACGAGCCGCGTTATTCTGAACGTGCTGGGTGTGGAGGACTATGGAACCTACAATGTTGTGGGTGGCGTAGTCAGCATGTTCACGTTGTTGACCGCATCCATGTCGGCCTCCATCAGTCGTTACCTCACCTTCTCCTTGGGCAAGGGTGATTATGAGACGTTGCGGCGAGTGTTCAGCGTGTCGGTAGAGGTGCAGATAGCCATGGCCGTGGTGATCGTCTTGGCCGTTGAGGCTGTGGGCGTGTGGTTCCTCAATACCCAGATGAAGATACCGCCCGAGCGTATGGTGGCTGCCAACTGGGTGATGCAGTGCTCGCTCATCTCGTTTGTTGTAGGTCTGCTGATGGTGCCCTATAATGCGTCGATCATCTCGCATGAGCGGATGAACATCTATGCGTATATCAGCATTTGGGATGCCGTCATGAAGTTGGTCATTGTCTATGCCCTTTACGTTTCGCCTTTCGATAAGTTGAAGTCGTATGCCGTGTTGCTGCGCATCGTGTCAACCCTAACCACGGTTATCTATTGGGTTTACTGCTTGCGCAACTTTGAGGAGTGTCGTTTTCAGATCGTTAAGGATAAGCAGTTGGTGAAAGAAATGGCGAGCTTCGCAGGTTGGGGCATGTTGGGCGACGGCGCATGGATGCTCAACACGCAAGGCGTCAATATCCTGATGAACCTCTTTTTCGGCGTGGTGCTCAATGCCGCACGAGGTGTCGCTACAACGGTCGATAATGTGGTGCAGGGCTTTGTGCGCAACTTTATGGTGGCGCTCAACCCGCAGATTACCAAGAGTTATGCCTCGGGCGACTACGAGTATATGCACCGCCTCATCTTCATGGGCTCGAAATACTCCTATTTCCTCATGCTGTTCTTCTTCGTTCCTATCAGCTTGGAAACGCGCACCATCCTTACCCTATGGCTTAAGATAGTGCCCGATTATGCGGTTGTCTTTACCCAGTTGACACTTATGTCCACCATGTGTTTTATGTTGGGTAATACGTTGATTACAGCCATACAAGCCACGGGCCAGATTCTCATGTATTCGATTGTTATGGGCTTGATGGCCTTGTCTAACTTCCCTTTGACATGGATCGCATTTGCTTTGAAAGCTTCGCCAGTATGGGCTTACATCATCTATTTGGCCATCTTCTTTTGCATGATATTTGTCAGGTTGTATATGGCGAAAGACAAGATTCACCTTTCGGCGTGGGATTTTGTCAATAAGGTGCTCTTGAGATCAGCATGTACAACTGTTTTCGCATTTCTACTTCCTGGTTTACTCTGCGTATTTCAAGTTGATTCGATTTTACGTATGCTGGAAGTATGTTTCGTAAGTGTCTTGGGTTCTTTGCTTGCAATCTATTTTGTAGGACTGGACAAACTTGAACGAGAATTTGCGAATAATATGATAAGAAGGAGGGTCCTAAAACATTCTTAATTATGTTTTTCCTTTATAATTCCTTATGATTGTTGTAAATGCTATTTCTTGTGTGAATAAAATATAATACTAGTACATTGCGTTTTCCAGATTAATATAACTCTATGGTGGTTAAGACTTTATTATTTCGGCTTTTAGGTAGTCGTTATACCGCGTTAGCATATTGGCGTCGTAGCATCATAACAAAGTGTTATGCGACACTTCACCCTTATCATTATGACGGAACACGTTATGCGGGTAGCTTCCTAAATGAAAAAGCGGCGTATTCTTATGATGATAGCAATCTGCAGAAAGTTGAACGTGTAATTTATGTCTTTTGGACGGGCGACAATGAAATTACACCTAATCGTTTGAAGGGAATAAAGTCCTTGGAAAAGGTAAGTGGGATAAGAGTGCAACTCATTACGCCAAAGAACCTACCGCAATATATTAAGGAGGACGATCCATTGCCAGAGGCTTATCAGTATTTGAGTTTTGTTCATCGTTCAGATTTTCTCCGTGGATATTTTATGTACCATTATGGAGGAGGATATGCAGATATAAAGACTTATTTTAAATCATGGGTGCCAGCGTTCGATAAGCTGGATAGCTCTGATGCCTATGCGCTTGGATACCCTGAGGTGGGATGGGTTGGCGTTGCCAATAGTACTGTTAGTAACACGAACTTGAAAAACGACTTAGCCGTTAATTGGTCTTTATTAATAGGTAATGGAGCCTTCATTTGTCGTCCACATACACGATTTACTGCCGAGTGGTATTCTACTTCTCGCAGCAGATTGCTGGAATATACGGAAAAATTGCGAAAACACCCTGCTCGTGATGGTTACGGAACCAATGCGGATTATCCCATAGAATGGACTTGCTTGCAGGGTGGAATATTTCATCCATACTGTCTGAAATACCACGATCGTCTGCTTAAGGATAAGGCGCTTATGCCTTCGTTTCAAGATTATAGATGAGTTCTGGCTTTTTCTAATAAGTTTGTGGCTTATTAATGATAGACAAATGTAAATATGATAAGTAAACTGATTACTATATGGGTGCAGATTCGTGACTTGTACCTTTTCCTTTTCCGACGAGCTCTGATCCTTAACGGTTATGTGGACGATCATACTTGGAGCGGGGTGCGTCATCGTAATTGGGGCGATGAGTTGAATTATTATTTCATCAGTCAATTGACGGGGCGCCCAGCAGTGTTTCACCATACTTTCAGAGTAGCTAAATGGTTAGGGCTGAAAAACTATCTCTGCATTGGCACTTTGTTGGACGCGGTGAACTATTCGAATCGCTCAACGGTGGTTTGGGGAACAGGAGTGTCGGGGCAGGATCGCGACTTTGTACTCCCACAAAAGATTTGTTCTGTGCGTGGCCGTAAGACCTACGAGTTTTTGAAAAGCAGAGGCATTGATTGTCCTTCGGTTTTTGGTGACCCAGCTTTGTTGCTTCCTCGATTTTATACGCCCCAACGAATGGAGAAGCGGTATAAGTTGGGTGTCATTCCTCATGTCATTGACTGGGATTATGACGTGATGCTGGAAATCCGTAAGGAGCGCAACGATATCTTGGTTATCGATTTGGCCCATTATGAGAAGTGGACCGACGTCATTGATCAGATATGCAGTTGCGAGGCGATAGCTTCAAGTTCCCTTCATGGCCTGATTGTTTCCGATGCTTATCATGTGCCCAATTGTTGGATTACCTTGTCTGGTAAAATTAGCGGAGGACTGTTCAAGTTCTTTGATTACTTTTCTTCTGTGGGACGCGAGGAGGTTGGTCCTGTAAAAGTTGAGCGTATGTCTGACTTACAGACCGTCGAGAACAAAACGGCTTCTTGGAAGCCCATAACGATCGATACAGACCAAATTTTAAACAGTTGTCCTTTTTATAGAGCTTAATCATGACGCCTTATATTTCTGTTATTATACCTGTTTACAATGCAGAGGCTACGCTGAATAAGTGTGTCGATTCTATTCTGATGCAGCCGTTTGCTAATTTCGAAGTGATCTTGGTGGACGATGGCAGTAAGGACGGGTCGTTTCAGATTTGCGAAGAATACGCAAGAAAGGATAGCCGGGTTACTGTTATCCATAAGGAAAATGGAGGCGTTAGCTCTGCTCGCAATCGTGGATTAGAGATAGCGAAAGGTAAATGGGTGACGTTTGTTGATTCTGACGATTATCTGGGGAATGAGTTCTTTCCAACTGAAGAGATGAAGGCTGATATTCTTTTTGGTTGTTACGTGAACATGAACTCGTCCCTTCAATATGTGGGGACTTCGTCAGAAATAAAATGTGGAGTTTCTTTAGGTGATGTTGTAGCTCGTTATGGTAGTAGTTCGATCCTAAGAGGCCCATGTGCAAAATGGTTTCGGCGAGACCTTATCGGCAATATCCGCTTCCCAGAAGATATGAAGGTGGGAGAGGATACATGCTTTGTGTGGCAGTATCTTTCGCGTTGTCAAACCTATGCGGTCTTACCGCAAAGTACCTATTATGTCCGGCTGTCTGCTATGACTTCAGAGCAGAAATATGGAATGAAGGTCGACTATGCGGTTCAATCCTTAACCCGACTAAAGGCTGCATTCGAGCCTATGGCCGCCCATTTGGGCGTAAAGCGTAGCTTGTTTTTCTCATTTGTCGGCTATTTCAAATTGGTTTCGTCCGATGAATGGAAAAGGAATCGGGCTTTGTGGTATGGAAACCATTGCATTAAGGATTTCTATCGTTATGTGTGGCCAGACCTGAGCGTGATGCAGAGAGTGCGGCTCGCAATGGCCTTTCTTTTAAGAAAGTAGCCTGTTGATACGAAAAATCGATAACTTAGTTTTGTATATGCCAGCAATATCTATCATAGTTCCCATTTACAACATGGAGCATTTGATGCGTCGATGCATCGACTCCTTGTTGGCCCAGACCTTCACCGATTATGAGTTGCTGCTTATCGATGATGGCTCCAAGGATGGCTCTTGGAGAGTCTGCCAGGAATATGCGCATAAGGATGCGCGCATTGGTATTTATCATAAGGAGAATGGTGGTTTGAGCGATGCCCGTAACTATGGTTTGAGCAAGGCCATAGGCAAATACACGATCTTCGCCGATCCCGATGATTGGGTGAGCCCTGAAGGTTTGGATTGCCTCTATGCCACGGCCGAGCGTGAACAGGCCGACATGACGATGTGCGACCTTTACCGTGAGGATGAGTACAGTCGGCATTATATGTGTCAGCGTCCACAATCGCTACAAGCGGAAGATGTGCTTAAGGAATTGTTTGCCAACATACAGGGTTTTACCGTAAACAAGTTGATCCGTCGTGATGTGTACACACGGTTTGGCATCAGTTATCCCAAGGGCATTTACGGATGTGAGGACCAATACACCATGGCTGCGATTCTCCTGCACGATATAAAGATTGCCTACGAACCTGTGGCGTTTTACCATTACGTGTATAACAGTGCGTCGCTAACCCGCCACTATGACGAGCGCACTTATGAGATGGATGTGCATGTGCTTGAAATGTTCCGAACGTTGTTGGAAGGAAATGCTGTGCAACCTATTGCAGTTAGAAGCAAGGAGGATGCCGTGTTTGCTCGTGCCTTTTGGAACGGGCAAGGCTATTATTCGTCTGCGGCTTTCAAGCAACGCTTTGCGTCTTTTCGAGACCGAGTAAGTTCGCTAAACGAGATGACGGTCGTTAAGGTGTGCATGACTGCCGCCTGTCGTGGTTGGTATCAACCCGCCATCAGGATGGTATTCTTTCTGTTTCGCGTTAAGCGACTAATTAAACGTGTGAAGAGCTATATTTCTTAATTATTATATTACGATGAAACAATTCCGTTAGAAATTTCGGCGTTGTGACGAAATACTGAAAGATTATGATACCTAAGATAATTCATTATTGTTGGTTTGGCGGAAAACCGTTGCCCAAGAGTGCAGAGAAGTGTATCGCTTCGTGGAGAAAGTTTCTGCCCGATTATGAGATAAAGGAGTGGAACGAGCAGAATTTTGATTTCAATATCATACCCTATACTGCGGAAGCTTATCAAGCACGGAAGTTTGCTTATGTGAGCGACTATGCCCGTTTTTGGGTGCTTTACCGTTATGGAGGTTTGTATTTTGACGTAGATGTGGAGATCATTAAGCCTATAGATGACATTGTTGCGCGCGGCCCGTTTATGGGATGCGAAACGGAAAGCGTCAGTGGTGCAGAGCCGAATTCTCTGGGGGTGGCTCCTGGTCTTGGCCTCGCAGTAGATCCCGGCAATGGTTTGATTAAAGAATTGCTCGATTGTTATGAGCAGATGGGCTTTGAATCGGAAAACCAAAACCGTGCAGCGGGAATTTATAAAACGGTGGTTTCCTATACCACTGATCTTTTGGTGAGTCATGGATTGAAGAACACGCCCGAGGTCCAGCTTGTTGATGGCATTTATATCTATCCCAAGGAGTATTTCAATCCATTAGAGCATATCAACCAGCTTCATATTACAGAAAACACACGTTCCATTCATTGGTATGATGGCACGTGGCAGCCGAAACGTTATCGGGCGTTTAGACGTGTGGTGCGCTTGTTAGGTCCCAAGGTGTATTCTGCTTTTCTTGCTTTTAGAAAACTGATTTCCAAATAATCGTTCATGATAGTTTATATAATTTTGGCGGCTTTTGCAGGATTGTTCGCTTGGGCAGAAAGCGGACTATGCAATAAGAGGGACATGCGTATGTTCTATGCCGTTTTGCTGATATTTCTTCTTGTTGTGGGACTCAGATATTGGCATGGCGATTACGGAACCTATGAAATGGGTTACGACGCTGATATAGACGTGGGTGGCGACGCTGGCTATTTCTGGCTGCAGAAAGTCTTTCATAAAATGGGCTTTAGTTTTCAGGCATTCGTGTTTCTTCTAACGCTTGTTAGCGTTATCGCTTTTAGGCAAACTTTCCGTCTGGGTCCTTGGCCGCTGTTTGGCATGGTCATGATTTTGGGAAAGATCTTCACCCTTTATGCCATGTCGGGTATCCGGCAATATATGGCCATGGCCATTTGTTGGTGGGCGTTAAGCGAATTGCTGCTCAAGCAACGTACCGTGACCTTTGTCGTTATGGTGGTTTTCGCCTACACGTTGCATGGCAGTGCCCTGGTGTTTTTGCCAGTTCTTGCCTTTCGGAATGTAAAGTTTACCTATAAAAAGGCTGCATTCCTTTTGTTGTTGGCAATCGTAGTGGGCGCATATTCCATGACGTTTTTTGCGAGTGCATCGAAAGCCAGCGATTTCGTTAATGACCGATTGGGAGAATATGTAATTGAATCTCAAGAAGTTGAAGGCCAGTCTATGAACTTGTTGAACTATTTGGAGAACTTTGTGTTCCTAATAATGTCTGTTTGGGTTCGTAAACGTGCCATAGTGAAGGTGCCATACTACGATTTCTTCCTTTTTATGTTTGTGGCTTATTGCGGCTTTTTAATAGTAGGAAGTGAGGTGGGTATTGTGAAACGATTGCGCGATTATTACGCTATAGCTTACGCTTTCTTGGTCCCTGCCTTTATTTATGCGTTTAGAAGTATTAGATTGCAACGTTATTGTAAGGGAGTTATGATTGCTTATTTCATATTTCTGATGTTCCGTTCCCTCGCTGTTTATGATAGTGGTATCCCAGAAGGGTCTTATGGACGTATGGTCCCCTACCATAGTATCTTCCAAAAAGAAAACTAATTGAGCATGAAACTTCTGATCGTAGTTTCCCATCTTCGTCGTGGTGGCCTTGTGGAGGTGGTGTATAACCTGTGTCAAAGGCTGGTGAACGAAAAGAGAGTCCAACTTACGGTGTTATCGCTGAGGAAGGAACCGGCTGACAGCAGGATTGAAATGTTCCGAGCGCTTGGCATAGAGGTGTTGCGTCTCAACTGCTCCTACTTTGCATGCGAGGTGTGTTCGTCATTAGTAAGGGCGCGGGTTCAGCAGATTGTCAATCAGTATCAAATTGACGTGGTTCATTGTCACGGCTACCATCCTGCGCTTGTTTGTGCTGGTCTTGTAGGCGTGAAGAAGATGACAACGCTGCACGATCGAGCCACTGAGGATTTCATCAATGCCTTTGGTCCTTTCTTGGGGCGATACATGCTTAATCGGTATTTCCATGCGTTGGTTGGCTTTGATCTGAATGTGGCGGTCTCGGAAAGTGGAGCAGAGTTGTATCGCCAATTCTTGGATAACGTCGACTACGTGAACAACGGCATTGATACGGAGAAGTTTGGCTTGTTGGCTGATTCAGAGCGAGAAGCAAAACGGAAGCAATTGCAGCTGCCTGAGGATATGACCTTGTTTGTTACATCGGGACGAGTGGAGCGCGAAAAGCGCTGCGAGGAATTGGTGGAATTCTTTGCTAAAAAGTTCCAAAACAAACAGGTGGGATTGCTCGTCTTAGGCGACGGCTCTCGGTTGGAGAGCTGCCGACAGATCGCGAAGAATTGCCTGAACATTATCTTTACAGGGCGCATCTCCAATGTGGCAGACTACCTTCAGTGCGCAGATTATTACGTCAGTTATTCGAAAAGCGAGGGCATGAGCATGGCTGTTTGTGAGGCGATAGCTTGTGGATTGTTTCCTGTTTTGTCAGACATTCCTTCACATATAGATGTGGCTAAACCCATAGGTGGCCTGTTGTTCAAAAGGATTGAGGACGTAGATGTAAATGCTGTCCTTTCAAAGAGAATTGATAAAAACGAATTGCATGAGTATATTGACGCCCATTTCTCAATGGTTTCAATGACCCATGGCTACATGAACATATACAGAAGATTATGTGCAGAATAACTGTCTTTACTCCTACGTATAACAGAGCGTATGCCTTACCCCATTTGTATGAGACGTTGCAGGCGCAGACTTTCCGCGATTTTGAATGGCTCATTGTTGATGATGGCAGTAGTGATAATACCGAGGAACTGATTCAATGCTGGATAAATGACGCTCGTCTACCCATTAGATACATTAAAACTCCGAATGGGGGCAAACATAGGGCTATCAATAAGGGATTGGCGTTAGCTAAGGGCGAATTGTTCTTCATTGTGGATAGCGACGATTGGTTGCCAACAGACAGTTTGTATTGGATTAATTATCATTATCAGGAAATTAAAGACGATGACAGTTTCGCTGGTGTTGGCGCTTCAAGATGTTATCCTGATGGCAAAATAATAGGAGATAAGGTGCCTAATGATATTATCGACACAGATGTGGTTTCTTTTAGGGAAACGTTTAAAATATATGGAGACATGGCCGAGGCTTGGAAAACCAAGGTCCTGAGTTTGTATCCTTTTCCTGAGTTCCCTGGAGAGATGTTCTTGACTGAAGCGGTTGTCTGGAATCGTATGGCGAAAAAGTATAAACTCAGGTATTTCAATAAAGCTATTTATACTTGTGAATACCTTCAGGATGGATTGACAAGTCATATCAGAAGACATCATCGTAATTCACCTCGGGGTACCATGCTCTTTTATTCAGAACTGACAAAAGATAATCGCTTTAGTTGGGTTAGCCGAATGAAGGCAGCAGCTAATTATTGGCGTTATACGGTGAACTTTAATGGCAAACGCTACAAAATACCTTTTTGGGCAAATGCTTTCTTCCCTATAGGTTTTTTGTTCTATCTGATTGATAAAAATAAAGAAAACAAATAAAGGTGGTCGTCCTTTAATTATTTATTAAACAAAACGGATGAAATATTATCGCGAAGCGAATGTAGAGATAGTTGTTCCCATTCCAGAGAATTATCATGATTGTATCTGTCTACTTAAGAGCGACTATTATAGAGTTTATGGGAGAACAGGAACTATTCGCGAAATTTATGCCTTAGCTTTGAAGGAACCCTCGTTTATGTTTCTTTTTTGGCATCGCTTGTCTCAAGTAAAAGGTTGGTTATGGTTGTATGCTAAGTGGAGACATCGTCGGTTGATGTTTAAGTATGGATTGATGATAGCGTCTTCAACGAAGATAGGATATGGCTTCTTCATCGGACATCCGCAGGGTGTGGTCATTAATCATACGGCAGTGATTGGGAACAATGTGAACATCAGTCAGTTCCTTACGATTGGTGCCAACGAGACTCGTGCGGCCGTCATTGGCGATAATGTTTATGTCGGACCACAAGTGTGCCTTGTTGAGAATGTGCATATTGGAAGTAATGCGACTATTGGGGCAGGCTCTGTCGTTACGAAGGATGTAAAAGCCGACGCTGTTGTTGCAGGCAATCCTGCTCATGAAATTAATGCTAAAGTTTGGCCAGGCAAGTATATTAATAATAAATATCCATTGCCGAAAGAATGCCATTGGTAGTTCTGTGAATAATTAAAGTGCTAAGTGTTGAATGTTATCTTAAATGAATAATAACTCTTTCAATTGTCTTTTTGTTCAGAGTAGTTATGTTAAGGAATAATATCTCGACTAAACGGTTGTTTAAATTTTGGAACATGTATTATGGAAATATTAATTTGTGCAGATAAAAACTACATCATGCCAGCTTGTGTTCTGCTAAGCTCAGTAGCAGAGAATAACAGGGACGACAATACTTTGCGCTTCCATGTTTTTATAGATGAAAGCGTTGGGGATAATGAACGTTGTAAGATCAACACTACGGCTAATAAATATGGAATTCATGTCAATTTCTATTTGATTGATAAGACCTTATTCGAAGGATGGTACTTGGGAAATCTGACCGTTGCTACGTATTATCGTTTGATTTTAGAAGATATCCTATCTTTGGATATTCATAGAATAATATATCTTGATTGTGATATGATAGTTCGAAAATCGCTTAAACCTCTTTGGGATATAAGCCTTGATGGATATTCTCTTGCGGCGGTTCCTGATTTAAGCGAATTAATGCCGGAACGTTATTTGCGATTAGGCTATTCTGAGGAAATGGGCTATTTTAATGCAGGAATGCTTCTCATTAATGTTGATTATTGGAGAGAAAAGAAACTCAAAAAAACGTTTCTTGAATACTTCAAGGCAAATATGGATAGCTGTCTTCAGCATGACCAAGATGTGCTTAATGTTTGTTGTCTTAGAACAAAGAAGATTATAGATTTGAAATGGAATTGCCAGGATGGTTTCTTCTATACTCGTAAATATATATCTGTTGAACGTTATAAAGAACAATGGAAGGAAGCACTGACATCTCCTATAATTCTTCATTACACTGCTGCTAAGCCATGGGAGATGGGATGTGATCATCCATACAAAGATGAATTCTTTAAATATCAACAGAAAACAATATGGCGTGATGCAGAGTTAGTCCTACCGCGCTCACCTTTGACGCGTAAGCAAAAGTTGGTTCGTTTTCTCAGAGCGATTCATTTATTAAAGCCAAGATATAAGCTTGTCGTTAAAGAGCTGCAATGATTTAGACTTAGTAAATGTTTTTTGTGCTATACCCTTGTTTATTGAATGCCTTAAGCGTAAACAATAATTTGGATGTTAGCGAAAGATAATAATATGGATAAGGGCCTGCGGTTTAGCGTGGCCATGTCGATCTATAAGAATGACGACCCGGGATATTTGAGGACCGCCATTCGTAGTACGTATGAACAGACGTTGCCGCCGGCGGAGGTGGTGATGGTGGGCGACGGTCCGTTGCCCGAGGTGTTGCTGGCGGTGGTGCGCGAGCTGGAAAGCACATACCCTTCGTTGCGATTCCTGCCACAGGAGGTGAACCGTGGGTTGGGTGAGGCGCTGCGCATCGCATGCGAGAACTGCCAGTACGACTATATCGCACGCATGGACTCGGACGACATTTGCATGCCCGACCGCTTCGAGAAGCAGATGCGCGTGTTTGCCGACGATCCCGAGGTGGGAATGGTGGGCGGCATGATCACTGAGTTTGTGGGCGACCCGACAAACATCGTGGACCGCCGTATGTTGCCGCTCGACAACGCCGGCATCTACAAGATGATGCGTACGCGATGTGGCGTGAACCACGTGACGGTGATCTTGCGAAAGGCCGACCTCATGGCGGCGGGAAACTATAGCGGTCGGTTCCGGCAGGAGGACTTCTACCTTTGGGCGCGACTGATGAAGAACCACGTGAAGATACGCAACATCGAGGATGTGGTGGTGAATGTGCGGTCGGGAGCCGACCAGTTTGCACGACGTGGCGGACTGACCTATTTCCGTGAGCACATGAAGGTGTTTCGCTATATGTACGACGAGCACCTGATTTCCTTGCCCTACTTGCTCATCAACTATGGCTTGCGGTTTGCGCAAGTGGCGTTTCCCACCCGACTGAGAACGTGGGTGTACCAAAACTTGCTCCGTAGCAGTCATTGATGGACGACGACCGCGCCCTTCCCGCCTTTACCGTTTTCACCATTACCTATCAGCGAACGGCTGAGCTGGGAAGGCTCTTTGCGTCGCTATGTAGGCAGACGTGCAAGGATTTTGTGTGGCTCATCGTGTCGGATGAGACGAACGACGCTACCCGACAGGCTGTGGACCAATGGCGAGGGCTGGCGGACTTCGACATCTGTTATGTGGAGATGACGCATGGGGGCAAGACGCGTGCCATGCGTGAGGGATTCCGCCATGTGCGAACGCCCCTGATGATCGACATTGACGACGACGACGAGTTGGTGCCGCATTGCGTGGCGGTGTTCAAGGAGGCGTGGCAAGCGGTGGAGCGCCAAGGACGTGCCGATATTGGCATGGTCAACGCCCTGTCGGTCGACGACGAGGGGCGAGTGGTGGGCCGCGTGGCCGCCCAGTCGGGTTGCGAGGACTCTGACTATATCACGATGGAGTGGACGCGAGGATGTGCCGCCGAGTACATCATATCGCGAAGGACGGCAACGGTGGCCGACGCCGCTCTGTTCGACGACCGTGGCACGTGGCTGGCCGACCAAGTGGTGAACGTGCGCGAGAGCGTCTATTGGAACCGATTGGCCCGCAGGTGGAACACGCGGTATCTCTACCAGCCGTTGCGCATCTACCACACGGCAGGGGCGTTGCGCCTCTCCGCCCAACGCTTTGACCGACAGAAATGCGTTGACTATGCGTTCTCCAACTACGTGATGTTGCGTGAGCTGCGTGGGCGTTGGCACGAGAACCGCCGCACTACGCTGAAATATATGGCCGAATGGGTCTATTGCGTGCTTCGTGCACCATCGATCCTCGTCTCTCTGTTCGCCCGCAGAGAACACAGAAGCCATGCAGGCTGATTTTATCAAAAGAACAGGCGGGAATTATTGTTCTCCCACAGATCGCACAGAGCAATACAGATGCCATGCGGGGTGATTTTATCAAAAAACACTGATATTACTGATGCGCACGGATGGGTCTTTTCACGGATCCTTTACTCTTGCTCCGCTGCCTACTGCTTGGTTTTGATGCGCCGCTGGCGCGACGGATGAGCACGGATCTATCGCAGACTGGACGTGAAATGCATCTGTGCAAATCTGCGGGATCTGTGGGAGACAACTAAGCGCCCAATGCGCTTGAAAAAGCACGTGAGAGAATTCGCCCACAGATCGCACAGAGCAACACAGATGCCATGCGGGGTGATTTTATCAAAAAACACTGATATTACTGATGCGCACGGATGGGTCTTTTCACGGATCCTTTACTCTTGCTCCGCTGCCTACTGCTTGGGTTTTGATGCGCCCCGACGCAACGGATGAGCACGGATCTTTCGCATGCGGAAAGTTGGATGCAAGGAAAAACATCTGTGCAAATCTGAGAGATCTGTGGGAGACAACTAAGCGCCCTATGCGCTTGAAAAAGCACGTGAGAGAATTTGCCCACAGATCGCACAGAGCAACACAGAAACCATTCGGGGTGATTTATCAAAAGAACACGAGACTCGGCGAAGCCCCACCGACCGTATCGAATGACGACAGAATGGAAACACCGTCGGTGTTTTAAAATCTCACGAGATTTGTCGCAGACCCACTGACCGAAGGGAAGTAATGAGGCGGTGGGCCTCATGCAAAATCCACATAAACCTTCTGTGGGAGGAATCGCGAATAGCCATTATAACAAGATATGCCTTCATTGTTGAAAACAATCAAGAACGCGTTGTGCCGACTGCTACAGGCCCGGTGGGCCGTGGCCTTTTGGGTTGACGGCCGCCTCATGGTGGTGGGCAATCCCTACCGCGACCGTTGGTTTGCCGACCCTTTCATTGTCGACGCCGACGACAAGACGATAACGTTGTTGGTGGAGGACTTCTCGTTGCAGACATTGAAAGGCTCCATCTCTGAACTCACCATCGACCGTGCGACGTGGAAGATATGCCAACGCCGCCCCGTGTTGGAGGAACCCTTGCAGTTGAGCTTCCCCTATATCGTGCGTCGCGAGGGCGACCGGGTGTGGTTCATGCCCGAGAGCTCGCGGGCCAACCGCTTGTCGCTTTATTGCTACAACCGCGCCGATGGCAGCTGCCGGCGCGAGCGCGACTTGGTGGCGGTCGACCTGTCAGACTCCATCCTCCTGGATGGCTATGTGCTGGCCACGCAGGGTGAGGGGCTCAACGGCGACACGCTCCACCTTTATCGCAAGCAAGGAGAGAACTATGTGGCCTCGCAACCCCTTGTGTTCAAGGAGCGTGTGGCACGCAACGCGGGTGCCGTCTTCGAGCATCAGGGCAAGCGCTACCGACCGGCGCAGGTGTGCAACGAATGGTATGGCGAGGCGCTCAGCATCCAAGAGATCACTGGCGAGGTGGGCCAATGGACGATGGCCGAGGTGCGCCGACTGACGCCTCCTCCAGGGTTCGAGGGATTGCACACATTGAACACCTACAACGACCTGTGGGTGACCGACCTGAAATATTATCCGCATTCGTGGCTCTCCAAATGGGCCTATGTGATGATGGGACGAACCGACCTATGAGAATAGCCTACATCATTCCTTCGCTTTACCGCATGGCGCCCAACCGTGTGGTGCAACAATTGGTGGAGGGCATGATGGCCCGTGGCCATGAGTGCAACGTGTTTTATTTCGATCCCGTCACCACCGACGCCATAGCGTTTCCCTGTCGCGCGACGCGCATCAGTCTGCTGAGGGCCACCGATCTCACGGGCTACGACGTGGTGCATACGCATGGTCTTCGCCCCAACCTTTACGTTTGGATCCATGGCGTGCCGAGGGGCGTAAGGGCCGTGGCCACCATCCACTCGTATGTCTTCGAGGAGTTTCGCTTTATCTACGGACGGGTGTTGGGCTGGATCTTCGGCCACCTCTTTGTGCGCACGCTCAGTCGCCATGACAGGGTGGTGACGCTCAGCCGCGATGCCGTAGACCATTATGCGCATTGGATTCGCCCATCACGCCTCACCTATTGTTATAATAGTGTGGAGGAACCGACGGTCGACGTGCCGCCCGATGCCGACGACTGCCGTCGCATCCGTGAACTCAAGGGTAATGGCGTATTGGTGGCCAACATCTGCTTCTTCGACAAGATCAAGGGGCTCGATGTGCTCATCCGCGCCCTGGCGTTGTTGCCAGCCCACTATCGGTTGCTGCTCATCGGCAACGGGGCTGAGGATGGAGCGTTGCAACAGTTGGCGCAACGTCTTTGCCCCGGTCGTGTGCTCTTCCTGGGGCGGCGCCCAAGGGCTTCGCGCTACCTCGCGCTGGTCGATGTGTTTGCGCAGACATCATGGAGCGAGGGGTTCTGCTTGTCGATGGCTGAGGCCGCGCTGACCCACACACCCATCGTGTCGTCGGACATTCCCGGCATGCGCGAGAAGTATGGGGCCGACGAGGTGACGTATTTCCCCGCCGGCGACGCACCGGCGCTTGCCGCCGCCCTTCGTGAGGCGGTGGGCGATGAGGCGAAGGCTGATAGGGCCTATCGCAAGGTGGTGTCGCAGTTTGGGGTGGAACAAATGATTACTCGTTATGAAACGATTTACCAAGGCTGAACAACTCTTTTTGCATCTTTTCCGACGTGCGCTGTGGGCTGATGTGCCAACGACGCCCGAGGCGGAGGCACCGATGGCCGATGAGGCTACGTGGCTGAGGGTGGTCGACGTGGCGGTGGAGCAAACGTGCCAAGGACTTCTTGCCGACGCGTTGTCGCAGATGCCCGCCGATCGCCGACCGTCGAAGCCCATCTATTTCTCCATGGTCAATATGACGGCCGAGGCCGAGGACCGCAACCGCAACATGAACCGTTGCCTGCATGGGCTCTTCCCTATGTTGGAGCGCCAAGGCATACCGGCTTGGCTGCTCAAGGGCCAGGGGCTGGCGCGATGTTATCCGCAGCCGTTGCACCGCATGTCGGGCGATATCGATGTGTTTATTCCTAAGGCTGAGGCGTTCGACCGTGCCGTGGAGCTGTTTGCCAAGCACTTGCCGGGCGACGGACTGGAGGAAGGGCATGAGCGCACATTCCATGTGGACGATATCGCCATTGAGTTGCATAGCCTGATCGTTACCGACCTCAACGGTCGCTTGCGCCGCAATTTCCCTGCGTGGTGCCAACAGCAGTTGGCGAAGCCACCCGTGATGTGGGACGACGTGGTGTTGCCGCCCGCATCGTTCAACGCCATTTTTGTATTTGTGCATCTGGCACGCCATTATGTGGGGGGCGGCATTGGCTTGCGCCAAGTGGCCGACTGGATGCGGTTCCTCTATGTGCATCGCACCGGGGGCGACAGTCCACTGGACGTTGCCGAGCTGGAACGCGACATCGAACATTTAGGTATCAAGCGTCTGTGGCAGGTGTTTGCCACTTTGGCCGTCGACTATTTGGGGTGCCCCGCCGAGGTCATGCCGCTTTACGACCCGCGTCATCATCGGGACGCCGCCATGGTGTTGCGGTGCATCTTCGATGAGGGCAACTTCGGCCATCACGACGAGGCCATGCGTCATCGCCCCGACGGCTTTCTCTCGGGCAAGGCGTTCTCGTTCCTGGTTCAGGTGCGCCGCATGGTCCACAAGTTCCAGCTTTTCCCTCGCGAAACGCTGTTCTGCTTCCCCATCCTCATCCGCGATGGCATGGGAAGAATTGTGGGGCGAAAAGCCTAACCATATCTCATTTCTTGTTATTCCGGCTCACGCTATTCGAGCCTTCGCTTGTAACCAAGGGATGTGGTCTGATGCAAATGGCGGCAATTACTTTCAACAGAAGTAATTGCCGCCATTGGCATTCTGTAACAGCAGATGGTCGTCAGCTGCAAGGTAAATCTCAGGCTATAGGTTTTTCTCCTATAATTAGGGGTTGTCGTTTAATTCTAAGAATTCAATATCTATAGACGAGGGTATGCCTTCCGAGGTTGCCATCGTCTGCTTAT